>Ga0070741_10002207_pt1 | contig 53804 bp, 37 predicted proteins | sample Coa_R1_4_FD_66440 | JGI IMG/M metagenome (GOLD analysis project Ga0070741, IMG submission 66440) | Surface soil microbial communities from Centralia Pennsylvania, which are recovering from an underground coalmine fire - Coalmine... | ecosystem: Environmental > Terrestrial > Soil > Unclassified ... | reverse complement strand
TTTCCGGTGTAACCGTTCACCGGACCGCACGCCCCACTTATGCTAAGACATGTGAGGCGTTTAATAACATTGTTCTGGGACACTTACTTAACGACCCCCAGGTCAAAATCGTGCTTCTGGCAGGAATGTGGTCGGGTCCATTGAACGGGGACAGCGGACATGAATGTTACTCGGAAACCAGTCGCTCCTGCAGTGAAGTCTCCGATGCAGAGAGTTATCAGAATCTCCATGCCGGACTGTTAAGGGCCATCACAGCATTGCGCGGATCGGGCAAGCGAGTGCTTGTGGCGACGGATGTGCCGAGGTTCGATCCCGATCCGATGGCCGTTGTTCGCAATTCACTGATCAAGCAACGCGGCGAGCTGGCGTCGCTGCTATCGCCGCGGGCGGCGTCCTTGGATCCGATTCCAGAGGAGAGCGTTTTCACCCCCACAGATACGGCAGCCGAACGTGAGGTGCGCTTAGCTGCGAAAGAAGGCGGCGCTACGGTTGTAGATTTGTCGAGGAATCTCTGCGCCGACTCACGCTGTCGCTTTTGGGACGATGGAGTCTTATTGTATTCCGACCCAAGTCACCTCACAGCCGCGGGAGCAGAATACGCGTTGCGTGCGCAGGACCCTATCTCAATAGCGAATTGACGGACGCGCAGCTTTAATCGGCGCAGAGGAGCTCGTTCCGGCGTGCATCTTACTTCCTACGAGTAACATTTCGACTCGGTTTTCCGAAGCCACGCGTTTCTTGTGTGCGGCATAATTCAGTTCGAAACGGATAGCGGCAAATTAACCCTACGCCTTACCCTTGTCTTTTTCCTCCTCGTTCTATTACTTGCTATATCGTCAGGCTATTCTTCCTCGGCCCACGCCTCCAATTCCGCGAATAGTTTTCGCGTCGCATCGCAGCTCAAGTTCAACGTCAAGGCAACGGGTGAGCCAGCTCGCACCCACGCTCTCGTCCTCCGAAATCCAAAGAAAACAACGGCCGACTGGTCCGTGTCCTCCAATCAGGCGTGGCTCAAGTTCGAACCCGCCTCAGGCTCGATTCCGCCGAATGGGGAAGTCTCGATTGATGTCCTCGCCGATCCTGATGGATTTTCTCCCGGCACTTATGTGGCGACGGCGCACATCGTTATCAGTAACGAGTCACCTCAGAACGTAAATGCAACCATGGTTGAGGAATCGCCCTTTCCTGGGGTCCCGATCGCGAACGCCGAACAGACGTTCCCGCCCGATTCAGGTATGGCCAACGTCAAGGCTGAGTTCGGCGCGAAAGGTGATGGTGTGGCAGACGACACTGCCGCGATTCAACAAGCAATTTCTGCGACGGTTCACCACCCAAATACCGGAGCGCGGATCATTTATTTTCCGGCGGGAACTTATCTCGTCTCGAAGCCGCTTCTTGAGAAAAATCTCAGAGGCGATTGGGATTCGTTGCTCACACTGCAAGGTGAAAACCGTGCCACCACAATTCTTAGACTGACCGACAACAATCCGCTATACCAGGACAGCAAGGCCCCTTCCGATGTGGTAACCCTGGCATCACAGCACGGCGGGCGCTTTGGAGGAGGGAATCAGGCCTTTGATAACAATATTTTCGATATGACCATTGACGTCGGCCGAGGTAATCCCGGGGCCGTGGCTTTGAACTTCATGGGAAACAATTACTGCGCCCTGCGAAATGTGACGCTTCAGTCTAGTGACCCTAATCACACGGGTGCAATCGGACTTGACATGCAACGCTATGCCGCGGGACCGTGCTTGATGAAGAACGTTCTCATTAACGGCTTCGACTACGGGATAAAGGTGGCAAACAACGAATACAGCCTTGTGTTCGAGGACTTGTATCTTCAGAATCAAACACGATACGGCATTTTCAACGCCAGCAACATTCTTTCAATCCGTCACCTGGTCTCGAAGAATACTGTGCCGTCGATCGTGAATCACAATGAGGCGGGGCTGATTACCTTATTAGATGCGGTGCTGCAAGATGGTTCACGGCAGTATCCCGCAATTCAGAACCGCGGCACTTTGTATCTCCGGAATGTGAGTTCATCCGGTTACGCATCCGTGTTAGAGAATGTATCTGGCTCCTCCATAACGGAATACGATTCCGCTCGAGTTGTGAGTCAATTTAAGACCAAAGGCCTCTCACTTAATCTTCCTGTCGAAGAGACTCCCTACTTCGAGGATACAAATGTTGCCAACTGGAAGAGCGTGACCGCATTCGGAGCCGACCCCACGGGAAAAACCGACAGCTCAGCAGCGATTCAATCAGCAATAGATTCGGGCGCGACCACCGTGTACTTTCCTACGGGAGTATATGAGACCAGCCACACCATATTCATACGTGGCAAAGTACGCAAATTGGCGGGCTTGAATTCCTCGCTAAATCCCTCCGGCAAAATATTCCAGGATCCCAGCACTCCAGCGCCGCTCTTACAAGTCGACTCGGGCATATCGGATGTGACGGTGGATCACATGCGACTGGGGGCCTTTTACGCAGCACCTCTGCCGGGCGTGATCGGGTTACTGCAGAATTCATCTCGCCCCGTAGTCCTACGGGACTCAATTATCGGCGGCCCACCCAGCGTCATTGCCTACCAGAACACAAGGCAAGGAACTGGAGCTCTCTTCGTCGAGAATGTCACTGCTCGGCCTTGGCGCATTCTCTTTCCGCAAGATGTATTCGCCAGGCAGATCAATCCGGAAGGCAAAATGACGAAGATTACGAACCGAGGTGGTAAGTTGTGGATCTTGGGTTTAAAGACAGAAGGCACCGGCACGAACATCGAAACGGAGCAGGGCGGCGCGACGGAAGTGCTCGGAGGACTCATCTACCCTGTCGGTAAGATTCCAAACGATACAGCAGCCTTTGTGGTGACCGATTCACGCGCATCCTTCATCTACGCCGTGAGTAACTACCGGACGCCTGATGCTAATGGAAACTTCGTTGTCCAGATAGAGGAGACCCAGCGTGGAATTGCTAAGTCTCTCCCGAGCAAATCTCTGCCCATGAGAGGGCAGGGAACAATGACGCCTCTCTACCGTTCAGCAGATCTGCCGTCACAAAATTCTGCCCAATCTTCATCCCCCACACCTTCCCACTAGCTTTCCCAATCAACAAGTCATGGACAGCCCGTGCAAAGCGGCGTGCGGGCGGCATAGTAGCCTAATGACACTGTTGATGAGGGAGACGTCGGATCTGTCAAATCGGTTTCAACGAAAAATCCGCGTGTGGAGTCTATCGCATAAAAGTTTGTCTGCAGCGTCGAAGTCGAAGGCGACGTGAAGGCAAACCCTGAGCCGCTCAAATCGACCGCAAAGCGCCCATCCGGACCTGCGGACGCGAAACTGCCGCCAACCAACGAACCCGAAGCCGCGCCGGTATCCATAAAGCCTGACAGAGTCTTTGTGTTCGGGTCCGCAACCCATTGGCCTGTGCCATCGAGTTGTGCTCCGTTTTGTTGGGTGAGAGAAAAACCATATCCGCCCGTGAATGGGAAGGGCGGGGCAGACTGCGGATATGCTATCCCTGCGCCGAGTGATGCGTAATTCTGAGCGACATTGAGATCTCCAGCATCGAGTACAGCCGCCTCGCTTCCATTTCCGGTCAGGTAGAAAATGTAGAGCGGATGAAACGGCGGGGTCGCGGCGGGTGTGAAGGTGTTCGGAGTAACTCGAGCCCGGCCGATTCCATTCAGAACCATGGTGTAGCGGCCGGTAAAATCGGCGCTGACCTGAGCACCTGGTATCCCGCTTTGTAAGCAGCTATTTTGCACACAATTTCCTTGAAACAGGGTATCGCTAAAGCCGCTTACGTTGCCGGCGCCATCAGAGGTAAGAACACCAACAGATGTTTTTGTCGACGGCAGGCCAACGCCGAAGTCAACGCCGAGGATGCCAAAAACATAATTCCCGGAAAACATGTCCAGAGATGTGAAGCTCCCAGTTGCGGCGCCCTGCGCAATAGCAATACCGCCGGTCGAACTGGTGCCTGTGCCGGAGGTGTTGTCAGTCTCGATAAGCTTTATATGTCTGGCATCTACGATGTAGCCAGTGAACTGCACAGGGCCAGTTGCAAAGCCTAAGCTGAGATCAATCGTAACTGCGCCAAGAGGATCTGGATCCGAGACTGTTCCTGAAAGCGTCTGGTTCTGGGTTAGAGTTCCACCGAGATTTTGATCGCTTATGCTGCCCGTCCCCGAAATTGTGTTCGGCGAATCTACGTTGAATATCCCGCCAAATGCCGTAAGCGAACTATTCTGAATGTCCATTCCGCTAACCACGAAGGCGTAGCCGCCGGAGAGCCCTGCAACATTCGTTTGCAGGTCCATAGTTCCGCTCGCTGAACCGGTGGAATCGGCCTGGGAAATGAGCGCTTGAGAAGGAGAGAGATAGACCAAGTTGAAGGTCTCGGTGCCCGACACGCCAGCTCCTTGATCGTTTGTCTTGATGGTTATCGTTCCTCGCCCGTCAGGCCCCAGAAAGTAACTTCCTCCCGTGACCACGTCAGGCCTAGTGACGAGAGTGCCTAATGTCTGGTCTGTGATGTTGACCGTCTGTTCTCCTGAAGTTATCCCGCCATTGCCATCCAAGACCAGCGCAGCCGCGAACTGATAAGGCTGCAAGCCACTGTCTACTCCCTGCGCTTGCAGAACAAACGTGCCTTGAAGTCCACTCCCGAAAGCGGTCACGGTCAATGGCGATGTGACGTTCTGCGTGTGATCAGCAGTAGCGAACGCCTCTATGATCGCCGTGAATACGTTACCCGAGAGCGTTGACGGCGGGGCGTAGGTCGTGGGTTGACCACTGTCGGTATGCGCGGCAGTGAAGGACCCGCAATTCGAACTCTGACAGGTTACGCTCCAATCCACGCCGGCCTTGCTCGCGTCATTGCTGACAACTGCGCTAAAGTTTATCCGCGTGCCGAGCTGCATCGACGTTACAGGCGCGGGCTGAAATGCAATCGAAACCTTAGTCTCCGGCGGCGGTGGTGAATTGCGAACGTTGGCCGTGTTCGTATCTCCACAGCCTGACAGTATCAATAGCGCCGCCAATAGCAGCAAAGATCCAACCCATTGTTTAGCTGAAACTTCGAACATCATTCGAATAGCCTCGCTTGGAATTTGTTTTCCGTTTCGGCAAGTCACTGTGGGAGACCCATCCCTCTCAAATAAATCGTTTGCGGAAAGCCTGTCGGCTCCGGCGTGTAATTGATGGTGATGGTTCCCTGCCGGAAGCCCTGACCTCTCGGATTGAACGTTATCACGATCGTGCAACTGGCGCCCGGTGCCAGGCTGAACGGGCAGTCATCGGTCTCGCTAAAGTCAGCGCCGTTAACTACCACTTTGCCGACGAAGTTTACTGTCGCAGAGTTCGGGTCATCTGGATCGTTGAGTAACGTGATCTTTAGCGGCGTCGGCACAAACGTCGGGTCGCCAAACGGCTGGGTTCCGAAATCCAAACCAGCTGCCGGATTCATTCTCAAAGGACTTGGGGGATTCGATTTCAGCTCTACGGGGAAGCGTCCACTATCAATCTCGCAGTCTGACGTAACTGCGTCCGTGCATTGCACCGTGTTGAGTTGCAGGAAATAATCCAGTCCGGAGCCCAGCGGTGTGTTCGGCTGCGGGACAAATGAAACCTGCAGGGTGCAGTATGCCTGTGGAGGCAACAACGCTCCGGAACAGGTGTCTGCGGAGATTTGGAAATTTGGCAAGGAAGTGCCGGGGTCGCTGTCGCAACTGTATGTAATCGTATCGAAGCCAAAGTTCGCACTGATGTTCCCAAGACTCCCGTTCCCGTTACCGACTACCTGCAGACCTCCGACCGGACTGCTCATCTGTAAGGGGCGGGGAAGGGTCTTCGGACCGCTGCCCGGCGGATTAACGCATGGTGCGCTGGTCAGAATCTGCACGGTATTCGTGCTCTTGTTGGTGAAGGTCAGCGTCTGGGGAAGGCTCGACTGTGAGACTGCTTCCGCCCCGAAGTCGAGTTCCGGAGTCGACGCTTGTATCGCGCTAGCGCCGTAACCTGAAATGGGAACCGAGAAGGAGGTATCACCATCCAGGCTGGTCAGGCCGTCGACCGTGAGAGTGGCGGAGAGTGGAAATGGACATAGCGATGGTGGTGCACCGAGAATCGATGGCGGGGTGTTACTTGCCGCAAACGGCAGCCAGGGACAGCTCTGTTGGGGAGTGAAAGATATGGTGACTGAGCAAGACTGCCCCGGCAACAGAGAGAACGAAGTTCCGAGCGATGATGCGCAAGTATCCTGCTCAGTAAAATTGGGAAGCCCTGTGAAATCACTGAGTCCGGGAAGTTGGTTATCGGTGTTTAGTTGAAACCTAAGACTCAACCCGTTCAAAGTTGAACCTGAGGGATCATTATTTGTGACGGTTACCGTCTGAGTCGTGGCTGCCGAACCCAGCATCTGGGTCACGGGAATCGAGGTCGGCGTTTGAGGGGGCGATTGAAGAGGAAAGATCAAGTTGGCGGGAGTCAGCAAAATCGGTTGCTGGCAAGCATTCGAACCATCTAACGAAAGGCAGACACTCCCAAAATCGCCGGGATTGCTAAGGCTTATCCCGGGGCATGACTTTGTATTGATAATTGCATAACCCGGTGAGACGCTGGAATGCAGGACGCGTCCGTGGGGCGTGGAATCAACAGTGACGGTGTTGACCCCCGATGTTGCCACTCCTCCAATCTGGCCGATCGTTGTGCCGTTCTTCCCGATGATCTGGAGGATCACGACATTTCCGCTGATCTGTCCGTTGAGCGACGCGCTATCAAAACATGGATAGCTACTGGCTTGATTGACGAACGTGAGAGTGCCCGTTACCGTGGCGTTACTCGCGCCTATGTTTTCTCCTTGTGTAAGCACCCCGGTTACCGCAAAGTTCTGATTACTTAACTGGCCGCTCGCGCTGTGAAAGTTTCCTTTCAACAAGCCACTAAGAGGTGGAACCTGGGTTGCGCTCCATGTCTGACCAGTTTGTGCCGTTCCGCACAAGACAGGGGGATTCTTGGGATCAGTTGGGTCGGGTACCAACGATCCTGTGGTCGAATCATACGTGCCGGTCATCGACGAACTATCCGCGCTCAGTGTTCCCTTTAAAGTAAAGGTTTGACCACCAGCCGATGCCGTTAGTGTGACGTTCTGTCCGCTGACCGTTCCTGTAATTGGGGCCGATCCCCCGTTACAAAATATAGGCACACCACCACTAGCGGGTGGCAGCGAAATGGCATAAGTAGCGGCACCGGTAACTGTCCCGTTTTTTTGGAGTAGAAACCCGCCTTGCAGCCCGCCCAGAAAGGACTGGTCGTCTGGCGATGTTGAGAACTGCCAATTGCCTGACAGTCTTGCGCTGCTGTCACGAGATCCCGGATTGCCATCGGCGCAGCCTCCGAGCATAGCGATGCCGGCGAGCAGGAGCATCGAGAGTACTCTTCTGTTTTGCCCTAGAACCATTCGTGTGACCTAGAACCCGATTTTTAGCCCAAACTGAATCGTGCGCGGACGATGTGCATTGAGCGGATGCAAGAAGGAGGCTCCTGTAACACAGTCAGCTCCACTCCCCTGGAATCCTGCCGAGTAGGCCGGACCACCGTAACAACTGATTACGTTATTTCCGCTACTGCCCGGATTGTCAGGGTCGTAAACACGAAACTGAGTGTGATTAAAAATATTGAAAGCTTCCGCGCGGAATTCGCCCGATCCGCGCTCGCCCAGCTTGAAATGTCTCAAGAGCGCTATATCGAAGTTCAATCGGCTCGGATTGTTCAGAGAATTCCTGCCGGCATTGCCAAAGGTAAGGCCTCGCGGCGCTACAAACTGGGATGGATTGCCAAGAAGCGGACCGAAGCTTTGACGATTTGTACCTTTCGGTGGACGCAGCTGGGGCATTACATCCGGATAAGACGCAGCAATACCAAGGCCGCTCGAAACCCCCGCATTATCGGTCAAAGAGATGCCGGTATTTCCGGCGCTGTTGATCACTGTGAAAGGTGTGCCCGACTGATAAATCGTTACTCCGGAAATTTCCCAATTGTCCAGAATCCGATTTAGCATCGAAGAACAACAGCTGACTGGGGGGTCATCGGATCCGCGTTCATGTGCCCAGTCAGAGACATGGCGTGCGAAGTCCCTCAAGGGCAGCTGATACACATAGCTAATATTCAGAAGGTGGCGCTCATCAAAATTAGAGCTCGCATAATTCGAGTGCAGGTCGTAGGAATTGACCATGATGGGATCGCTGCGGTCGGACGCATCGTCCAACGAGTGACTATATGAATAGGAGACGCCGGCAGTCAGTGGACCACTTGACCTGCGCAACGTGAACTGGAGAGCGTGATAGTTAGAGTCTGCGACATTTTGCAACGCCAATACACGACCCAGGCCCGGGTATGGACGGCCGGGTAGTGAGTTGACATTCGGAATGAACGGATTGGTGCATGCAGCCTGGAGATACCGATAAGCAGGGTTTTGAGGAGTCACCTGCGTTCCGTTCTGCAGTGAAAATGGAGTAACTCCGTCTCCCGGATGCCCGGTGGTGGGCGTTACCGTGCAATCGTCGATTGTGAGCGGCTCATTTGGGCCGAAGGGGTTCTCGCTGGCAGGCAGTGGCGCCAGTTGGTTTAACTGACGCTCCACGGTTAAATGTGTGCCTTTACTTCCCACATACGCAATATTCGCGACAAATGAACTTGGCAGCTCTTTTTGTATGCCGAAGCTCCACTGCTGCGCGTAGGGCCAAACGGCCGTACTTGGGATCGATGTAACATCCATTGGGAAGACCGAGCTAGCCGGCGGAGCCGAGACGGAAGGGTTAAGCACGCTCGCACACGCCGTGTTAGCGGGATCGAATGCAGGGCCGTATCCGATGTTTCCGATACAGGTGTAGTTGCGGGGGAGGGGCTGGGTCATGCTGAGCACGAGCGGTGCGCTTGCTTCGAGCGAACCCGTGTTCGCTTCATTTCCTGTGCCATGCTCAAAAAATATTCCGTAGCCGCCTCGGATTGCGGCCTTTCCATCACCGCGCGGATCCCAGGCAAAACCGATGCGTGGCGCAGGATTGAACAAATGCCCCTTCATGCAACCGGACGGGGAGCCACTGACGCCACATCGATATAAGCCCAAATCACGAACGATGCCCGGTTCGAGTTGAAAAGTGACAGAATCGAATGACACCGGAGCAGAACCTGAGTTTTTGTCCAGGAGAACGCCGCTAAGCGGATCTACGGCGAATCGCGACGGATTAAATCGAGAAGCCTCCCAGTTCCACGCGGTGTGGTTTTGTTCGTAATAAGTGCCGAAGAGACTGACCCTCAGGCCGAGATTTAGAGTAAGACGCCTTGTGATCTTCCAATCGTCCTGAATGTAGGGCTCCGCAATTTGATAGCGCTGGTAATAGCGGCGCTGGCCGGAATCCTGGGTAAATGTCTGAATGAATCCTTGAGGAATTTGCTGCACGTTTTGCGTTGTCTCCTCTAACAAGTCAGCGAACGCGTTTCCTGTGCTGTGGGCGAGATTACTGAAAGTCAAATACCCCTGCTCATCACCTGATGCAGCGCCAATTGCATTATTCGTCTGGTTGCGCTGCGCGTACACAACCTGCGCACCAAATTGAAGGGTGTGCTTTCCCATGGCCTTTGATACATCGTCTCGCAAGGAATAAGTCGGATTGGAATGACCCCACGGCATATATGCCGGGTCAACCGCGAAACCTCTGCCACCGTAGGCTGCATTCGTGCCGAGAAATACAACGCCCGGCATTTTGCCGCCGAATCCATTGTTGAAGATATGGCCCATGGCGCACTGCGGAAAGCGGGTCTCTGGATCAAGACTCAAAAGTGGATTGCACTGCCCGGGCTGTGACGGGTCGCTGACCAGCGGTTGGTCCAATGAAGGGTCACGTTGGAACCGAGCATCAGCCCCGTTCTGGTCTGTGAGAGTAATACTCGAGTTGGTGTAGCTTAGAACGAGGTCGTTCAATAGCGTCGGCGAAATTGTGTGCGTCAGACGCGCGACGTAACTAGTGCCTGGACCGACGAAGCGGTTTTGGACTGTCGGAAAAGTGTCGCGGTTTGCTCCCCATTGCGGCGTCAGTACCGTTGTGTCCCATGCATCGTGGATGTAGCGGAGCGACAGCTTAAGTGTGGATGTTAAATCCTGGTCTATCCGGAATAGCTCTTCGCGCCAATATGTGGAAGGCGACACCGACGCGTTATAGCAATGGTTGGGATCTGCAGGGTCAAGGTTGCTGAAGTCCGGGCTGAGGTTCGGTAAAGAGAAGTTACAACCAAATGGCGCATTCGGTAGAGGTATCAGGCCGGAATTAAGAATCACAACAGCATTCTTGTTTGGCTGGATGTGTGGGAAGGGAGTAAGTTGTCCACTGTTCTGGCCTGATATCGAAGGGCAATCGGGAAATTGGGAGCGAGCAAAAGTGCCACCCCCAAGCGGACAGACGTCGCTGAAATCAAAATCCTGAAAAACGGAACCATCAACTGGATTGACCTTAAGATTTTTCCGTACACCTTGTGTCGTCAAGACTAGGCCCCGTTCTCTTAATCCCGGCACTGCCTGGTTATAGTCCGTGGGCGATTTTTCTAACCGGATTTCTTCAGAGGCAAAGAAGTATGTCTTGTGTTTTGATCCGCTATAGAGTGTCGGGATCGTCAGCGGCCCGCCGATCGTTCCACCAAAATCCTGCCTCCGGTAGAGCGGTGCCTTGCCTCCAATCTTCCTTCCTACCAACTGGCCGGGCGTCGGCGGTGCAGTCCCGACGAAATCAAAATAGTTCCGCGAGTTGAAGGCCTCATTACGAACAAAGTCATACAGATTCCCGTGAAATTTATCGCTGCCCGACTTAGTAGTGACCTGCACGGTTCCAGAGGCTGTCCGTCCGAACTGCGCGCCGTAATTCGAGGTCAGGACTTTCACTTCCTGAATCGCGTCCAGGCTGGGATACACCATCAACGTACTTGAAGCGCCATTGAGACCGGTGTTGAGTACATCGCTGCCGTCGACCTCGAAAGTGTTGTACTCGACGCGTCCGCCATTGACGCTATACTTGACACTTCCGACGACCCCGACTTTCGCCTCGTCCTGCCCGGTCTGATTGCTTACTCCAGGCGCGAGCGCAATAAGCTGCGTGAAATTACGCCCGTTGAGGCCGATCGATACGACCTCTTTCTGGGTAATCGTGCCGGACACGGTTGCGCTCTCGACTTCAACCTGGCTTACGCCGCCAGCCTGCACATTGACTTCGCTCTTCTCCCCAGCTGGCTGCAAGCTGGCATCAAGCGTCTGTTCGTCTCCTGCGTTCAGGGTGATAGCAGGAAAGTTCTGAGGCGCAAAGTGTGGAGCGGTTACCGTCAGGTCATATGTGCCGCCTGACAAGCCGGTGAAGGAGTACTTGCCCTTATCGTCGCTTTTGCTTTCTAGGTTTAGCCCTGCCTGGTTGGTCAGTGTCGCCGTTGCGCCGGTTATGACCGCCCCAGTCTGGTCCGTCACCGTGCCCGTCAGCGATGCAAGCTTCTGAGCCGTCTTTTCCTGAGCTTGTCCGTAGGCGGACAGCGCCCCGGTTAGTAAGAGGACGAACGAAACGGTCCACACGCGAACGAAAACAGAAAGCGATTTCAACCATCACCCCGCGAATTATGTGCTCTGAGGTTTGCGAGTAACGCGCAGCTTACAGAGCGAGAGCGACAGCAGGATTAAACGACGGTGAAAATGGCGGCAGATTCTCGCTAGCTGGAGCTGTGAACTCTTATCGTCAATTACACAAACTTTCATATAGCTGTGGCCGCCCCGTCACAGGCAAATCGCTACGCTGCGGGCAGAAGTCGAGAGCGCGTGGGAACTATCTTGGGCTCGCGGTGAACCAAGGCTCAGATTAGTTCCAAACCATTTCTCGCCCAAGAATGTGTTGTTCGATCAATTTGTGCTTGACCGTCTTGCGTGGGGGCAGCAGCCCCGCGTATCACAAGGAACGCTTTTCTCCAATTTTCTGCGAAAGGAAAATTCTCATGCTTCGAATGAAATCGTTCTTCGCGGTGCTGTTGCTGGCCGCGATCGCGGGCGTGATGCCGCAAGCAAGCGCCCAGACCGTGAAGGTGATGATCGCCGGCTCATCAGCTCTGTGGCAGACGCTGGCGCTAGGTGCATACAACGGTGGGACTAGTATCTCTGGCGGCACTGCTACTGGCCACTGGACCAGTGCTTCCAACAGAATCAATCTGACGGATACGCGGCCATCGCCGGTCAACAACGATCCCGGCACTATTTGGGTAGTTTGGGACAACGCCAGCCCGCGAAATGTGTGGGCATTCATTAAGGTCGACTCAGTAGTGGGTGTTCGCTGCTACTTTGCGCAGCCGCACTGCAACGTGAGCGGAATCACCGCCGCTGACGTAACTACAAGTGGTTCTAACCAGATTTCCACCACGCTTTGGGGTGACGGTTCCTCGGATACTGCGATGCCAGCCGAGGTAGCGGCCCTGTTCACACCTCCTACGGCTCAGTTGGTGAGCGTTGCAGCTACCGACATCAGGCCCGAAGATGCTGCCTTTGCCGAGTGCCGCGTAAACTCGCAACTTGGCAATGGAACTCCAGGCTCGGGTGACGGACTCGACGGACTTGGATACGGAACCAAGGCGCCTGGCATTTGCCCGGTCCTAGGCGACCCACAGACTGCCAAAGTTGGAAATCCGATTAAGAGTGGTATCACCGGCAGCACGACTCAAGCTAACGTTCTCGCTTTCAATATCACTGGCAAGGATCCGTTCAGCAATACGACGATTCCCACGGCAACCGTAACCTCGGTGGGCGCGGCGCCAATCGTGTTTATCACTGAGCGCAAGAACGAACTTGCGAACCTAACCAACGCGACGGAGAGCCAACTGCAAAATGTATTTTCCGGAGCAAACTGCGATGCTAGCGCATTTGGCCTGCCGTCAGGCGGAATCAACATCTTTCTGCGAGAGCCACTCTCCGGCACCATGAACACGACGGAAGCAACCGTGTTTCGTCGTCCCACTGTTCCGGCTAGCAAGGGCGTGCTTGGTAAGAGCCAGGAACTTCGCGTCGGAGCGAACAATCCACTTAAGGGCCAGGCTGGAACGTGCGCAGCCGGTGGCGGAGCCCGCTACCGCGGTGTCGGTACCGGCGAAGTGGTGGGCGGTGTTCAACACTCTGACGACGGCACGAGGGTTCCGACCCAGTCCGACGGTATTGCGTACACCTTCTTCAGTTATGGCAACGTCAGCGCCATCGCCAATAATCCAAACTATGGTTACATCACGCTGAACGGAATCGATCCAATCTTCCAGACTTACGGAGCGTCTAACATTGATCCCGGTCAGCCAGCCACCGCTGGCACATTACCCGCAGCCGCGAACTTGCCGGCGTCTTGCTCGGGCGCGTTCCCGTGCTCAGAGCACAACATTTGGGGCAACGGCTTTTCCTTCCCGAACGTTCGCAGCGGCCTCTATCGTTCCTGGTCTTTGTTGCGCCTGGTGTCGAGCGGAACGCCGAATACGAATGCGAAGGCGCTAGTCACAGCGTCGCAGAAGTACGTCGTGAATTCGGTACCGGACTACATTCCGGCAGCGGCTGTCGCGGGCACGACCGACCTCGGTCTCAAGCTTGTGCGTTCTCACTATCAACAGAAAGATGGAAATGGCAACAACATTGGGCCGGCTCCCCTGAACACCGGAGCTGACAAAGGTGGCGATATGGGGGGTCAAATCCTTTCCACCGTCATCGGCGTTACCACCTCAAAACAGACACAACTGATCCAGAACTCGAACTCCGACAGCTCAAATCTCGGACCGGTTGTCCGATAAGGACTGTTTGATTTGATCTGTTGGCGAGGTGCAGTGGGCGGGCCGTTTGATGTCGGTCCGCCCATCAACCATGAAATCAACAACTGTGGGAGGAACAGCATGCGCCATCTGAAAAATGTGAGCTTTTGTCTTTCGTTATCGGTATTTCTCGCGCTGAGCCCCGCCTTTTCGGCCCAGGTCGCGGTAGGCGGCTGTACAGGCCTCGCTAATTACACAACTATCCAGCAAGCGATCGATAACGTCCCTGCCGGCAGCATTGTCAAAGTCTGCCCAGGCAATTACCACGAGCAACTCTCCATCAATAAGCAGGTCACGATTATGGGGGTTTCAAATTCGTTTAATGATGCGGTCGTGATATTACCGCCAGATGGTGGTCTGGCGGCCAACGCAGTCGATGTAGACAATTCATCGCTTCCGATTGCAGCGCAGATTTTTGTTCACGACACAAGTGGGCCGGTGTCGATCAGCAATTTGACTGTAGACGGCACGGGTAACGCGATCTCAGGGTGCGCGCCCGAGTTACAAGGTGTCCTCTTCCAAAATGCCTCCGGTACTCTGAATCACATCGCTGTGCGTAACGAGACGTTGGGAGCTGGGTTAGGCGGCTGCCAAAGCGGGCAGGGCATATTTGTCGAAACCGGCCCCGAACTTACTTCCGCGGTTACCGTTGAAAACAGTTCTGTCCATAGCTACAACAAGAATGGAATTACCGGACATGACGCTGGGACGACATTGATCGTGACGGGTAATTATGTTCAGGGGAACGGAGTAGTTCCCAGCGGAGGGGCGGCACAGAACGGGATCGAACTGGCGTTCGGCGCAACGGGCAGGATTTCGAACAATACCGTAATCGACAACATCTACGGAGACACCAGCATCGCCGACTCAACCGACATTCTGCTCTACGATGCAGCGGCAAACAGCGGCATCATGGTCAACTCGAACACTGTTGGCAACAGTCAGATTCCAATCGGTCTGTTTACTGACACCCCCGGGGCAGGTGATGGAGTGACCGTTACCGGCAACAAGATATTCGGAAGCTCGACAGCGGATTCCATTGACGTCTGCACCAATGGGAACAACATCAAAAGCAACACAATTTTCAATAGCGCAGAAGCAGCCATCCATTTAGACGCTTCCTGCGGAGCTACAGGGAACAGCAACACCGTAAGCAACAACATCATTGTCGAAAGCGCGTGCGCAGGCATTTTGGCGGACTCGGGTACGAGCGGCAATAGTACGTCGCCTGACACTTACTACACCGTGCCGTTTACCGTTTTCAACAATACGAGCCGCTGCACCATTCCACCTGGGCCGACGGGGAACTTCGCATCTATCACTGGCCTGGCCACTTCCTCGATGAAGATTAAACCTGCCCGGTGATTGTTCGACCTAAACGCCGCGGCTCAGGACACCGAGCCCGGCGTTCTTCTATTCAAGGCATAAACTCTAGTTCCAGAGAAATCAAAAGAAGCAGTTTTTCAGGAGAACTATAAATAATGATTGTAAGGCTGTCGCGACTTCTCTTTGTAATCTTTGCGTTCACGCTGTCCATTCGCATGGCATTATCACAATTGCCTGCGTCACCTCCCATTGCTGACCCCAATGACAAGCGCTTCGAAGGAGTGACCGAGGATTGGACCTCTCCCAGCGTGAGCACGAGTCATCTCAAATCAGCGCAACCCGTGGGTTTTATCACGGAATACGCGGACTACACCGTCGAGTTATTGCAATTGCAGTGGAGATGGGGCGACCCGATCGATTTGTATGTAATGATGCCGAAGGGAGTAAGAAAACCTCCGGTTATTCTTAATCTGTACGGCTATCCTGCGGATACGGATCCCTATAAGAATGAGACCTTTCAGCAAGCACTTACCCGCGATGGTTTTGCTGCCGTAGGTTTTGTCTCAGCTCTCACAGGTCATCGTTATCACGACCGCGCAATGCGGGAATGGTTTTTGAGTGAATTGCAGGAATCGCTTGCAACCTCAGCTCATGATGTTCAGATGATTTTGAATTATCTCGAGACGCGCGGAGATCTCGATATGGAAAATGTGGGCATGTTCGGGCAGGGCTCAGGAGCCACGATCGCTATTCTTGCCTCGGCAGTCGACCCGCGCATAAAGGCCCTGGACGTTCTTGATCCATGGGGTGACTGGCCAACCTGGATGGCGACGTCCCCGTTTGTCCCGGAAGACGAACGCGCGGACTACCTGAAACCGGAATTCCTGAAGAAAGCGGCTGTATTCGAGACGCTTGATTGGCTTCCCAAAATCCAGGCCAAGAAATTTCGGCTCCAGCAGAACTTATTCGAGACCGACAGTCCTACAACGGTAAAGGAAAAGATTCGGGCAGCGGTGCCGCCCGGCGCGAGCGTGGTCCTCTACAAAACTATCCAGGAATTCAATGCCGCGTTTCCGAATAGTTCGAACTTGGAATGGATCCGCCAACAGATTCTGAGTCTTCCCGCATCACCCACTACGGAGTCTTTAAGATCAACTCAGACGAGCTTCGCCGGCGAAGCCAGCGTCGATCGATAGCACGTTGAGGCAACGATCGTTCCTCTTTTATCGGCGAAGCTAGCTGGAATAATCGATAGCGCAATTAATTTGGTGCGGTGACAGTAGGGAGTGAGTTGACGCTTCGAATCGCATGAATCCTCCACCCCGTCGAGTGGTCGACCAAATTGCCCGAGAATTAACTTACTTTTTATTTATTTGTCATCCAGAGTTCCTGCTTGGCTCAGTAGACTTTGGGCGTGTGTCGAGGGGACTGTCGCGGGTTCGCCTCATCGTTGCTAACGCAGAATGGCAAGTGTGGGCTTCCCGCTCGCAGTCCAGCACAGTTTTCATGTCCGGACATCCCGTTCGCGTTAGTCACTAATAGCCCAAATTGCTGCGTGTTGCCGATCGGAGCGATGGCATGGGTCCACTGATCTTTGTTATAGATGGTCTGTCAGAACGTCGAAGCTCTATCCAGCACACTCTCGAGGCGGCTGGTTATCGCGTCGAGGCGTTTGCGACAACACGTGCGGTTGATGTCGCCGAACATTTGCTCCCCTCCTTGATGATCGTTGCTATTGAGCTTCCGGACGGACATGGAGTTGTATTACGCGAAAAGGTCAGGCGAACCCCGGCCCTTTCGGTGACTCCGGTCCTGCTCTTGGCTGATAATCGATCAGAAATCCATAGGAACCTGATTCAATCCAGCCCACACGAGTATTTGCTATTCCCGCTTGCTCCGCGTGAATTGCTCGACACCGTGGAAGCAGTACTCTCACCCGCAGCAGACGGATCGCTGTCACCTGTCTTATCAGCAGACATCGTGATCGACTCCGCCGCAATGAAAGTCTTCGTTCGTGGCAAAGAGATCCGCACGACAACGCTGGAATTTCGCCTGCTCGAATACATGGCGCAACATCAGGGGAAGGTCTTTACGCGAGACGCTCTGCTCGATGCAGTCTGGGGTGAGTTGCAATTCGTGACACCGCGAAGCGTGGATGCATGTATACGCCGTATCCGCCGCAAGATTGAATTCGACTCCAACTCTCCGCAGTTTCTTCGAACCATCCGCGGAATCGGTTACAAGCTGGATGGAAACGCCGCTTGGGAAGCCGCAGATGTCTGCCAGTGTCCTTTGTGTACAGCGGTGCGCACTCGATCAAAAGTGCTCTCCGGACGTCCTAGAAATATGCACTCAACCGATCGTGCGGCTACATGCAACTAGGCGCTCCGATTTCAATTCCCTTACTGAGCGCAGCTTCTTGAAGAGCGCCCTTGCAAGTTGCGTCAATCCAAAACGGGACCTCATTGAAGCGCCACAAATGGAGTTCGGATGCCAACTGAGGCGCTAACCGGGTGACGAGGTCCTGGACTCGCTGGATTCTGATTCTCATGGAGCAGAGATTCGCCCAGGCGCAGTTCCACATCGATGCTCGCGGTCCTTCGGCCCTCTTTCATGAGTTCCGTGGCGCACATTTGCTAATCATCCCGCTCAGTTACTTACAGATTTTGTACCCCAGGCTTCGAAAATTCGTGGAATCGTTCCAACCGTACCCGGTGTGCGCGCAAACTCGTACAACTCGGCAGCGAGCGCACCGACTTCGATTTCAGATGCGAGGCCCTCTTCCACGAGAGCACCTGCGATATTTTCCAGAGTGATCGGGGTTAAAAGTTTAATATCTCCCTCCAGTGCGGCGGGCTGGATCACATTCAATTGAATTCGTTCAAATCCGTTGCGGGCTAGTAGGTCCGGCAAGCGTGGCCCGATATGGGGATCTCCACCCCTGCGCTGAGAAAGCAGTGTGTTGAGTTCTACAAAGCGATGTACCGCCGCGTTCTCTGGATACGAAAAGTAGCCTCGCATATCTATGTCCACCGTGACCACAATGCCGCCTGGACGTAACACACCCCTGATCCGACCCAAAGCGGCAGAAGGGTCGGGCAAGTGTGTGAGCACGAACCTCACAAAAACGAGATCGAACTCCCCGGCAAGATTGTCGTTCAGAACGTCCGCCACACGGAATTCCAGGTTGCCGGGTTGAGTCTGCGCTTCCTGACGAGCGAGTGCGATTTTTTCTTGATCGCGATCAATACCAACGACTCGGCCCTTCTCGCCCACGAGTCGCGCGATATCGAATGACACGTCCCCTCCCGCGCAGCCGATATCGAGACACGCCATTCCCGGACGAACGCCACGCGCTCAAGCAACGCCACGGTCGCCGGTCGTAAGACACGAGCAACAATGCGGAGGCGCTCCCTGCCTTCAGTGCCTCCACGGATGATGTAGTAGTCCCGTACCATGTGTTGCGCCCTTTTTGTTTTTTTTAAATTCCCTGGAATACGTGCGACACGACTTATCGCACTGACCGGTTATCGCCGAGTCGTGCCGAGATCGTCGGAGCGTCCAGCGACCAGGGCAGCCGTCGTCGCGTTGCCGCAATGGCATCGCCTTCTCTTGTGTGAGCTTTCTCCCGCATGCGCAGTGAATCCACTTGGGCATGAAACGTGTTCCGGCCCACCACTGCCGACATCGGCGCAGTGTCGAGACCCGGCTTCTTAGATTCTTGGTTTGACTTCCACTGATGGTCTCCTTTCATTTCTTTCATGAGCGGAACATAGGAGCGGTTGGGCACAATACGCGGCTAGCTACTCCCTCACGATCTTCACGTGTATGGCGAGCTCAGTGGACGTGTGTTCGGTACAGCGATAGCCGAGCTCGATGAGGTTTATGCCTGCAAACAAATTCTCGCCCGCACCCATGAGCATCGGGCGAAACGCGAGATGCATCTCGTCAATCAGCCGTTCGCGAAGATATTGCTGGATAGTCGCGACACCGCCGCCGATCCGCACGTCCTTCTCCTTAGCAGCCTCTTTCGCGCGTTGCAAGGCGGCGTTGATTCCGTCCGTAACGAAATGAAATGTTGTTCCACCTTTCATCTCAACCGATTTACGTGAATGATGTGTGAGCACGAAGGTTGGAACGTGATATGGAGGCTCCTCGCCCCACCATCCTTTCCATGAGTCGTCCGGCCAGGGTCCGCGAACGGGACCGAACATATTGCGTCCCAGAATCCAGGCACCGATGTTCTCCATGCCGCGTTGCGCCCAGTCATTATCAACACCAGTCGAGCCACCTTCGTGGCCGTGCATCTGCTTCCATGTGCGCGTTGAGAAAAACCAATCGAACAGCTCAGGTCCTCGGATGCCGAGCGGATTCTCCAGGCTCTGATTCGGACCGGCAGCGTAGCCATCAAGGGATACAGCGAAAGAATTCACACGGACTATCGACATTTCCAATCGTCACCTCAAATCGTTTGAGCAACGCTCTACGAAAATCAAAAGTAACTCAGCCAAGCCTCGCTACGCTCCTGCTTTACGTCTGCGAACCATCGACAAAGCGGATAGAGCGCCAATACTACGAGTATCCAAATTGCAAAAACAACCGGCAGAGAAAATCCCCATCCCGGCGGTCGGGTAATTGGAAATTGACCGACCGTCGGCGATTCAAACATCCAATGCACGTGTCCATATCGCGCATAGCACAGGACCACAATGATCAGATGAATGAGTGGAATTTGAAGCAGGAAGTAGAACATTGGTACTTTGCCGAATATCAACACGGGACGGAAGATTTGTGGCGTACGTGCGTCCATGGCCCAAAGAAGCACGAGAGCAGGACCGAGCGTCACCAGCGGAAATAGGAGTGACGGCGGATATTTGGAGGTATTCAGAAACGACAGGGCCGTGAATAGTACTGACTCTTGTATAGTCCAGCGAACCGGATCGCCATAGAGACTGACGGCTCGCAGGAGAAAAAAGGCAGCGATAATGGCGAGGGCTGACCGCAACAGAAATGTTCTCCTCCGCTGGGACGGCCAAGCGTAAATGCTTCCAAGGCTGTATCCGACTGCCGTAACCCCAACCCACGGAATCAAGGTATAGATTACGAAGACAGAATGGCTCGGAGTTTTCACAATAAAATTGGGGGCGTGCAAGATCGCCCAAAGAGGATTCGAAGCAGGTTATGACCGCAGATCAGGACCACACCCAGTCCTGCTGTTGCCCACAGGGGGATGTCAACCAGCACGGAAAGAACGATCATGGCCCAGCCAGGCGCCCAAAGGACATTCGGCCGATTGCACCCCAAGCACGATCCAATAATTCAATATCCCGCCGTGAAATCCTTTCACCATCAAGAGCCGAACAGATCCTCGAAAACCGCGCATTGCTGTAGGAAACAAATTCAAGTGGGAGTCCAGCCAAGCTTCGACGCTCAGGGCGAAAACGGAAAGTGCTGCACTGACTAAAAGGTGGAGAGCGACAGGCAACAACCAATTGCGGCGTTCGAGAGGAAACTGCCGGGCCATCCACAATATGGCCGGGGTTAACAGCGCCCAAATGTAAACTCCGATGAGCCACGCCACCAAGAAATGCCACCCGGGACTCGGATCGTGCAAAATAAACCTTTGCGTGAGACCCTGGCTGAAGTAAAACAGGCCTAAAACTGTCCACAAGAAAAAGTAAAGCGGATAATTTCGCAAGTCGCGTTTGAACGCGTTCTCCACTCGGCGTAGCTTACCTTAAATCAGGAAATTGAATGTAGATTATGAACCTTCAATTGATCATTTAAGCATCGGGGAGGGTCGCCGTCCGAGAAAATATTGACACGCTTGGAAATACGTCCGGGAGCCTGATGACTTGTTCCCTAATTTGTGCCCCGAATCGGGATTTTGAAACGTGGAAACCCGCATAAACAGTGGGTTTGGTAAGCGCGGAAGGAATCGAATCCGCAAAGAAACGTCGTTTCAACAACATGCAGGGCCACGGATGACACCTAAGGCCATGAAAATCCACCCAAGCCACGCGAACAGAGCGCATATAGAGCGCGTACTCGTTTACGCGGTTACCGCTGTTTTCCTTGCGTACTCGCAGATGCCGAGCGCCTCGTTGGGGCCTGGTACGTCGAAAGATCAGGCATCGTCGCGATTTGTCTAACATCGGGGCAGGCGCTGTCAGCCGCAAACCCACCTCGCCTGCAGGATATCAAGTGCAATTCGGATTGCGCAATCTAACGGCTCGCTGGAGGAACAATGTTGTTCATTCGCACATACTCGACGAGTTGCCCATAGTGATCGGAAACGTGCCACACCTCGGCCACAAGAGCGGAAAGTCGATTGGGTCCCCAACAGGGGCCGGGATTCGGATGCAGCAAGTTTTCGCGAGATGAGCCTTCAATCGCGCGGTTCACGAGCGCAAAAGAATCGCCGAGGTAGACGAGCAGCTCAGTTTTTGTTTTAGCGGGATTCGGCCCGCCTAGGTCGCAACGCTCTGGCGGCTTTTCACCGATGATTTGCTTCGCCCACGCCTCATTCGCACAGGCCACATGTTTCACCTGCTCAGCGAAGGTCCGCACATTGCTGAACGCACCCTGGGTCGGACGGAAGCCCCATTTGTCCTCGGGCATGGCATCTGCAAGTGAAATGAAGTCGCGCTGCACGTCGTTCCAGATGAAATTGATTGACGCCGGTACTGTCGTCGGCGCAGATGTGGTCCCATTTTGGGCGAGAGCACGAACGCTGACAAATATCAGAACACCTGTGAATAGAACTCTGACTCTTCGCATTGAAACCTCCCCTTTTGCAAGCCGACTGTTCCGCGTCACATCCCGAACAGTTTGCCTCCCAGTTAGCTTGCTTTCACGTGCCACTCATCCTGCTGTCGATGCTCATCCTGCTGCCGATGCATTTTATTCAAGCGGCAGCATCGCGATATTGACTGGCTGCAGTTTGGAACGATCCGCGATCTTCCCATCCTCATAATTGTCGATGCCCGTGGTGCAGATGAAGTAGAACTGGCTGCGCCTAATAGCGCCGGTCGTCGGCGAACTCACGAGCGGGGTTCCCCTTTCCAGAATCTTGCTTGCTCTCACGTGCGAGCCGTCCGCTGAGAGAAACCACCGCGCAACGCGGTACGTTCCCGCCGACTGAACCCCTATGAGGCTGCCTTTATACCAGTACAGGCCATCAATTCCCGAGAGGGTGCCGTGACCGCCTGGGTCAACCTCACGGGCTGAGCTGTCACGAAGATTCACCATGATGATGCCGAGCCAGTCGGCTACGTAGAGACGATTGCCGTCACCTGACAATAATGTGATCCCGTTTGGAAAGAACTGCTGCCGCGACAGTTTGAGCGGCGTAAAAACGTGAGTTTTGCGGTCAAAGCGATAGGTGATATTGGCATCAGTGTCGGTCACATAGATCGCCGAGGAACGGTACAGAACTAGGTCGTTGAGATCGTGGTCCCCGGCGCCGGGAGGGGAGTAGCTTTCCAGCAGCTTTCCGTGCGCATCCAAGCGGTAAAGCTCCGGGCCATGATCGTCGTCGGGATCGGATGCTGCCCACACACTGTGATCCACGGGATGCACACGGAGGCCGCCGACTGGCTGCAGATGGTAAATGTCACTGGCCACAAAATCTGAGACTTGGCCGTTCTCTCAAATCCTGACGATTTTTCGCTGGTACATGCTGCCCATGTAAAAACATCTTTTGCGGGGTCATACGCCAGCCCCTCCGGGAACAGATCCTTATCTGGAACCGTGAAGACAATGCGCGCGTTGTGTACAGGCGGATATCGTCTTTGCGCTTGCTCCGCTAACGCTGCAAAGTCCGCGTTGGAGCGCAGGGGCGCTAGCATCTCCGATCCGTTCGGGTCAAAGCCGTCGTCCGTCGCCAAACTCTCCTTCAAGAGAGCGAGAGCCTTCTGCTTGTCCCCCGTTTGTGCATATAACCTAGCGAGAGCGAATAATCCCGCACCGTGATCAGCCAGAGTTGGCAGTATCCGCTCGATTTCTTGAATGATGGGCTTGAATCGGATTTCAGCGGAAGAGGTGGATCCCTGTGGTGCGGATCGCGATGACCAGAGGACGACTGTGACGAGCAGTACCAGCGGACAATTTTTCCTGAAGAAGATCAGTCCCGCTTCGGCCATCCGATCTCCTTTGCCGAGGAGCCTATTAGATGGGTGTGGGGCCAAAATGAAACAAAGCCGTGTTCTGGATTGAATTACCTGATCGGGAGTGGCCAGTTTGCCTCAAGCACGGTGAACGCGTCGATATTGTCTCCGCTCAGGTGAAACCGAACTACGCGTTCGGGTGAAGTGCCATTCTGAGTCGCAATCAGACCATTCTCGGTCTAGTACAGCCCGTCAATGGCGTCAAGGGCGATTGGTGATGTCGTTTTCAGCCACTTAATCTTCCCGGTTGCGAGTTCGATGACAGCGATACCTTCGTCGTAGTCGGGTACATATAAGGCCGTTTCGGTTTTGTTCAATGTCGGTGTCTGGGGAGAGACAAAGACTCCGGCAGGCACAAGGGGCTCAAGCTTCTCGCCCTCGTTCTTTACGATATAAATATCTCCAGAGAGACCGTCGGCAACATACGCATCGCCGTTCGAGGCTACCGTCATGTCACCCAAAGCGTGTTCTTTGCCGTCGTCAGGTTCGTAGCGCTTGAGGAGGCGAAAAGTCCGCAGGTCGAATTTCAACAATGCTGACTTGCTCTTGCGCTCTGGCCGGAAGCCTAGCTGCATTGTCATTCCTGCGGTCGTAGCCCAGAGCAGGTTTCGTTTGGCATCAACATGGATGGCGAGCATTCCGTCCAGCTCGGCGGCTGGCGAAGACACCACTACATCCTTGCATTTGCCCATATCGTCACAGCTCACAATCTTCTTCTCACGGGCGCTCGTCACTAGATAGCGGCGGCTTTGCGCATCAAATGCAATGTTCTCCGCAATTAAATCCGAATCGGGCAATTCGAAAATCTTCCTGCCACTCGTAATTGGCGAGCGGTTTTTGTCAAGCTCAGGGAGGTTAGCGAGGACGCCAGAGCTGGCCATGGCTGCATATATGGGACCGGCTAGGGGTAAAGTCATGCCCATTCCCGCGTATGTCTTCAAACAATGCGCGGCGTCCTCCGAATTGCCAGCCCTCTGTTCCGCCCAAGCGAGGTTCCGTATCACGCGCGAGTTCTCGGGAAAGTCTGAGTACAATTTCAGCAAAGCGTCAATGCGCTGCCGATTGTCTGAGGCATCAGCGGCTGCAACGGCGATCTTCGATTCCTGCCTCCAAAGCGTTCCGCGTCCCGCAGGGGCAGAGCCAGTCTGCGCAAGCCAGACAATGAATGCGAAACCGATGATGCTTTTCACCGTGAAGTCCTCCTTTGCCTCGCAGGTTCGCTGTGCGCTCCGCCTCGCCGTCGGCGATTCCCGCGTGAACGCACTTCATCCCCGACCTCCGTGACCGTCCAATGCACTCCGTCGGCGGATTGCAACTGCTCAAAATGAATGTGGTCGGTTCCGGTGAACACGTTGACAGTTTTGTAGAAGGTCGGTTTCTCTTCGCGGGATCTACTTGAGTATGTCCACGTGTTGCCTTCGATCAGCAGCTCGGCGCCCGTACGCGAGTCCTTCTTGATTTATTCCCTGCGTGTAGTAATGGCCGGGTTCTTGCCGCCGGATGATAATGAACAGATCCTTGGGTTCACCATTGATTGTCTGCTGACAAGCAAAATACCGCCCGATGAGAGCGCACTCGACTACCAGGCGGTCTGAGATCTCGCTCGGCGGCTTTGTCTTGGTTACGATCCATGTACCTTCGTACATCCTGAGCGGAGCGTAAGCATCTTGCCCGTCCTCTGCGGTGGAGCACGTACAGCATGCGATCAAAACAAGCAATGCGAGACGCCACATCCTTTCCTCTCCCGTCGCTTCATCGACATTCCTGAAAACATTTCTTCGCGTCACTCATACCGCAGTGCCTCGATTGGGCTCACGGACGCCGCCTTGCGCGATGGCAGGAACGAAAACAATAAATTCAAGGTCGCCGACGCGGCGACTGCAAAAACAGCGTTCGTTTCATCGAAAACGAACGGAAGCGCGACTGACTTGCTGATAAGTTGCGATGTGGGCCAGGAGATCACGAGACCGAGAGTTCCCCCGGCCAACGCCAAGGCAGCCGTCTCCAGCACTGTTTGAAAAAAGATATCGGCGGCAGTCGCTCCAAGTGCTCTTCGCGTACCGAATTCGCGCGTCCGTTCCTTCACTGCGATCCATGTGATCGCAATGATGCCCAGGCCAGAGACTACCAACGCGCTTACTGCGATCCAGCGAAGGAAAAAACCAAGGCGGCTCGCGGCCGCCATTTGCGTGTCAAGGAGGCTCTTTTGGTTCTGCACCTGGAAATCATCGGGCTGATTGGATCGGCTGTGATGAAGCTGGTGTAACAACGACCGAAGTCGATCTGCTGAGTCGTCCATCGCCTGCAGGGATTCAATTTCCACCACGATTCCCGAATAGTGGTCCGCGTTCATAAGGCGACGCATTGCGGTCGTGAGTGGCACGTAAATCTGATTGTCTTCGTTGCTAACGTCCAATCCCTGACCGCGTTCCGCCAGAACACCGACAACTGTGAACGGCACGCGATTTACCAAGAGTCGCTGCCCAACCGGAGAAGAAGCGCCGAACAAATCGACAGCCACGGTATGACCTAACAGGGCCACTCTGGCAGCCGTGCGTTCTTGCATCGCGTCGAAAAGCTCTCCCGATGCGAGTGGCCAATCTTTGATGGCGAAGTAATCTGGCTCACAGCCAACGACTACAGCAGTTTTTGAGAGGTCGCCGGCTTTGTTCCAAAAGCCCTGGGATACCAGTGCCGATGATCGCGTGCGCGTCAGCACGTCGCGTTTGATCGCCATGTAATCACGTTCGACCAGAGTAGTAACCGCAGTGCCAGTGCGGGCGCGTCCTGCGATGGCACGGCTCTGCGCAGGTGTGACGATAAGCACGTTCGTTCCCATCTTGCGGATCTGATCCAGAACCTGCTTTGTTCCGCTCGCGCCATAGTTTACGGAGCACACCACCCCTGCCACGCCGAGGCCAGCACTCAGCATTAACAGAGCAGAGCGGAGCGGATAACGCCACAACAGCCGCAGGGCTCGCACCGCGATTTGCCAGCGACGCATGCTAAGATCGCAATGCCTGAATGGGATCAACACGCGAAGCCTTCCAGGCCGGGTAGATTCCGAAAATGATTCCAATTGCGAGGGAAATTAGGATCGCCGCCGCGAACGGTTGCCATACCAGAATTTGCGGGAGCTTCTGAAGACGCGTCGCCACTTGCATCCCACTCCAACCGATAATGACGCCAGCAAGACCGCCCGCAAGAGCTACGAAAGTAGCCTCCAAAACGAATTGCATGATGATGTCGCCACGTGCTGCACCAACCGAGCGCCGAACTCCAATCTCTTTGCGTCGTTCTGAGACAGCAATTGACATTAAGCTCATTATTACGACGCCGCCAATAAGCAAAGCCATTATGGTTACGCCAGTGAGGATTTTGCTCAAGGTGCTGCTTGCCTGCGTCACTCGGGCCATCGTGGCAGCGGGGTTGGTAATCGTAAAATCATCCAGTGCCGGGGGTTGTATATGGTGGCGCTCGCGAAGCAGCGCCGCCACTTTTTGCGTCACTTCATCGCCGCGAGAAGGATCTCTCAACTGGGCGATCAGCATGGTCACGTAATCCCGATTGAACAGGCGGCGAGAGGCCGTATTGACTGGGATCAAAATGACATTATCCAGGCTGCCACCTGCCGGTCCGGCACCGCGGGATTTCAGGAGTCCTATGACCTGAAATGGAACATCCGCGATGCGGATGGTCTTGCCGAGCGGATCTTCGTCCGGAAATAAAGCATTCTTGACATCAGTTCCAATTACGGCTACGCGCGTTAGGGATGTGTTCTGTTCTTCTGTAAAGAAGGCACCATCCCCGACCTCATCGGAGCGCAGCGCCAGCCAGTTGGCACTTACGCCAAAGACCCCAGGCGAAGCTGCTTTGTCGCGGTACTTAATATCAACGTCGAAAGCGCTTTGCATCTCAGCAACAGACTTTATTTCGGGCAGTTCAGTCCCGATTGCCATTGCGTCATCGAAACGCAAAGTAGGCGGCACGTTGACGAGAGTAGGCATGCCGCGCGACCGACCGCCACCTGGCCGGATCATGATCGTGTCGAAGGTACCAATCATGTTCTTGAAGCGCTGCATGGTTTCGCGCTTCGTCGCTTCCCCAATGGAAGTAAGGATCGCCAGCGAAGCAATACCTACGATGATGCCAATCGTCATCAACGCGGTCCGTAGTGTATAGCGGCGCATGCTGCGCGTAGCTTGTGCGATGAGCTTGGCGCTCTTCATAACGTACCTCCGGAAGCGGGTTGAAGCCGGCGCGCAGGAAGCACGCGATCGGAAACGATCGCTCCGTCGCGGAGTAAAAGCTCTCGAGAGGCGTAGCTTGCGACGGAGTCATCATGGGTGACCAGCAGAATCGTCCGGCCCTCTCGGTTGAGATCCTGCAATAAGCCCATAACCTCCCGGCCGGCATTCATATCGAGGTTTCCTGTGGGTTCGTCGGCCAGGATCAGAGCAGGATTGTTTATCAGCGCCCGAGCTACGGCGACACGTTGTTGCTCTCCTCCCGATAATTCGCTTCCGTGATGGTGTGCTCGCTCGCTCAACCCTACCCGCTCCAGCGCAGCCAATGCTCGTTTTCGTTCCACGCGTCCGTCGCGGTACACCATCGGAATTTCGACATTCTCAAGTGCTGTCGTTCGCGGCAAAAGATTGAATGACTGGAAGATGAAACCGATCTTCGCATTCCGAATACGTGACAATTGCTTATCGGAACACGCGGACACATCCTGGCCGTCTAACCGGTATTTCCCAGAGGTTGGTCGGTCAAGACACCCGAGGACATTCAACAGGGTTGATTTGCCGGAGCCGGATGACCCGCGAACACAAACGAACTCGCCAGGGGCTATGCGAAACGTGATAAGTCTCAGCGCCTCGACTATTCCACGGTCACGAGAATAAGATTTCGAGATTTCTTCAACTTCAATCATATTTACGCAACTCTCCCGACTTCGCTGATGTGTTTGAGCCTGTGCCCGGCAACAGCACGACATCGTTAACAGAAAGCCCTTTCTTGATTTCGACATTCTGGCCGTCCTTGCTGCCCACAACTACAGGCTTGCGCTCTCGTCCGTTTGTGCGCTGCACGTAGACGAAGCTCTGCTCTCCATCGCGATGTACGCCATCGGTCGGTAGCAGCAAGGCTTCGTGTTGCGCCGTTCGGATAGAAACATTTGCAGTCATGTCGGGCTTCAGCAGCTTTGCGTTCCTGCGGATATCGATCGTGACCTCGTAGTTCACGACACCCGAAACGATAGTCGCCTTCGGTGCAATGCTCTCGACAGTGCCTGGGAAATCCTGCGACGGATACGAATCGACGGTGAACGAAACCGGATTGCCCGGCTTGACATTGGCAATGTCGGTTTCGTCCACCATCGCCACAAGTTGCAAAGCGTTGTCCCCAATAATCGTGACAAACGTTGGAGCTGTGAACGACGCTGCTACCGTTTCACCTTCTTGCGTAGAGACCGATGCGACTGTGCCGCTTATTGGGGCACGAATTTGAACGTAGGCAAGATCAACTTTGACAAGGTCACGATCGCGCAGCGATTTTTCGTATTTCGCTTTTGCCTCCTGAAATGCGAGCTGCAAATCCTGTTGCTGTTGCACTGGGATGAGGCCCTGCGACCCAAGCTGCTGCGCACGATTAGCATTGACCTCCGCTCTTTCCATAGTCGCGCGGTCAAGCTCGGCATGGGCATCAGCCTGGGCTAGTCGCGCTTTAATCGGCGCATCATCGATTTCGGCAATCACTTCACGGGCATTGACGTGTGATCCGACTGTAACGTTGAGCTTTCTTACGATTCCGGAGAGCTGTGAACCAACTCTTACTTCTGATCCAACGCGCAGCCTCACAGTTCCGGTGGCGGTGACAGTGTTTCCAATCATGCGTCGCTCGGCGCGCACCGTGCGTATAGGCTCCGCCGCAGGTCGGCGGTCACTTGAACGAACTACGTAGAAGCCTGTGCCTGCCCCTGCAACAAGGAGCAGCAAGGACACGCCGATCCATGAAGAACGCATCACCTGCTACTTCTGTCAAACACCATCACCAGCGGCGACGAGGACCCTCTGCGAGATTCCAAGGTCATGGTCTTGCCGTCAGAAGAGAGTGATAGGGTTTCCGTACGCACGACTTTTGCGCCGCCGGCAACAGCGCTCTGACTTGTCCAGGTGGTGACCAGCTTCGGACCCTCCCACTTGCTGACAGTTTCGCTAGGTCCTTGCATGGGAGCTTCGTTCGTCACCGGTTTGCCAGTGAGGTCGAAATGCGTCTTGCTATCGTCATCCCGGCCCTGGAACTTCGTGTGTGTCGTCACGTCAAGAGCGGAGTCAGTCTGCTCAATTGTTTGCGTCATCTTCATCTGGGCCATCATGCCGATGTTTTTGCTTTTCTCGGCGTTGAGCTCCCATGTGCCCGAGAAATCCGTGTGTTTAGCGGCGACTGCTGTCAGCGTGATCAGGCACATAGCCGCTATGGGGAATTTGAGTTTCATTCGTTCTCCATTTCTGCCCAGCGCGCAGGGGTGGCGCAGGCCATGAACTACCGCATCAGCGAGTCTCAACCCTATACCTAGGTGTAGAGTCAACAGGGAATTTTCGGGTGAGTTTCTCCGGTACGTCCCGCATTCGCGGGTGGTACGTCGCATTTGGGAAATCGGGAACTTTGATTCCAGAGGCATTTTTTGATCTTGACCTTGTACATGGGTATCGGGTTCACAATCGGTCGCACGTCTGTGGGGCGGGTTGGTGAACATGAAGAATTTTCTACTTGGGATTGGCACGACGTTAGCGGTCATTCTCGTCGGCAGTTTTGCCTACTTGAGACTCGGTTTCGTTGATGTGCGGGCAGACGTCCCGCCTGGTGCTTGGGAAAGATATTGGATGAGCAGTGCAGTGCGGGCTTCCATCCGTCGGCATGCGCCCGAGATTCCGAACCCGTTGGGACCAACCGATGAGACGTTGATCACCGGGGCAAGCATGTACAAGTATCAGTGTGCGCTATGTCACGGCAATGCAGGCAGCCAAAAGGCGCCTGAGGGAACGCCGCCGCTTTATCCAGAACCACCTCATCTGCCCACAACGGGAACGGCTTATAGCGAAGCGCAAATCTTTTGGATTGCCAAGCATGGAATCCGCAGAACGGGAATGGTTGCGAGCGGGGCGTGGGACTCCGATGATCAATTGTGGGCTTTGGCAGCGTATGTGAAGCGCATGAATTCGTTGCCTGATACGGTGAAACAGAGGTTAGCTACCAAATGAAAGCGCAAGACTCAGAGTCCCCCCGCAGCCGTGAACCTCCACGTACTTCAAGATTTCAAGCGCGTTTCTATCGAGAAGATCGTTGCTTCCGGCGAGTTCCGCTGTTCATTCCCTGGACCGCGACAGGGCAGGTCGTTGGAACAGACTTCTCCAAGTGGCGCACTAAGAATTCGAGGTGCCTCTTCATTGCCTTCAACGCTCGAATTTTTTCGTTAACCTGTCCTAACCGTTCGCGCCCCAGCTCAATAATTTGCTGGACCTCGGCGGGCTTGCGGCGCATGGGGCGGGGCATAATCTCTAGAACTGCATGAAGCTGAAGTAGTTGTTGAATTTCGGCCAGCGTGAAGCCGATCTCATGATTGCGTCGGATGAACATGACTCGATCAAGATCGCGCTGTTCGTAATTTCGATATCCCGAGGTGGTGCGCGAAGGCGCTGGCAACAGGCCTTCTCGCTCATAGAAACGGATTGTCTGAATGTTCACACGAGCCGCTCGTGCCAGCTCGCCGATATGCATAGACATAATTCTGTACCTTATACCTATCTATAAGGTCAAGATCGACTGGCGCGTTTTGGGTTGGAGACACTGTACGCAAAGCCCAGTCTCGTTGTGCAGAAAATCCGTATAGCCACTCAAGCCACAGCGACCCCATTCACCCAGCTAATGAGTGAGAGGGGCCAGGTGAGCTTGCCAGTGCAAAAGGACTGAGTTAAATGATCGATTACTCAATCAGCACGTTGTTGATCTCGCTCCGGCCATGTCTTCTCGCCCTTACACTTCTTACAGGCTGTGGCAGCCCCAATCGCCCTGCGATATCGCCGTCAGGGGCTATAGTTCCGATTGGGAGCAGCATTTCTGCGCAGCAGAGCTTCTCGTTCGAAGGCAGGACTTTTCCTTATTGGGTCTTCACTCCATCTGCATTCGACGCGAAACGTCAACTACCGGCGATATTGCTTTTGCACGGTGGCGGCGGGCAGGGTCTGGACATGATAAACGTGTGGCAGAAGTTCGCCGATCAGACCGGAATCATACTCGTCGCTCCCACACTGCCTTATGGAAACGGGTATAACGAACTATCGGCAGGCCAATTCTTTCCGCAGTTGATGGACCAAGTAAAAACGATTTGGCATTTTGATGGACGTCACGTCCTTGTATTCGGGGTCTCTGCCGGAGGTTATTCCAGCTATGACGCGGCAACGCTTGCCTCAACGTACTTCACTGCTGCTGGAGTCTTCGCAGCCGTTATCACTCCGGATTACGATTTCATCGTCGCCAAAGCTCAGCGTAAGACTCCGGTCGCGATCTACATCGGCGACCATGATGAGTTCTTTACCTTAACGCAGGCCCGCCGCACTCGCGATCTGCTGCTCGCCAATGGCTTTCCTGTGCATTACACAGAATTTGTTAGTCTCGATCACAATTACGGCGCCGTACGCGAAAGGGTCAACGCTGATTTTTTCAGTTGGGCCTCTCAATTTTCGCTTTACTGAAGCCGAAAAGACGTACGGAGATGCGGCAACATGAGATGAGGCGAGGGAACAGGAAAAGGGGCTGGGATTGGGTTCTAAACAGAGCGCAGAGGGAGCGCAAGCCGAGCTAAACCATTGAATTTATTAAGGAGCAGAAGCAATAGAATCCGCTTGCAAACGTAAACGCAACAACGTAGAGCCCAGCAGACGGCCTAAAACGCGCCCTTTTCGTTGTAGTGCAGTGCGAACGGCATGAAACGGCATGGAAATCCATGAGCACATGAGTGGTCGGTAATATCTTCCAACCGTTCTTCGGGGCAATGTTTCTCGGCTGCAAAATGCTCCCTCCTAGCGAGCGAGCGTCTTTCTTGTCCACAGTTCCTTAACGGACAAATAAAAGTCTGCGAGGCTCTCCAGATAAATCGAATTCTTTAGCCAGGGATCATTGTCGTGAGAACGGTGAGACGTGAAGTTCATCTCGGAAAATAAGCGATAACTCAGGACACGGTCGTGAGTGGGATTCATCTTGCAGAACAAGGTTATGCAGTGACGTTCGAGGCGACTGGGTTCGACGACCCAGTGAAGACCCCTCTTTCCCTGTACTTGGTCCTGCTTAAAAAAATAGATACAAAGAATGTGTTATCAATCCGCAATATTGAGTGCGTGCCTTTAGGAACGTGAGTAATTTCCACGTGATCCGGGAATAAAGTTTTTATTCTCAAAGCCAAATTTCGTCGTAATTGCGAAGACCGCTCAATCTGTTCAGCGCGATAAACTAGCTCCTCGTCAAATTTGTACCCCAATACTTCATAAAATTTACGCAGGCTCCCGAAGTGTGCCTTGATCGTCGTTGGACCTGGCATATTACGCGCCTTGAGTATTAGAGTTTCACTGATTCTGCCTTTCGCCTTGAGAAGCTTCCGTGCTTTCTTCAAAATCTGCTCATTTGTCCATCGATAGTCTGCGATTTTCGGTAACCTGGATTGCGCGAGGTCGAACGTCTGCTGATCGACAAGAGGCTGGAACGCTGCAAATTTCGTTACCCATTGCTGAGGCGGGACCGGCAGTCGTCCGCTGCGTAACCTTTCGGTTGTGCGATGCCAAACGTTGTTTCCTGCATACTTCGGATTAGTAATGATGTTATAGACAGTTGTGTTGGTCCACGGCTTTCCTTCTTTTGCGAATCCTCGGCGGTTTAGTTCGCGAGCAATTTCGGCGCATCCCATTCTCTTGATTGCCATCGCAAACATTTCTCTGACGCCTTGCTGTTCCTTCGGAGGGCCAGGAATCAAAATGATGCGATCAGTGGTTAAGCTCTTGTACTGGCCCGATTGCATTAACTGCTTAGGTTTTCCATCCATCGACAACATCAAACGGCGGTAACCATAACCCGCTTGTCCGCCGACCCAAAATCCAAGGCGCACAATACGCGCCTTGCCTCTTGAAACTTTCTCGCCAAGTTCACGACTGAATTCGGCGGCCATGCTGCGCTTTAGTGCCTTAAGGAGCGCGCTGACAGGCGTTCCATCGTTGTTGAATGGCTCTGCACAATAGTGAACAGGAATTCCCGACCTTGCACACAAGAACTCGTAGTATGCAGCCTCATCGCTGTTTGGAAACCTGCCCCACCGAGTCACGTCATATACGAGGATCGCCTTGAACTCAGCTATGCCGCTGACGACATCTGCGAGCAGTTGCTGCAACCCCGCCCTATTCTTCGCAATAACCCCAGTCTTCCCAGAATCCGCGTAGGTCTTCACAATTACGAAACCATGCTTGGCGCCGAATTCACGTATTCCATCTTTTTGGTTCTCGATTGAATACTGCTGCGCCTCGTCGGACATACGCACATATTCTGCGGCAGGAACAGGAGCAACGACGCAATCACGCGATGCGGGCGGCTCGGAATTTCGCCTTACCCAGTACATTTGGAACGATGTCCAGTGAAGGACGAATAGTGACGCGGGGCACTCTATCCCAAGTTCAACATGAAAGCAACACACACACACTTCTAAAGCTTCTCGCCTTCTTGCCGATATTGCCTGAACAGGAGGACTTATGGAAACTACGCCCATCCCAGCTGCTCAGTACCTTCGAAAGTCAACCGACCATCAACAGTACTCGCTCGAAAATCAAACCGATGCAATTGCTTCTTTTGCTTTGAAGCACAACTTTTACATCGTCAAAACTTACTCCGATCCAGGTAAGCGCGGATTGCATTTGAGAAACAGACCGGGACTTAAGCAATTGTTGAAGGATGTGGTCAACGAGGATTTTCAGTTTCGCGCCATTCTGGTGTTTGATGTGAGCCGTTGGGGTCGATTTCAAGATGCCGATGAAGCCGCCCACTACGAATACCTGTGCAAGTCTGCTGGTGCTCCGGTCTATTACTGCGCGGAGATGTTCTCGCACAACAACAGCATTTTCGATCTCATGATGAAAGCACAAAAGCGATTCATGGCCGGAGAATACAGTCGAGAACTGTCAGCAAAGGTAAAAGCTGGCCTGATGCGGCTCACCAGAATGGGCTACAAAGGCGGCGGCTGTCCGCCTTACGGAATGCGGAGAATGCTGCTGGATGTGCATGGAAAACCGAAGCAGCTCTTGGCTGATGGTGAACGAAAAAGCCTCGCTACCGAGCGCGTCATTCTCGTGCAAGGGCCGAAAGACGAAGTTGAGGTAGTCCGCCGCATTTTCCACGAGTACGCAAAAGAACATCGAACGCTCACCGATATTGCACGACGCTTGAATGACGAAGGCATTCCGTTCGTCCACGGGGGAAAGTGGACTACGAATACCGTTCTCCATGCACTTGAGCGACCGCAATACATGGGAACCCAAGTGTGGGGTCGAACCACAGCTTACTTGTCCAGCCCCGCGAAAAAAGTCCCTGCGGAACAGTGGGCTCTTTGCCCGAATGCGTTTGATCCAATTGTCAGTTCGGACTTGTTTGAACGTGCTCAAAAACGTTTGGCAAATATCACCTATCGCGTCTCGAATGACGAGTTGTTACCACGGCTGAGGCCGGTACTCGCAAAATACGGGAAACTCAGTCACCGTGTAATTCAAAAGTCTCGTTTGTGTCCTGGGGCGCACACGTATGTGCAAAGATTCGGCGGAATGTTGAACCTATACTCGCTGCTTGGTTGGGACACTTCCGAATTGCTAACTCAAGCGACAGCACGTCAACGAGGCATGATCGTCCGGCGTTCCCTTATCAAGAACTTTCTTGACTACTTCCCTGGACTGATCGAGGAGGTACGTGCAACACGGCGATTCCGTGCGTCCCTAAGACTCCGTGAAACTGGACTGCTGATTTCGGTCGTTATAGCCCGGTTTCGCCGGACGCGCACAGACCAGCCACGATGGTTAATCGACGTACCCCCAAACGAGAGGAAAAGAGTCGCCATATTGGCGTTGATGGACGAATGCAACACTAAAATTGCGTCCATACGGGTGTTTCCGAACATGAACTATGAACAGCCCACGGCTCTACAGTTCGCAATGAATAGCGACTGGTTCCAGGCGGGAGAAAAGCTAGGGAAAGTAGCCGATTTCTTGGAGGTTCTTAAACTGGTGACGCCTTTTCCACAACCACCGTGTGTTCGGATATCACAGACAAGCTGATCGTTGCAGATTGAAACTACCAGCGAGCTTTGTTCATCGCTGGAGGCTCACGACGAAGTTCATGGGGGACTACGCCGAAAACACATAATCCTCCAGCACTGGCGCGGTTCCCTGACAGAATAAGCGGCGGTCACAGCAGGCAGAAGAGACAAGGCGACTGAGGCCGCATGGTGGTAGTATGAATAAGCTCTGAGGAAGGTTAAGACTCTTTTTCCACTGCCACTGTGGGAGTAGAATGTGGCGCAACGCGGATACGAAGGAAGCCGCCTCCACCTTTTTCCATCAATTTAAGACCCCAGGAGCGTGGCTTCCGAAGATTGTGCAGTGATGATCGCTGGGCAAGGCACGGAGACAAACCGCAAGCATACAGAAGCCCTCATCAAACAGTCCCGTGAGTTAAGGAAACAGGCGGAGAAGCTCATCAAGCGTTCGGAAGATTTGCAGCGACAAATCGAGCAGAACAAGGTTAACCAGTCTACGCAATCAGAACAGGGCAGACATTGAGCCTGTAGCTTTCTGCCCATTGCTCCTCCGACTCCGGTAAGGAAGCCGCAACGGACTTCTCACTTCCTAGCAATCTGTTGCGGCTTTTTTTAAGCCGCCTCATTAAGCATCTGCAAGTACTGACTGATAACAGGCGCCCGGAAAACAAGACGAGAGTAAAAGTCCTGGATTGGCTATTACGATTGGGTGCCAATGCGGGTGACCTTCAACGTGTAATACGCGCCCTCGCCGATTACGCAGCTTGGGCACGTTCTCGTCAAACTCTTGGTGTTCGGCAATCTGGTAGTGACGCTGGCTGGTTGATTATCCTCAAAAAGAAGAGTGCCTTGCCCGCTGTATTCTCTAATAACTTTTCCATCATTCCTCCACATAAATTTCGCAGCCCGTTAGCCTGTTGGGTCTCGTGTATCGCTCGCGGTCTTTTGCCCGGCGCCTAGCATCCTCGTATTCTTTCCACAGTTCACACGGAGCGCACAGGCCGCTCGGCGGTTTCGCCAATGGCGTCCCGGTACGGGGGTCAATGTCGAACATCTGAGTTGTGGGCGTATTAGGGCCCGCACTCGACGCCATTGGCAGGATAGAGGACGGCGGCCACAACCTGGACAACTATTCGGCAAAGTTCGTTGAGAAGTTACGCGGTAGCTGCATAGATGCAATGGCCGGTCTTGCCATTCTCAAAGCGCAGCTCGAAGCCGAAATTGGCGCGGACAAGCTATGAGCTTTTTGGAAATCGCATTGCAGTATGCGGCTCGCGGTTGGTTTGTGCATCCGCTCGGACGCGCCGAAAAGCGGCCAATCACGGGACACGGCAAAGATGACGCCACAACGGAGCCGGCTGTAATCCGTGAATGGTGGAGCAAGTGGCCCAATGCCAATATCGGTATCGCGGGCGGGCCGAGCTGGCTGTTGGTCTTCGATGCTGACCACGGCCTCAACACGGAGGTTCCGCTGTCCTTCGGCGATCACTCATCCTTCTTTCAAATTTTAGATCTGAGCTCCATCAAATGGCTGAAATCAGAGCTTTCGCGATCAGGAACCAGGGAGGGACTGCGGAGCCCTTCGTCTACAGTTGCGACATCGGTCGTCAGGACGTTCTCGTAACGATCACGCACCGGAGCATCACGCGGGGCGACATCCAGTTCATCCAGAACGACTGGGTCGATGCTCGTTTTCCCCTCGTTCCGAGTCACGAGATGGTAGGGATCGTCGAGCAGATTGGTCCTGATGTCACAGCGCTGCGACGGGGTGATCGAGTCGGCATTGGCTTCCAACTGGGGGCCTGTTTCGAGTGCAATTACTGCCGCCAAGCCACAGAGCAATTCTGTCCGAAACAGACCGTCGTGGGAGTGAACGCTTTTGGCGGTCTTGCGGAACAGATCGTGGTCGATGCACGCTTCGCATTTCCGCTCCCGACGGAGCTTGAATCAGCATCGGCAACGCCGCTGATGTCGTCTGGCCTTACGGTGTACACCTCGATTTCTTTCTGCCGGCTGCCTGCTCACGCTCGCATCGCTGTTTTTGGCATCGGCGGGCTCGGCCGGTTGGCTCTCCAGTTCCTCACAGCAATGGGGCACAGAGTAGCCGCATTCTCCCATTCTCCTGAGAAGCGAGAGATCATTGAGCGCCTCGGTGCGGAGTACATCGACAGCTCGGATCCAACTTGCTTGGCGACATGCCACGGGACGTTCGATTTGATTCTCTCGACGCTAAATGTTCCCTTCGACTTGGATGCGTATCTCAGGATGTTGACCCCTGAAGGCCTCTTTGGTTTCGTCGCGACTCCATTGGAGCCCATCGCTCTCAAGGCAGGTGTGCTCTACGACTATGCCCGGCGGCGCATTTATGGCAATTATGTGGGAAGCAGGTCCGGTACCGTTCAGATGCTCAGGTTCGCAGCGGCCCACGGCATTAAGGCTCCCGTTGACCTGATGCCGTTTTCGCAAGCGAACCAGGCGATCGAACCCGTTCGCACCCGTGCGCTTTCGACTGCGGTGATTCTGGAGAGTTTGGTGTAACCGGCTTGAGAGGTGAAGCAGCGCCTGCCCGCGTCGTTGGATACCTTCTCTATATACGAATGATCAATTACGACCTCAAATTGCAGTGCTACAACTCCGTATTGCTTCGAGCCTACGGTATCGGGATTTCCGATCACGTGCTCGACATCGGCTGCGGCACCGGACCGACGACCTGCGATGCGAGGGGCATGCGCCTGATTTCGTTTCGGGCAAGCAGAAAGCAGAGGCGGAGCTACGCTTCCTTTCTTCAGCTCCGCTCCACTGACGAGCGCACCTGCGCCTGGAGGCGAGATTGCCAGATCCAGAGCACGAGGCATTCAACGAGGACGAATTCTTCGGGTTCGCGAAGTCTTATCTCTCCGAAGCCTTCCCCAACTCTCAGCGCGTCCATTGTCCGCCAGATTCCGACCTGCAACTTATGGCAGAACATCCGATTCCAGGACGGGACGACGAAATCAGCAAACACCCTGAAGCGCGAGAAAGCGAGAGAGCTGGATGAGAACGGTCGGCTTCTCCGGTTGATTCGCAGGTGTGATTCAATCTCACCGTCCTGAAAAGTAGGAATGCCGCTTTCCCGATTCCGAAAGAATATGCTGCTTCATCGGTTGGCTGGGGATATGACCGAAAGGGACACCGCTACGACATCGTCCGCCGAATCCGCTGATATAGGATTCCCCAATATTACATTCCTTCGTTGGTTATTCCGTTCAGGAAATGTTGCTGCGAAGAATTGTCCTGAACGATTCGGCCTTCGAGGGAATATGCAAACGAGGGCCCCTTTTCTTATGAGCAGCCGGACTCCGAGTCTTTTCCATAATGTGCTTCAGCGTTCCATTCTCCTGTCTTCATGGACAGTTCTCATACGGAGAGGGGCCATGTGCGGTCTGCTAATCCCATCCTCTTTGTGGGCACAGGTCGAGATTGGCCGCTTGACGGGTACGGTCCTTGATCCGACAGGAGCACGGGTTACCCAGGCCCAGGTTTCGTTGGACAACCGCCTTACTGGTCGCCTGGTGCGAACCTCCAGCGACAGTCAGGGCGAGTTTCACATCGAGAACATCCCCTACGGCAATTATGTTCTGAGAGTCGTTGCCGTCGGCTTTGGGACTTCTGCCAAAGAAGTTGTTGTGCGATCAAACATTCCAATTGAAACCACAGTTCAATTGCCGGTCGCGGCTGAAGGCACCGAAGTGACTGTACGTTCTGATTTGGTTCAGGCGAACTCCCCGCGTACAGAAACCGTCATTGATGAGAGTTTCATCAAGCTAACCCCCGCGGTGGTTCGGAGGGATCAGTTGCAGGCCTTGATTTCGACGACCGCGGGCTGGAACACAGAAAACGATGGCCTGATGCACATCCGTGGCGTCGATGATGGGACGTTATATGTCGTGGACGGCGTACCGACTCCAGATCGGGTAGATGGACTGTTCGCAGGCTCCTTTAATACCGATGCCATCACTTCCATGGATGTAATCACCGGAAATATACCGGCAGAATTTGGCGACCGGTCAGGCGCTGTGATTGTCATCCAGCCCAAGTCCGGATATCGCACGCCGCTCAACGGAGCTCTCACACTCGGAGCCGGGAGTTTTGATTCGCGTGATGTCTCAACGACACTTGGAGGCGGAACGGACAAGTGGGGGCTCTTCTTCGCGGGGTCAGGACATCAGTCCGAACGGTTCTTAGATCCGGTCGATCCACGCAACTTCAATAATACCGGCGGCGACGTTTCTCTTGATCTTCGCGCGGATTGGCATCCCACGAATGACATCGTTCGCCTGACAGGAACCCTGCAGGGCGCGAATTTTCGCGTGCCCAATAATGAGGACCAACAGGATGCCGGACAGCACCAACGTCAGCAGGTGCGGCACGATCATGAATCGCTTTCCTGGCAACACATGTTCTCCACAAACACGTTGTTTGATATCGGATATTTCCGGAACTTCTTTCGATCCGAACTTCTACCCAGTGAATTCGATACGCCGATTACGGCCCAGCAGAACCGCCACCAGACACGGCAGGGCGTGATTGCGAGTCTTTCTCACCTGACGCATGGACACAACATCAAAGCCGGCTTCGAGGTGGCGAACGTGTCTATCTCGGAGCTGTTTGGCTTCGCAATCACGGATCCCGACGCAGCAGAAGAGGCAGGCATCAGCGAACCAGCCATGGCCTTCACTCCTGACAACCCATTTCTCTTTGTTGGGCACATCTCCCGGAGCACGCAGGGAGTTTACGCGCAGGACGATTTCTCTCCGCTCAAAAACCTAACTTTGAGCCTGGGCGTGAGATTCGATCATTCTGATCTCTTGGTTTCCGACCATCAGACCAGCCCGAGAATCGGCGCGGTGTACTACATACCGAAGACCCGGACTGCGGTACGTGCTTCCTTCAATCGGCTCTACATGCCGCCGCAGATCGAGAACCTGCTTATCGCCAGTTCCGAGCAGGCGCGCGAGCTTTCGCCTTTTGCCGGCTCCGGAGGAGGGGCCGATATTCGTCCCGAGAAGCTGTCGTCCGGGGAGGTTGGATTCGCGCAGGAACTTTTTGAATCCATGCGCCTGAATGTTGCGTACTGGTGGAGACGTTTTAAGAACATTGACGACCCAAACGTTCTGCTGGGAACCACTATCATCTTCCCCAATAGCGTAGCTAAGGCAGAAGCGCAGGGGCTCGATGTCCGGTTCGACGTGCCCATTCGGAGAGGGTTCTCCGTATATTTTACATACACAAATAATCAGATTGTCGAGATCGGTCCTTTGAACGGAGGGCTCTTCCTTGACGATGACTTCATCGAAATTGGCCCCGGAACACGCTTTGTTCCTGATCACGATCAGCGCAATGTGGCGTCGCTTGCGTTGATGCATGCATCTTGCCATCGCGGAATCTGGGCGTCGTTCAACGGAAGGTATGAAAGCGGCGTTCCGATGGAACTTCCCGATCTCGATGACGGAGAGTTACACGCATTACCCGGCGCGAACCTGGTCAATTTCGATACCGGGCGGGTAAAGCCCTGGTACGTATTTGGCTGGTCGGGCGGAATGGACTTGATCCAGAAAGAGCGTTTCACACTGGGTGCCCAGCTCGATCTCCAAAATCTTACGAATCGGGACTTTGCTTTCAACTGGGGAAATCCCTTCTCAGGCACACACTTTGGATATCCAAGGTTGATCGCAGGAACCCTCAGGTTTGCGTTCAAGAAATAGAGGCACCCTGTCCCCTCGCATGGAGCCGCCCATGCGGAGTCATGTTGCAACAAGTTGCAACTCGCCTGCAACAAAATCGGGATCGAGGCGCTGTTCGCATATTGATATCCGACCTGTTCTGTCGTAGTTTAAGGTGAGTGAAATTGAAATCGAATTTCAATTTCATTTTTCTTTGGTCTTTTAGTTGCGACTTAGTTGCATATAGAGCGGCGGTAAGAGGCCCTCACGGCAGTCTTTTTGGCGAAGCGCCGTGAGAGCCAGAGGTCGACAACCCGCAGGCTGGGGACCTTTCGCGAGTATAGGTTCGCCTTGCCGCTGGGTCAAGCGTGATCAGGCGTGGTGAATCTCCGCCCGTCCATCCCTTTCTATTGTCGGCCCGCCTCAATTGATGCAACGCCATTTCACTTCGTGAGAGGTGCAGTCTTATCTGCGAAGCCGAGACTGTGGAAGGAGATGTTCATTGGCGAATCAGGCAGAACAATGCGTGGGTCACGGCAAGACCATGCTTGCGAATAATGACACGGGCTATATCTGCGAATGTGCTTGCGGTTCAGTTCACCTTTCCTTTGGGCCAGCGCTCCTGACGTTTTCGCGTCAGGAATTCCTGAACATTGTGAGCCTTGGGATGTCAGCAATCGAGCATATGCGGACCCATGAAGCACGAAGCCGATTGACTTCAACTGGGTATTCGAGGTGCATGTAATGACGAGTCCAGAGCGCGCAGCGGAGCTGATCGAAAAGACGCAAAATTTGGCGAACATTTCCTCTGCGAACGCTGGGGAACCAGATGGCATGCGCTGCTTACTCAGTCCGGGTCGGTCTGTGTGCCTATCGCTCCGCCGGGTACTCTCTCTGCAACTCGACTATGACGACATCATCGGGGCATTGGATTGTCTAGAGGACGAACGTTCTGGACACACCGAGTTGGATTTCTCGGGGCGGAAGCGGTTTTGTGCCTATCACGGGGAAGACGGCTCCTATTGCCTGGTTTGCCGGGAATACGCGGTGCTGAGACTTTCGTCGTCAGAAGCACATTGCCTTCGTGAGCAGTTAAGAAATGCCCTCGAGACTCTCGGCGAGGAAACCGCTCCCTAGCAGACAGAGACTCTCCATGGGATACCTCGACAAACCGCAACGGCTGTGGTGGCGAAAAGTCCTCTTTCAGACCCACCTCTGGGTCGGTGTCATCCTCGGCCTCTACATCATTGTTATAGGACTGACCGGCTCGATCTTGGTGTTCCGCGACGAACTGGCCCTAGCCTCACACCCGGACCTCAACTTCGAGAACAGCGCGAACCCAGCCCGATGGCCTGACCTGACAAAGGTGATGAGAAATGTGCAGGCCACGTATCCGGAGTACAAGCTAGTTTCCGCCTACATGCCGACTGCCGTCACCAAGGGTTTCCTGGTGTACATGGAAGGGGCGAATGAACGCTGGATCTATGTGATCGCCGATCCTGCCGATGGCCGCATCGCCGGATCCATGGACCTGAAGACCAGTTGGTTGTTCTGGATGAGTGATCTGCATATTCGTCTGCTCGCCGGGAATGTCGGATGGATTTTGAACGGACTGGGAGCGGGCTTTCTTGTATTGCTTACCGTCACTGGCTTGATTCTCTGGTGGCCGGGGATCAAAACTTGGCCGCGAGCGCTCACCATCACCCGGAAACGTAGCTGGAAACGGATCAACTTCGATTTGCATAGCGCCATAGGATTTTGGACTTTGTCCATCGTTTTTATGTGGGCGCTGTCTGGCGTCTACTTTGTTTTTCCCAAGCAATTCGAAGCAGTCGTGAACTACGTGTCGCCGGTCGCCGCTGGAGTGGAGCCGCAGGTGAAACTGCCGCCCCCGGTGGATGGCCAATCTGCCGACATCCAAAGCCTGCTCGCTCAAGCGAAAGCGGCATCGCCAGCGTCAAAACTGGCGGGAATCTACATTCCCAAAAACGCAAAAAGTCCCATCACAGTTTTCATGGCGCGCCACGCCTTGAGGGACTTTTCCCAGATGGATCGTATCTATTTCGATCCTTCAAGCGGCAGGCAATTGGCGATTTGGCACGCGGGCGTTAATCCTACGCTGGGCAGCAAGTTTGTTTACTGGCTGAGCCCTTTGCACTTCGGAGTGTATTGGGGGACGGGCGTCAAGATTCTCTGGGCGGCGCTGGGCCTGAGCCTGCCCGTGCTGACAATCACTGGGGCGCTGATGTACTGGAACCGCTCGCTCAGCAAGTATTGGGCGAAGTTGAAATTCCCGCCTACGCGAGCAGCGCCTCCGGGAAGAGTGCCCCGAAGAAGTATCTCGATAGTTCGGATGTAAAGACGGATTTGCGCAGCAGTCTTTTGGCGAAGCGCTGCGCAAGCCCGGAACTAAAACTCGCAGGCGGCGGACGTCTCCGACGAAGGCCGCAGCGAATACCTTGAAAGGTGAACTCTATGAACGGCCCCGCTGTGTCCTTGTGTAGATTTGGTCGCAAGAGCGGTTCTCTTGTTATCGCAGCTGTCATCCTGCCATTCGCAGTACTGAATGCACAAAATACCGCGCCCATAACGAAGCCTCAGCTTGCTTGTTCGCTCGCACCTGGCGAGGTGGACGTGACGGTTTCCGGATCTGTGTCAGACAGCACCGGCGCCCGCGTTGCCGGAGCGCGCGTGATTGCGGATTGCGGTTCCCTCCACCGAGAAACACGCACGAATGCGGGCGGCGCATTCTCGTTCACGCTGCCACTGGGTACCTTTCGTTTCCGCTTCGAAGCGCCAAACCTTGCACCCGTCGACCGCGAATTTGTAGTTTCCGCTGAAGCCGGTCATGCCGAACTGAACGTCAACTTATCCGTGGCCCAGGTCAAGAGCCATGTCACGGTTTCCGCGGAGGCTGGATACGTAGCGGTTGAGACCGAATCCGGCACTAAGACGGAAACATCGCTTCTTGAGGTGCCGCAATCCATCAGCATCGTCACCCGTCAGCTTCTCGATGATCAGGGCGCGGTCAAGTTGGATGACGCGCTGAAGAACGTTGCGGGAGTCTCGCCGGGCGGTTACTACGACAATTGGGACTACTACCGTATCCGAGGCTTCGACGCATCCTTCAATACCTATGTGGATGGGTTGCGCGGCGCCAACGGCCTGGGCGAGGAAATCTTCAACTTGCAAGACGTAGAGGTTTTGAAAGGCCCTTCTTCCATGCTCTATGGGCAAAGCGTGTTGGGAGGCCTGATCAACCTGCGCAGCAAGCATCCGCGTCCAGATGCATTTGCCAACGTGCAGTTCACGGGAGGTCAGTTTGGCTTTCTTGAGCCCGCCGTTGATGCCGGGGCATCGCTGAATCCATCTCAGACCGTGTTCGCCCGCTTGGTCGCTTTCTACCGGAACCAGGACTCCTACGTTGACTATGCCTACAGCCATCGCACGTTCGTGGCGCCCTCGCTCACCTGGAAAATCACTCCGGCAACAACCGTGACATTCCTGGGGCGATACGAGCGCGACCATATCAAAGCCCCGTTCCCTTTGCCGGCTGCGGGGACGGTGCTGCCGAATCCTAATGGCGAGATTCCAACCAACCGGTTTACCGGCGAACCAGACGCTGGAAACCTGGCGACTGAGAAAAACAAGCAGTTCGGCTATGAGTTCAACCACCAGTTCAATGATCGCCTTTCCGTTTACCAGAACCTGCGGCTCACCTGGTATGACCAGAACTGGGACCGCATACTCTACTCAGGTTTTTTGGTGGATGACAGGACCCTCTACCGCTATCCCCTGAGTTGGTTCGGAAACCGCCACGACCTAGCGGTCGACAATGGCATTCGTGCCAGCCTCAAGACAGGAGCGATACGTCATAGCCTGCTTTTTGGAGTGGATTTTTTCCGCGAGCCCAGTCATTTCCTTGGAGAATCGATTGATTTCTCGGACCCGACTTTCTCGGGCTATATGCCGATCGATTTGTTCAACCCAGTCTATGGCACGCCGCTTACTCCCATTGCTCCGTATACGCAGGGTGACACACGGCAACACTACCTCGGCGTCTACTTGCAGGACCAGGTCAAGCTCACGGAACGCCTAGCGCTCACAGCTGGCGGCCGTCTGGACTTTGCGTCCAATCATGACCTAGCGGAACCCGACAGCAGCGACAATCACGCCTTCAGCCCTCGCGTCGGCCTGACCTACCAACTGCATCCCGGAGTGGCAGCTTTTTCCAGCTTCAGCAAATCTTTTTATCCGCAGTCCGGGCGCATCTTTGTTGAGGGTACTGAAGCGGGGAAATTCGTTACGCCGGAGACCGGACAGCAATGGGAGGGCGGCATCAAGACCAGCCTTCTGGGCGGGCGGGTTGGCACGACTGTAAGCGTCTATCACTTGCAGCGCCAGAACGTCATTACCAGTGACCTCAGTCATCCCAACTTTTATCAACAGACGGGGAAACAACGCAGCCGCGGAGTTGAGTTCGAAACTGCATTCCGGCTGATGACGGGCTGGAATGTGACGCTGGCCTACGCCTTCACCGACGCGATTGTCACCGAAGACGAGTACATCCCGGTGGGCACCCGCACGCAGAACTCTCCTCGCAATACCGTCAATGCCTGGATCACCTATGAAGTGCAGCGCGGACCCGCGAAAGGGCTGGGCTTTGGCTTTGGCGGTCGTCATTACACCGACCAGTCGGGCGACCTGGTCGATACGTTCAATCTGCCGGGTTTCGGTGTGTTCGACGCGTCTGCCTTCTATCGAAGGGGCCGGTTCCGCTGGCAGATCAATGCTAACAACTTGGCCAACAACCGCTATTTTGTCGGGTCCTATGATGCACTCTACGTCAAGCCAGGCGAACCGCGAAATATCCGGACAACGATTGGCTGGATGTTCTAATGCGAGATCGCTGCGGCGCGTAACGCAGACTGTGATGTTCGTAGGTAGTGTCCTAATGAATGCTGTGTTGGGACACTACCAATTTCCAGCACCAGCCAGGAACAAGCGAATGTCTGTGTTAGACTGCTGGCATTTCTGGCGTTCCTGGGTGAGAACACTTTCAGCCATTCTCTTGACCGTTGTGATGGGCCTGCCATGGCGGCACCCCTCTTTGCGTCTGGAGAGAATGCCCTGCCCGCCTGTTGCCGCAGGGACGGTAAGCATCATTGCATGGGCAAAATGAGTTCTGCGATAGAACTCGGGACAGCCGACGTTGTGTCCGCCGCCAAGACCAGGTGTCCAATTTCCGAAGATGTCGGGCGTTTCACGCCACAGTCAACTTGGCTTGAACACTTCCACTGCTGTTTTTGCCGGGATTGTTTCTCATCCGGCAATGTCTCCGCAAGCCCAGAGCAACTATCGTGTGTCGTTGCTGCATTCTCACCAGAAGCGCGGCCCCCTCCATCCTCCGCTGTTCTCGTTTACAGTCCCTTCAGATCAAGCCTGAGAACGAACGTCAAAGGTCCGCCCAAGCACGTTTGTCAAAGGAGGCCGCATGTGTCGGCGGTTGAATCCAGCTATCATCGCGGTGAGTGGAATCGGGCGCAGCGGTGTGGATGTGGTAAACATTGAAAATGTCGAAGTGTTGAAAGGACCCGCGGCGATGATCCATGGGCGAGTTGAGCCTGGCGGGATGATCAACGTTGTTACCAAGAAACCGCTGGACCCTTCGCACTACTCCCTGGAACAGGAGTTCGGTTCTTTCAGTCTCTATTGCACCACAGTCGACGCAACATGGACCGATCAACCGCGGCGGCTCGTTGCTTTATCGTGGAATCTTCTCATTCTTCGATTCCAACCAATTCATCACGCTGGCGCCGCACGCCAGAACTTACTTTGCCGCGCCCAGCTTGACTTGGAAACCGACCAGCAAACTCGTGCTGAATACCAACATCGAGTACCACAATATAAACCCAATGGGATGCCTGCGATTGGCAATCATCCAGCAGACATTCCCATTAACTTGTATCTGGGCGGCGATATCGGCGATCACGCCAACGTCAGGCGCAAGCTCGTCGATTTCAACGGATTGTATCAATTCAATTCCAACTGGAACTTGCGCGGCGCGGTAGCCGTGGCCGCGGAAGCTCCAAAGCTCGTGCGGCCGGTACGTATTGATAGGGCTCGAATCGGATTCTTGCTCTGGTGGCACCGACAAGCAGGTCGCCAGGGGGCGAAAGTCGCAGCCGAAAAACATCGTGGAGCAGACGGAACCTTGCCAGCCTACCAACACGGTTAAGCGACAAGTCCGGGATAGTGTCGGCTTCAACGGCTTCGATCGGATGCAGCACAACAACTGTGCCCCGCAATTCGCCGTCAAGTCCGCGAAGACTGACACGAGCGAGCGGCAGGGCTTCCCCGGTCGTGAGGGCCTGAACGTCTGTTACCGTACATCTCTCACCTCGAACGCTCAGACCAGTTGCGATGCTTATTGCCACAGTCAATTGCCTGTTTGGAACCACTCACTAAATTACGGCCGTGTCACGTGTTGCTTCGCAACTGCGCGCGATTGTCTGAGCACGCTAATCTAAAGTAGCTGCCGCATTCCCACGAACCGGGCTTGCACATCCGCCCATGACGGGTACGAGCCATAGCAGAGCATTTTGCATTGTGCTTCATACTCCTGACCGATGGCAGCCGAGAGTTCGGCTGAAGGATAAAGGGCGTCGCTGTGTGCGAAGGACATCCCCTCGGGACAAAAGTAGCTCTTCGGAAAATGAGTTCTGCCGATTTCGTCGTAGTCGGCCTTGATAACACCGTATTCCTCGGAACGCAGCATCGCCTCGACTTCAGGGTGTAAGGACAATTGATAGAGGTCATAGTAGTGCCGTGCATAGCTGCCAAGAGCCTGCTTATCCCGCTTCAACAATTCGACTTTGCTGCGAATTGCAAACATCTTTTCCACAAAAGTCCGTCGAAAATGGAGGAGGCGCATTGGGAACGGTTCTTCATCTTCGGCACCGAGCGAAGTGCCTTTTAGCTTGAGGAAACGACCGACGTAGGAGTGCAGCTCGACGATCTCAGAGGGTTCCCGGCCGCTGGCGATACCGGCCTCGACCATGACACGGTTGGCAACTTCGCCGGGACCGCCAAAACGTTGCACGAACGAAAACCGGTCATTCCTCCCGAATCCTCCAATCGTCGCGCTCGCTGTTGCTTCAAATGTAAACGCCGGGTGATTCGCTATCGCATCGCGCAGCTTCTTCAGCTCTCGATTGACCCCATTCGCTCCTAACGGCGGCTGAAAGGCGGCTGGATCCAGGAAGATGTCGATGTCCTCCGAGAAGCGCTGAATGAGGTTTCAGCCTTTTGCGAGGCTGGTTCCTCCCTTGAAGATCACCTTGTCGCCCTTGGTATTATCGACAACCCGGAGCACCTCAGTGACGTAGTAGTCCTTCTCGATGATAGCCGGTCGTAGCTTTGGCTCACGGAAGTGCTCCGCCGCCTGAATGATCGCCTGCTGAAAATCGGGATGCTCGAACAATTTCACGTATGGAGCCTTTTGCCTGCCAAGAACGGGCGGTCGGTAACGTGGCCAATCTTCCGAAATCGAAACGGGAGAGCGGGTTCAAGGACGCTCGCAACCGGTGCAGTGCCCTCGGAGTTGCACCGAGTTGCTCGCCCAGAGCACCCAACAACGCACGAACACGAGGGGGCTCAGAATTGGCAATTTTGAGAAACCGATCAAAGCGTCCCGGCTCTGATAACAATGTGAGTGTTCTATGGATGGTCGTCTCCGGACTAAGCTCACTGAATCTGCCTCCTTGCCTAAGGAAGTCGAGCAACGCTGCGTCGGTTTCGGAGAGGCTGGCCCAGGCCTCAGGTCGACGCGTATGAATCACAGTCTCTTGACCAACCAGTTTTCTCGGCAGGCTCAGTGCGCTGGTGGCAATCTCTCCTTGTCTTGCCATCTGTGTGGTGAAGCCAAGTAGGTTTGCAGCCGCGAGGCCCGACGGAAAAACGGGTTTGTGAACCGACGCCAGTTGTTGAAGGGCAGTCGGATTGGGTCTGCTTTTGCCAAAGGTCGTCTTCCGACTGCGGTAGTAGACCCCCTTGCTGAGCCGTTCAACCGCTCCCTGCCGCTGGAGGCGCGAAAGGGCCTGCGCGACGGCCGAGAATGGCAAGTCACGGAAGTCGTGAACGCGCCAGAAGCGCGCACTCGCGGTCAATTTGCAGGGTTGGTCGTCACATCCCGTAGTCGAAAATAGCTACCAAAAATTGGACGGCAAGAAACCGCTTTCCACCTAGCGCCAGGTGAAATAGTCACAGGTTGCAGCCGCGCGCGATACTCGCGTGAGGACGCCATTGCAGAACTGGTCCCGAACGTCGCGGTTCTGCGGCAAATTCGCGTGGCGTGCACTTCACGTATTTCTTGAAGACAGAAGCGAAATAGGCAGGATTGCAGAACCCGCAGCGTTCAGCGACTTCGGCAACGTTCAGCCGCGGATCTAATAGTGTCTTCTTGGCAAGCTCGACACGCTGCTGAATTAAGAAGCCTTCCAGCGTCATTCCAGTGGTGCGGCGGAAAGTACGGCTCAGGTGTCCAGTCGAAAGATGAAGCGCATCTGCGAGGTCTTTGATTGTGATGCTCGCCGGGCCGTGAGTTTCGACCAGCCGGCTGACCATGCTCACAATCTTGTTCTCGCGTTGACTGAAAATGGTGGCGAGTTGTTGGGACAACGACTCTGCATACCGTCGGAAGCTGTCGCACGCTGCGAACGGAGTCGGCGCATGCAAGACTCCAGAGATGGCGTGTTGCTTGGCGGAATTCACCTGCGCGTGCTCGGCGCCCATGCTGATGGTCTCAAGCGCCAGGTGTTCGATCGCCCAGGTTAGAAAGGCCTGTGACTCCCTCATTTTGCCGGGCGACTGGTTCTGCGGTAACGCCTGGGCAAAAAAGTCTCTGAGAGCCTGGCCTAATCCGCGACCTTGCTTAACTGCGTTTGCGAGATGGCTGAGGGTCTCGACCGGCTTTTCCGGTTGTGACTGGGCCCGCTCGAAGAAGCAGATGTTGTCACCGCTGGCGTCGAGGGCAGCGCAGGCTTCCTGATACGCTTGCACCAACTCCGCCGGATGAGGATGCGCGTCACTGATGCCGATGCGGACCCAGACGCCCGCTTGCGTTGTGATGGCAGAGCAAATCGACTGCGCTATTTCCTGCAGTGAAATCCGCTCATGACTGCGATTGCGAACTTCCAGGCTGCAAAATACGCACAGTTCCCCCGGGCGAACCACGATGGCTAGCGCGTTTGGCCAGTTTTGGCAGATATCTTCGACTGCATGGGACAAGCGGCTCAAGCTTGCCTGGGCTGAAATCTGGACCCGCGAATCAGGTTCGGTCGCCGGGCTCCTGAACTGGACCGCCATGACGCGATCGGGAAGACGCTGCAGTCCGGCGCGCGAAGCGAGATCATTTAATTCTTGCCGGTTGCCGGTTTCGCCGGACAACAAGATCGCTGCCAGTTCTTTTCGATCGAGCGCCAGTTCGCGATCGTGACGCTTCTGGAATTCGGCCATGATCTGCATGCGCTTCCACGAATTCGAAATGTATCGCGCGAAAAGCTCCAGAACCTGAACCATTTCTCTGACCTGCGCAGGCTCGACTACTGGCACGTGGTAATACGCATTTTCGAGTTCTTTGAAGTTGATGTGCGGCTGACCTTTGAGTCGCTCTTTCACCAACTTGAAACCTTCAGGAGTTGGCGATTGTGTGAGTACTTGTCCGGAAAATAGAGTGCCCAGATATTGGTTGTCGCAGATGACGGGCACGGCGATGTCCGTGAGGCCCACATGACAGGCATAGACCTGAGTACAACCCGTGGCGCGGCAACGCTGCTGAGCGGGAACATCGGAACGGGCGCAAGTCTCTTCTTCGTGTTCGCCAAAGCCGTGGACCAGGTCGCAAAACATCGTGCTCGGCGAATTCCGGTTGGCAGAATCGCTTCCGGCGGGTTGTAGCTGTACGAGGGCGTCTTCGGTTCCGACGCGGTTCTTGAATTTCAGCTTCAGCGGATCGAGTTCTTCGGTCCACATCAACTCAACATTACGGATGGGGCCGGTGTTGTTGAGCAGCAACAAAAAATGCTTGAAGAGTTCGAGGTCCTTTTGAAATTCCCGCTTTAGAGTCCCGCTGAGCGCCGCCTGTGTTTTTTTCACATCTACCTCAGAAATCGTGGGCTGGATAGAAATTTTATTACAGCCCAAAGGCGGTCAATGCCGAAAAATCAATATTTCTGTCGGTTATCCAGCTTAGGAATTTCGGCATGGGATGGCGGACTGGTGCTTAAGGATGTGCCCGCAGGGTGAGGCCGCCATCGATAACGAGGTCAGCGCCGGTGATGAAGGCAGAGCCTTCGGAAACGAGGAACAAAGCAGCTTCGGTGATATCGGCGGGCGTGCCCCGGCGCCCGAGAGGGTGAAGGGCAGCGGTTTGCTCGGCCACGGCTTTCGGATTTTCAGAGTGGCGCAAGTATTCATCCCAAAGGCGCGTGTCGATGTAGCCGGGACTGATCGAGTTCACGCGAATGTGCCGAGGCGCAAGTTCAAGAGCGAGATTGCGCGTGAGCGCCACCAGCGCGGCCTTTGAGCAGGCGTAGGGAATGGAATTCGGGAATGCGTGCGTGGCATGAATGGAGCTGATGTTCACGATTGCGCCGCCTGATTCCGGAAAAAGAGGCAGCACGGCCTGCGTGAGGAGAAACGCTCCGCGCAGGTTGGTTTCAAGGATCGAATCCCAGTCGGTGACGGACAGTTCGTGTACGGGCTTTTCAATCTCAATGCCGGCGTTGTTCACGAGAATGTCCACGCGGGAGTGGAGGTTGGTGAATGCGATTGTGCACGCTCGAATTTCTTGAAGACTGCGAAAATTGACGGGGATAAATTTTGCGGGAGTGCTGGCATTTTGCTTCGTAAGCTCGGCGGCGGTCGCGTTGCCTTGCGCGGAGTCACAATCCAGAATCACGACACAAGCGCTTTCTCTTTGGAATGCGGATGCAATGGCCCGGCCGATCCCTTGAGCGCCACCAGTGATTATGGCCACACGGCCGGCAAGGCGCTTGCCGTGATTCGAGTTGTTGGTTGCCGTCATAATTTCGGTGTTTCGGCCCGGCTGCCTACCGTGCTTCTTCCTTGATAAAAATCAATTCGGAGCTGTTCTCAAGCGGCAGGTTTACTTTCAAGCCTCGCGCCATCAGTTCTCGGCCAGTGAGCATGCGGTCGGTCGAGGTGTGATCGTGAAAAGTGATCGCATAGCGAGCCGATGGATCGAGGCCTTGGAGCACGAATGAGTGCGTGTTCTCTCCCGCAATTGTTCCGCGAAATGCATAGACAACACCATGCCTCCGATTCGGCTCCCAATACTCGATCCCGTCCCAGTGAACACCGTCTGGCCGCGGAGAGATATGGTACAAGTCCGCATCACGAATCAGCGGGCGAAGATCTTTCTTGTAGAGATCAATTTCCTGTTTTGCCTCGGCATGTTGCTCGGCCGACCACGTGGTTGTATCCATCATGATCGTGAGCCAGCCCATCATGCCGCTGCGCAGCATGTATCGAAAATTGTCGATGCTGGGCACCGGCCACTTCTCGACGTAGCTTTCGAGCATGGCCGCTGGAAGCACATGGCTGGTGTCGTAAAACGCTCGTCGGTTCGAGGTTGGGTCATAGGTGTCGGTAATGGAAAAGTAGTCGCCGTGCGCCGCCGAGCCGAAATCAACCATCCGGCCACCGTCGGCGCAGATTTCAAACAACAACCCCGGATGCTCTTTCCGCAGTTTTGAATAAATGTCGTAGTAGGCGCGAACGGCGTGATAACTGACGTCGGTTGAGTTCGAGCTATCGACCCAGTACGCACCCCAGCTTTTATAAACACATTTGTTCAGCGGATCGGGAGCGGCGTGAGGATGATCGCTGCGGTCGCACCCGTGTGCGACCAAGTATCCATCGTGCTCCAGCATGTCGAGGCGATAATCGTTCACAATGCGCTCGACCTCGTGCTGCGCCCACTCTTTCGCGGCTGGGACGCCAATATCAATCGTCTGGCCTTTGAATGGCTCCGGCTGCCAATCCTTCGGAAGGTCGGTCACCATCCAGTCGCGGACCTTGGGATCGCGAGCGTTGAGAGCGCCGGGCTCGGTTGAGAGTCCAGCTTGAGTCCAGTCCACCCATAAACCAAACTTCAGGCCGTGCTGATGCGCGTCATCGGCGATGGTTGCGAGTCCGTGAGGAAATTTCTGCGGATTGGGGTACCAATCGCCGACTCCACGGAACCAGCCCGCGTCCATGTGGAACATGTCAACGCCAAGACCTGCGGCGTCGGCGATCATGCGGCGGGCAAGTTCGTCGTTGACCTTCATGCCTCCGCCCCAACTGTTGTTCACGACCAGCGGGTAGTTGGGATTTT
>Ga0070741_10002206_pt1 | contig 53855 bp, 49 predicted proteins | sample Coa_R1_4_FD_66440 | JGI IMG/M metagenome (GOLD analysis project Ga0070741, IMG submission 66440) | Surface soil microbial communities from Centralia Pennsylvania, which are recovering from an underground coalmine fire - Coalmine... | ecosystem: Environmental > Terrestrial > Soil > Unclassified ... | reverse complement strand
ATGCGAGACTCGGCGACCGTCACTCAGGGGGCAAAAGGCGGTCGCGGGCGAACTTCAAACCAGCCAACGGCGCGGCCGGATGAGCGCCTTTCTGCAATGCAAGAACCTGGAAACTTCTTCCGAGCATCTCCGGATGCAGCAACGTTTGCAGCGCGCGTTTGGTTTTACGATCGGCGTCTGTTAAAACCCCACTGTTTAAAGCAGTCGAGTTGGTGGAATTCATTTGCAACAAATCTGGCCAGCTAGAAATGATTCCGGTAAGGAAATGATGTTGATCGGTAAACCCGGCGATGGCCAAACCGCTCGCTTCCGCGCGACGGGCAATGCTCGTCCAATCGACGTGCATCGTAATGTCTGCGTGACCGAGATCCTTAAACGGCGAGTCGAGATGTCGATGCTGGGCGCGAACTTGAATATTTCTATGAGATTCAGTGCCCGAATGTCCGTAGTCGATGGCGATCACATAACCCCGTTGCAAATTGGTTGCGACGCTGTCCACCCAATCGAGTGCCTCTTGATTAAACGCCGCGTTTGAGCGTGGACGCTCGATGAAGACAAGCTTGTCGTTCTGAACATCGACAAGTTTTTCCGTGTCGCCGCCGATCAAGCGTACTGGCATTGCATCCAGTAATTCGTTTGAAAAGTGGATGCCGATGAAGGGTTCCAGTGAAACGCGCCATTCAACTTTTTTCCGAAATCGTTCCAGCATTTGCGATTGACGCTTTCGCAAAATCGGAAACGGCTCGATTATCCGGTAGCGCAAAGCTTCGAAGAATTCCGGCGCGCGTATTTGGGCAATTTGCAGGACGTCGCACGCGAATTGACCATCGTGTGAGCCCTGCTCAACAATGACGAAGTTATCGATTTTACCGAGTTGCTCCCAGATTTCTGCGAATTGCGCCAGCATCAGTTGCCCGAAGAGCGGGCCAACAGCGACGTTGGTAAAATAATCGCCCTTGCGACCAATCACGCAGCGGCCGGAGGAATAGTATCCGTGCTCGGGATGGTAAAGCGCCTGCTTCATCAACCAGGCGAACGAGACTGGTCCGTGTCTTTCGACTTCGTCACGAATTAACCTGATGAGCGCAGGATTTCCGTTACTCGTGGTCAACGTTCCAACGCTCGACGCCCAACGCCCAACATTCAACTTTTAGGCTCTAAGTTGGGGGTTTGGACGTTGGGCGTTGAGCGTCGAGCGTTTCCCTCTTAAGTTCTTCCGCTTTTGAGACCGCCCACCGCTACATACTTACGGCCCCCACCGGGCTATCGCTTTCGGCCACCCTGGTATTTGAGACCGTGGTTTTACGTCCCTATTGCCTGCATTGCAGTGCTCGGAGTCATCTTGACAGTCTACATATCCAGTGTTGTCGCTGATCTCAAAGCGCAGGCCAGAGCGTTCGACCTAAGCAAGCTCGAACAAATGGAATCGGCGAGTGTGATCCTCGATCGCAACGGCAAGATCTTCGGTCAAATCTACGTTGAGAACCGCGAGACTGTACCATATGACCAACTGCCTCCCAATCTTATCAACGCGGTGGTCGCGGTCGAAGACGCAAAATTTTACACGCATCATGGCTACGATCTGTTCGGGATCATACGCGCGGCGCTGAAAAATTTGATAGCCGGTCACGTGGTCCAGGGTGCCAGCACAATCACGCAGCAACTGGCGCGCAACAGCTTTTCGCTCAAACAAAAAACGTTTCGCCGCAAGTTGCTCGAGATTTTCCTGGCACAACGGATCGAAGACAAATTCAGCAAGCAGAAAATCATGGAGTTATATCTGAATCGGATCTATTTCGGCGGCGGCCTGTACGGAGCAGAAGCAGCATCGCGGGGGTATTTTGGCAAACCAGCCCGTGAAATGTCGCTGGCAGAATGCGCCACGCTCGCAGCCCTGATCAAGAGCCCAAACAGATTGTCGCCATGGGCCGATCGCGCCAACTCCCGCGAAGCGCGCGACTACGCGCTCGATCGGATGCGCGAGCTTGGCTTTATCAACCGCGAACAATACGCCAGCGCACGGGGCCAGGAAATCGTAGTGGGAAGCCGGCAAAACGCGCAGGGGCAGACCTACGCGGTCGATTACATTCGCCAGCAGGTAATCGCAGCCGTCGGATGGGATCGCGCAATCAACGAAGGCTATCGGATTCACACGACAATCGATGTTGATCTCCAAAAAGTCGCAGAAGATTCCTTACGGACGAATCTCGAACGAATCGAACAACGTTCCGATTATAGTCACCAGACTTACGCCCAGTATGCGGCATCGTTTCGCAGAGCCAAGGCAAATGGCAAAATGTCGGATCAGCCTCCACCTGAGTATCTGCAGGGGGCCGTCATCGGTCTGGATAATGCGACTGGCGATATTCTGGTGCTGGTCGGTGGACGCGATTTTGAGCACAACCAATACGACCGCGCGCTGCAGGCTCGCCGGCCCCCTGGGACGGCGATGTTGCCGTTTGTTTATGCGGCTGCTTTCGAAAAAGGAATGTACCCCGGCTCCCTGGTAGAAGATTCGCCGCTGGATAACCGCGCAGTTATGATCGGTGGCACAACCGGAATTCTGGGCGAATGGGGACCAGAAAGCGCCGAGAACCGTTACGAAGGCGCCATCACAGCCAGAGAGGCCCTGGCGAAATCGAAAAATGGCGCAAGCGTCCGAATTGGCATGGATGCGGGAGTTGATGCAGTGCTGCATCTTTGCGCTGCGGCTGGAATTCGTTCCCCGCTTCGCCCTTATCCGGCCACATTTCTGGGAAGCAGCGAAGTTACGCTGGCTGAGCTTGCTCTCGCTTACACAATATTCCCAAACGGCGGCTGGCGACCGAATACGTCGCATATTTTGGAGCGCATCGAGGAAAAGGATGGAACTCTGGTTTGGGACGCGAAACGGCAGAGTATCCGGAAGCTCGTCACGAAACCTGAAACCGCGTACGAAGTACATTCCTGCCTCGCAGACGTGCTTAAATCAGGGACAGGAAAAGCCGCCTTCACGGAATTTGGTCTGAAGAAAATTCCGGCGGCAGGTAAAACCGGCACAGCGTACGATTTTACCGATGCGTTGTTTGCCGGGTACGATTCCAATTTCACCTGCGCCGTCTGGGCGGGGTTCGATAAGCCACAAAAGATTTATCGCGGAGCATTTGGACGCGAGCTGGCGCTGCCTATTTGGGTGGACATCATGAATGCCGCGGCTGACCATTATCCACCGCGAGAAATAAAGCAGCCGACATCCACCTCTGGCGGACTGAAACAGGTAGAGATTTGTTCGAGGTCAGGGCTGCTCGCCACCGACAAATGTTATGATGCCGTCAAGACAGCGAATGGCGAAACCGTTCAGCGGCGTACCACTTACATGGAGATTGGCACGCAGTCGCAGCTCCCGACTGAGCCCTGCAATGTCCACGGTGAACCGCGTGCCCGTCTAGCTCGCTTTTTCTCTTCCAGCGATTTGCCGCGCGCCGCATTGGCCGTGGATCTCAGCCAGGTCACACCAATTGCCGTGAAAAGTCCAACGTTATTAGCCGACGAGGATCCATACAATTCGCTTAAGCCAACACTGAAACCGGAGCCAGCGCCGCAGCCAGCAGCTGAAACAGTCGCAAATCAAAAGGCCGACGGTGCGGCGGGAGACAGCGGACTGAAAAAAGCAAACATTGGGAGCGGCAACGGATCTGGTACCCAAACGGCGGAGGCCGCTCCAGAGATCAGAAAAGCAATTCCGGTTCAACCGCAGGATCAGAAACCGGTCGAAATCCGGCGCGCAATACCTGTGAAACCTTTGGACCAGGAAGGTGAGGATTCGACGCTCTTGAAATCGGCAACACCGCCTCCAAGCCAGATCGACGACGGGCGATAGACCATGGCGTCGCACGACGTAGACGGCTTTCGATTGACCGTTCTCAATCCGAGGGGGCACGACGCGGAGCAGGAATTTCGCACGCTGCCTGCGCCAGGCGAAGGCGCGCATCCGCCAACCAACTTCCATGCCTTCGCTGCCTGTACACGGGGAGCGTTTCACCAAAACCCGCGCCGTGCGATCGCGGAGAACACCCCGGTTCTCCTGCTTTTGCGCGGCGATTTTCGCGCTTCAGAGCGCGCATTGGCCGATCTGAAGAAACATGGCCGCACCGTTGCTGTTTCGTTAAAGGAGACCGGGCTCCATCAGATCGCGCAACAGCTATGTGATCGTGGCAGATTATCACGCTTCATGAAAATTGTGGCGCAAGCGGATGGATGCATCGCCACGACTCCGGAAGCCGCGGAAATCTATCAGAGTGCCCGCTGGAGTCTGAGGCGGGTAGCATTTATTCCGACGCCTTATCCTGTTGAAGATCAAAGATGGAATTTTTGTCTGCCTCCGGACGAGCAATCCGGAATTTTCGTTGGCACACGCGAATGGGATGTGCCATCGCGCAATCATTTCGCGGCGTTGCTGGTCGCGCGTCAGCTTTGCGACGCGACAGGTGAACCAGTCACCGTCGTTAATCTGGATGGATATAAAGCGCGGCGTTTGCTTTCCGAGCTGAAATTTCCGGAAGGAAACCTTCGTGTAATTGAGAAGTGGCAAGCGTATCCGGATTACCTGCGGGATGTGGCGGGGCATAAGATTGTCTTGCAGTTAGATCGCAGTCATGTGCCGGGCCAGGTGGCCGGCGACGCTCTCCTTTGTCGAATACCCTGCGTTGGGGGCGATGGCACGATCGAACGAATTGTATTTTCGAGAATCTGCGGCGAGGGCCGGACGATTCCGGAGATTGCCTCCATGGCACTCGACCTGCTGAAGAACGCTGATTTACGCCGCGCCGTCGTGAGCGAATCAGAGCAACGCGCGCTAGAGCGGCTCTCGTTTCTGGCTGTGCGTTCGCAGTTGGCAAAGTTCTTTGGCCAGCTCGGTCAAGGGGAGCGCTAAGCAACAAGAGCCAGGTCAGACGATCCGACTTAGGCGATCAGACGCGCGACTTCTCCGTAAAGTTCAGGACTATCCGACCACAACACGCAGAGCTGGGTCGTGATAAAACCGGTGATCGCGGCCCAAGTTTGATTAGCTTTGGTTGCAGGCGCCGATGCCAGTGAGCGGCACGTTTCAAGCGCCACAACGGCGGCCGCCGTGCGGTTTTCCACATTGAGCTTGCCAAAAATATGTTCGACGTGTTTGCAGATGGTGCCGGTCTTTGCGCCGAGAATAATGCCGATGTCGTGATTACTTTTGCCCTGTGAAATCCAGAAGAGAACTTCAGCTTCGCGCGGCGTCAGCTCTAACGAAGCTAATGCGTCCAAACTGCACTGATCTGGCTGGGACATAAATCTTTTCTGTCGGATTTCTTAACAGGAAACGGAAGCGCCGGGCAAGCGCATTCGTACGTAATTCTGCGTATTCCCAAAAACGAACGGGCGCGAGAATATCCACAGATTATGAAAAAGATGATCCTCAAAACGTCCAGATCGTTTAACACAAATCTCCAAAATTCGATGAACCGCACATTTTTGCGGTGCGGTTCGCTTCTCATCCCGGTGCTGGTTGGCTGTTTTCTGCTTTTGGCAAAAGCGCAAGCGGCTCCGGATCTACCACAAAGAGCGCCGGGGGCTCCTCAGATTGCCTTAGCCGGGTTCAACACAGCGGACGGGGACCATGCCCTTTTTAGCCTCACTACCGGCATTGCAAACTCGGCATTTGGTTGGTATTCGCTTTTCGCCAATACCGACGGCAGCTTCAACACTGCTGTCGGGGCGGGAACGCTCGTACTCAACGTCGGAGACCAGACTACTGGTGAAGGATTAGAAAATACGGCGGTGGGCGCGGCGGCGCTTTTATTCAACACTACCGGTTCCAATAATACTGCTGTAGGTGTGCTGGCGCTCGAGAACAACACTTCCGGCGGCGGGAGCACGGCCGTTGGTCTTCAAGCGCTCCAGAACCAAACCACAACCGGCAGCAACACAGCCGTCGGGTTCCAGGCGCTTGTAGGCGATGTCGATGGATTCAACAACGCGGCTTTCGGAGTTCGTCCGCTCGAATCCAACACCAGCGGAACCAACAACACAGCCATCGGTAATCTGGCGCTGCAGAGCAGCCAAACCACGAGTAACCACGTGTGTGTAGGCAGACTGGCGGGGTCTGGAATCACCGCCGCCGATAACAATGTCATCGTTGGTCACCACAATGGTGTGCACAGCGTTTTTGGCGAAGTCAGTGACAGGTGCTTTATCGACAATATCTCCGGTGCGCCGGTTTCCGCCGGGACGGCCGCGATCGTGCTTGTCGATTCCGATGGAAGACTAGGCACGTTCACCGTCGAAGGAGCCGACCCGGGCGGATTTTCTCCCAAAGGCATCTCCCCCAAAGCCATTCCCGACGCCGCCAAGCAAGCCATGCTCAATCTAAAAGTCCAAAACCTGCAGGCAACGGTCACGGAGCAACAGAAACAAATAGAGACACTCACGGCCCAACTGAAAGATCAGGGGGCACAACTGCAAAAAGTGAGCGCTCAATTAGAAGTAAACAAACCAGCGCCGCAAGTCGTGAGTAACAAACAATAGGCCTGCGCACCAGGAACTGAGGCGTCTCTGGGGTGAGCGCACGCGCCTCGCCGCCAAATCCTAAATCAAAAAATAATCTCGAAGAGTTTGATCCCGTTCCATTTTCCGGGGTGATTCGGATCGAACGCGGTGCTTTCTATCCATGTGCCGTAGCGCGCCGGCGCCCAGGGGTTCAGCATCTGTAACGGGTTGCGGCCATCGCTAAATCCTCGCGGAACCACTCCTTCCACCGCGGGGCGTTGTAAAAGGGGCGGCGGCGTCGCCATTGCGCGCACTGGTTTTTGCGGGCCAATTGGTGCCCTGAATTCCTGTGCCAAAGCGGTTGTCACCAGCGCGGCCAGGATTGCGATCATTAATGTTTTCATCTTTTTTCCTTTCGTTCGCCGCGCGGAACCCGCCTTCGGCGGGCTTGCCCGTCACAACGCCTGCCCACATTATATAGTTCGATGGACTACCTTGAAAAGGCCGGACGTGTTCTGGACATAGAAATTTTTGAGCTCAAGCGATTGCGGGAACGTCTGGGCGAAAATTTCTCGCGCGCTGTTGAGATCATCAAGGAGACAGTCGATGCGCGAGGCAAAGTCGTGGTCGTGGGCGTGGGCAAGTCCGGCCACGTTGGCGCAAAGATCGCGGCCACGCTGACCAGCACCGGATCGCCGGCGGTGGTGCTCGATTCTTCGAACGCGTTGCATGGGGACCTTGGCGTGATCGCCGATGGCGACGTTGTGCTTGCTTTGAGCGCAAGCGGGGAGACGGAAGAGATGGTTCGGATTCTGCCGGCGATCGCCCGCTTCCAGGTGCGGATCATTGCCATGTGCGGAGATGCGAAATCGACGCTCGCAAAAAACGCGCACCTGTTTCTAGACGCCAACATCGAACAGGAAGCGTGTCCGTTGAACCTCGCTCCAACGTCGAGCACCACAGTGATGCTGGCGCTCGGCGACGCACTGGCGATGGTGCTACTGGAGGCACGCGGATTCAACAAGGAGGACTTTGCGAAGTTTCACCCCGGCGGAATGATCGGGCGCAGCATGCTTATGCGTGTGCATCAAGTCATGCGGCCGCGGGAAGCCATGGCAATTGTTTCTACTGATACATCCGTGCGCGACGTGCTAAAAGCAATGACCGGCGTGCGCGCCGGCGCTGCCGTTGTAACCGACGAAAATCAGAAGCTGCTGGGTATTTTTACACATGGAGATTTCGTGCGGCATTTTCAATTCGATCCAAAAATCGGCGAACGGCTTGTTGCAGATCTGATGACATTGAACCCGGTTACCGTGCATAAAGATAAACTGGCCGTTGAAGTTCTTAATCTGCTCGAACGCCATCGCATCGATGATCTGGTCGTGGTCGACGATGACAGCGTGCCTGTTGGCATTGTCGATTCGCAGGACCTGACTCGGTTGAAATTGCTCTAATGACTTGTCATCCCGACCTCGTCGCGGCGACGGAGGGACCTCACGCATGAAGCTTCGGAGCACACAAACCATTTGGCGTGATCAAACAGCCTGTTTGAGATCCTCGCTCCGCTCAGGATGACAGAGAGTTGCACGCTGGCTGGGTGCGTGTAAAGTCCGCGGCCCCGCGTTGAACGATTTACGGTTTAACGCTTCAACAATTTAGCGTCTTCAATCATGCCCGCAGCCAACGATCTTCGCAGAGGGATGGCCATCAAATACAATGGCAACGCCGCCATTGTGCTCGAAGTCCATCATCGCACACCCGGAAACTTGCGCGCTTTCGTCCAGGCTATCATTCGTTACATTAATACCGGCAAGAGCGCCGATGTTCGTTTTGGCTCGACGGACAAGGTGGAGCTGGTCGAGATCGAGCGAAAACAGCTCGAGTTCAGTTACAAGGACCGCAACGGATACCATTTCATGGATCCTGAGACGTACGACACGATTACATTGCAGGAAAACCTGATCGGCGACACCAAAGATTATCTGGTGGAAAATCTTTCCGTGCAGGTCCTCTACGCAGAGGGCAAACCAGTGCAGGTCGAACTACCCGCGTCGGTGAGCCTGAGGGTGACCGAATCCGCGGAGGGACTGCGCGGCGATACGGCGAGCAATGTCACCAAACCAGCGACACTGGAGACTGGCAAGACAATCAACGTCCCGCTCTTCATCAAGGAAGGCGAAACGATCAAGATCGACACCCGCACCGGCGCCTACATGGGACGTGCATAGAAGGTAGCGCATGCCTCTCGCTTGCGAGGAGGTTGATTCGCAAACCGGAGGCTCGCGCTACTGTGATCCGCGGTTCCGTCTTGATTTTGGCGAGCTAACTCTGCGTAATCTGCGGTCACTTTGGCTGCACGAAAGAGAAGACCGACAAACAATCGCGGAAACCGCAATTCCAAGCGTAGCCGCAGAGTCGTGCGCAATGTCGCCCGGGCGCGGGCATTCGTTCCGGTGTCGGATCCACTGACGGTGCCGACACGTTGGGTGAAATTTGTTTTTGCGATTTTTCTTCTGCCAGTTTGCGCAATTCTGAGTCAGACATTTTTTACCGCGTTCGCGCGCGCAGCGGTGACGCAACGTCTTTGGTCCGGCGAAGAATTTTGGTTTTTTTCATTGGGCGCAATTCTATGGCTGATCGCATTCTTCGGTCTTCCGCGTCCGATCCTCATTTATGTCTTCGGACACGAATTAACGCATGCGCTCTGGGTTTGGCTGATGGGTGGACGCGTGAGCCGGTTTCGCGTTGGCCGTGACGGCGGCCATGTCGTTACCAACAAGACCAATTTTTTGATCGCGCTGGCGCCGTATTTTTTTCCGCTCTACTCCATTCTCGCAATTGCCATCTATGGCGCGCTCAGCCTTTTCGTGAACATGCAGCCGTACGGCCGATGGCTTTACGCTGTAATCGGAGCGACCTGGGCGTTCCATTTCACGTTCACATGCTGGATGATTCCCAAAAATCAGACGGACCTGAGCGATCAGGGCGCGTTCTTCTCGCTCGTCGTGATCTATTTGATGAACCTGGTGCTGCTCAGCGTGATGCTTATTCTTGCGTCGCCGCAGATTAGATTTGCAGGTTTCGGCGCGGATTTACTGATAAATCTTGGCAACTTTGCACGGTGGCTGGTGGATCTTTTCGGAAGAGCGCGCGCGTAACCTGTTGCCGTCGCCCTGTGGGCGACGCGTTCGCACGATTGCTATTTATTTCAGCGCCGCGCTTCGCACAGCAAGCGGCTAGAGATTCGTGATCGCGGCGAACGGCAAACTCGACAATGCATCGGCGAGTTTCACCAGTCGATTCTCCACCGGAACCGGACGACAGGTAAAGAGATCGTGCGCGTGTTCCAACCGGAGTGCTTCGGGGAATTCGATTGTCGTGTCTCTCCAACTGTCGCCGATCGGCGGAAAACCAACGTGCGAAGAAAATCGCGGTGCGATTACAACGATCCATTGGTCTGCCAGTTGTCGGGCGAAGCCGACACAGCATTCGGCGAATGTGCCGCTCGGCATGAGCGGCACATATTCTCCATGCTTAAAAAGCTCAGCGTGGTCGCGCCGAAATTGCAGGACTCGCTGCGTTAGAAACATCTTGATCCGGCCATCAGCCCAGTCGCGCACAAGGTCACAGGCATTGCCTGTTGCGAGCGATCTCAGCATTTCACGACGTCGCTTGTAATCGACCGGGCGCCGATTGTCGGGATCGACCAGGCTGTAATCCCAAATCTCATTGCCTTGATAAATGTCGGGAACTCCCGGCAAAGTCAGCTTAAGCAATGTTTGGCTAAGCGAATTAATGGCGCCGAGCCGTGCAATCTCTTTCGCGACCGGAACAAACACTGGAAGGAATTTATTTCGCGGAGTTGAATCCAGAATTTTCGCGACAAAATCGTGCATCGCGGCGTCCCATTCTTCGTTTGGCTGAATCCAACTCGTGTTGATCTTCGCTTCGTGAAGCGCCTTGGCCATGTACGCCTGAATTCGCTCGATGTACTCCGGCGTTGCCGTCGTTTCTGGTTCGCCGTCGGCCTGCATCGGCCATGTCCCCAACAACGTTTGATAGAGCAGGTATTCTTCGTTTGCGTCCGGCGCTTCGGCATCGTTGATCGTTCGCTTCCAGCGACGATTAGCAGCACGCCATCGTTGCAATGAGCGTCGCCAGAGCTCCGGGGTTTCGGAAATCGCCACTATCCGGCCGCGCACATCTTCACTCCGTTTTGTGTCATGTGTCGAAGTGGCCAGCAACGTCGCCGGCCAATTGCGCTGTCGATCAATATTCCGCTGGTGAAACGCCTCAACGCTCAATCCAAACTGTTGGGGCTCGCCGCCCACTTCGTTTAACGCTGCCAGCCGGTTGTAAATGTAGAACACCGTGTCCTCGAGCCCTTTCGCCATAACTGGTCCGGTGGCTTGTTGAAACTTCAGAACGAATTGCGTGTGCTCGGCGCGCGCTTTAGCATCGAGATTTGGCGGAAAGCGAAAGAGCAACACGTCGTGAAGAAAATTAAAGATTGATTCTTCCATTGCCGGATTGCGCCGCTTCGCCGCGGCGATGGCGCGCTCAACAATCTGCCTGTCTTCTTCCGTCACCGGTTGCCCGGGCGCCAGATACGTTCGGTAAACTGGGAAACAAGCAATGGTCTCGCGCACAGCGCGCGAGAGCGCTTCGAGCGTGAAATCACGATACCATCGGTTTTGCTCGGAAAGCCGGTCGAGCATATTGCCCAGCACGTCAATGTCATTGGCCAGAGACAATTTCATCACCTGCAGTTTTTTTGCATACAACAGGTGACCAAATGGGACAGAGTGACCAATGAAACGATGAAACGTTTTAGTGATTTCCGTCTCTGCCGAGGAATCAACAAGCAGTTGCGCTACTTGATTCGCAAAATCGTACCCGGTGGTGCCATGCACATGCCAATCCTTGCGCAGTGTTTCGGAGGCAGTTAGAATTTTTTCGGCGACCATGTAGATCGCGCGACCGTCCTTCGGCAACGCGGTCCCCAGCGCTTTCGCGCAACGCTGTTGAAGCTTTTCAAAATACTCTCGCGGCAGGTAAAGGCCGTCGGGATGGTCGATGCGGAGGCCTGTAACCGCGCGCGCTCTTACTAACTCGAGAGCAAGCCGGTGAACGGCGTCAAAGACCTCTGGCACCTCGACTCGGATCGCGGCCAGTTCGTTCACATCAAAAAAGCGACGGTAGTTAATTTCCTCAGCTGCAACTCGCCAAAACGCCAGTCGATAGGACTGCGCATTGAGCAATTTATCCAGTGCATCAAAGCTGCGAGGGTCGCCGGGTTCGCCGTTGATCTGGGCCAGCGCTTTCTCGATTGCCTGTTGGACTTGCCGCGCTTCCGCGCAACGGCGTTCCAGACGTCGCTTGATGATTTCCTTTTCGCGAATGCGCTCAGCGATGCGTTTTGGATCGGTCTCGGTGCGTTTTGGCAAATATTCGAGCGCAGTCAGAATGCTTTGCAATTCGGCGTAGAAGTCTTCCTCCTTATGTTCGGAGAGAATCCGCAACGCGATTTCCAGAACGTATCGATACGTCCCGGGAGCGATCGGCAGTCGTCGCTCGCCGTAGAGCAAATAAAAGGTTCCCTCCTCAAAACGCACTTGCAGCTCACCGCGTTCGAGAACCCGCCCATATTGATCGCTCAGGATCGGCAGCAGAACTTTATCGCGCAGATCGGACTTCAAAGGCTGCCAGTCGATATCGAAATAAGGCGCATATCTGGAGCTCGGCCCATTTTCGAGCACGTCCATCCACCATTCATTGAGCGGCTCCACGATTCCCACGTGATTTGGGACAAAATCGAGTAGCTGCCCCATCGAATGCGCATGCAGCTCTCCAACCCACGCGTCATAATCTTTGCGCGAGCCGATCGCCGGATTGAGCCTGTTGTGATCGGCGATGTCGTAACCGTGCAAGCTATCCGGGCTCGCCTGAAAATACGGCGATGCGTACACGTCGCTGACTCCCAGCGCATCGAGGTATGAGACGATCTCGCGTGCCTGCGAAAAAGTGAACCAACGATTAAATTGCAATCGGTAGGTGCAAATTGGAATGCGCGGATGCTCTGTTTTCACAGGAGAAAGCCCAACGTCCAACGCTCTACGCCCAACGTCCAACACCGAAATTCAGAGGCTGGGTTTCGACATTCAGCGTTCGACGTTTCTTTTACATTTTCTCAGGCACTTTGATACCTAACAAGTCGAGGCCGCGATGCAGAACGCGCCCGGTGACATCACATAAAGCCAATCGCGAGGTGCGCGCCGGTTCTTCCGATTTCAAGACTGGACAAGCTTCGTAGAATGTGTGGAAGCTGTTCGCCACTTCGAACAGATAATTTGCCAGAAGATTCGGGCGGAAATCGTTCAGCACTTGCGGAACGATCTCTGCAAACTGACATAAGCGCTTGGCAAGATTGATTTCCGCGGAATTCGTCAGGGTGAACGTTGTAGCCACGGGCCGGCTCGTCTTCTCCTTAATCCCCCACACGGGCGTGGCTGCAGCAGATTCGCCGGCTTTACGGAAAATCGAGCGAATTCGTACATACGCGTTTTGTAAATACGGCGCCGTATTCCCCTGGAGGGACAACATTTTGTCCCAGGAAAAAATGTAATCCGTCATTCTATACTGCGACAGATCAGCATATTTGACTGCACCGATTCCGATCTTTTGTGCGACCTCGACCTTCTCTGCCTCGCTGAGGTCCGGATTTTTTTCTTCGATAATCTTGCGCGCCCGCCTGCACGCTTCCTCGAGAAGCTCGCGCAACGGCACGTTTTCACCCGAACGCGTTTTCATTAATTTGCGATCCTCCCCGAGGATGCTGCCAAACGTGATGTGGCGAAGATCGGCTTGATAACCCTGTCGCCGGACAATTTCGAAAATTTGTTTGAAATGCAGAGTTTGCGGGGCGCCGACCACGTACCAAACACTGTCTGCTTTCAAATCGTCGAGGCGATAATCGACCGTCGCGATATCGGTGGTGGCGTAATTAAAGCCCCCGTCGCGTTTGCGGATGATGCATGGCTTGTCGGCCAACTGCGGGATATCACGAAAGAAAACGACAACCGCACCCTCGCTGATCTCGGCAATTTCGGATTTAAGCAAGCGTTCGACTACGCCAGCGAGCCGGTCGTTGTAGAAACTCTCGCCGCACTGAATATCGTAATGAACGTCGAGCAATTTATACACGTGCTCGAAGTCCTGCATGGAGAACGCGACGCATTCGTTCCAGATGTCGAGGTTTTCCTTGTCGCCGGCTTGCAGTTTTACGAGTTCCTGGCGACACGCTTCCCGAACCTGGGGATCGCTGGTCGCCAACGCGTTCGTCTGCTTGTAAATACGGACGATCTCTGCCAGTGGATTCTGTTGAAGCGCATGCTGGTCGAGGAGATTCTTCCAGCCGTAAATCACCATGCCGAATTGAGTTCCCCAGTCCCCGATGTGATTGTCGCGGATCACTTCGTGCCCGAGAAACTTTGCAACGCGCGCCAGGGCATCCCCCAGGACGGTGCTGCGAATATGACCGACATGCATCGGCTTGGCCACGTTGGGCGATCCGAAATCGATCACGATACGCCGCGGCGATTCTGTCTCCGCAACTCCGAGTCTTTCATCGTGCAGGACCCTCGCAGTTTTTTCGGCAACGGCGCGGGGACGCAACGTGAAATTGATGAAACCGGGGCCGGCGATCACTGGCGTTTCGCAAAGTTCGCCAACGCCAAGGCGCGCGATGATTTTCTCCGCAACGTCCCTCGGATTTTCGCCCCGCTGCTTTCCGAGCACCAGAGCAGCATTGGTCTGGTAATCGCCGAAGCGCGGATCGGTCGCTGGCGTTAATTCGCCTGCGTCCGGCAGACCGGCGGCAGCCAGAGCATTGGAAAGCTTCTTTGCGAGAAGTGACTGAAAAGTTTCCATGATAGCAAGCTCAATTTATAGCCGCTTCGCTCTTGCGAGGTGCGACGCTGATGTCTTTCGCATCCGCGCGCCGCGTCGCCCAGAGGTCGACGACTACAGCTTACGAACGATCGCGAAAGATCGACAAAATTTCGTCAGCGGATTTGGCGCTGGCCAGGCTTTCTCGCACAGAGCGATCGTTCAGAAATTTTGCGATCGATGCGAGCGTGCGCAGGTGCGTTTGAAATTGATTTTTCGGGACAATGAAAAGAACAACGAACTTGACCGGCGCATTGTCGAGCGCATCAAACTCGATGCCAGTCGTCGATCTTCCGAACGCGGCCACGACTTCCTCGAGCCGGTCGGAAGAGCAATGCGGAATGGCGATTCCGAATCCGATGCCTGTGCTCATGGTTTCCTCCCGCTGTTTGAGCGAAGCGAGAATGGGATCGCGATCTTCCTTTTTGATTTTGCCGAGACTAACGAGGAGATCGATCAGCTCAACGATGGCGGCCCAGCGCTCCGTTGCCTTCATCTCGGGGATGATTTGTTCGACAGAAAGTAAATTGGCCAACGACATGCGAATTCCCGGTACGGGAGGGCAAGCTTAGCGGGAGCGCCTAAGTTGACAAGCGAGATTTGCCGCGTTGCGAATGTATCGCATCTGTTTCGTCTGTCTCACCGGTCAAATCTGCTCGCGAATCTTGTAATTCAATCGCCTGGAAAGCAGCCAGCGGACTCCCAACATATCGATCGTGGCGCGCAAAGCGCGGTTCCCAAGACCGTATTTGCTTTGGCCAAAACGGCGCGGACGATGGCTCACGGGAACTTCGACGAGCCGATAGCCAGCGGCTTTCACCAGCGCGGGAATGAAACGGTGCATGCCCTTGAATGGAACCACCGCGCTTACGCATTCGCGCCGCATCGCTTTGAGCGTGCACCCGGTGTCGCGCACGCCGTCTTTTGTGTAGCGGCTGCGCACCGCGTTCGCGATGCGGCTGGTAGCACGCTTCACAAATGTGTCCTGACGCTGGACGCGATAACCACAGACAAGATCGGCTCCGCGGGCGATTTCAGCGAGCAGTTTTGGAATGTCGGCAGGATCATTCTGTAGATCGCCGTCAATGATCGCCACCGTCGCGCCGCGCGCCGCTGTGAGCCCGGCATAAATCGCGGCGCTTTGCCCGGAATTTTTCTCGAAACGAATCACACGGCTATTCCCTGCAGGTTCGATCCGCTCCGCCGTACCGTCGACTGATCCATCATCGACAAAAATGATTTCGTAATCGAGTCCACTCAGCGCAGCGCGCAACTCTTCCTGCAAAATAGGCAAGTTCGCTTCCTCGTTATAAAGCGGCACGACCACAGAGAATGCAGGCGAGTTTGTGACCTCGTTCATAGCGGAAGTGTGCGGTAGTTTCGACAGAGGAACACTTGCCAGGTTCGCAGCGGCTTCCCATAGCGCGATACTTGAATCGTGCCAATCAGCTCCGTCGATTGAAAACCGGCCTGAATATTGTGCGGCACCCGATGTTTTTTGCCGTCTCGAATAAAGAGGGCGTCGCGTCCAACGAATAAGTTGATCCCGTTTTCCTCAGTATAGACTTCGCTCTCCGGTCGCGGCGTGCCCGGCTTTACCTCGACAAATTCATCATAGCGCGGCCAGAACGAAAATTGATTCACGATGTCCTGCGATTCGGGAATGTAAACCGGCGGGTGACCCGGGCCCTCCGCTCGTTTATCGCGCAGATAGAACGAAATCTCCGATGCCCGGTCGCGCGCATCGGCAATAAGGAAAAGTTTCTCGCCCAATTTTGTCTCGAGATCACCGCGCATTGTTTCCAGGGCGTTCGTGGCGCTTTTCCATCCGCGCATCCGATCGCTTGGGTCGCGTCGCTGAAACTTGTATCCAGCCATGCGCAGCAAGTCTGTATCGAGCGCCACCGTACTCATAAGCAATCCAAGCAGTATCGCGATGATGGCAGCGACTCTTAAGAGAGCGCTCGTCTCGAGACGCTCCCACCAATAGTAAATTGCCAGCAATCCAAAACCGAAAAAGGCGAGGCCGTCCCAGTTCGGTGCCGCAGCCTTGTTCAAGGAAAGAAACAAATAGAAAAGAAACACAGGCAGACCAAACCACATCAGGAAGAGAACCTTGAATTGCTGATTTACCCGTCGCCAGCTTCCAATGACACCCCACGCCAACGCCAGAAATAGGAATGGCGAATAAGCCAGAAAATGTTCGCCAATAAACGAAAGAACTTCGACTGGATGCAACCCAAAGCCGTGTTCGATACCGCCGCGGGATCGCAGATGTCCGAGCGTGACCCACGCGTGCTGTGCGTTCCACATGATCGGTGGAATCGTGCAGAGAACGAACATGCCGACCAATAGATAAAATCCGGGGCGCGTGAATTCGCGTCTCAGCCGCGGCGCAAGCGCCAGTACCAATACAATCGAAACAAGCTCCAGCGCGTTGGTATATTTGGAGAGAAATCCCAGGCCGACAAGAAGTCCGCTTAGCGGCCAATACCACGAGAACTTGGGAGTTTTTTCCAACGCAAGCCAGAATGTAAACATGGCCGCCAGCCAGAAAAAAATCGACAAGGCGTCAATCGTCATCACAAACGCACCGATGTTAAAAATGGGCGTAACATTCAGCGCGATGACGGTCCACAAGCCGGCGGTGGCGTTGAACAGTCGGCGCGCAAAATAAAACAGGAGCAGACTGGTGCTGGCGGCGAGCAGGGGACTGAAAAAGCGTACTCCGAATTCATTCGGTCCAAAGACTGCCGTGCTTGCGCGAACAGCAAACGCGATACCCGGCCCCTTACTGAAGTACGCGGGGGCAAGTCGCTCCGACCACATCCAGTAATGCGCCTCGTCAAATTCGAGATCGGTGGTTGCCAACATCGACAACCGAATCGCTGTCAGAGCTAGAATGAAGAGCCAGACTGCGCGCGTACTGCTCATACGGAATGTTCCGGGGGGCCTGGCGATCGCTCGCCACTGGTGGAATCAGCGATCAAACCTGGATGGCGCGCAAAGAACCGCGGCGCCCATTTACGGCCCGCCTTCCTCCAAACCAACTCGTATACGGCCAGCAGCAGGAGCGCTTCACCAATTACCAGAAAGAACGCGGCGATCACGTCGCTGGGCCAGTGCGAACCCAGATAGATCCGGGAGTAGCCAACAGCTGCAGCGACGAACCAGTAGAGCCAGCCCCAGCGTCGATAAAACAGCGTGCAAAAAACAGCAATGACGGTGTTGGTGGTCATGTGTCCCGACGGAAACGAAGGTCCAGACCGGTTGCGATCGGATGAATTGGAAAATCGAATGGTCGGTTTTCTAAACAACGTCAGGAACGCCGGACGCGTCCTTTGCAATTTTACCATTCGCACCGTTTCCACCTGTTTGGGCCGATGGCGATCTATCGCGGATTTTAACAAACCGGTGACCTCAGTCGTAATCAGCAGAGACAACGCCACACAGACCACGAACGCGCGCGCTCTAAATCCACCAAGTAAGAGCGCGCTTACTCCAACTGCAATGAACAACGGTTTCCAAATCGCGCTATCGCTCAAGCCCGCCATGAACAAGTCAAGGGCCGGACCGGTCCATTGTTGATTAATATGATGAAAGATGGACTGATCCATGCGATGCAAACGAAACCGCGCCTTAAGCTTTAATCGTTAACCTTTGATAAACAAATGCTGCACAATGACGAAGCACGAATGACGAAAGAAGCTAATGCCGAATGTCGAATGTCGAAGGAATGACAAAACCCGAAACCCTAATAACCAGACGCAAAGTTCAGGTAGCTCGCCGGTCATTTGAGCATGCGACTTTGTTCCGTCATTGGTCATTGATCATTGGTCATTTCGCTTTAGCTGTTTCTCTGTTGATTCCGTTATGGGTGCGCGCGCAGTCCGCACCTTCCGCAAAGGACATTCTCGGCTCGGTGCGCATGATGGAATCGCAACAGCAACTCGATCTTCAGGGGCAACTTCGCCAGGATAATTTGGTGGTTCCATTTCGCCTGGTCCAAAACGGACCGCTGATTCGTTATTCATTCGCGAATCCCGATGAAGTTTTGCAACTGCGCCTCGGTGAAAACAGCTCGCGCCTTGATCTTGTGGCCGGTGGCGGCTCCCACCAATTTGGGGCCTCGAAGCTCAAGCAAAAAATTCGCGGCACCTGCGTGACCTACGAAGACCTGGCGTTCAAGTTTCTTTACTGGCCGACTGCGCGCGTTTTAGGCGAGGAAAATGTTCGCACTCGCAATTGTTGGAAACTGCAACTGAGGGCGCCCTCACGCGAGTCGCAGTATTCCAACGTACTTCTATGGATTGATAAGGCGAGCGGCGCGCTGATGCGCATGGAGGGCTACGATTGGAATGCTCAACTGGCCAAGCGTTTCGAAGTGATCTCTGCGCAGAAGATTGAAGGCCGCTGGTTTCTAAAACAAATGCGCGTCGAAGATCTCCAGCCTGGCACCAATCACGTGCTGTCGCGAACGTATCTGGAGATCAAAAAATAGGGAAGGAACTATAGCCGCCCCTTTGTGAGAGGCGCGAGCAACGTCTCAATTCAACATTCGTGCCGCGCTTCGTGCAGTGAAGCGGCTACAGCCAGGCGTCAGCGCGCGCGATGCTCGCCGGATTTGGCGCCACTTACTACCAGCCTGCGGCCGAGAAACTCCTTGTCGTGCAATTCTTCCACGGCGCGTTTCGCTTCGTCGACGGTTTGCATCTGTACGAACGCAAAACCTTTTGAGCGCTGGTTATGGCGGTAACTTACCACTTCCGCGTTCTGGACGTGTCCGACTCCGTTGAACAATTCAAAAAGATCGCTCTCGGTTGCGTCGAAAGACAGGTTGCCCACGTACAGACGCGGCGAAGTCACTTCAATCCGTTCAGGTTTGCGTGCTGGCCGCGAAGGCTGGGCACCGTTGCGCGCGCTCGCTCCTGCCTTCGTTGTGCCATTTCCAAAAAATGCAGCAATCCGCTGCCAGAATGTCTTTTTTTGCTCCTTCGCTTCGCCTCGCTGACGACGCGCGTGACCGTTGCCACGGCGTCGAGGGCCGCCGCGCGAACGATGCGAGCGTCTTCCAGTTGAATAAGAGTTCATTTTTATCCTTATGTTTAGTCCAGTTTTTATATGGGCGGAGCGTCCCGAAAGCAGTCAGGACACCGTCCGCAGCGCGCCAATCATCCAGAGCCCATTCAAACAAGGCACTCTGCGACGCCGTTGGAAACTCCGCCTCGTCGGCCCGGGAATTAACTTCTCTTGAAACACAAGCCCGCGTACTCAAGCAACGACGCAGCGAAGATGCAAAAGTTCGCATCACGGTATCGAAAAACCTGGATCGTCCTGGAAAACGGAGGCTCGGAACATCGAACAAGAATCCCGACATCTCGGCGTCATTATGGCCTGCTTCGAGAGCGTTGGCAAGTGGGAGCGTTCAAATGACAAAATCCAAATAACGAATGACGAATTAACGACAAAACCGCGGCACGCTCTCTCTCATTGACAGATTCGATCATTCGTCCTGCATCATTTCTTCTATTCGTTCGTCATGGGTCATTCGTGCTTCGTCATTCCTGTCATTTGGTCGCGCAACGAATAAGCGCGCGACTTTAGGTATTCTCGTGGGCGTTCGCCACGAATAGGACGCACAAATGATCGCAGTTCGCGTCCGTGCAGTCTTGGCTCGTAACCGAATTCCGGCATGAGATCGCGGCAATGCCATTCCACCCATCCGATTTCGTCTTCGGAGAGCTCACGTTTCCAGCGCGTCGCCGGTTCTGGACTGATGTGTGAAAAGTTAATCCGCGCAGCTGAATTACCGCTCCAAAACTGGCCCACTTTTGTCGGCGTCAATACTGTTTCCTTGTCGAAATTGATATCGAGGTAAGCGCAAACCTCTTCCATCGTCCGGGCCGGTTCGCAGACCAATTGTTCGTACGGCACCACAAGGCCCGGAACTTCACCGTCTCTCACACGTCTCGCCAGTCCGGCAGCAACCAGCCAGTGGGCGATGACGTAATAAGTTGAGAATCTTCCGGTTTGCCTTGTTTTCTCCAGCGCGATTTGTGCCGCAAGAATCGCACGTGGATCGCGCATGGTGACCAGGATTTTTGCATGCGGAAACCGCCTCAGAATTTCCGGAATGTGATTACGATTGGCTGGAGTTTTTTCCACCCAGCGCCCGATGGTGTCGAGCGGGCGTTCCAACGCGGTCGCGTATGCTTTGACCATGAGCACGAGCAGATCTTCCCGGGCATTGCTGGGATCAAATGCTGCCTGCTCGAAAGTCTCCAGAAATTTCTCGCGCGGGAACGTCGCGTAGTTGCGCTTGCCCCACTTGCACGGCCCGCCGAAGAGCACATTCGACAGCGATTGTTTGGTCAAATAGTCAAACTGCGCGCGGCGACCACGCGGCGCATATTTGGTAAGAACTGTTGGGAAATAAGCAGTTTCTTCCGGCAAAACGAGTAACTCCGGATGATTATCGAGCAACGCCACCAAAAGCGTCGTGCCCGATTTCGCCTGGCCTGCGATGAAACAGGCGCGTTGATCAAATGGCAGAGCTTCCATCGACATCAATCAGTGTATGCATTTATCCCGGGGTATTGATATGATCTTACGCGTGTTATCCCGAGTGAAGCGAGGGACCTCCAATATCACGCAAGTTATCAAGCGTAACCATCCGCGCAATCGAGGGATCCTTCACTCCGTCCAGGAGTGACGGTGCTTTTATTTCACTGACTTCAGAAACCACTCCACGAATTTAGGCAGACCTTCGCTGAATTTGGTGGTTGGATTGTAACTGAGCAGTTTTCTTGCTTTGGAAATGTCCGCGCAAGTCAGGGGCATGTCGCCGGGTTGCTCCGGCAACTGGTTGATTTTGGCTTTTTTCTCGAGTGCGTTTTCGATTGCAACGATCAAGTCTTTGAGCTGGATCGTCTCGCTCTCGCCGAGATTAAAAATATCGAAGAACGGGCCTTCGTATTGGAGCGCGGCCATCGTCCCCTGAATTATATCGTCGATGTAAGTGTAATCGCGTCGTGTCGTGCCGTCGCCGAATTGTTCGATTGGCTGGCTGGCATAAATGCGCCGTGTGAATTGATGAATCGCCAGGTCCGGGCGTTGCCGCGGACCGTATACGGTGAAGTAACGTAACGCCACCACGCGCAATTGATAAAGATGCGAGTAGGTCGAGCAGAGAAATTCGCCGGCAATCTTCGTCGCGGCATACGGGCTCAATGTTTGGATCAGATGTTGTTCTTCTGAAAAAGGCACCGTCTTCGAGGCGCCGTAAACCGACGAACTGGAGGCGAAGATGAATCTTTCAACGCCGGTCACGCGCGCGGCATCGAGCAGATGCAGTGTACCAGCTACATTGGTGTCGTAGTAGAGCTGCGGGTGCTGAATCGATGGTCGAACGCCGGCGCGAGCGGCCAGGTGCGCGATCACCTCAAATTTCTGGCGATGAAACAAATTTCGTACCGAGGCGCCATCTCGAAGATCGACATGGTGAACGGTCACATCTTTGGCGAAACCGGCGATATTTGCCTTCTTGATTTGTGGATCGTAGAAATCGTTGAAGTCGTCGAGGATGACGACGGTGTGTCCTGCCGCGAGCAAGCGCTCCACGAGATGGGAGCCGATGAAACCAGCCCCGCCTGTAACCAGAATTTTCATGCGGCAAAATTAGCCACAGATAGACATTGATGGATATAGATTTGTGGCGACGCCTGTAGGGCGTTTGGCTCCCGCTCGCTCGATTTTCCAACCTGCCCGTCCATGTCGCTCGCGTCCGCGCGGCTCCATTCTGTGAAACGCCGGCGCCTGACACAGACGCCCTGCAATTCAGAAATTGCGCCAGTGCATCATCAGATAGATCCAGTTTAGCAGGAGTGCTGAGATAACGGCGATGCGAACAGATGTCTTCGCTGTTTGCTTGTAAAAAAAGATCCGCAAACGCGGTCCGCGCACTGCGAGCGTTGCGACGGCGTAGAGATCAAATGCTGTCAGGCTACAGAGTGCCATGAATACGACTGGATTCCATTTTAATGCAGCCACAAAATGACCGTGAAAAAATTGAATCCCGCACCGTGTCATGCCGCACGTGGCGCATGGCAGACCCGTGATGTCATGAAACGCGCAGTGCGGCCATGGCAAACCCACAGTGAGCCACGCTGCGGCCAGACCCAGCGATACGAGCGAGACGCTTAACCAGATTAACTCATGATCGATTTCACCTGGAGCAAGACGTCGGACTCGAAGCCGCATTTTGCCGGAAATCAATGGTGTGACGCGTTCCAGGCGCCCAATCCACCGAACATCAACGCAATGACGAGTATCCCTCCGCAGCAAACAATCAGCGGCAGGAAAACGGCAAGGACCGCTCGGCCTGTATCGGTTTCATGAGCACGCGCCAATCCGATGCAGTTGCAAACAAGCGCCCAGACGCCAGCGATCATTCCGCCACAAACGGGGACCATCTGCAAAGGACCCGTGGAACCTTGAGAAAAAGCAACGACGCGGAAAGTGGTTTCAAACGATTGATTCGCGCCACCGACGATCATCAAACAGAGATGGATGATCGCACTGCCGATGAACAGTCCGATTACGACCAACAGCGGCACCAGAACGATAAATGCGGCAGAGCCAACCCCCATCCTAGCCATAGCGGAGAACGTGTCGTGCCGATCGGCGAAGAAGCCGACCGACCGGAGCCCCAGTGAGAACAGGAGCGAGACGATGCCTCCAAGGCACCCACCGATGAGCGCATAAATGAGCGGCTCGCCTAAACCGCCTTCGCGTTTCATGACGGTGAAAGCCTCGGCCGGTCTCGTGAGCACCATCACCAGGGTCTCAATGAACGCATTAAAAAAGCCACGCTCTTGACGATGTTCCCACGGGAGACCGCTGCGCGCAGTGGCACCTGCAGAGGTTGCGCCTGCATCGATCTGCGCAGGTGGGGCAGCAGGCGCGGCCGCTGCCAATTCTGGAAACTGCGAAAGCGGCTGCCAGCTTGCCATTCCTTCCCGCCAGCCGATGTCCGTCGGAACGAAACGGCCAGTACGCAGACCTTCACGAACTTCTTCTTCAGGAAATGCGCCCAGACTTGTTGCGCCCCGGTTTACGTGAATCATCGCCATAATCCGCTCGTTCTAATGAGGCGCACCGTCGACCGCAAGTTAAATGGTTAAAAGAGTTAAAGGTTAAAAGCCGTTACAAAGGCTGGATCCTCTATTTGGCTTTTTACCTTTTAACTTTGTCACTTTTCTGCTTTGTCCAGCGCTCGCCAGAAATACCAAGCGGCCACGGAGCGGTAGGGACGCCATTTCTCACCGAACTTCATGAGCTGTTTCGGAGTTGGGAGTTTTCGGCGACCGAAAGTTTTGGCGAAACCCTTGCGCACACCGTAATCATCAACGGGCCAGACGTCTGGCCGGCCAAGATCGAAAAGAAGAAGCATCTCGACCGTCCAGCGGCCGATTCCGCGGACTGCGGTTAGTCGCATGATGATTTCATTGTCGGTCATTCGGACGAGCGCGCGGCCGGATGGCACTGTGCCGTCGATTGTTTTTGCCGCCAGATCCTTTAACGCGGCAGTTTTCGCGCGAGAAAGACCGGCGGCGCGCAGTGTTTCATCTGGTGTTGCGAGAAGTTGTTCTGGGTCGAGCCATTTTCTATTCGGATAGAGAGCGCGGACCCGGCCGAAAATAGTGGCGGCGGCTTTGCCGCTCAGTTGCTGGTAGGCGATTGATTCGGCAAGTGCGTCGAATGGCCGAATGGACACCGCCGGGGTGATGTTGTAGCGACGCGAGCGAGCGATCAGCTCGGCCATTCGCGGATGACTCGCTTTCAAAAGCTGATGCGCATGTTTGTGGTTCATGAAAGCTAAGATTTCCCGCGTGCTCAGCGTGAATAAATAATCTCACCGCCAATCACTGTCATTTGGTTCTGCGTTTCAAGAATTTCCATCTCAGGAATTTTCATGATGTCTTGTGACAGGACAGTGAAATCAGCGAGCTTGCCGACCTCGATTGACCCCTTGTCTTTTTCTTCGAACGCAGCGTAGGCCGGCCAGATCGTAAACATTTTCAATGCGTCTTCACGCGAAACGGCTTGCTCGGGATGCCAGCCTTCGGTTTGCGGCGGAACATGGGCCTCCGGCCTGCGCGCCCAGCGGACATCCTGTCCGCTGTCTTTGCTCGGCACACGGACTGGAAGTCCATGTTCCGGTAGTGGTTTGCGCCCAACGGCGGCGTAGAATTCAATCATCGGTTCGCCGCGTTCGACCGGCGCATCTGAACCACCGGCAATGATGCAGCCGCTCTTGATAAAGCTTTGCCATGCATAAGCGCCGACGAGCCGATCCATTCCAAGTCGAGCCGGGGCGAAAAACAAATCGCTGATCGCATGCGATGGCTGCATTGAGGGGATCAGGCCAAGCTTGGCGAACCGCGGGATGTCGCCGGGATCGACAATTTGCGCGTGCTCGATGCGCCAGCGCGGATCGTGAATTTTCCGTTCGTCCGGTGTCACGGCTTTAAATGCCTGCTCATAAAGATCAAGAATTAATCGATTAGCCCGGTCGCCGATCGCGTGCGTTTCCACCTGAATGCCGCGGCGCAGCGCTTCTTCAAACATCGGCCGTAACTGTTCGGGTTTCTCTCTCAGAAAACCGGACGTGTCGGCCGCGTCGCTGTACGGTTTCAACAGGGCTGCCCCGCGCGAGCCGAGCGCGCCGTCGAAGAGCACTTTGATTGTGCGCTGGGTGAAATGATGATCGAAAGCGTTGATTGTAGATCCGTCGCGCAAAAAATTCTGTGCATCCCCACCGGGGCCGTAGACGGCGTTGACGAATCGAATTTTAATTTTTCCGGTTTCGAATGCTTTCCGGATAATGTCGATGTCCTCCTTGTAACTGCCGGCGTTCTGGATTTCGCACCAGCCGAGTTTGAGCTCGCGGTCGATTCCGCGCAGCAGCGCTTCTTCGCGCTCAGAATCCGCAGGCTTCGGAATATTTTTCGCAACGAGATCCTGCGCGTTATCGAGCAGCATGCCGTTTGGCTCGCCGTTGGTTTTTAGAATTTGTCCGCCAAACGGATCCGGCGTGTTTTTGTCGATTCCGGCGATTTTTAGCGCGGCCGAATTAACAATTGAGGCGTGGCCATCCGCGCGCGTGAGAAACACAGGATTGTTTGGCGCGATTTTATCGAGATCCTGACGCGCTGGAAATTGCGGCGGCTTCCAAAACGTTTCGATCCAACCCCGCCCAGTGATCCATTTGCCCGGGCCCGTTTTCTCGACGCGCTCCCTCACCCTGGCCAGAAAATCTTCACGTGAATTTGTCCCCTCGAGGTTCAAGCGCATTTCGCGCTCGCCGATACCAAAGATGTGGCAATGGGAATCAGTGAAGCCGGGCACCACCGTGCGACCGCGGAGATCGACAATCTTCGCCGCATGAAATTTCTTCGCGTCGTCATTTGAGCCAACGAAAACGATTCGTCCATTTTTCGTGGCCACGGCTTCGGCGTGCGGCTGGCGATCGTTAACGGTGTAAATATTCCCCGTTGTGAAAAGAACATCCACCTCTTCAGCATTCACAATTCTCCCAATAAGTAACCCTGCCAGAAAGAAAACCAGTCGCCTTTTTCGTGCCGAGTTCACAGAATACCTTACGCGAATGTTGCAGGCATGATGCTGCCAGTTTGCTCTACAGAATCAATGGCGCGCTTCCAGGCTTGACGTGTCGCCGAACTTTTGACCTCATAAATTTTGCCAATCGTTCGCTTTTCTGTATCGGAAAAGCCGAACGCTTTGCCGGCATGAAATTGAATAATGAATTTTATTTTGCTACCGCCGGACAGATTTATAGAATCTTGGTTTCCCCTCAGGCGAGAAACCTTAACCTTTTTGGACCGTCTGAACGCAGCGCATTCTGATTTCAACATTGATTTGTTGTGGTGGCTGGTGTTGTCCAGCGGGGCCGCATTTGCGTGATATCCCATGGCCAACTTCTTTCCACGCTGGACCAACTGGATACCGCTTAAACTGGTGATATGCGGCATCATTGCGGTGTGCGGATTGACCGCTGCGACCTGGTATTACGCAACGCCGAAGTACACAAAGGTCGGCTACGAACCGATCCAGCCGGTGCCGTTTCCTCACGACATTCACGTCACGCAGCTGGGAATGGATTGCCGCTATTGTCACAGCTTTGTGGAAATGGCGGCACAATCCAATGTCCCCAACACCCAGACCTGCATGAATTGCCATACACAGGTGCAAAAAGATAACCCCAAGCTGGCGCCGATGCGCGAAAGCTGGAAGACAGGCAACCCAATCGACTGGGTGTGGATCCATCGCACGGTTGATTATGTTTACTACAATCACGCAGCGCACGTGAACCGCGGCATTAGTTGCTTCAGTTGTCACGGTCCGGTCAATCGCATGCCGGTAGTTTATATGGCCAAGCCTCACAGCATGGCTTGGTGCCTCGAATGTCATCGGAACCCGGAAAATTTTCTGCGGCCCGAAGATCAGGTTTTCAATCTCGACTGGAAACCGGATGATGTGAAACCAGCGGAGTTTGTAGCGAAGTACGGGCAGCCGCATGGTGCGCGCGAGGACTTTTCGAAGAAGAAGAAACTTACCCAGGCAGAGATTGGCCAGACGTTAAAGGAGCGCTGGAACATTAATCCGCCAACAAACTGTCAGGGATGCCACCGATGAAACGCGTATTTCACCACCCACCGGAGCCGTCAACAGGCAGGCATTACTGGCGAAGTCTGGGCGAGTACAGCGACTCGCCCGAATTCCGGCAGTGGCTCGAGCGCGAATTCCCCCAGGGTGCAGCGGAGCTGAACGGCGACGAATGGTCGCGACGGGATTTCCTCAAATTAATGGGGGCGTCGATGGCGCTGGCAGGGGTTGGCCTGACGAGTTGTCGCAGGCCGGAACTGCACCTTGTTCCGTTTACAAAGAACGTTGAGTGGACGATTCCAGGAAAATTTCTGTACTACGCCACGGCAATGCCGCGACGCACCGGAGCGATTCCGCTCATCGCCACGACCGTCGACGGGCGCCCGATCAAGCTCGACGGTAATCCGTTGCACCCGACTACTGGCGGCGCGACGGACACTTTCACTCAGGCGTCGATTCTCGACCTTTATGACCCGACACGTTCGAAGCGGTTTGTTCGTAATGGGAAGACGAGTAAGCGCGCAGACTTCGAAGCCTATATCACAGACCTTCGCAATAAGCTGATGGCCGATCAAGGCGACGGCCTGGCGTTTCTTGTCGAGGAAACAAATTCGCCCACGCGCGAGCGTTTGCGGGGAGAGTTGGAAAAAAATTTCCCTGGCATGCGCTGGTGCGTTTATGACCCATTTTTGGGTCAGGGAAGCACGGCGACGCAGACCGCGTTCGGTGCCGGTGCGCGCGTAATTCCGAGATTCGATCGCGCCGATATCGTCGTTGCTTTGGACAGCGATTTTCTCGATTGCGGCCAGGGCGATCTCGCGTCAGTGCGGGCATTTACCTCTCGTCGCCGTGTAAGTACGCCCAAAGACAGCATGAACCGGCTGTATGTCGTGGAAAGCCGGTTCTCGCTCACGGGCGCGATGGCGGACCATCGGCTTCGCTGTCCATCCAGCCAGATCGCTGCGATAACACACGCGCTAGCAGGTAAAATTCTCGCCGGGACAAGCGATTCCGCTCTTGGATCTGTGATGGGAAGCGTCCAGGGCGCGGCAGCACCCGGCGGTGACACGTTCGATGAGCAATGGGTCACCGGTTTAGCAAACGATCTGCTGGCAAAACCGGGCGCGAGTCTGGTGCTGGCTGGCCCATCCCAGCCGGTTGCTGTGCAATTACTCGCGTACGCAATCAATGCGGCCCTCAAAAATCTCGGCCAGACGTTGGTTCTTCGCCAAATGCCGCGCAATCCGCGAACGATCGAGATTTCTCAACTCGCAACTGACATTAACGACGGGCGGATCAAGCATTTTTTCATTCTCGGAGGCGACCCGGTTTACAACGCGCCGCGGGGGTTAGTGGAGGACAAGCAAAAAAATCTGCCGCTCGATTGGGCTGAGCTGCAAAAACGCGTGCCCGAGATTGTGCGGCTCGGTTATCACGAGGACGCCACATCAATGTTGAGCCAATGGCATGTTCCTGCTGCGCACTACCTCGAATCATGGGGAGACGCGCTTACTGCCGATGGCAATTACTTGTCCATCCAACCGATGATTTTGCCGATCTTCGGCGGTCTCTCGGAGATCGAATTACTCAACGCGCTGCTCGGCGGACCAAAAACCGAAGGACCGGAGCTCGTCCAGGAAACGTTTCGTTTTACAAATCCGCCCGGCGATTTTCAAACCGCATGGTCGCGTTTCCTTCACGATGGATTTGCGGCACATGTTCAGCCGCGTGATCAAGCACCGTCGTTCAGTGCGAATGCCGTTGCTCCGCAAAATTCGTGGACGTTGCCGCCAGCACCGACGCCAGATTCACCCGAGATTGTGCTAACGGCGAGTTATTCGATGGACGACGGCCGCTACGCTAACAACGGCTGGCTCCAGGAATTACCCGATCCCATAACGAAGCTCACCTGGGACAACGCGGCACTGATCAGTCCCACTTATGCAAAGAAGCTCGGTGTGCTGACCGGCGATTTAATACAGGTCGCAATTAACGAAAAAAGCGCCGGCGGTCAGCGAGTCAAACGCGAACTGGTCATTGCAGCGCTCGTGTCTCCTGGTCACGCCGACAATTCCGTCTCCGTTCCGCTGGGGTATGGCCGAAAAATGCCGGGGTTCGACGAAATGCCATACGCCGGCGGAGCGCTGAAAGAAAGACCAGGCATCGCGGAGCAGTCCGGCTTCAACGGCTACTTTCTACGAACCGCGGCAAATCCGTATTTTGTGGCCGCTGATGGGAAAGCGATTGAAAGCGTGCAGGTGACGAAAGTTGGCCGCACGTATCCGTTTTCCCTCACACAGGAGCAGTTCAGTATCGAGGGCCGAGGCCTTGTGCGCGAAGCGACGCTGGAAGGCTATCGAGCAAACAGTGAGTTCGCGAAAAAAATTCCGGGCGAAGAAGAACTGCCGCATCCGCCACCGAGCATCTACACGCATCCGCCACTGAAAGCTCCGCAGCAGTGGGGAATGAGTATCGATTTGAACGTATGCACGGGGTGTAGTGCGTGTGTGATCGCCTGTCAGGCTGAGAACAACGTCCCTGTCGTCGGCAAGCTCCAGGTGTCGCATGGCCGGATCATGCATTGGCTCCGGATCGATCGCTATTACGCGAGCCGCAAACCGTACAACCAGGACCGAGGCGAATGGCCGGAGAATCCCGAGATCGTCCATCAGCCGATGCCTTGTCAGCATTGCGAGAACGCGCCGTGCGAAACGGTTTGTCCGGTCAACGCGACGATCCATAGCGAGGACGGCCTCAACGTCATGGTTTACAACCGCTGCGTCGGCACGCGCTACTGTTCGAACAACTGCCCGTACAAGGTTCGTCGATTCAATTTCTTCGATTACAACCAGCGGCCAGTCGGCAAGAGAAAGGTCGTGGGCGCATTGAACATCTACGAAGAATATTTTGCGCCGCTGACTACCAAGGGCGCGCCGGACACGATCAAGATGCAGAAAAATCCGAACGTCACCGTCCGGATGCGCGGTGTGATGGAGAAATGCACCTTTTGTGTGCAACGCATCGAAGAAGCCAAAATCGCGGCGCTCGCGCGCGCCGGCGCTTCACCGGAGACGCTAATTCCGCGCGATTCCTTCACCACAGCCTGCGCGCAGGCGTGCCCCACAGAGGCGATCGTCTTTGGCGATATCAAGGACCCGGAGAGCCGTGTGTCAAAAATGAAACAGCAGGATCGCAATTATCGAATCCTCGAATATTTGAACGTCGTCCCGCGAGTCAGTTATCTGGCGCGCATTCGCAATCCAAACCCGAAGATGCCCGACGCGGAAAATATTGGGGTCGCAAGTTTTGAGGAGAAATTGCCGGAATGAACCACAGGAACATAACCATCTTATGTCGGCGCAGGCCACGGATCGATTTTTCATAAAGTATGGATGGAGCACCAGCAGCACCAGAAACGGTTGAAGCAGCAGAGCAGCACATCACGCGGGTCCCGCTTGTTCTGCACCGTCGCAACTTCAGCTGGTTGACGGAACGTATCTCCGGAGTGGTGGAACAACCCGCGCCGCGCTGGTGGTGGGTAGCCTTCGCCATCACTTCGAGCGTCGCGACCTTCGGGCTTTTTTGCATTGGTTACCTGATTTCCACCGGCGTCGGCACCTGGGGAAATCAGATTCCGGTTGGGTGGGCCTGGGACATTACCAATTTCGTTTTCTGGATCGGTATCGGACATGCCGGAACGCTTATCTCCGCCATTCTGTTTCTGCTTCGGCAAAAATGGCGCACCTCAATCAACCGGTCTGCCGAGGCGATGACACTTTTTGCGGTGATCTGCGCTGCGATCTTCCCCGGTATCCACGTGGGCCGCTTCTGGATGGCGTGGTACCTCGCACCCATTCCCAATAACTGGGCGATCTGGCAAAATTTCCGCAGCGCGCTGATGTGGGATGTCTTTGCAGTCTCCACCTATTTTACGGTCTCGGTCCTGTTTTGGTACACCGGTTTGATCCCGGATTTGGCGACGTTGCGTGATCGGGCAACCACAAAGGTCAGAAAATTTCTTTTCGGAATTTTCGCGTGCGGGTGGCGCGGCTCAAACCGCAACTGGCGCCACTACGAGATGGCCTATCTCCTTTTGGCCGGTCTTTCCACGCCGCTGGTTCTTTCTGTGCACAGTGTGGTGTCGTTCGACTTCGCTACATCCGTCATTCCAACATGGCACACCACGATCTTTCCGCCTTATTTCGTTGCGGGCGCGATCTTTGGCGGCTTTGCAATGGTGTTGACCTTACTTTTACCCGCCCGCGCCATTTTCAAGCTGCATGACGTGATCACTGCGCAACACGTCGACAAGATGGCAAAGATCATTTTGTTGACCGGCTCATTCGTCGCCTACGCGTATACGATGGAGTTCTTCGTTTCATGGTACAGCGGCAATTCCTACGAGCGGTTCGCTTTTTGGAACCGTATCTTTGGTCCCTACTGGTGGTACTGGTGGCTTGGCATGCTTTTCTGCAACTGCCTTTCGCCTCAACTGTTCTGGTTCTCGTGGTGTCGCCGGAATGTGTTTGTCGTCTTTTTCGTCTCGATGTGCGTGAACGCGGGCATGTGGTTTGAGCGCTTCATTATTATTGCCGGCGGTTTAATCCGCGATTTCCTGCCATCGTCCTGGAGAGTGTTTCATCCGACGTGGGTGGACATTTGGACATACATCGGCACGCTCGGGATTTTCACTTCGCTTTTCCTGCTATTCATTCGTTTTCTACCGATGATTGCCATGTCAGAGGTAAAAACGGCAGTGCCTGAGGCGGACCCGCATTACGGTCACTCACCTGGGATTCGATCGATATCGCCCGGTGGAAAGGAACGGAACCGATGAGGACCTATCGCTTGTGTAGCCGCGCCTCGGTGACACGCGCGTTCCAAACAACTCCGGAAGGCGCCTCGCACAGCGAGGCGGCCGCGGCGACTGCCCAGGGAAAGGAGCGCAGATGATGATCAGGACTCCTTCCGGTCACAAGGTGTACGCCATGGCTGCGGAATATCCGAGTGCCGCCGCCCTGTACGAAGCAGCCAAGCACGTCCGGGATGCTGGCTTCAAACGCTGGGACGTTTATTCCCCGTTTCCCATCCATGGAATGGACGAAGCGATGGGGTTGGGAAAATCCTGGTTGAGCGGATGGGTTTTGTTCGGTGGCATCACCGGTTTGCTTACCGCCGCTGTCGTCGAATTTGGGCCGTCTTCGATTCTGTATCAGCTCGATGTGCACGGTAAGCCATGGAATTTCTGGACCGTCCCCGCGTTTTTCCCGATCATGTTTGAATTAACGGTTCTCTTCGGGGCCTTCGCCGCATTTTTCTCGATGCTTGGCATGAACGGATTGCCCCGCTGGTACCACCCCATGTTTAATTGGGAACGTTTTAGCCGCGCGAGCAACGACGGTTTTTTCCTCGCAATTGAATCGCGCGATCCGCGGTTCACCGAAAACGGTGTGCGTGAATTATTGGAAAGAACCGGCGGCGAACACATCACCATTGTGCACGAGGACTGAATATGTTGCGCGGCTTTCTGGTGATTTTTGTTTTATGCGGGATCGCGATCGTCGCGGTCTTTGGATTTCGCGGGCAGAAGAGCACCGCTCCGCCGACGGAGATTTTCCCCGATATGGTGCGCCAGATGAAGGTTCGTGCGCAGGCGCCGCTCGATCTTTTTGCGGACGGGCGCGGACCACGTCTGCCGGTCGCGGGTACGGTGCCGATTGGCTATAAGATGCCAAAGTTTGGACTAGCCCCGAAAACGGGGGCGGACGTGGGTCGCTGGTCGCATCCGAACGCCGGCTTCAGCGAGGGCACGGATTACTTCAACACCGGCAAAATGGGCGATCGCTGGGGAGCAGGAATTCCCGTTCCGGTCACGCGCGAGTTAATGGAGCGCGGGCAACAGCGTTTCAACATCACCTGCGCGATGTGTCACGGCGCTACCGCTGCGGGCAACGGGATCACGAAGCAGTACGGCCTCGCGACTGTCGTTTCGCTTCAGGACGAGCGAATCCGCAAGATGTCCGACGGCGAGATTTTCAACACCATTACGAATGGCAAAAACACAATGATGGCATACGGGCCAAATATTATTGTGCCGGATCGCTGGGCCATTATCGCCTACCTGCGTGCTTTACAGCGTAGTCAAAATGCAACCGTCGCCGATGTACCTCAGGATCGGCGCGCAGAACTGGAGACGCCGGCGTCACCACCGCCGGCTACCGCAAAATGAGTGAGCGTTCCCACACTGCCCCAAGACCCGAAGGCGAATATTTCGACAGCAGCCGTTTTGCCGGTCTCTCGTCGCTCCTGGGATTGATTGCCATTGTGGCGCTGGTGCTTTGCGTTGTAGGCGCGTTTCTAAATCCGCATCAATTCAGTTATTCATGGCTCTTTGCGTTCGCATTTTTCTTCACGCTTTGCGCTGGCTGCTTTTTCTGGACGATTGTGCATCACGCCACCGATGCCGACTGGTCGGTGGTGGTGCGGCGTCAGTTGGAAAACATTGGGGTGTTACTGGTGGTGCTGGCGATTCTTTTTGTGCCGATCCTGCTCCTTCGACGCCATCTGTATTCGTGGATGGACATCCCGCCCGGTGTCGAACATTCGCTCGACGCGAAGCGCGCCTATCTCAATTGGACTTTCTTTCTGATCCGCGCCGTTGTGTTTCTGGGCTTTTTCCTTTGCGCCGCGCTCCTTTTGCGCCGCTTATCGGTGAAACAGGACACGGATGGGAATCCACGGTTCACCATCTTAATGCGCAAGGTCGCGTTTATCAGCCTGCCGATGTTCGCGCTTTGTCTCACCTTCGGTGCGTTCGATTGGCTGATGAGCCTCAACTATCGCTGGTTTTCCACCATGTTCGGCGTGTATATCTTCGCGGGCGCGGCGGGGAGTTCGATGTCGCTGCTGGTCCTGGTAATCACAGCATTGCGGCGGGCTGGCTATTTAAAGGACATCATCACCGTCGAGCATTACCACATCATGGGGAAATGGATGCTGGCCTTCTGCATTTTCTGGGCCTACATCGGGTTCGGCCAGTACATGCTCATCTGGTACGCGAACATCCCGGAGGAGACGCAGTTCTTTATTACCCGAAACACCGAATCGTGGTGGGCGCTGAGCTTGTTATTGGTCGTCGGGCGCTTCTTTGTGTGTTTTGCGATTCTGCTGCTGCGTTCGATTAAGAAGGAACCGCGACGGCTTTGTTGGGTCGCAGGATGGATTGTGTGCATGCAACTGCTCGATATGTACATCATCGTCTTGCCCGCGTTACACGGTACAGGCGTGCATGTCAGTATCTGGGATTTGATTTCCCTCATCGCCATTGGCGCGACGCTCGGTTTCGTTTATCTGCGAATTGTGCCGCGGACTTCTCTCTTTCCAGTCCGTGATCCGCGCCTGATTGAATCTTTGAACTTAGTGAACTGATATGGCTGAGACCGAAGCGCTTCATCGAGTTGCCCATGCCCGCGCCCCATGGTCGGCGTGGTTTGGAGTCGTACTGCTCTTTGCGCTTTTTGGTGTGATCGTGCTTGCCATCATTGGACCCTCGCCGCGTGGAAGCGATTACGAAGAAACCCGCGCCAAAAAGCGGATCGAGAATTTGAAGACGTTGCGCGAGGAAGCCGACAAGGCTTTGACGACTTATGGTTGGATCGACAAAAATAAAGGTGTCGCTCGGATCCCGATCGAGCGTGCCATGGAATTGACGGTAGCCGAGTTGGCGAAGCAGACGCCTGCGCCGGCGGGTCCGATTGCAACGCCCCAGGCGCAAGCGACCCCAAGTGCCCCGGCGAGCACAGCTTCCCCGGCTCCTGCTGCATCTCCCAAACCAGGCGGCGCACAAGCATCACCTCAAGCGTCTCTGTCTGCTGCGCCTCAAGCACCGGCGGTCTCTAGTCCGCCGCCTTCACCGGCAGCTTCCGCGGCGCCAACTTCACCAAGTCCTGCTAACAGCCCATGAATCCTGCCGGAATCCCACTTAAAGAACCGTCTGTTTCCGTCGCCGCCGGCGACACGGAGCAATTCGAACGCGCTCTGATCGACGCGTCGACACGCGTGCCCGTGTTGATCTTTTATACTTCGGCGGTGGCATGGCTAATCCTGGGCACGCTGCTTGCCGGATTTGTTTCGTTCAAGCTGCACACGCCGGACTTACTATCTGACGTCAGTTTCCTCACGTGGGGGCGCGTGCGCCCCGCGCACATGAACGTGATGGTCTATGGCTGGGCGTCCATGGCGGGCATGGGCACAGCGATTTGGCTGATGGCCCGATTATGCCGCACCGTTCTGCGTTATCCGCTCCTTCTGGTTGCGGGCGCCGGATTTTGGAACCTGGGCGTCCTGTTGGGTGTAGGCGGAATTCTGCTCGGTGATAGCACTGGTTATCAATGGCTGGAGTTTCCCAGCTATGCCGCGATTATTCTTTTTGCCGCTTATACGCTGGTTGCTTCCTGGGCGGTGTTGATGTTTCGGTTTCGGCGCGGCGAACAAATTTATATTACGCAGTGGTATTTGCTCGGCGCGTTCCTGTGGTTTCCGTGGCTTTACGCGGCGGGCCAGTTAATGCTTTTCGTTGTCCCGGTGCAGGGCGTATTGCAGGCTGCTGTCGGCTGGTGGTACGCGAATAATCTGCTGTTTCTCTGGTTCGGCGCGATCGGTCTCGGAACGGCCTATTACATGATTCCCAAAGTGATCGGTCGTCCGGTGTACAGTTATCATTTGGCAACGATCGGCTTTTGGAGCTACGCACTGTTCTCCAGCTGGACCGGGATGCAGCGCCTGGTTGATGGGCCCTTCCCTGCCTGGATGGTCACAGCCAGCATTGCAGCCACAATCCTCACGCTAATTCCCGTTGCTACCGTTGGGCTCAATCATCACATGACGATGCAGGGTTATTTTCCGCTGATGCGTTACAGCCCGACACTTCGTTTTACCGTCTTCGGCGCCATGTCTTACACCGTCTTTAGCCTGTTAGGTGTTTTGATTTCGCTGCGATCCGTGGCCCGCTACGTAAACTTCACCCAGGCAAGTGTCGCCTATTCACATCTCGGTCTTTACGCATTTTTCACGATGGTGATTTTCGGTTCGATGTATTACATCGTGCCGCGACTGATTGGACGCGAGTGGCGCTACGCGTCATTGATCAAACTGCATTTCTGGGCATCGGCCTATGGCATCGGGCTGATGACGCTCATGCTTCTCGCCGGTGGTTTTATGCAAGGCGCGAGCATGGAAACCCCCTCGCTCGCTTTCAGTGAGAGCGTCGAATCGGTGTTGCCTTACTTGCGCGGGCGCAGCTTGGCCGGGATTTTGCTGACAGCGTCGCACTTTATCTTTGCGTATCACTTTGGATTGATGCTTTTGGGTCTGGGACGTAAATCGACCGTGCCCACATTTCTTAACCCGGTTGAAGCAGAGGGGGCTGAAGCACACTAATGAAAGGACTCACCCCTCTTTTCCTCGGAATCTTTGGGACTTTTGCGTTCTCCTGGATGGGATTAACAGTGATCCCCAATTGGCAAATCGGACACCTCAATCCTCAATCTGACGAGGAAGGCACAGACATCTATCCAATGCCGCAATCGGGGATGGTCACTCGCGGTGCTCGCATCTACGCTGCGAACGGCTGCGTTTATTGTCACAGCGAACAGGTGCGCGCCGATTACGCAGGCGCCGATATCGAACGGAAGTGGGGCGATCGCCGCAGCGCGCCCCGCGATTACATTTTCGAACGACCGGTTTTCCTCGGGAAGATGCGTATGGGTCAGGATCTTGCCAACATCGGTGCACGCGCACCAAAGGAAGAGGAAAGCCCTGCGCCCGCCGGTGGTGGTGCGAGCCCTGCACCGCAAGGAGCGGCGGTCTCCAGTCCGTCACCTTCTGCCGCAAGCTCGCCTGCAACGGCGCCGGCAGCGTCCCCCGGTTCTGTTGTATCGAAGCCGCCGGCGACCGCGGCTTCCCCGGCGTCTTCGAGCTCACCAGCGCCGAAGGGACCTGCAGTCGCAGGCCCCAGCACAGGTATCGCTTCGCCTTCTCCGGGAGCGCCCCCTGCTGCAGCTGCAAGTCCTGGTGCGCCGCCCGTGGCGGGACCACCGTGGCCCGAGCAGACGGCGGGCCTCCCGCCGCTTTACTCGGCTGCTTGGCATCATGTACATCTTTATTCGCCGCGCAGTATCAACCTCGATTCGAACATGCCGTCCTATCGTTTTCTCTACCGAACTCGCCGTATCAATGACGCGCCTTCGTCGGATGCATTGCAGCTTACCGGTTCCGATGCCCCGCCCGAGGGATGGGAGATCGTTCCAACTTACGATGCGAAATGTCTTGTGGCCTATATGATGGCGCTTAATCAATCGCATCCATTGAAAGATGTTAGATCGGCCGGTGGTACAGCCGCAGCGTCGTCAGCGGCTTCACCTTCACCCGCCTCTGGAGGAAAACCAGCAAAATGAACGAGGACGCACCAACATCGGAACCTCGTTCTGGCCAGGGTATGGATTACAGCGAAATCGCTGACGTCCAGGAAGTCCATGCCGCGGTGCAGCGCGAAAAACGCGAGCCCCGTGTGGGTCGCGAACCGCTTTCCATCTGGCTGATCGCCGTGTACGGGCTGGCAGTGTTTTTTGGTGGCGCGTATCTCGGTCGGTTCTCGGGAAATTTTAGCGGTGAAGCGCTTGACCCATACGGCGGTGAAATGCCCACGATGAAAAAGGTCACCGGCCCGCAGGGGGCCCAACAGGCGGCGGAACTTTCGCCGCACGATCGCGGAAAGAAGGTTTTTGCGGCCAATTGCCAGACATGCCATCAAGCGAACGGTCTCGGGGTGGCAGGGCAGTATCCGCCGTTGGCCGGCTCAGAATTTACAACGGGCGGTTCACATCGTCCGGCGATGATTGTTCTCAAAGGTTTGACAGGTCCAGTCAAGGTGAAAGGCCAGCAGTATGGCACCGCGGTGATGCAACCGTGGGACAAGACATTGACCGACCAAAAAATTGCCGATGTTCTCACGTACGAGCGAAGCGAGTGGGGGAACAACGCCAGCCCCGTTACCGCCGAGCAAATAGCTGCGTTGCGCAAGGAGCTGGCCAATCACCCAAATTCATTCACTGAACCCGATATACTGGCGGTCCCTGCCGACGAAGATCTCCCGGGCGGCGCACCGGCGGGAGGCGCGCCCCCAAAACCCGGCGAAGCTGCAAAGCCTGGCGAACCGCCGAAACCGCAAGGCTAGCGTGGAGCCTGCCCACAGTGCGTGGGCATTTCGCGTATTTGATTTCGGCGTCGCGCTTGGAAAGCGCCTAGCCTTCTCGATTCGGAGTGCCGAGGATGTGGCTTTTCGGCGGCATCATCGTGTTGTCGAAGTTTTGGGTGAACATCGCAGCCGCGAAGAAAGCGACGGCGCGCAGTGTTTCTTTACCCACATTAACGAGGTCGTGCTTCACCGGAGTGGGAATCGCAAAAACACTGCCAGGGCCGACTTGGTATTTGTTGCCATCTTCCATGTGCAATTCGCCTGTGCCGGCAAGAATGTACTGTGTTTCTTCAGTAGCGTCAGTGTGCCAGCCGAGGCGATGCCCCGGCTCAATTTCATACACGATCGTGGAAGACGCGGTGGTGCCGTGCCCGCCATACACGGCAAAAGCGCCAGCCCAATGGACTGACTTATCATCCTCAGCCCAGACCTCTGTGCGCTTAAGTTTATCGGATGCAACGACTGGATTCATGCAGCCGAGGCTAAGGTTTGGTTCAGCGTAGTCAACAGCGGAAACGTCTCTGACCGTTTTGCAATCGGTGCGCGGCCACTATGTCAGGGCTTCGGCGAGCAGTTCCGCCATGTGTTTTGGACGCGTCCCGCGCGATTGCGGTATCAGATGGCTGATTTGATGCCGGCAACTTGTCCCTGAGGCGATGATTTGCGTTTCGCGCCCCTGATTCTCGAGCTTGTCGATCAAATCCTGGCCGATCCGCACGGAGAGATCGTACTTCTCGGCAAGCGCGCCGAATGATCCTGCCATTCCGCAACATGCTGTGTCGAGCACCGTTGCATGATGACGTGGCAATCGTTCTACCAGCCGCTTCATGAATGCCGGATCCAAGATCGATTTGGCATGGCAGTGAGGGTGAATCGCAACTTTCACACCTTGATCTTCCTGTTGACCGCGCTCCGTTGAAACTTGATGGCTCAAAGCCGCCGAGTTTTGAAAGCATAGTTCCTGTGGGGCGCGCGTGAGCAGGTCGTCCACAAATTTCTCAAATAGAAAACAACGTGCGGCGATCTTTTCTGCGTTCTCGATCTTTAGCTCGCCATAATCTTCCACGAACATCGACCAGCAGGACGGCTCAAGGAAAACGATTGGAGCATTGGAATTTTGGAGCGATGAGAGAAGATCCACATTGTGTTTTCCGACTCTCGCCGCAGCGTCGAGATTCCCCTGACTAAACGCTGGACGTCCACAGCAACGTCGGTTTTTTGCGAGCGAAACCTCGAACCCGAGCGCTTCAAGCACTTTGACTGCCGCAATTCCGATGTGCGGTTCGTGGTAGCGCACAAACGTGTCGTCCCACAGAATCACGCGGCCGCGCTTTTGCAGCGGCCCTCTATCAGCGCCGTTGTCGCCGCAGGCGGCGACCGCGGCTGGGTGGGCGGGGTCGGAGCCCCCGGCTACAGCATGCTTTGCAAACCATTTATCGAATCGCTGGCTTGTGTAATGTGGCAGGGAACGTCTTGCCGAGAGTCCAATCGTTTTCTCCATCGCCACACGGATGGGCCGGTAATTGAGAATGCGGTTTGCCATCGACGGCATCGCACAGCCGAGCTTGCCTAACAAATCGACGTTGCTGACGATCCGCTCGCGCAAGGGCAGGCCTTCACGCTGATATCGCGCGTGTATCAATTCCGACTTGAGCAGAGCGAGGTTTACGTTCGACGGGCATTCGGGTGTGCACCCTTTACAAGAAAGACAATTGCTCAGGGCTGTGTCCAACTCCGCCGATTGCAATGGGTCGTGGCCGTTGACGCGAAGTTCCAGCGCGGCGCGGATTATATTGGCGCGGCCGCGTGTGGACATGACTTCTTCGTGGGTAGCCATGAACGTTGGGCACATGATGCCGGTCCGTTTCAGGCAGCCGCCGCAGCCGTTGCACTGTTCCAGATTGCCGATGAACGAACGATCTTTGAATGCGAAAGCGAGCATCGGCTCGAATGGAAGCTTTAGCGGTCGCGTGAAATTTTCGCGCAGATGATCGTCGATTTTGTGCGACTGTAGCCGCACCGCTGCGTCGAGGCGCTCTTCGCGCGATCCCGTGCACGGCGACACAGCGCCGTGGCTACAGTCGAAAATTTTTCCCGGATTGAAAATATTTTTCGGATCGAACGTTCGCTTGATCTCGCGCATTACTTCGAGCAGCTCGTCTCCGAGTTGCTCGCGCATGTACTCGGTGCGCGCGATGCCAACACCATGCTCGGCCGAAAACGACCCCTTAAATTCGCAAACCAGCGCAGAGGTTTGATCTGCAACTTGCCGAAACTTTTTTAGATCGGTTGGATTGTGCAAATCGAGCACCGGCCGGACGTGCAGAAGTCCGCTGGCGGCATGGCCGTAGTAACTGGCCTCCAATCCAAGTGGTCTCAGAATGGATCGCAACCGGCGCACATATTCCGGGAGCTGCGCGGGCCGAACGGCGGCGTCTTCAATAAACGCGACCGGCTTTGCGGTACCGATGCAGCCAGTCAAAAGTGAGAGACCGGATTTGCGCACCGTCCAGACCAGGTTCATTTGCGCCGGCTCAGTCAGGATTTTGGTGCGCAAGCCGATTCGTCTCGATTGTAAAATGGACAATCTTTCCGCGGCGTCATCGTAGAACTCGACAATCAAAATGGATTCGCAAGGCTGCCTGTCGAGCTCGAGCAAATCGCGCGCCGCCTGAAAATGGAGCTGGCCTTTGGTTTGATCGAACAAAGGACGATCGATGTGCTCAATGGCGGCCGGTTTGAGATCGAGAAGTTCGACCGTTGCCTGCATCGCTTCATCTATGGAGGAAAAGAAGATCAGGCCCAGGCCCTTCTCACTCGGCAACGGCGAAATTTTGAGTTCGGCGGAGAAAATCGCGGCGAGCGTTCCTTCGCTCCCCGCAAAAATATTTGTGAGATCTTTCGGCGCACGCAGGAACCTTTTGATGCCGTAGCCGGGCCAGCGTTTTATCAGGCCTGGCGGCCAGCGTTCGGCCATCTCCGCGCTTCCTGCACGAATGAGATTTTCAATTCTTGTGCCCTCGGCGGCGAGTGATTCGTGCATGGGCCCAATTTTTTCGGTGCGTCCATCGGCCATCACGATTTCCAGCGAGATCACATGATCGGCGGTTGTCCCGTAAATTGGGCAACGCGCCCCGGAGGAATTGTTCGCGATCATTCCGCCAAGCGTCGCTCGTGAGCTCGTTGCTACATCCGGGCCGAAACAAAATCCATGCGGCCTTAGAAAACCGTTGAGCTGATCGAGAACAACACCTGCGCCGACACGGACGCTGCGTTTTTCGAGGTCAAGGTCGGCGATCCGGCGATTGTATCGTGAAAACTCGACAATCAACCCTTCGCCAATCGCGTTCCCTACCAGACTGGTGCCGGCCCCACGCGGCGTGACTGAAACGCCGGCGTCAGCGGCTGCGCGAATAACAGCGCTTGCCTGCTGTGGGTCTTTCGGAAACGCCACGCCGATCGGTTCGATTTGGTAAATGGAAGCATCAGTCGCGTAGAGCTGTCGCGTCAGGTTATCAAAACGAACATCACACCCGGTCTGCCTGATTTTCCTTTCCTGCGCGGAAGTCATTTCGACAAAGACAAATGTTAGTCCGTAGCCTGGCCCGAGCGAGTGGCAATTCGGTCCGTCCGGGCCCGGGCCGGGCTGGCACGGTCGCACCCTACCACAGGTCTAGTTGCGCATTCTCCGGTGTCCTTTCGGCAAAGCGAACACCAGCTCCGATGAGACGCACCGGTTTTCCGGTACGATGAAACGCTTCATCGAGAAGAGCGCGAAAGTCTGGTAATACAGGCGAAAGGCCAGCGCGCTCGGCAGTGGTTCGCGTGAAATCGTTGAATTTCAATTTCACGAATATTTTCGTGATATCGCGGGTTGATTCCTTTTGCGCGAGATCGGCCATTAAATCCTGGAAGAGTTCCTCGAGCTTTTCCTGACACTGTTCCAGAGTCGTCAGATCGACGGCAAATGTTTCTTCAGTGCTCAGCGATTTACGGGGGCGATCCGGTTCGACCGGCCGGTCGTCGATGCCGCGACAAAGATCCCATAGGTCCAGGCCGAATTTGCCCAAAAGATCGACCAGCTCCGGACGCGAGAAGCGCTGTAACTCGCCGCATGTTTTTACGCCGAGTTCTTCAAGTTTTCGCTCGGTCTTCTCGCCGATTCCCCAAATCTTGCGAACCGGCAGGTCCTGCATGAAACGCGGCACCTCTTCTGCTTTCACTTCAAATTGGCCGTTTGGCTTGTTCATTTCGCTGGCGATTTTCGCGATCAATTTATTGGGACCGATTCCGGCTGATGAAGTGAGCTTCGTCTCGCGAAAGATTGTTCCGCGGATCACCTGTGCGAGCGGTCCTGGTGCTCCGGGATGAGCACTCACATCGAGATAAGCTTCGTCGAGCGACAAAGGTTCGATCAGGGAAGTGAACCGATGCAGGATCCCACGAATAGCTGCCGCTTCACGTCGATAGACGTCGAACCGCGTCGACAGCACGATCAAATTCGGGCAACGTTGGAGGGCCATGAACGTCGGCATCGCCGAACGCACCCCAAATTTGCGCGCCTCATAATTGCAGGTTGTCAAAACGCCGCGCCGATCGCGGGCGCCCCCCACAGCCACAGGTTTGCCGCGCAACGAGGGTCGATCCCGAACCTCAATCGCCGCATAAAAGCAATCCATGTCGAGGTGAATGATGGAGCGCGGTTCGGATTCGATTTGCACCGGGAAACCCTCGCATAACTGAGCCAAAAGACATTCCACCTGGAATTTGCAACAGGGAACTGACCCCTTGAAATAATTGAATCCAACCTGGGTATGAAGCGTTTCTTACCCCGGAGCGTTTCTATCCCAAATGGCTTATGAAACGAATACACGTGTTTACTCTGGTTATTCAATTTTTACTACGCAATGTTGCCGCTGGGCGACAGCAACACGCAGCCCGGCGCGGATCTCAATGGGTATTGGTACTGCGAAACGCGAAGATTTTCGCGAGGCTCACCCGGATCGCGAAGCCGGGCGATCGCATTCTGGTCACATTCGGAGCCGGCCATTGCTACTGGCTGCGCCACCTCGTTCGCAATACGCCGGGTTTCGTTTTGGTCGAAGCGAACGACTACCTGCGGTAATTTTGTTCGTTCCCAGGGGCAGAAGAGTGCAGCCGTGTACATCCAGGCGTTGCCAATGAAACCGGATTGCATTCTTCCGTGATTTGGATCATGACAACGGAAACGCATGACGGCACCTGCAACGCGCGTTTTCATGGTAAGGCATGGCGCCACTGTCCTGAGCGCCGAGGATCGATTCGCGGGTGTGACTGACGTGGAGTTGTCCGAGGAAGGGCGCGAGCAAGCCCGGCGCCTTGCAACAAGATTAAGTGCCGAAAAGGTTAGCGCCGTTTATGCGTCACCGCTTGGCCGGACAGTTGAGACGGCACGAATTCTCACTGCGCCGCACAATCTCCCGGTACAAACATGCGATGGTTTCCGGGAAATCTCGCACGGCCACTGGGAAGGGATGAAGCGACGCGAAGTGGAAGAAAAATTTCCGGAGGAAATGGCCGAATGGGAAAAAGACCCTTACACATTCGCTCCGGCGGGTGGGGAAAGCGGGCTGGCCGTAACGGCACGCGCTTTGCCGGCGTTGATCGATTTAATACGAGAGCATCCTGGCAAAAACATTCTGGTCGTCTCTCACAAGGCAACGATCCGACTTCTACTAAGCTCGTTGCTCGGATTCGATCCGCGGCGATACCGCGATAACCTCGACCAAAAACCGGCGGCGCTGAATATCGTCGATTTTCGAGACCCGACGCGCGCGCGGTTGACCCTGTTCAACGACATCTCGCACTATGATAAGGCCGCGATTCCGGAAATTCCGAAAGCGCGCTTGTCGAAATGGTGGAACATCGGTGCCTAGCGCCGCAGGTACGGCGTGACTAAGCAAGTCCGGCTCGGACCGGGCGCGCCTTTTTTAGCCCCGGGGGAATTTTTTTCCGCTTTGCAAACCGCGCTTCCCTCTAGATATTTAATAATAACTTTCTCCTAAAAATGGATTCTTCTGCTTCTGTCGAAACGCATCACGATCCACACGCACACCACGGCGAACACGAGCATCACCAGCTTGGGTTTTGGCGAAAATATATTTTCTCCACAGACCACAAGGTGATTGGGATTCAATACGGTCTTTGTGGGCTCGCGTTCCTGTTTTTAGGCTTCTGCCTGATGATGTTAATGCGCTGGCAACTGGCTTATCCCGGCCAGGCGCTGCCAGTGATCGGCAAATTTCTCCCGCACATTTTCGGGCCCGGCTCAATGCCGGACGGCAAAATGACGCCCGATTTTTATAATTCGCTAGGCGCGATGCACGGCACGATCATGATTTTTGCCGGCGTCGTGCCGCTGGCGTTCGCGGCTTTCGGAAATTTCGTCGTGCCACTGCAAATCGGCGCACCGGACATGACTTTCCCAAAGGTGAACGCTGCGAGCTTCTGGGCTTTCGCCGTAGGCGGCGTGATCATGCTCATCAGTTTCTTCGTGCCTGGCGGCGCGGCCAAGAGTGGTTGGACATCCTACACTCCGTTAGCGGCTATCGCGGACACTGGACCTGGACATAATCCCGTTTTCAGCGGTCAGACCCTTTGGCTGTTCGGATTCATTTTTCTGATCACGTCGTCGTTACTCGGCGCCGTGAATTTCATTACCACAATCATCCAATTGCGCGCCAAGGGGCTGACCTGGATGCGGCTTCCGTTTTTTGTGTGGGCGCAATTTGTCACCGCGTTTCTATTGTTGCTGGCATTTCCCCCGCTCGAAGCGGCGATCATCATGCAATTGATGGACCGCCTTGCGCATACCAGCTTTTTCCTGCCGAGCGGTCTGGTTGTGAATGGAGTGCCGATGTCCATCAGCGGGGGCGGCAGTCCCCTTTTGTGGCAACACTTATTCTGGTTTCTCGGGCACCCGGAGGTTTACGTGCTGATCTTGCCCGCGTTCGGCATTGTGGGGGAAATTCTCGCAAACAACTCGCGCAAACCCCTGTGGGGCTACAAGGCTCTCGTGTTCTCGGTGCTCACAATCGGGTTCCTGTCATTCATCGTCTGGGCGCATCACATGTGGCTCACCGGAATGGGCACGGCGGTCAGCGCATTTTTCCAGACGACCACGTTGTTGATCTCCATTCCATCGGTGATCATCCTGAGCGCGTTTTTCATTTCACTCTGGGGCGGCTCCATTCGCTTCAATGTGCCGATGCTTTTCACCATCGCGTTCCTGCCGATGTTCGGCATTGGCGGTCTTACCGGTATCCCGCTCGCGTTTAATTCAGCAGATCTTTACTTGCACGATACGTATTACGTGATCGCGCATTTCCATTACATCGTGGCGCCGGGAACGATCTTCGGACTTTTCGCCGGCATTTACTATTGGTTCCCGAAAGCGACCGGCCGAAAGATGAACGAGTTCTGGGGTAAAGTGCATTTCTGGCCGACCCTCATCTGCATGAACGTGATTTTCCTGCCCATGTTTTTACAGGGAATGGCTGGAATGCACCGTCGCTGGTATGACGGTGGACAGGGATGGGGCGTCGCGACTGATCACACGGTCTGGGGTTTGACTGGATTTCAATGGAATCAGCCGATCTCGTGGGCCGCCTGGACAATGGGTCTCGCTCAAATCCCCTTCATCATTAATTTCTTCTGGAGCATCAAACATGGCAAAAAGGTGAACGACAATCCGTGGGAAGCGACCACTCTGGAGTGGACTGCGCCTTCACCGCCGCCGCACGGAAATTTTGTTCATACCCCTGTGGCCTATCGCGGTCCGTATGAATACAGCCTTCCCGGCTGGGAACGCGATTACACCATGCAAAATGAACCGGTGGAACCGACGGAGCGCACTCCACGAAAGCCGCCGGCGGAACCAGTTCTCGCCTAGGTTCAACCCGATGGAAATTCCGTACACAGTCTCAACTCGTCCCGACACTGGTCTTTGGAACGCCAAGATCGGCATCTGGCTCTTCCTGGCCTCGGAAGTGATGCTCTTTGGCGGGCTTTTTTCCGCCTACATTTTTTTGCGCATTGATTCACCGCCGGGGATGTGGCCGCACGGGCTGCTCAATGTTCCGGTCGGCACCATGAACACGGCCATCCTCATCATATCGTCGGTCACGGTCGTGCTGGCGTGGGCGGCGCTGAAGATGAGGAGATATCGTGCCTACTGGTGGTACATGCTGGCCACGATCACATGCGGTGTGACTTTCTTAACTGTTAAACTCGCTTACGAATGGCCGCAGAAATTCGAGCATTTCGGCGCTTACATTAAACCAGAGGCGCTTGGAAAGTACGAAAAATATCTGGGGAACCAGTATGCCGAAGAGCACCAACTTCCCCCGCGGCTGGAGATCACGGGCCACCTGCACAGCCAAAACGCTAAAGAATACGAAGTCGCGCTCGACCCATTAAATGCAGACCCGACGAATCCATCCATGGATCGACCGCACTTTTTCCCGCTGCCAGTCACAGACAAGCTTGCAACGATCGAAAAGGCGGACGTCCAACGAGCGACGATGTTTCTGCCGACGCACAGCGCGTATTTCGCAAGTTATTTCACGATTACGGGTCTGCACGGACTTCACGTGCTGGGGGGAGTCATTGTGTTTATTTACATGTGGCTGCCGGTCAGCAAAAAGGTCTACCAGCGCAACCCGGAACATCTCGCGAATCGCGTCGAAGTGAGCGGCCTGTTCTGGCACTTTGTCGATCTGATCTGGATTTTTGTATTCCCGCTCTTTTATCTGCTCTAAGCCATGAACAATCCGCCTGATATTTCACAAGACCCCAAGGAGTACGAGGAATACGCGCGCGGCGTACAAAAGCACGTGAGAGGCTATTTGATGGTAGGCGCGCTCCTGCTCACGTTTACCGCTGCAACCGTCGCTCTTTCCTATGTCGATTTTGGTGCGCGCAAGGCGAACGTCGCTGTGGCCATGCTGGTAGCGACGCTGAAAGCGGGTCTAGTCGCGGCAATTTTCATGCATCTTGCCGCGGAAAAGCGCCTCATTTATCGTATTCTGATTTTTACCGGCTTTTTTGTGTTCGGCCTCTTCTGGCTTATATTTTTGGCTTGGTACGACTACCCGATCTTTCACTGAATGTCGCTTAAGGGTTTCCATATTGTTTTCATTATTTTCTCAACGCTACTCGCGCTGGGAGTCGGACTGTGGTGCATTTGGATCGATCTGGTGGAAGGCGCACCGGTTTATCTCGCAGGCGCGATCGCATCGTTCGTGACCGCCGTCGCGTTGGTCATTTACGGGGTCTGGTTCTATCGGAAAATGAAACGGCTGCGGATTATCACATGAGAACAAAAATCCTGTCGGCTTTGCTTTTATTTATCTTTTCGCCTGTTGGACATACGTTTGCGTGCGCGTTTTGCTACGGCGCAAAGGATGGAAAATCAACCGAACACATGGCGGTGGCGATCTGGTTTCTGTTTGGCGCTGTGATGTCGGTCGTGGGCGGGATCGGAGCATTCAGTTTTCATCTTTGGCGACATGGGCGCATGCCTGCCGAGCCTCACCAGGAGATTATCGAGGAAGACCTGACCAAATATGAGTAGCCTCGCGCTGATCAATGAATTCCTGGGTCAGCCGCCCAATGCTTCCTCGCACGGATATCAAATTGATCATATCCTGGAGTTCGCCCACTGGTTCATGGGCGCGCTTTTCCTTGGGTGGTCGGCATTTTTTATTTACGTCCTGATTCGTTTCCGGAAACGGCGGCACCCGGTTGCCAATCATCAGGGAGTGACAAGCCCGATCTCGACGCATCTGGAATTTTCAGTCGTCTTGATCGAGGCAGTGCTCCTCGTTGGCTTCGCGATTCCGCTTTGGGCGAAGCGCGTGAATCAGTTTCCGCCGGGCAAAGAAGCGCTACTCGTCCACGTGGTGGCGCAGCAATTCAGTTTCAATTATCATCTGCCGGGACCGGATGGGCAATTTGGCCGGCGCGATATCAGTTTCGAGAGCAACTCAAATCCCCTCGGTCTCGATCCGAACGATCCCGCCGGCAAGGACGACATCGTGACGAGTGGCGAACTTCATGTGCCGGTGAATCGGCCGGTTGTGGCTGAGCTTTCCTCAAAGGATGTGATCCACGATTTCTTTTTGCCCAGCATGCGGATCGCCGGCGACGCCATCCCCGGCTCGCTCATTCCAATCTGGTTCACTCCTATTAAGACAGGAACCTACGAGGTGATTTGCGGCCAGCTGTGCGGTCTGGGCCATTATGGTATGAAGGGTACGCTCGTGGTAGATTCTCCGCAGGATTATCAGGCTTGGTTAAAAGAACGCGCCGAGCTGGCTGGCGGCGCGCAAAGCGCTCCGCCGCCTTCACCATCGCCGGCAGCAGCCCAGCCCCAAAACAAACCGGCCCAGCCCGCAGCCTCTCCGCCCCCGCAGCTGTAGCCGCTTCGCTGTGCGAAGCGCCGCGCTGACGTGACGCAGAGCTGATGTGGCGTCGTCCACAGGGCGACGGCTACAGAAAATTCATCTGCGAAATCCGCGGAATCTGCGGTTATCTTTTTCGGCGATGAATTCCGGAGATTCTTCAAGATCTATCAAATGGCTGAACCGTTTCGCCTGGTTCATTTGCGTAGCCGCACTGTTCCTCATTTGCAGTGGCGGAATGGTCACGAGCAAAAACGTCGGTCTCGCTGTGCCGGACTGGCCGACCACGTTCGGCTACAACATGTTTCTGTTTCCCTTTTCAAAATGGGTCGGCGGAATTTTATTTGAGCATACCCATCGCCTGATTGCTTCGGCCGTTGGATTTCTGACGATCATTCTGGCGGTCTGGCTTTGGCGCAGCGAAAGCCGGCGATGGGTGCGCAACCTCGGCCTGATTGCGCTGGCCGGTGTCATCTTGCAGGGCATTCTCGGTGGCCTTCGTGTCACCATGCTCAAAGATGAGATCGGCATCTTTCATGCCTGCGTCGCCCAAGCCTTTCTCGCGCTGCTGGTGGTGATCGCCCTTGTGACGACACGTTTTTGGCGATCTCTTGATCAAGTTGATATCAGTCAGAAAAAATTCGCGCCCATTCGAAGACTGGCCATGGCAATCACGCTCGCGATCTATGTGCAACTGGCGTTGGGGGCGACAATGCGTCATCAGCATCGCGATCTGTCGATTCTCGATTTTCCCACCGCCAACGGCGCATGGATCCCGGATACAAGCGCTACAGCGCTGGCGAAAATCAACGCATGGCGTGATGCGCGCGGCTTATCGGAGGTGGATGCTTTCCAAATTTGGTTACAAATGACACATCGCTTCGTCGCGCTGCTGATTGCGATTGGGGTTATCGTGTTTTGTTCGCGCGTTTGGAGAGACGCCCGCCAGGTTCCCGCGCTCAGGAGACTGTCGATGTATTGGGTCGCATTTCTTTTCGTTCAACTGACGCTGGGCGCATGGACAATTTGGAGCAACAAAGCCGCGGACATCGCGACGGCGCATGTCGCAGTCGGCGCGGTCATGCTATCTTTTGGCGTGAGCATCTCGGTCATTTGCTGGCGAATTTCGCACATTGATTTAGGCAGGGCGCGACCGCCGGGCGCGCCGCACGCCGCAGCCGTTGCCGCATGAAAACCGCCGCGCTCGAAGTCGAAACTGCGAAACACGCGTTCGCGCCAAGGAGGCTCGCTGGCGATCTCTTCGAGTTAGTCAAAGCGCGATTGACGTCACTTGTTTTACTGACCACCGCAGTCGGTTTTTACCTCGGCTCGGAATCGCGGGTCGATTATCCCGCATTGTTTCGCGTCGTGTTCGGAACAGCGGCTGCAGCTGCCGGGGCCGCCGCACTGAATCAGTGGTGGGAACGTAAAGCAGACGCACTGATGCATCGGACCAAAATGCGACCGGTGCCGGCGGGCCGAATGCGACCAGCCGACGCGCTCGCGCTTGGCCTTCTCTTCTCAATCTTTGGGATTGGCTATCTTGCGCTGGCCTGCAACACACTGAGCGCCGTGCTCGCGGCGATCACTATCACGATTTACATTTTTGGCTATACGCCGCTCAAACGCGCCAGCACGGCGAACACGATTGTTGGTGCGATCCCGGGGGCGCTCCCGCCAGTGATCGGCTGGGCAGCAGCCGGTGGAACAATCGACGCTGGGGCATGGAGTCTTTTTGTAATTCTTATGCTTTGGCAATTGCCGCATTTCTTCGCCATTGCATGGATGTACCGCGAAGACTATTCGCGAGCGGGTTTTCGCATGATTTCGAGCGATGACCTCAGCGGTGAACGCAGCGCCAGTCAAAGCGTGCTTTTTTGTATTCTGCTCCTGATTTTGGGAGGTTTGCCTGCATTTGTCGGAATCGTCACATTCGCGTATCTCGCCATCGAATTGGTACTGGGCGGTTTGTTTATTGCTGTTGCCATGCGGTTTTTGAGAGTCCGCACCAGAGAAGCTGCGCGTCTGTTGTTTATCGGGTCGATTATTTACCTGCCCCTGTTGCTGGCGGCGCTCGTCCTGACGAAGTCGTGAACACAACCTCTGCCACCATTAATCGGGCGCCAACACGCGGGGGCATTGTCTGGAAGGTAATCCTGGTTCTGATCCCGGTTATAACTTTACTACTGTTGCTTTGGCTGCGTCACATCGAAGTGGCGGCCCTTCGGCAACGAACTGTTTCTTCTTACGGAACAGTGCCGTCTTTTCAGCTGGTGAATCAAAATGGACAGCCGTTTGGCACTGCGCAGTTGACTGGCAAAATCTGGATCGCCGATTTCGTTTACACCAGCTGCCCGGGACCTTGTCCCATAATCAGTAGCCGGATGAGCGAACTGCAGAAACCTCTGGAAAAGACCGACGTGCATCTGGTTTCGTTTAGCGTCGACCCGGAGAAAGATACGCCCAAAGTTCTGCGCGATTACGCGGAGAAATTGCAAGCAGATCCCGCGCGGTGGGATTTCCTCACGGGACCAAAGAGCGCGATTTACAAACTCTCGCACGACGGTTTTAAGCTTGCCGTTTCGGATGGCAGCGAGGAACAGGGGATTCCCGTTCACAGCACGCGGATGGTGCTGGTGGATCGGCATGGTCAGATTCGCGGTTACTACGAGGCCACTGAAGCGGACGCTGTGACGAAATTGCTCGCGGACACAAATCATCTTCTGCGCGAGCAGCCAAAATAACTGTAGCCACGGGCGGTGACCGCGGCAGTCCGGGCTCGCTGTGTCGAAGAGCTTTTTGACACTAGCCCAGCGTTTCAACGCTGGGTAAATAGATTTGGAAAGGATCGAGTCCCTGAAGGACGACAGAACGCCTCAAACGAGCATTGATTCTTGGTAGGTAAAACCGTGTTTCTGAAGCATCGCGATGAACTCCGCGCGAAAGGATCGCGTTTGGTGATGCTCCGTTTGATTGCGAATATAGTTGACGGTTGCATCGATTCCAGAAATCCCAACGCTAAACGCACCGTAGCCTTCCTGCCAAGCAAAGGATCGCATTTTTGGAAATGTTTCTCGAATCCATTTCGATGAATTTCCTTTTAGGAGCTGCGTCGCTTTCGCGATAGATAATGTCGCCGGCAATGAGAACAGAATGTGAACGTGATCAGCTACTCCGCCAATGGCGAACGTCTTGATCTGATTTTGCCTTGCAATGCCGGCGAGATATGGCCAGAGGCGTTCGCGCAAATCCGGAGTGAGCCAAGGTTCACGATTTTTTGTGCTCCACACGCAATGAATGAGACAGCTCGTGAATGAATGCATGAATCGGTTATTTCTTTCGTCCCTCTTCGGGACTCGAATCCGATTTATCACAATTGACCCAGCGTTGAAACGCTGGGCTATAACTCATCTGGTGGACGTCGCGTGATTCATCTATCCTGCTCTATCCCGCCGGTTCCGGTCCGGCGCTTGGCCCTTCGTCGCAGACCAATCGCAGATAATCTCGATATTCGCCCTTGGGTAGTCGATCAATCGTGGCGGCAAGTTGAGACTCCGTAATAAAACCGGCTCGAAGCGCCACTTCTTCCAGACACGCGATTTTCAATCCCTGCCGGTGTTCGATCGTGGCGATGTAGTTACTGGCTTCAAGTAACGTTGTTGTGGTTCCAGTATCGAGCCAGGCCATGCCGCGGCTGAGCAGTTTCACGTGAAGCTGATTCTCCTTGAGATAAAGCAAATTCAAATCGGTGATCTCTAATTCTCCCCGCGCAGAGGGACGCAGTGTCCGGCACAGCTCAACGACGCACTCGTCATAGACATAAAGTCCCGGCACGGCAAAGTGACTCTTCGGTTGCTTCGGTTTTTCCTCCAGGCTGATCGCCTTTCCATCAGCGTCGAATTCGACTACCCCGTACCGTTCCGGATCACGCACTTGATAGCCGAAAATGCAAGCACCGCGTTCGATGGCTAAAGCGTCCCGGTAAAAGTCGAGTTTTCCGTAGAAGATGTTGTCGCCCAGAATGAGTGATGCGCCGCAGCCTGCAATAAAATTTGCCCCGATTAGAAACGCTTGGGCAATCCCCTCAGGCTTTGGTTGTTCCGCATATTCAATTCGAATTCCAAGGTGCGCGCCGTCGTCCAAGTAATCGCGCAGCATCGGCAAATCCTTCGGCGTGGAAATGATCAGCACCTCGCGCAGACCGCCAAGCATGAGCGTAGCGAGCGGATAGCAGATCATCGGTTTGTCGTAGACCGGGAGAAGTTGCTTGCAGACGATCTTTGTGAGCGGGAAAAGACGTGTCCCGGCTCCGCCGGCGAGAAGGATTGCTTTCTTCATTTTCGATTCTCGATTTTCGACTTTCGATTGACGCTGCCCCAGCGCATTAGTAATTCCGCCCATTCCTGCCAGAAACGCGCCCCAGCAGTCAAATCGATCCCGCTCCTTTGACTGACTCGACCAAGCGCCTGCTGCGGAGCGGAGCGGAACGTCGTCTTATCAACAAGAAACGAACCGCCACGGACTAACTGCCGATCTCTCAAACGACCGCCTACGCACTCCGACAACGCGTTTTGGATCCACTCTCGCGGTAAATTCGGTCGCGCCTCGATGGTGGCGCTCACGGTAACATTGAAAAGTTTTTTTGAGATGAGCGCACAGACCAGAGTAGCGGAATTCGTCGCGTGGATGTGCGACACGTTTTTTTTTCGAAGGAGCCCCCTCAGCACGAGCGCAAAACGCGCCTGCCGCAAAAAGATCGCACTTGGCGCCCTGGCACTTTGCTGCGCGCGATCTTCCTCCAGTTTTTGGGCGAGTGCTTGATTTGCCCGCCATTCAGCTTCGATCACCATCGGGTCCGGCAGAAATTCGAGCGTCGGCGCGATTTTTTCCATCGCCCGCGTGTATCCTGCCTGGGGATTCAATTCACAGATGATTGGAACGATCGGCACATGACGCCGCTTCATCTCTTCGATCTCGCGTTCGAGAAGGGGCAAATCTCTATCCGGCCATCGGTCGATTAG
>Ga0070741_10002205_pt1 | contig 53859 bp, 44 predicted proteins | sample Coa_R1_4_FD_66440 | JGI IMG/M metagenome (GOLD analysis project Ga0070741, IMG submission 66440) | Surface soil microbial communities from Centralia Pennsylvania, which are recovering from an underground coalmine fire - Coalmine... | ecosystem: Environmental > Terrestrial > Soil > Unclassified ... | reverse complement strand
TTCACACATGCTAAAGTTTCCAGTTGAGGTCGTGAGTTGGTTAGGGTTTTTGTGTTCATACCCCTATCCTACCTCACGTCCTCCTTGCTCCCTGGTGCGAGATAATCTCACCTCTCTACCTATCGACGCGGACAAGTTTCCGAACCAATTGCACCGGATTCTCAAAGGCGAACCGGTTTGGTCAAGGTGATTTGTTATCTTTCGCGCATCGTGTGGGGCCTCTTTGGTACGTGGAGAAGCGCTTTCCGTGAGCAGCACTGAGGGTAATCTCCTCGTCAAGGAGCCAACATCATTGCATCGTCCGACAGTCACTCTACAGCGAAGGAGACCCGCTCATGCAGAAGCAAACCGTGTTTGACAAGGAATACGCAAGCCTGTACTACTACCCCGAGCAGAAGATCGTCCACCATGTCTTCCACAAGTTCATCTACGGCGCTGAGTTTCGCCAGGTGCTCGAACAGGGCCTGGAGATATTCCAGCAACACGGGGCCAACAAATGGCTGTCGGACGACAGGAACAATTCCGCCCTGCCCACCGACGACCTTACCTGGGGTCTGGAGCAGTGGGCGCCGAAGGTGTTCAAAGCGGGATGGAAGTATTGGGCCATCTTGATGCCCGACAAAATCGCTGGTCAGATGAGCATGAACCGCATCATGAAGCGCTACATCGATCAGGGCCTGGTCATTCAGGTACTGAGCGATACGGACGAAGCGTTGAAGTGGCTTGAGTCAGTCTGAAAACCGGTTGGGGAGGCGAATGCCCCTCCGTTCACGTGGGAAGGGCGTTCGTCTCATCATCGAGCATCCTGAACAAGGGTCGCTCAAAGCGAAGTAGCGACCAGGGCCAACAACATCAAGTCCCTTCGAGTGCTGTTGGCCGATCCGGCCTTGAAAGGCCATATTGCGACTATCACGTTTGGCTCTCGCTACGAAGCCTTCTCAGACTATTTGAAGCCGTGACCTGGCTGGAAATGTTAACCAGCTCTGTGCACCAGCTGGTTGTGCTGCCAGCGCACCTGTCTCTGCTGCTTATTGCGTTCGGTGATCCGGCGAACAAATAAATGCAGAATCAGCGTGCCGGGTCGCGCGGCTTCGCCTGCCACTGCCGATCCAGGTAACCGCCGACGAGGTGCGTCATCAGTTCGACCTCCACCAGAAACGAGTCGTGACCGAATGACGCTTCAATGTGCTGGTGTTCCACCTCGCGCCCTGCGGCCTGAATGGCGCGCACCAGTTCCAAGCCCTGCTCCGGCGGGTACAACCAATCGCTGGAAATGGTCAGCACGAAGAAACGGCACTGCGTCCGCCGGATGGCTGCCTCCAGCGAGCCACCATAATCTGCCGCCAGGTCGTAATAATCCAGCGCCTTCGTGATGTACAGGTAGCTGTTGGCGTCGAAGCGGTTGACAAACTTCTCACCCTGGTAGTGCAGGTAGCTTTCAACGGCAAATTCGGTGGCGAAACTGTAGACCAGCCCGTTGCCGGAGTGATGAGTACGTCCGAATTTCTGTTCAAGCGAGTACTCGCTCATATAGGTGACGTGGCCGACCATGCGTGCCACAGCCAACCCGGCAGCCGGTTTTGGCCCGCCGTAATAGTCGCCGTGATTCCAGTTCGGGTCGGCGTAGATGGCCTGCCGCCCGATCTCGTTGAAGGCGATACTCTGGGCCGAGGAACGGGCCGTGCTGGCGAGGAATAACACCGCGCCCACACGCTCCGGGAAATCGACAGCCCATTGCAGCGCCTGCATGGCCCCCATGCTGCCGCCCGCAACCGCAAACAGGTGATCGATGCCCAGCCGATCTATTAGATGGCGCTGCGCGAGCACCATATCGGCGACGGTGATCATCGGGAAGCGCAGCCCGTAGGGCTTGCCGTCAGGCGCGATGGACGACGGCCCCGTGCTGCCCTGGCAGCCGCCGATCACGTTGGAGCAGATCACAAAGAAGCGGTTCGTGTCGAACATCTTGCCCGGCCCGACGGCGTCGTCCCACCAGCCCGGTTTCTCATCAGGGTCGCTCGTATAGTAGCCCGCCACATGCGAATCGCCGGACAGCGCATGGCAGATCAGGATCGCGTTCGAGCGTTCGGCATTGAGCGTACCGTAAGTCTCGTAGGCCAGGGTAAATTCGGGCAGGGTCTTCCCGCAGCGCAGTGGCAGTGGCGTTTTGAAATGCGCGTACTGCCGTTCCACGATCCCGACAGAACCTGCCCGGTAGGTAAGATCGGGCTTCGCAGTCATCGTTTGCACCTCAGGCTGTACCAACAGCATAGCGCATTCCCTCCCTTCGGGCCAATGGGGAACGGTTTGCCTCACCCCGACCCCTCTCCACAGGGTGGAGAGGGGAGCCGTTGCGTATTCGGCTCGGCCAATCCCTCTCTCTGCGTAGCGGAGAGGGGGTCAGGGGGTGAGGTCAGCGCCCGCTCAAGATACGGTATGTACTGTTATACCCTGGGCGACCTTCAATGCCTGATCCAGGTCCCACAGGATGTCGTTGATGTCTTCCAGGCCCACCGCCAGGCGCACGTAATCATCCGTCACACCCGTCGAAAGCTGCTCGTCTTGGCTCAACTGGCTGTGCGTGGTCGTCGCGGGGTGGATCGCCAGTGAACGTGCATCGCCGACGTTGGCGAGATGCGAGAAGATTTTCAGGTTATCGATGAATGTGCGCCCGGCCTGCTTGCCGCCCTTGATGCCGAAGCCGATCACTGCACCGGCGCCCTTCGGCATATATTTCTGCGCACGGGCATAGCTTGGGTGGTCGGGCAGGCCAGGGTAATTGACCCACGCGACAGCCTGGTGATCCTTGAGGAACTTCGCAACGGCCAGTGTGTTATCGACGTGGCGCTGCATCCGCAGAGGCAGCGTTTCCAGGCCGATCAGGTTCAGGAACGAGTTAAACGGAGCCTGGCAGCCGCCAAAGTCCCGCAGACCCACAACGCGCGCCCGCCCGATGAACGCCGCTGCGCCGAGCACATCCCACAGCACTGCGCCGTGGTAGGCCGGCTCTGGCTCGATAATGCCCGAATGCCGCCCACTGGCCTTCCAGTTGAATTTGCCACCGTCGATGATCACGCCGCCAATGCTCAGGCCATGTCCGCCGATCCATTTGGTGGTAGAGTGCAGCGAAATATCGACGCCGTGTTCAAAGGGCTGGAACAGGTACGGTGTGGCAAACGTGTTGTCGAGCACGACGGGCAGGCCGTGCGCGTGCGCGACCTCGGCAATGCCCTCGAAATCGGGGATTTCCAGCTTCGGGTTGCCAATCGTTTCCAGGTAAATCAAGCGGGTCTTGTCGTTGATGAGCCGCTCGAAATCCACCGGGTTGTTGCTTTCCACCCATCGGGTTGTAATACCGATGCGACGCAGACTATGGGAATACAGCGTGTAGGTGCCACCATACAACGCACTGGCCGAGATGATCTCGTCGCCTGCGTTGGCGAGGCTCAAGACGGTCAGCGTCTCCGCGAACTGCCCGGAAGCCGTCGCCAGCGCGCCGATACCGCCCTCGAGCGCGGCCATGCGTTCCTCGAACACGGCGGTGGTCGGATTCATGATGCGGGTGTAGATGTTGCCCGGCTCTTGCAGCGCGAATAGAGCCGCTGCGTGATCGGTGTCTCGGAACTGGTAGGAAGTGGTCTGGTAAATGGGCACGGCCCGTGCGCCCGTCGTCGGGTCGGGCTTGTAGCCCGCGTGGAGCGCCAGTGTGTTGAAATGTAACTGTCGTTCCTGTCCGTTGCTGCTTGCCATTGGTTTAACCCCTTTTGTGTGTTCAGATGATCAGAATGTCCGGTGTCGCTTTGTGCCAGTTGATCAGGCTTCGATCTCCTTTGAAGTAGGTAGTCGCCTTTGCAAAACAAAAAGAGCCAACCAGGACGGTTGGCTCTTGACTTTCACTCGGGTGCGACTATCGCGGCCAGAGCATCCCTCGTCCTGGGCGTGTTAAGCTGCCACACATGCACATGGGCATGGCCGCCATACAGTTCAGGTCGAGAGACATCACTCTACAAATCATGGCCGTAACTTAGCACGATTTTTCACAGAAATCAAGCCGCACTACAAGTTGCACGAACAGCGTTTGTGCAAAACGACGAACGGATACCAGGCCGCACCACTTTGCGCAGCGTTGCCTTGAGGGCTTTGTAGGAATTTCCGGGTTTGCTCCCACAACTGCGAGTGTAGCATGGGAAGCTGGTTGAACAGCCGCTCAATGTGGGCCACCTTTTCCCTTGCCTATGCGTGTCAAGTCCGGTTCAGGATTGAGCACAGATCGCGTCTTCAGTGCCGGAGGTAAGTGTCTCGGCTACTTGCGTTTCTGCTCTTCCGCCAATCGCTGCTCGATCATCGCCACGATCTGAGTCGCGTTCTTCGCTTTGGCGAAATCCAGCGGCGTCTGCCCGCTGTGGGATTTGAGATTCAGGTTGGCCCCCGCATCGATGATGACTTTCGCTGTTTCGACGTTGTTCTGCCAGATGGCGTCGTGCAGGGCCGTATAGCCGTTATACGGCCCTTGCTTATCGATGTCGATCTTGTACTGAATGAGCAATCTGGCCGCCTCGGTTCGACCCGCATAGGCGGCGGCATGGAGCGCAGTGGCCTTCATGCCCGGATCAACCGCCGCCACGTCCGCTCCGGCTTCGAGCAGCAATTTGACGATTTCACTGTAGCCCTTATAGGCGGCCATCACCAGCGGCGCATCCTGGTTCGCATCGAGTTCGCTCACGTTCACGCCCTGGGCAATCAGCCTTTTCACAGCGGCAACGTCGTTCCGGTTGACGGCATCCATCAATGCGGTCATGAGTCTTCTTTATCCTCCCTATTTGAGCGCCATCGGGTATTCAGATAGATTCTGCGCGCCCGTTTCGGTGATCAGGTACATATTCTCCAGGCGGACGCCGCGCCGTGCCGCCTTTGGATAGCCGCCCGGCTCAAAGGTCACGACGTTACCGATTTCGAGCAAGCCACCCCGATCCCGGTTCAGATCGGGCTGTTCGTGGGCGCGCAGCCCGATGTTGTGCCCGGCATGGTGGATCAGACCCGCCTCGGCCAGCGCCGGGTGTTCGCGGATCAATCTATCGGTTTCGCGCCAGACCTCCCGGCCATCGATACCCGGCTTGAGCAGCGCAGGCACGTGCTGGTGAATGGCGGCAATGTGGTCAAAAATGGACTGCTGCAAGGGCGTCGGTTCGTCGCCGACGATGTAGGCCCGCGACAGGTCTGACCAGTAGCCCGCGACGCAGGTCTGCGCATCGACGATGTACAGTTCGCCACGTTCGATCTGGCGATTGCGGGCGAAGCCGCCAATTTCGCCGCTGGCATAATCACCGCCATGATAAACGGGTTGACCTGCGTACAGTTCTGCGGCGCGCTGACCTGCGGCCAGCACTTCAAGCTCGTTCACGCCGGGGGCAATGGCTGCCTGCGCGGCCCTGTACCCGGCCAGGTCGGCCTGCACCGAACGGCGGATGCACTCGATTTCATCGGGGTCTTTGCGCTTTTCCATCTCCACCAGGTCGCCGTCAATCGCCAGCCACGCATCCGGGCTGGCCGCGCCCGCGATCACGTCTGCGACTGACTTGGGCAACGCCTCCGATTGGTAGGCGATGCGCGCCGTCCGGCTGCCTTTCAATCGCTGCTCAACCAGAGCACTCAACCGCCGAACGTTATCGGGGTTGGCGGTTGCGCCCTCCTTCGGATCGTAGTCCAGGCGCTCCGCAATGTAGCCCTCCCGGTTTTCGCCAGGCGCGACCAGAAAACTCTGGCCTTGCGTGTCCAGCCAGAAGAAGCCGGGCCATGTCCAGGGCTGGAGGGGCAGCAGCAACCCGGTGAAGTAGTAAATCTCGTGCGGGTCGGTGATCGCAGCGGCGTCGGCGTTGCGGCGAACCAGCAGTTCACGGAGCCGCTGCTGGCGGGCGCGGCAGCCTGCTTCGGTGAGCATCGAGGCGTCTCTCCTTCGGATGATCGAGCGTCATGCTCGCATCAGTATAATTCGGCTGCGCCTATCTGGCGAAATGCGCGGCCTGGGCAAGTTGCCAATACGAAGCCAATACGAAACGGGGGGCGATTATCCAGGCTCCGGTGTGAGCGTCAGCGCGTCTTTGGGCAGCGCCAGCAGGCACGTCCCGTAGCTGCGGCCCATCTCGACGCGGAAATCCACCGTCCGGTTCGGGTCGGGTTTCTGGATGACGGCGGACTTGTCCACGCGCAGAATCTTCATCATGCTCTGTAAGCTGGCCGGCTTGGCGTTGCCCGTGTAATCGTAAATGACGGTTGCATCGCGGTTGACGACGTTCTCGTTGGTGACGACCCTGGCGGTAAAGCCTTCCCACGAGAGGCGGTCTGCGGCCACCTGATCGTAGCCTTTGAGCGGGAGCGCCGCACCCACCTCCACGATAGGGCTTTCTCCACCCAGGCGCGTCTCCGGCGGCGGCAGCACAAAATCCTGAATGGCGGCACGCCACGCGCTCTGGATCGGGATCAGCGCGTAGCTGTCGAGCGTGATCGCCTTGGCGTGGACGCCCAACGTTAGCTCAATGCGCTGGATGTGAGCCGGATCGACGGCCAGGCCCACCGGGACCAGGCCCAGGATGTCGGAAAGGGTCATGTCCGTTTCGACGCTCTTTTGCACTTCCGGCCACAGCGTTGCTACCTGCGCAAAAAGGCCAGCCTCTTTAGCCTGCCGCCACATGGCTCGCAGCACGTCCATCTGCCGCCGCCCACGATCAAAGTCGCTGCTGCTGCCCCGGCTGCGCACGTACCACAGCGCCATGTAAGGGTTCAGATGGTGCTGCCCGACGGGCAAGGTGTACAGTTCGTAGTTTTCCTCTTTGGTATAATCCAGATCAGGCGACTTGAGCCGGTAGCCCTGGATCGCACAGTCCACACTGATGTCCAACCCGCCGAGTTTGGCGATCAAGTCCTCGAATTGCGCGAAGTCCACGCGCGCGTAAAAGTTCACCTTGATGCCCAGGTTGTACAGGATGGTGTCCTTCATCAGCTTGGCGCCACCACCGGGGCCGAATGTCGTGTTGCCGTAGTTGACGACGGTGTTGATCTTCACCATCGTGTAGTTTGGCACGTAAACATACAGATCGCGTGGGATGTGCAGCATGGTCACGGTCTGCGCAGTGCGGTCAATAGAGAGCAGCATGATCACGTCCGTGCGCGAGGCGGAGGTGTGGGACACGGTGTCACTGCCCAAGAGCAACACTGTCACCACATCGTCACCCGACGGCATAGGCGACGGAGCAGCAGGTGGGATAGCCGTCAGTGGCGGGACGACGGGTGTTGTATAAGTCCCCAGGATAACCATCGTCGGTACGGGGGTGGGTGTGACCGTCGGCGTGCGTGTCGGGGTTGGGGTGCGAGTATTGGTTGGAGTCCGAGTGCGTGTCGGCGTGCGCGTCAGGGTCGGCGTGCGGGTGGCAGTCTGCGCCTTCCCGCGCGGCGTGTTGGTCGGCGGCACAGTTGCGACCTGAGCGCCTGCCAGCGGTTGCGGCTGGTTCAAGAACAACATCATGCCGATCAGCAACAACAGGCCAAACCGCGCAACGCCAATAGACAGCTTCATGCCGGGACTCCCAATTCGATTCGATTGACGAGCAAAACGGGGTAAGTATAGCAAAAACATGACAACCTGCGGCGCGAGGGTGCGCAGCACAAATGGCATACGCTGGCGCTTGAATCGGGCTTGAGGCAAAATTGACAGCATCATAAAATCATACCGGGCACAGCGTCACCCATCGCACTCATCACAGAACAACGAGGATGCCATGATCGATCACTATATCCAACAGTTGAGCAGCAACGACCCCGCCGAACGACGAGCGGCGATCATAGCCCTGGGCAAGTCCCGCGACGAGCGGGCGCTCAGGCCGCTTTCCAACGTGATCAAGACGGACCCGGACGAGTCGCTGCGCGCGCTGGCGCTGAAAGCGGGGCGGCACATCAAGGGCCTGGATACGCGCATCACGCTGCCCGCTCCTGACGAGCAACCCGCCCCGTCGCATATGGCTCGGAAACCCTCAAGTCCGACCAACCTGGTCTTCACGGAACTACCTGACATCGATGCACTGATGATCCAGCCACTGCCCGGTACGCTGACGTCGGCGTTCGGCGAATTGCCGCCCACGCCTGTCGAAAAGCCGCGCCGTGTGCCGAGCGCGCAGGATAAAAAGCTGGCAAAGGGCAAGCTCGACCAGGCCATCGGCTACAAAATGCAGGGCAACAACGAGAAGGCCAGGGCCTCACTGATCGAAGCCCTGCGTCGTGATCCCGATCTCGCCACTGACGTGGTGGCGCTCAACCTGGCCGCGAACGTGGGCGACATCAAAATCCCACAGGAAGCCATGGACGCCCTGATGAAAGAGGCGGAAAGCCAGCCCTTGCGCGGCGGTGGCTTTAGCCTGCCGAGCCTGCGCACGGCGCAAGGCAGCATTGACCCGGCGGTGTGGAACCTGGCCCTGGAAATCGTTATTTTCATCGTAGTGGCAATCGTGTTCGGAATCGTGGTGAACCTGGGTCTGCTCAATGCGCTCGGCTCGTTGATACGTTTTGCGCCAAGCCAGACCGAGGATACGGTCATGCTCCAGGAGATGGTGCGCAGCATCAGCCTGTCGTCCTTGCTGTTGAGTGGCGCTAAAAGCGGGATCATATTCGCCATTACGACGGTCTTCGCCATCGGCGTCAGCTACATTATCGGCGCACTGCGCGGCGGCAGCGGCGATATGTTCCACTTCCTGAGCGCCCTGATCCGCGTCGAGATCGTCTTCAATCTCCTGCAAGTCCTGTTCCTGGGCCTGATGGTCGCCGGGTTGCTGCTGCCTGGCAGTGGAACGCCGATGCTGGCGCTGATCGCGGCAGGCGGCATCCTGTTCGCGCTGAGTGGTTTCGCCGAATGGCTGGCGATGGGATACTTCGCCTCGCGCGTGCACCAGTTCAGCATGTTGCGCGGGCTGTTTATCGTCACGGTGGGCAGCATCCTGGCCGGTTTCCTGTGGAATCTGTTCGGCGTGTTTGCGAGCTGACCAAGATACCTTAACCCCTGGCCGCCCTTCCGCTGGAATGTTGAGGGGCGACAGGGGTTTGGATTCGGAGCAGGTGAGCCTGGGTCTACGCGCTCCATCGCACCTCAAAGGCCACCGGTTCACCTTGTGTGATCATGAGCGGCAAGTCAACCGCCGTTGCACTGGGCGACACTCCGTGAAGAGTCTTGCCATCGATGCTTGCCGTAACGTTGGTGGGCGAGGCTGTGGGCAGGTGAACGTGCAGTGTGCGCCTGCCTGTGACCACCGGGCGATATTCTCCACTGATCAGGCCGGGTTCCACCCCTAACTTCAGCAATTTTGTGTCCAGCACGAACCGCTCCGGTGGGGCTTTGGGCGCAATGTCCAGGCCGTCGCCGCTCATCGAGGGTTCAACGCCGCACACGCGCAAAAGCGCCAGTAAGGCCATTGCATCCTGGTTGGCGTTCATGAGCGGGAAATCGGTCATGGGCGTCACCGGGCTGGCCCACGTGCCGCCCGCGTTGGGCATCCCCTGGCTGTTCGTGCCGTCCGGCCCCGACCAGATGTTGAACCAGATGTTGGGGAAGAACTCGGCGTGCATGGCGAACGTCTGGCGGTTCAGGGAACGCCAGGCCAGATCGGGGCGGCTGCGCCGGTAGGCCCACGTCAGCAGTTGGGAGATGGCAGGCCAGATCTGCCCGTTGACTTCCAGCATGGGGCCGGTAGGGGAGGGATCGTCCAGGTTCTTCTGGATGGTGTCGAGCAGTTGTGGCTCAATGTTCATTTCGGCAGACAGGCCGCCGATGATCGGCCAGATTTGAGACTGCAAGCTGACGTGATGATCCCCGATCAGGATTTCCTCGTTGGTGACGCTCCGCAGATGCGCGCGGTAGAACCAGCGCTGCTGGGCATCCCACTGCGTCTTGACCGCCTCTTTTAGCTCCGCTGCCAACTGGCGCATGTGGGTTGCCAGGTCGGGCGCGTGGGCGTCGATGATGGCTGCCGCCAGCGGTAAGACGTGCAGCGCCATCTGGCTGTTGGGAACCGATTCGCCGTGTTCCAGGGTCGGTTGCAGCGCCGCGATCCCGCCATTCTTGAAATACTCTCGCGGGTCGATCACGTTCGTGATCACGACGGCGTCATCCCAATCGCCGTCGCCAATCCTGAGTAACCCGTGCGGGCCACGCCCCACGCTCTCGTTCAGGTGCTTGAACGCGATCCGGATGTGATCGAGAACGGGGATCGCTTCGCCTGTTCCGGGCGTCCGGTCAAACCGGTAGAGCGGAATACACATGTCGAGAAAGCCCATGTCCCCCGTCGCCGCCAGGTATTCCGACATCGCCAGCAAGAAGAATAAATCCAGGTCCCAGGGGAAGGCATGGAATCCGAGTGCATCTTTGACAATTGCGCCATTTCCTACAAAACCATAAGGCAGCGCCAGCGAGTCGGCATCGCGCAGACTCATCAGCAGTTGTAGTACCTGCCGGGCCAGCGCCGGACGAATGTAGACCAGCGGTATTGTGAACAGCGATTGGTCGCGCGGAACGCCCTCCGCCCCGTGCAAGAACAGGTAGGCCGACCCCTGCGGCGTGTAGTGGGCGTCAAAGTACTCGCTGTACAGGGTGGCGGAGAGCAAGTTGTAGGCGTGCCAGGTTGTTTCCCGTTGCAACACCGGATCGTTGCCCGTCGAGAAGTATGGCAGGCGATCCTTCCAGGTCTGTTGAGTCTCCGTCAGCGGGCTGCCCTGGCGATATTTGTTCAGGAAATCCAGGGAGGCGTTGGGACGCACCGCTCCGTAGGCAAAGCGCAGACGTGCTGTTTCTCCCGGATCAAGGTGAACGTCGTGGCGCAGTACCATGCAATACGGCATCGGGTCGCCGGGCGTGGGCGATGGGATGGCGCCGTCAGCCGCTACCTGATGATGTACCACGTCGGGCCTGGACGCGCCGCCTCTGCCGAAGAAAGTGTCTTTCAGAACGTAGTAGGCTGCCGTTTCCGCGTTCAGATTTGCCAGGAACACGTCGGCGGGTTCGGTGTCTACCTCCCGGCGATCCACCCCATCCAGGGGGCGGCCATTATACGTCTGGTGAAAGCGCAGTGCCTGTGGGTAGGACACGAGCGTCATCTGAGGGTCGAAGCACTGGTTGATCCGGCAGCGCAGATTATCACCGAAGGGCACGGCCAGGCCCGTCCGGAGCCACTCAATCTGTAGCTGATGCACGTTGACATCCCAGTATTCGTAGTAACGAAGGTCAACCGCTGCACTGCGCTCATTGGTTAGCTCCACGTCCACCAGCAGGGCGGGGTCATCGCGCCTGGATTGGGCTGTACCGGGGGAACTGTCGGCGGCGCAGGGAGCGTAGACGCGCCGACTTTGCCGGATGCCCCGGTACGTCATTTCCGTCGCAAAGTAGCCCAGGCCGAATACGCGCCGGGTCTCTGCTTCTTTGGGGCCATACCGGAAAGCTGTCGCCCACGTCTCGGACTTATCGTTGAGGTATCCAAAGCCGCCCGCGAAGGTCAGGTCCGTCGTGAAACTCTCCGGTTCGTCTCGCTCACCGCCATCGGAGGCCGCCGTCGGCAGAGCTACCACGCGCGGGACAATGGTGTTTCGCATCCGGTAGCGATCCCACCAGGCGCGCACCCGGTTGATGAACTGGATGATGATCCGCAGCAGCAGACTAAGATAACCTATCAGCGTGGTAGGCTTGTCATCCGGATCGGCCTGGCGCCAGTTCAAAAACATGCCGCCCCGATCCGCAATAAAGACCTGCACCGTCCCATCGTTGGAGGCCATCGCCGTGATGACATCGTTGCCGATCTGATGCCAGTGATCGCGCCGGTTGCGGCCCTCGGAGTTGACGTAGTACGCGCGCAAATCCCGAAGCTGGTTCATTTCGTACCGGTAAGACGGCAGGCCGTTGTCGTCAAGCTGCCACCGCCCGAATGCGCCGCTGCCTTCTTCGGTGTCCTCGAAAGCGCGTGGGTCGATAGGCTGCCCCGGCAGGGCGGCAACGCGCGCACGCGGAATCCGCTCAGGGCGCTGTCTGAGGAAAGCCCGCGCCAATCGGGTCGTGAGTGAGACAGGCGCGTGATCGATCCCGGCGGCTTTCAACAAAGCGGTTCGTGCATCGGCTTCAGGCGCTTGCATGGCTCTGCCCTCGCTTCTTGTCCTTCCACAACTCTCGAACGAAGCCTCGACGCAGACAATGGGTGACAGTGGATAGTTTACAGAAAGTCTTCTGTTGGAGGAAATTGGTCGCGCAACTCGAAGGGCAGAATCTGCCATTTCATGCTACAATTCCGGCTATGTCGTACCTGAGCGGTTCAACATACCCGGTTCGCTGCCGAAGCGGCGGTTGATCTAACTACCGCCGCGTAGGCACGTTTTTCCTTCGGGCTGTGGGCTGTTGCTCACGGCCTCTTTTGATTCCACTCGCCTCAATTCTTATCACCATCCCAACCGATAGGACAAAACGATGAATATCTCTGCGCGCCGGCTGCGCCGTGCAGCCACGTTTGTTGTCATCCTGCTGGCTGTCGAGTTCCTCGACGAGTTTGTCTTTGGGGCAAGGGAAGCAGCCTGGCCTACCGTCCGCGACGATCTGCACCTGACCTATGAGCAGGTTGGCCTGCTTTTGAGCGTGCCGGGCCTGATCGCCGTACTGATCGAACCGGTGATCGGCATCCTGGGCGACGTATGGAAACGCCACCTTCTGATTCTGGGCGGCGGTGCACTGTTTACGGCGGGGCTTCTGATGACGGCGGTCAGCCACAATTTCGCCATCCTGCTGGTGGCAACGATTGTGCTCTTTCCGGCGTCCGGCGCGATGGTGGGCCTTTCGCAGTCCACCCTCATGGACACCGACCCCAAACGGCACGAGCAAAACATGGCTCGCTGGACATTCGCCGGATCGGTTGGTGTCCTGGCCGGAGCGGCCATGCTTGGGGCTGCCCTCGCTTCCAGTGCAGGTTGGCGTGGCTTCTTTCTTGGGGCTTCTGCATTGTCCTTCGTCCTGGTGTTTCTGCTCGGGCGACAATCCTTTCCCCGCTACGTCTCGCCCGTTGCATCACAGTCCGTCGATCTTTGGACAGCGTTCAAAAGCGGCCTTCTCAATGCCTGGCGGGCCATGCGCCGCCCCGAAGTCCTGCGCTGGCTGATCTTGCTGGAATGCGCCGATCTACTTATGGACGTGCTGTACAGCTATCTTGCGCTGTACTTTGTGGATGTGGTTGGGGCCAGCGAAGAACAGGCAACCCTGGCCGTCACCGTCTGGACCGGCTTCAACCTGCTCGGTGACCTGTTGATCATTCCCCTGCTGGAACGGGTGGGCGGGCTGCACTATCTACGAATGACTGCCCTTGTAGAAACGATCCTGTTTTCAGCGTTCCTGCTGGTTCCGGGCTGGCTGCCTAAACTGCTATGTATAGCGCTGGTGGCACTGGCGAATTCGGGTTGGTATTCGACCCTTAAAGCGAACCAATATTCCTCCATGCCGGGGCAGAGCGGCACGGTGCTTGCCATCGACAGCCTTTTCAGCCTGGTACACAGCCTTATCCCGTTGTGCATTGGCCTGGTGGCCGAACGCTTTGGCCTGGGCAGTGCCATGTGGCTGCTGCTCCTGGGGCCAGTTGTCCTGGTGATCGGGCTGCCCAGGCACGCTGCAAAGCCAATCGTATAAAAAGCGTTGAGTAATCGTCAAAAAAAAAGTGCATCAAAAGTAGTAAAAGGTATATTAACCGAATCCGCTTCACCCTAAGATCAGGAGGCATTGGTATGCGCGCACCGAAGCTGGCTGCTATTGCCGCATTGCTGGCATTGTTCCTGCTGACGCCAAGCCGGTTCTATACCCAGGCAGTATGCCCATCTCCAAGATTAGCTATTGGGAACATCGCAATCGTTGAATTTAAGCCGTTTGTGGAACTGCGTTCGGAGCCGGAGGGCGGGCAGCTACTGGCGAGGATCAACTCCTACACCGTATTGGACGGCCCGATCTGCACAGCCAGGGGCACATTGTGGTGGAAGGCGCAGTCTCAGTCGGGAATGGTGGGTTATGCGCCCGAAGGACAGGGAACAACCTACTGGGTCTATCCACAGCCCGGCACAGTTCCCGTCACGACGTTTGCCGCTTTCCAGCCCTTTGAGAACGGTTACATGCTCTGGCGCTACGACGCGGGCAGCGTTGAAGTCTTTTACGGCAAAAACGGCGGCGGTGGTAATGACTTCGCCACCTATCGCAACCGTTCCTATGCTGCGTTAAGGAATAATCCCATCACCGCGCTGCCGCCTGCCGGGTTGATCAAGCCGATCAATGGCTTTGGCAAAGTGTGGGGCAATTTTGCCTCGGTGCGCCAGCGGCTTGGTTGGGCCGTTGGGCCGGAGCAGTCGTATATGATGACCATCAGTCCGCCTGAACCCACCGGGGTTACTCAGTGTAGAACGCTGCCCGACGGGCGCTCGATTTGCATCCACATGTATCTGGTCATCTATTGGTATTTCAGGTAGCCACTCTTTACGCGCCGGGTTTTTTTACTGCGCCCCCTGCCCCTTCTCTGCACAGCGGAGAGGGAGCAGGGGACGCGCACATTTTCTGGAAACGCATACAATCAAGGGCAGACGCATTCATCCCAAGTCCAGAGAAGAACTTATGGTGATGCACATCGTAGCCAATCGGTATGCCGTTGGTGAGAAAATCGGTTCGGGTGGCATGGGCGACGTGTTTCGTGGCATTGATCAAAGGACGTCCACCCCCGTCGCTATCAAGGCGCTCAGGTCGGAACGGGCGAATGCGGAGATGGTGGCACGCTTCATCCGCGAGGGCGAAGCACTCCGCCAGTTGAATCACCCGAACATTGTGGCGCTGCTCGACGCCGTTCAAGAAAACGGCGCGCATTACCTGGTGATGGAGTTGGTCGAAGGCGGCGCGCTGGACGAAATGCTGCGGCGCACGCCGCGCCTGCCCTTACAGCAGGTCTTGAACATTGCGCTTGACCTGGCGGACGCGCTGACCCGTGCGCACCGCCTGAACATCGTTCATCGGGACATCAAGCCCGCCAATGTGCTGATCGCCAGGGATGGGATGCCGCGCCTGACCGATTTTGGCATTGCCCGCGTCATCGGTTCCGACATTACCGAGACGGGCACGGTCATGGGCACAGCGGCTTACATTGCGCCAGAGGTGCTACAGGGCGATACGGCAGACGCGCGCTCCGATATCTGGTCACTGGGCGTGATGCTGTATGAAATGCTGGCGGGCGCGCACCCGTTTCGGACGACCAATCCCGGCGCGCTGATTTACTCTATCCTCAACGAGCCGCTGCCCGATCTGGAATCGCAGCGCCCCGACGTTCCGGCGGCGCTGATCGACCTGATCAACCGCATGGTGCAGAAGAACCCGGTGGAGCGCATCCCGCGAATGCGCCTGGTGGGCGCAGAACTCGAAGCGCTGCTTGCTGATGAGCAATTTGGTGCGCACGAAGATCTGCGGAGCTTGCCCCCGTCCAGCCCTGGAGCACTATCCAGCCGCTTTGCCACGCCGTCGCCCGCACCGGCCAGCGTCATCCACAGCAATCTGCCCGTTCAAACGACACCTTTTGTCGGGCGCGAAAACGAACTGATCGAACTGGAAAAGTTGATCCGCGATCCCGCCATCCGCCTGCTGACCATCCTAGCAGCGGGTGGTATGGGTAAGACGCGCCTGGCATTGGAGTTGGCGGGAAAGTTGCTGCGACTCACGCGCGGCGATACGCCGTTTGAGAGTGGAATCTACTTCGTGGACCTGGCTCCTCTCAGCTCGGCTGAGAACATGGTGCAGACGGTGGCCGAAGCTGTTGGCTACGCCTTTGTCCAGGACGGGCGCGAGGCCAAACAACAACTGCTCGACTACCTGCACGCGAAAAACACGATGCTCATCATGGATAACTTCGAGCACGTCATTGGCGGGCGCACACTGGTACAGGATATTTTGCAGGCTGCACCGCACACCAACATCCTGGTCACGTCCCGCGAGAAGCTGAACCTGAGCGCCGAGACGGTGTTTATCCTGAGCGGCATGGAGTTCCCGGAGTGGGAAACACCGGAAGATGCCCTGGAATACGGGGCGGTCAAGCTATTTATGCAGAGCGCCCGCCGGGTACGCTCGGATTTCCAATTGGAGGCGGGCGATCTGGCTTACGTGGCACGCATCTGCCGCATGGTACAGGGCACACCGCTGGGTATCCTGCTGGCGGCGGCCTGGCTGGATTCGCTCTCGCCCCAGGAAATTGCGCAGGAGATCAGTCGCAGCCTGGATTTCCTGGAAACCGAGATGCACGACTTGCCGGAACGCCAGCGCAGTTTGCGGGCTGTGTTTGAATATTCCTGGTATCTGCTGACCGACGAAGAGCGCACCCTGTTTGCGCAGTTCTCGATCTTTCGCGGTGGCTTCACGCGCGAGGCGGCGCAGCACATCACGGGGGCGAGCCTGCGCACGCTGACGGCCCTGATCAACAAGTCGCTGCTGCGGCGCGACAATGTTTCCGGGCGCTACGATATTCACGAGCTGCTTCGCCAGTATGCTGAAGAAAAGCTCAACGCATCGTCAGAAGCGACAACCACGCACGACAAACACAGCCAGTATTACACGGGGTTGGTCGCCCAACTGACTCCCAGGCTCAAGGGATATGGGCAGTTGGAGGCACTCACTGTCATCGAAACCGACTTTGAAAACGTGCGGACAGCCTGGAACTGGGCAGTGGCTAAGGCAGACGCCGAGAGTATTCGCGGCGCATTAGAAGGTGTGTATCTGTTCCTGACTGCCCGCAACCGTTCGATGGACGGCGAGCAGTTGTTCCGGGCGGCGCGCCAGGTATGGAAGGCAGAGGGCGAGAACCCGCCGCTGCTGGCCGAGCAGGTGCTGGTGCGCTTTGCGGAGAATCCGCCGCTGGCCGACTTTGGTCGAGGTCTGACCATTGCGCAGCAAAACAACGCCCCCTTTGAGATCGCCTTCTGCTTGCGCCTCATGGGCCACTGGCTGTCCCACACGGAGTTCAAGCATGAGGAAGGGATTCCGCTGCTGGAACAGAGCTTGCAAGCCTTTGAGGCATTGGGCGACAAGTTCTACATCGCGCAGGTGTTAGACGACCTGGGCTGGAGCTACAACCTGACACAGAACAACCAGAAACAGCGAGAGCGTGTGCGACGCAGCCTCGAACTGCGGCGCGAAATCGGTGACAAGATCGGCGTGGCGAATTCACTCAGGAATACGGGCGGCTCAGTGGGCGGCTTTTACGATCCCACCGATCAGGCTTTCAACTATTGGCAGGAGGCCAAAGGCATCGCCTATGAAATGAATGACCGCCTGGGCATCGCCTGGAACGCCGGTTTGCAGGCAGCAACACTGATGCTCAAAGGTGATTTTGAGCGGGCAACAATTCTGCTTGATGAAGCGTATCCCCACGCGGCAGATATTGGCGCGCCAGAAGTCAAAGGTTTCATTCAACTGGTCAGAGCGACCATCATCGCCCTGCGCGATGAAGATTACATCCAGGCGAAGCGCTTAATTGATGAGGGATTTCCGCCAGGGACCAAGCCTGATTTTCGGATGATCATGACTCCTTTCGCACTGTCGCTGGTGGCTTGCGGCCAGCGCCAATTCGAGGTTCTGCAACCCTTACTGGCATGGATGCTTGATGCGCCCACATTTAGAACAAGGGAATTTTACGCCCCGATGTTTATGCCGTGCCTCATCCTGAAATGGGTAGAAGATGGGCAATATGCACGGGCGGCAGCCACGATGCATTATTTCCTGGACTTCACCCCTTCGATCTTCGACCTGCCCTACCCCACGGGCTGGGCCAGGCGTTGGGGATTGTTCAATCGCCTGCGTGAAAAAGTAGAAACTTCCCTCGGCAAGGAAGCATTTGATGCAGCCTGGGAGAGCGGCGCAAGACTCGAACTCGATGAAGTGGCAGACGAAATACGCGCTTTTCTGGGTGAGCAGTAACGAATTTATGCCTGCGGCCATCGATTGGTTGTGGAAGAGTCCGTCCAGGATACGCGCTCATCTCAGCGGCTGGCAGGCCGCCACAGGGGGAATCCGCCGCGACTTTCGCACGAGTGGCTTTTCTGTTAAGATGACAGGAGCATAGGCGATCAACATCAGTGAGGCGGAAATTGTGAACAAACGGGGAGACGAACCACGCTCGCTGCTCCGCCGCCTGCTCAAAAAGGCAGACGAACGTATTCTCCAAAGTGCCCTCTCGTCACCGGGCGCGGCCTCCGGCAAATCCGGCGCAACACGGCGCACCAGCGAATCGTCTCCGGTACGGCCAACTCCGCCGGAAGCTGCTGCGCCGCCCCCGCAGTTGACCCCACAAACCAAACTCTCCCAGAATATCGAAATCCCCAAGCAGATCTCCGGCATCGAGGAGCGCCTACAGGCCGAAGAAGCTCTGGCGCAACTGCGGGAGAAAACGGGACAGATCGCTGCCGAATTCGCGGAAGGTAAACTGAACCGGGCACAATTTACCGCCTTGTACGCCTACTTCAACGAGCGGCGCGTCATCATCGAGCGGTTGCTGGCGCGCGATCCCGACACTCAAGCCTGGCAGCAGGTGGCAAAACCAGGTCACACCGGGTTTTTGCGCCAGCATTTTGAGGCGCGAGTTCTGGCCTACTCAATCTACAATAACGGCAGCGATGACGTGGACAACCCACTGACGACACAGGGGTCGATCTCGATGCCCGTCGGCGCACTCAAACCGATGCTCACGGCGCTGAACGTGCTGCAACGTACCCAGAACAGCGCCAAGCCGCTGGCCGCAGTGCGCAAGCAGATCGAGAGTGGTCGCTGGATTACCATCGTTCCGGGCAGCTACACGACGAGCGTGGCCCTGTTCTCACTGGAACCTTCTGTACAGCAATTCACGCTGATGCAGGATATACACCGCGACTTCGAGCGGGCCAATCACGTCGCGCTCGAACGCGGGATCCGCCTGCCGGATCAGCTTGTCTTCCCACACCGGGCGCTCTTTGAACATCCTGGTGAAGGGTGAAATTCATATGAAGCTATGACACTTGATGGGCCAGTGACAGCCGAAACTATACCCACCTGATCCGGCGTTTCGACGGCACGATCCGCACGTCTCCCGGCTTCAGCCCCAATTCCCGGATCATACGCTCCCGCACAGTTTGAAGTTCCGGCGCGCGCCCCCAGTTCCGCCAGCGCACCCCCCAATTGAACAGCGCATCGACCACGCTGGCAAGTTGCTCGCCCTGTTCGGTCAGATGGTATTCAGCGCGTGGCGGTCTGGCGCTGTACAGCGTCCGGGTAACGATTCCTTCATCGACCAGACGCGCCAGCCGCTCCGCCAGCAGATTGGTCGAGATGCCTTCCAGAGACTCCAGCAAATCCTGGTATTTGTGTGTACCGCGCAGCAGATCGCGGATGATGAGCAGTGTCCAGCGATCCCCTACCACGTCCAATGTTTTGGCAATCGGGCAGTCCAGACCATAGCTCCTATGATCCGATTTTGAGTCGGGTTCGGTCTTTTTATGTGTGCGGTTGTTCATGGTCGTTCTTGCTCAATGGGTAAGACTTTGAGCAGTATAGTCCACTCACTTGACTTTTTCAAGTCATCCCGCCTATACTTCAAAAAATGAAGTGACTCAGGAGAAAGCCCGATGCCCGATCAATCTGAGTTGGACGCGGCACGCACGTTTCTTGATCAGTACGCGGCTGCCGTCCATGTAATTGTTGAGTCGGTGGCCGCGTCCGTTGTCCGCGTGGAGCGGCGGGGCGGCGAAAATCGCTGGCGGATGGGCCGGGCACGGGTCGGTCACGGATCGGGCGTGGTGATCGATGCAGCCAAAGGCTACATCCTGACCAGCTATCACGTGGTCAGTGGCGCGCCGGAGGCCGACGTTCAATTTGCCAGTGGGCAGAGCGTCCCCGGTAAACGGATCGCCAAAGACCCCGACAACGATCTGGGGCTGGTGCAGATTGACCCGGCCAGTCTGAATTTGACGGCGGCCAGCCTCGGCGACAGCAGTGCCCTCCGCGTCGGCTCGGTGGTCATCGCGCTCGGCAATCCCGATGGCAACCGCGTGGTGGCGACGGCGGGCATTGTCAGCGCGACAGGCCAGAGCCTGCGCGGCCCATCGGGGCAGATGATGGACGGGCTGATTCAGACCGACGCCTTGTTCAACCCCGGCATGTCCGGCGGGCCGCTGATCAACAGCCGGGGACAGGTCGTCGGGCTGAACACGGCCAGCCTGACCGAGGCACAGGGCATTAATCTGGCCGTTGCCAGCGCCACCATCCAGAAAGTGCTGCCCGATCTAACCGAATACGGCGCGGTACGGCGCCCTCGTCTGGGCATTTCGGGAGAGCGCGAGCGGCTGTACGAAGGGTTGGCATCGCACCACCAGTTGAGCCAGGAATACGGCGTTTACGTTCACGAGGTCGCTGAAAACAGTCCAGCGGCAAAGGCGGGCATCCAATCCGGCGACATTCTGATTATGGTGGGAGGCGAGGCAGTGACCGGGCTGGACGCGCTGCACCGTCTCCTGCTGAACCACAAGTTTGGCGACGAACTGGCGATCCGGCTGATCCGTAAACTGGACATTATGCAGGTCACGGTGAAGCTGACGCCTATGGAGTGAGCACCGCAGGCACGACGTATTGTCCGATCAGTTCAAAGATCGCGTCGTGATTCTCGACCTGCGCCGTCGTCACGACGATCAGGTCCAGTTTGGGGATGACCAAAATCGTCTGCCCAAAGCGGCCCAGCGCGGCATAGCCCTCAAGGGACGGGACGATCCACCACTGGTAGCCGTAATCCAGGTTGCTGTCCGTTGCGGTGTGACTGCGTGTCGCCGTTTCAACCCACTGCGCGCGGACAAGCTGCTTCCCATCCCAGATGCCGTGACGGAGGTACAGATAGCCCAGTTTCGCCATGTCTCTGGGGGTGATCTGCACGCCCCACCCGCCAAGATCGACGCCTTTAAGATCGGTTTCCCAGGCCACGTCCGAAATGCCCAGCGGCTCAAACAGGTATCTGGCGGCGAAGTCGCTGGTTTTCGTGCCGGTAGCCTTCTGGATGATCGCCGATAGAATGTGCGAGCAGCCCGAACAGTAGTTGAACTGGCTGCCCGGCTCCGCCTTCATGGGTTTGTCCATCACGTAGTTCACCCAATCGCGGCTCCGGTACATGCCGATGTACTCGGGGTCGCCCTCCTGCCAATCCAGGCCGGACGTCATGGTCAGCAGGTTCTCCAACGTCATGGCTTTCTTTGCGGCATCCAGATTCTCAAAAGTGCGCTCCGGGAAGTAGCTCACTACGGGGTGGTCGAGGCTGTCGATGCGCTGCTGATCGAGGGCGATCCCGATCAGTGTGGCGATGATGCTCTTGGTGCAAGAATAGATTTCGTGCTTCGTGTCCTGTTTGTAGGACGGGAAGTAGGTTTCACTGACGATGTAGCCGTGCCGGATGACCAGCAGGCTATGCAGGTTCAGCTTCTGCTGTTTTACGGCGTCCAGCATCTGTTCCAGGCTATGCGAGTTCATGCCCTGGGCTTCGGGCGTCGAAATGCGCCAACCTGCGGTGGGCCAGTAAACGCCTGGTGTGGAGGTCTGGGCTGCCGCGATAGAAAGCGTGCTCTGAGTGCCTGGCACACCGAACAGCGCCAGCAGCACGAATAACAACGCGAGCAGCCGGGTGAACTGTCTCTTGCGGTTCATGAATCGGGTACTCCAAAGGGCCAAAGGCAAAATCGATCAGGCAGGCATAGCGTCGAGGCCCGTCAATTCGGCACTCACCTGCCAGAGCTTGCGAGCTACCCCTTCATCGTATGAGATGGCCGACGATCTGGTTTCCCGCTTGTCAGAAAAATACTTGCCGGTGATCCCGGCCACGTCCGGCGACGAAGCCAGGTAAATGGACGTTTCAGCGCCTCGCTCTGGGCTGGCAAAAGATCGGGCGATAATCTGAAATTGCAGGCCCATGTCGCGCTGTAGACCGGAACGGATGACGCCGGGATGAAGACAATTCACCGTGACGTGGGAGCCTGCCAGTCGCCGTGCCAGTTCATAGGTAAACAGGATATTGGCGAGTTTGGAGCGAGAATAGGCTTGCATTCCATCGTAGCCCTTCTCACTCTGCAAATTGGCAAAATCCAGGGAGTCGGCATGGGCCGACGACGCGACGTTCACGATCCGGGAGGGCGCGCTGGCCTTGATGACATCCAGCAGCAGATTCGTGAGCAAGAAGTAGGCCAGGTGATTCACGGCGAAAGTGGTTTCCAGGCCATCGACGGTGAGCGTCCGGTTGCTGAGATACAGGCCAGCGTTGTTGATCAGCACGTCCAGCCGGGTATATTTCGATTTGAACTCGGCAGCAAGCTGCCGTATGGCTTGCTGCGAAGACAGATCGGCGACCAGCAGATCGACGGACTTATTGCCGCTCTCGCCGATCATCTCTTTAGCTGCGGCTTCGCCTTTGGCCCGGTCACGGCAGACCATCACAACGGTAGCGCCCAACTTTGCCAGGCCCAGCGCCGTCGCTTTACCAATCCCCGAATTCGTGCCGGTTACTACACAGATTTTGCCCTGCATGTTCCTACTCTCCTGTTTGGTCGCCACGTGGCACTTACCAGCCTTCCAGGCACAAAACGATCACAGCCTCCAATGGAGCAGGCCAGAGGCCGTCATTCGTTGCCGCTCAGATCGTACAGATGTCTGACCGGGCGGCAAAGTCGGACGTCCGCCCAAAGGTGGCCCAGGCGCGGAGGTATTTACGTTGAAGTCTCGACCACCGATGATAAGTTCTGCCAGATTTTCAGTACGCCCCGGTTCCAATCAGTACGTTGGGGATGGTACGCAGCATGATCTGGATGTCCAGGCCGATTGACCAGTTTTCAATGTAATAAATGTCCATCAGGCATTGTTCCTCAAACGGCACTTTGCTGCGCCCGCTGACCTGCCAGAGGCTGGTCATGCCGGGCAGGGTATTCAAGCGCTGGCGATGCCAGGGTTCGTAGTGCAGCACTTCGGCGGGCGTCGGCGGACGCGGCCCGACAATGCTCATCTCGCCGCGCAGTACGTTCAACAACTGTGGCAGTTCGTCCAGGCTGGTACGGCGCAGCCACTTTCCGACCCGTGTGATGCGCGGGTCGTTCTCCCACTTGGGTCGGCGCGGATCAGCCCCCGTCCGGTTGATCAGGTCTTCGCGCATCTGGTCGGCATCTTCGCACATGGAGCGGAACTTGAACATGTCGAATTCTCGCCCATCCTTGCCGACCCGACGATGCCGGAAAAGCACCGGGCCAGGGGAGTCCATCTTGATCGCAATGGCGATCACCAGGGCCAGCGGCAGGCTGATGGGCATTGACAGCAGCACCAGCGCCACGTCGATCACGCGCTTGATAAGCTGGCTGGCCGGGTTAATGCGCGTACCGGTACTCAGGCCAAGCAGCGGTACGCCTTCCAGGTTCTCGACGTAGACCTGGCTCATGTTCAACTGGAACAGATCGGGCACGACGCGCGCCGGAACGCCGTAATACTCGCACTGGGCGACCATATCCATGATCTTCTGACGGGCCGTCCAGGGCAGAGTAATGATGACCAGATCGGCGGCAAACGTCTCCAAGAGGTGTTCGAGGCGATCCAGGTCGCCCAGGCCACGCACCCGCCCCATGTTGACCTGACCGCGCTCAGGCCGATCATCCAGGTAGCCTACCGGGGTGTAGCCCAGGTCAGGCCGGGCGATAATCGCGCTCAGAACGGTACGCCCGATGTCGCCCGCGCCCACGATCAGCACGCGCTCCACGCCGATGCCGTGTTTGCGGAGCATCTGACGCACGTAGCGGTAGGCGAGTCGTTCCACCGACAGAAAGACCACGACCAGCGTCGTCGCTTCCAGAATCATGACGCGGGAAAAGACCTGGGGCCGCAGCAAGAAGTTCAGTGCCATGACGACGACGGTAGCATTCGTCGCGCCGTTGAGCACGCCGTAGACTTCCTCAAACCAGGAACGCCCACGTCGTTCGCGGTACATCCCGGCGACGGGCCACGTCGCCACCAGCCAGACTGCGTACAGGATGGCGTAGGGCAGGAAATCCGCGAAGGCCGCCGTAGCCCGGATGTCTTCACCCACCGGGGTAGGAATTTGCAGATCGTAGCGCAGGGTGTAGGACAGGCGAAAAGCCAGGATGACCAGCGCAGCGTCGATGACAGGCATGGCTCGCCTGAAAATCAGCGCCCAGTTACGCCTCATATCGGCTGACCCTCCAGTGCCTTCCGGTAACTGGCAACAGTCTGTTCGGCAGTGCGTCTCCAGGTGAACTGTGCAGCGCGCAGTCTGGATTGATGGCCTTGCTCGGCCCGCCACTGCGCATCGTGGATGGTGCGTGCCAAAGCCTCTGCCCAGGCGCCTTCGTCGCCAGGTGGCAGGCGCAGCCCGACCTCGCCAACCGCTTCGGGCAGCGACGACACGTCGGAAACGACGACGGGCTTGCCGCAGGCCATTGCTTCGGTAATGGGCATTCCCCAACCCTCAAAGAGTGACGGATAAACAAAGCACTGCGCAGCATTGTACCACCAGACGAGTTCATCGTCGGCAACAAAGCCAGGCATGTGAACGCTGTCCGCCAGTTGGTGCTGCTCGATGGTGCGCTGAATCTCAGCGGTCATCCAGCCTTTGCCGCCGACCAGCACGAGATGGCAGCTATCGCGTTCGGCGGGCGAGAGCCGGGCGTAGGCGCGCAGCAAAACCGGCAAATTCTTGCGCGGTTCCAGTGTCCCGACGAACAGGATGAAGCATTCGGGCAGCCCTTTGCGCTGCCGCCACGCGGCGACCTCACTGGCAGGCAACGGGCAGAATCGGGGATCAATGCCGGGGATCGCCAGATCGATCCGCTCCGGCGAGATGCCAAGCAGTTTCACCAGGTCATCGGCGGTAGACTGCGAGATCGCCAGCACGCGCCGGGCACGACGACATGACAAACGGGTGAACAGCCGCAGATACCAGCGGCGCGAACGCGCCAGCCGCTCCGGGTAGCGAATGAAGGACAGGTCGTAGACGGTGACGACAAACGGGCGAGGCATGACCAGCGGCGCGACAAAGGCCAGCTCGTGAACCAGGTCGAAGCTGCCTACCTGGAAGGGCTGCACGCACTGTTCCCACAGGATACGGCGCATCGGCTGGCCGGTGCGCAGCCGTGAGTGGCGAACGTTCAGGCCGGGGCTATCAGGTGGTGTCCCTTCACCGATCAGCGCAGTGTAGCGCCAGGACGGATCGACGGCAGGCAGATGCGCAAGCAACTGGTGGATATAACCATGAATGCCAGCGCGCCGATAACCCGCTTCGGCACTAAGTAAGTGCGCGTTCAAGCCGATGTGTGGCGACATCATGCCGGGGATTATAGCGGGAGTCAGGGTGGTCGATGTAGTACACCGCCTAAAGCGCGGCGTTCTCGTATTGGGTAAAGGCAGTAAGGATACGTTGAATGTGGTCGTGAATGAACAGTCGGTGCGTGCCAGCCAGGCTGTGCCGCCATTAGCAAAAAGACAGTGCCCTGCATGCCAGACGGGCGCGCCCCACGTGCGAGATGAAGCCTGGAAAATCTGATCTTGTTCTTACATCGTGTTTACATAATTCTGATGATGGTGCTGTATATAGAGGGCAGATTCCAGCAAAGGATACTACATCAGATTTCGAGGAGGTGTCTATGCTAACTCGTTGGAATCCGATGCAGGAAATTTACAACATCAACCGAATGTTTGACACATTCTGGAATAGCTGGAATAGCCGTAGCCTCTTCTGGCCTGACACCTTTGGGGTCGGCCCGGCCATGGACCTGATCGAAACCGACGATGCGCTGGTTCTACAGGCCGAACTGCCCGGATTCAACCCTGAAGACATTGACATCAAGGTTGAAAATGGCGTGCTGCACCTGAAGGGGACTCAACAGGCCAAAGAAGATACTGAGCAATACCAGTACCATCTGCGGGAGCGTGGTACGTGGAATTTCCAGCGTGCATTCAGCTTGCCCGTTCAGGTCGATGCTGACAAGGCCGAAGCGCAGTTTGAAAATGGCGTCCTGACGCTGAAACTGCCCAAGACTCAGGAAGCCCTGCCCAAGAAGATTGCCATCGTGCCGAAAAAGGAAATCACGGCGCAGAGTCAATCGTAAGCAAGGGGCAACTCGCCAACTGCGCTGAATGGGGCCTGATAAGAAGGCCCCAATTCATTTAACGTCTGCCGAAGATTTGCGATCTGATGATCTGATTTATCTGCATCTGTAACGCCGGTTTTACATACGGCCAGTTGTCTGGAAATAGCCGTGCAAGAAGGGGGTAATGACTATGGCAAACCTGATACGCTACCGACCCTATTGGGAACTGACCAGGTTTCGTTGGATGACGAGATATCTGGCTGACTGGTTAAACGATTGGTTCCTCGGAACGTGGCTGGATGAACGCGATAACCTCGCCCTGGACGTAATCGAACAACCTGATGCGCTGGTTGTTAAGGCATCGCTACCCGGGTTCCAGGCCAAAGACATCGATGTGAGTGTGCGAGGCAATCGGCTGGTGATCTGTGCCACTCATGAAGCCCCGGCGGAATGGCAAGACGCTCGCTGGCACGTGCAAGAACGGCGGTTCCAGCAGTTCTACCGCGAGTTAAGCCTGCCGGAAGAGCTGAAGGACAGACCTGCCGAGGCGGAACTCGAAAACGGCGTTCTGACAATCCGGATACCGAAGAAAAATCCTGGCCCGCTGGCGGGGCTCAAAGGGATGGTCAAGAGGATTTTGCCAAAAGTGACGCTGCCCCAACTGCGCGCCCAGAGTTGAATATATCAGTTGGAGGTGCGTATGACAGATATTCACCGTAATCCGACTCAATCTTTTGCGGCAGATGCTTATCCTCAGCGGTTGTATGAGCTGACGCAGCGATTCACAGCGCTTGAACCCCAGCTTAAGGACTCGCCGGAGAAGCAGGCGCTGTCGGTTCTTCACGGGATGATTCAGGAAATGTGGCATCACGTGCAGGCGACACAGATTCCGGTGCATGGCCCGTCACTGGAAGACATTGCCAATCTTTACAGGAATGCGCCAAAGATGGAAGGGCCAGCCGTTTCAACGCCGCTGCCCGTAGGAACGCCCGCGCCGGACTTTGAACTGCCTGATGCCAACGGGCAGCCAGTCCGCCTATCCGATTATCGTGGCGTTCCTGTCGTGCTGGTGTTTTACCCGCTCGATTGGAGTCCGGGATGCAGCCAGCAGCTTGACCTGTACCAGCAGGAGTTGGACGAATTTGAGCGGCGCGGGGCGAAGCTCCTGGCAATCTCCGTTGACAGCATCTATAGTCACGGTGCGTGGGCGGCAGTGCGTGGCCTCACCTTCCCACTGCTGTCAGATTTTCACCCGAAAGGTAGCGTGACGCGCCAGTATCAGGTCTTCAGAGAAAAGGATGGCTTTGCGGACAGGGCACTGTACGTCCTGGACGAAGACGGTGTTATCCGTTACGCCCACGTCTCGCCATTCGTCCATCACATTCCCAGTATCTACGACCTGTTCCAGGTGCTGGACTTGCTGAAGCACGTGGAACAACCTGTGGTTGGAGGCAAGTAACGATGCTTGCTATGAAACCATCTTTTCCCTACCGGCCCGCCGTTTCGTCGGTTCCACCCATCGTCGTCTACGGCACAAGCTGGTGCGCGAAAACGATGATGGTTCGCCGTTATCTGGAGCGCTTGGGGATACCGTACCGGTACGTCGATCTCGAAATGAATCCCCAAGCGGTGGCCCAACTACGCTGGTGGACAGGTGGATACACCAGTCATCCGACAGTCACAATTGGCGGGGAAGTGCTGGTTGAACCAAGCATGGGCGAATTGCAGTGGACGCTGGCCCGGTATGGGGTAAGGTGAATTCAAGCCGAGACAGACAGTGGTTGTTAGTGAAGCTCTAGCTGTTGACAGCCAGCAGGCACACAGCACCCCAGGGAGCGAGATTCCTACTGGCAACTTCCTTATGCGGGAAGTTGCCAATAACTTTCCCTCTTTGAATGGGATGCCGTCACGCACGGCCCCTGTGCTATGCCGTTCGGAATTGTTGGAGTGGCGGTTTCAAGGGTGTCTGAAATTGGTCGAAAAGGCCGTGAACGCTACCTATGGTGCTGCGCATCGATGCGGCGCTGAAGGTATGGGGAAAAATAGCCCTTGTAGCGCTCCTGTAGCTCCGGCAGCATCCAGTCGTTGCCTGTCGCGGCATGGCGGCATTGCGAGTCACCACACTGGCAGGGTAAATAGTACGATGGGTCGCCATCACTCATCGCGTAGTCAAAGCAGATTTCCTCGCCCGGCTCGATGTCCCGCATGGCGACCAGCGTGATCTGGCCTTGCAGCCCGGCGTTCGGGTTACATGAGTGGTTAACGCAGTCGGCGTCGTCGTCGATCTGCCCACTGCACAGATGATGATCCTCCTCCACCTGGATGGCGCGATCCTGCACATATTGAGGGAGTGAGCGGAGTTCCGCCGTCGAGACGATCACGCCACCCCATACGGCCAGTAGCTCCCCTTTGGCAATTTTCTGCGCGGCAAAGAGGCCATCCCCGTAGGGCGGCGTGGCGCGGCGTTCGGTCTTGGGGCTGCGCCACGAGATATGGGCTTGTCGGGTTGTGGTCTGTCCCATGCTGCATTCGGTTTCCTTCACGGTAAAAGAACGATCAGCGATTATACGTATTTCATCGGTTAGGGGTTGCCGCTTACTCGCTCAGATTTTCCAGCCGTAGATTGCCGTCTGCGTCGCTCAGAAGCTGGCTGACACGCAATTCAGCGGCATTCAACTGCCCTTCGCACAGCGCGATCAGCCGCCGCCCACGCTCAAAGAGGGCCATCGACTCGTCCAGTGGCAGATCGCCGGCTTCCAGTTGATTGATAATCCGCGAGAGTTCCTGGTAGGCGTCCTCGAAACGCAGTTCGGTTTCGTGGTCGTGGCTGTCACGATCCGGCATCGGCAAGTTTGCGCTCCTTCACGGTGGCCGTCAACTGGCCCTTCTCCAACTGGATACTGACCGTCGTTCCGGGTGCGGCGTCGACGGCGTTAGTAAGGCGCTTGCCGTCCAGCGCACGAGTCACGATGGCATAGCCGCGTGCCAGCAGGTGATGCGGATTCGCCAGGTCGAGCGCCCGGCTTTGCGCGGCCAATGACTGTCGCCGCAGCGCGATCTGATTTTGCATAACCTTCACCAGGCGAGTCTCCAGTTCGTCCAGGCGCTGGCGCTCGTTACGGATACGGGCGGCGGGTGAGACCAGCCGCAGTTTGTGCTGCGCATCGTCAAGCTGCTCGCGCCGGGTATCGACGGCATACTGCGCCGCGTCGGCCAGGCGGATCGCCATCTCGTGCAGGCGCTCGCGCACCTCGATCAGATCGGGCGTGATCATCTCTGCGCCCGCCGAGGGCGTCGGGGCGCGGCGATCTGCGGCGCCGTCCACCAGCGTCGTGTCCGTTTCGTGTCCGACCCCGGTCACGACGGGCGTATTCAATTCGCGGATGGTGCGGGCAATGCGTTCGTCGTTGAAACACCACAGGTCTTCCAGGCTGCCGCCACCGCGCGCCAGCAGAATCACATCCACGCCGTAGCGGTCAATCAGCCGCAGCGCCGACACGATCTTCGGCGCGGCCTCCTCGCCCTGTACGGGCGTCGGGCTGAGGATCACTTCGGCGATGGGGTAACGCCTGCGCAGCACGTTCTGAATGTCCTGGAACGCTGCCGCAGTGGGCGAAGTTACCACCCCGATCCGGCGCGGGAATTCGGGCAGCGGGCGTTTGATCTCCTCACGGAACAGCCCCTCGGCCTCAAGCTGATCCCACAACTGGCGGAAGCGCGCGTGCAGGCTCCCGACAGTATCCAGTGGGATCAGTGTGTCGCAGTACAGTTGGTACTGGCCGTTGCTCTCGTAGACACTGACCCTGCCGTGCGCATGAACCTTTTGACCGTGCTCCGGCACGTATTTTTGTTGGGCAGCGCTGGTTTTCCACATCACGGCTCGCAACTGGCTGCGGTCATCCTTGAGCGTGAAATACCAGTGGCCGGAGGCGGGCTGCTTAAAGTCCGAGATTTCGCCCTCGACCCACACATCTTGCAGGCGGTAATCCATCTCAAACATCTGCCGGATGTAGGTGGTGAGCGCGAAAACTGACAAGGTGGCCTGATGGCGTGCGGTCATAGAGGCGATTATAGCATCCGGCAACGATTCTTCGTAGATGCACGCATCTGTGATAAAATGCTCCGGTGCGCTGAACGACGCTCAGGAATTTAGCTCCGGTTTAGGCCCCGTTCAAAGGAGTATTCGTCATGCCCGTCCTGTATAGCACAGCAGAACTGAATGAGCTTGCCCAAAAACTGGCAAAAATGCCGATCAATCGGGCCAAAGGCTATATTCGTGGACTTGACAGGCGTGCCCGCCTGGAATTGTTCCGTGTCATCGTCGGCACGGACGAGTGGATCACGCGCTTTGCGCTGCCCACCAAAGGCTTGCGGATCACGCTGGTCGAACGCAAGGAGGAATACGGCCTGCCCGACGATCAGGGCCATCACAAAACGCGCTTCAAATACGTCGAAGCCCGCGTCGAGCCATTGCCTGAATATGATTATCATCCCTATAACGAGCGCTCAGGCGAACGGGTCGGCAGCAGCCTTTCCTGATCTCAGACCATTTCCGGCAGCGAATACCCGACCTGGTAGCCGGTCTTCCTGTAGCCCAGCGCTTCGTACAGCGGCAGGCCCATTGGCGAGGAGGCCAGGACGGTTGCGCCGTAGCCATCGGCCAGCGCTTGCTCGTGCAACGCCCGTACAATCGCTGTCCCAACGCCCTGCCGCCGGAAGGCCGGGACAGTGGTGACGTTGTGAATGGCGGCCACGCCGTTGCAATAGAGCAGCGTGCCCGTGCCAACCGCCCGACTATCTCGCCACGCGATCACCTGTTTACACTCCTGCATGGCGCTGATCATCTGGGTGAATTCGCGCGCAATCTCCGCCGGTACGTCGAAGCCTTCCATAAACAGCCGGCAACACTCCTCCTCGTCCGCCTTGTCATCGACTGCACGGATGTCGAAGCGGGGATTCGGGTCGGCGCTCCTGAGCGGCCCTTCGTGGATCATCACCGGGTCGGCAAAGATATTGATGTAGCCACAGGTTCGCAACAGGTCATCGCAAGCAGGAACAGCCACCTCGGTGAATAGTTGAATGGAAAACGGCACATTGGCGTGAAGAAAGCGTTGGGTCAGCGTGGTCAACGCCTCGGCGGTCAAGCGGCTTTCGTCCAGCACCAGCGCGCCGTTAAACGACGACGCCTGCAAGCCACTGTGACACACGAACAGCCCGTCCTCATACCAACATCGTGCAGATGAATAGTATCGCGGCAGCGCTTCCAGCAAGCCCATCCAGTTACGCTCGAATGCCTCTAATCCGTCCACCCCGACCCCATCTCTGCCGCGTGACTAGCGCAAGCAAGTATACAGCGAATCCGGCCTTCATCCCTTCGCTCCGCCTTCGGAAAACGGGTTCAAACGCCGACACTTGACATTTGACCTCACCTCCTGACCTCCTCTCCACGCTGGTGGAGAGGGGTTGGGGATGAGGCGAAATGACGTCCAAACTTGAAAGTGTCGGTGTGTGAAGGGAAACAGGAGAGGGGCTACTTACTCTTGCCCCAACAAGGCAAAGTTTGTTGTCTTGTCTACAAGGTTCATGTACAATGAACTTTGGCGGGCCACGCAACGTGAGAGCTGTTTGGATTGAGGCCCCTGTCCCCAGAAGAAAGGCCGTTTTCTGCTATGTGGGAATCGATAAAGAGCCTGTTCTCACCAAAGACTATCCCTTTCCTTATCAGCCAGGGCGTGGTTCCCAAGCTCATCCCGGTGGGCACATTGGTCCTGGGACTGATTCTTGGCTTTATCTGGGCTTACGGCATCGCCCCAACGGTCTACACCGCCGCCGAACCGGTCAACCTGGGTGAAAGCTGGAAGCGCGAATATGTCAAGCAGGTGGCCTGGCAGATGCAGGCCGAAGGCAACACCGAAAACGCGCAGGCTAACGCCAAACGTCAGCTCAGTTTCCTGGGCGACGCCAAACGCATCGTCACCGACATGGCAGCCACCGAGCAAGACCCGAACCTCAAGCCGCTCTTGCAAAATCTGGTTCCGCTGGCCGAAGACAACCCGGTTCAACTGGCGAAGGTGACGCCTGGTTTCCTCAACAGCAATCTCACGCCGCTGCTCTGTGTTCTCGGACTCGCCATCGTGGTGGGTGGGGCCGTGATCGTGAACACGATTATCCCGGTGACGCTGCTCTTGCAACGGCGCTCGAAAGAGCCGGCGACTGTCGTGGCCGGACAGGAAGCCGAACGCCGCAAGGCAATGGCCGAGGCGCAGAAAAAGGCCAGAGAGGCGCCCGCTCCCCCTGCAACAGTGGATCGTGGCACACCCGTCGGGCAGTACATGTCTACCTACATTATGGGCGACGACCTGTACGATGACTCGTTCAGCATCGAGACGGCCAGCGGCGAATTCCTGGGCGAAACAGGTTCTGGCATTTCCAAAACCATTGGCGTCGGCGATCCCAAGAAAGTGACTGCTACCGAGGTCTGGGTCTTTGACAAGAACGACATCAAGACCGTGACCAAAGTCTTGATGAGTGAGCACGCCTACAACGATGAAGGCATCCGCGCCGAACTGGCCCCCAAGGGCGAGGCGGTGCTGGTCAAGCCCGGTGCAATAGTGATGTTGGAAACGCAAACGTTGACTGTTCAGGCGCGTGTCGTCGATCTGGCCTACGGATCGGGCGCGCTGCCGCCGAACAGCTTCTTTGAACGCCTGACGATTGAAATCTCCGCGTGGCCGAAAAAGGCCGCTGCCGGAGCACCTGCCGACTCGTTTGGCGATACGGCCCCGGTCAGGTAAAATCGACCCTCGGCAGACGATCCAACGAGATTGGCTCAGGCCAGCCAATCTCGTCTTCTGACCCATCAAGAGCAACTAGACCTAGAAGGACTCCGCACGTGGCGCAGCCACCTGTTGTGCATAGCGCACTTGCCAAGCTGGCGCGTGCCGAGATATTTGGCGTAAACGCTCACACCCTGCCTGTAGCGCTCAACCGTGCAGAAAGTGACGGCGTGCCGTTCGAGCAGCTTGACGAACGGCAGGCAGTGATTGCCCTCCTGGAGCGCATTGGCTATCCTGTCTCAATGCACGAATTGAGCCTGTTTCTGAATGTCAGCCAGACACTGACGCCGACGACACTTCTCACACGCGAGATCACCGATCAGCACGCGCCACCATACGTCACCTGGTTGGCGGGCTTCCTGAATGATCCCGAACCGAACATCCAGAAAAATGCCCGCATTTTGCTGCGCTGGCTGGTTGCCAACTACCCACAGGCGATTGCGCAAAATGTATCTTCACTCGACGGTTTGCGGCGGGTGGCGGATGACCCGCTCAATAGCTGGAAAAATGCGGCTTTCCTGGCTTACGCGCTGGGTGTGTGCGGCACCCTGGACGATTATGACCGCGTGATCCGCCTGGCCGAGATCGTGATCGAGCACGACAGAGAGCACGCCGACCTGGTGGCCGAGGCCCTATACCGCCTGCATCCGCCCGCGCTCATCAATGCGCTGCAATATTTCCTGGAACATGCACCTGCCAACTCCAAACAGTTCGTGGCCGGGATCCATTTGCTGGCAAAAGTCGCCGAAATCGAGGATCACGCCTTCTGGAATACCTATTACCACGACATGGATCAGATCGTCGTCAGGCTGGGAGAACTGGTTGGGCGAAATTCCGTCGTGGAACGCATTCTTGACCTCGTTGAGAAACATCTCGCACTGGCTCAGGATGAGGAATAAGTGGTTATGACCAATTTCACCGAACCCAGTGTTGACCGTGCCCAGGCGCAGTTAAACGCACTCAGCGAAGCTGTGCGGATGATCACTTCGGAGTTGAGCCTTGATCGCGTACTGAAACGAATTGCGGAGATCGCTGCCAACCTGGTCAATGCACGCTATGCTGCACTTGGCGTTCCGAACGACGAGGGTGGCATGGATCAGTTCCACACTTATGGCATGACCGACACGCAGATCGAACAGATGGATCATTTCCCATTGGGACGTGGGCTGCTCGGTTTGCTGCTGACGCAGCCCGAAACGCTCCGTCTGGACGATATGCGGGACGATCCGCGCTCGGCGGGCTTTTGCGAACACCATCCCCCGATGACTTCGTTTCTAGGCGTCCCCATTATTTCAAAGGGCCAGCATCTGGGCAGCCTGTACCTGTGTGATCGGCGGGACGGCCAGCCTTTCAGTGCAGAAGATGAACGGATGGTCGAATTGCTGGCTGCGCACGCCGCCGTCGCCATCGAGAATGCGCGGCTCTCCGAACAGATGCTGAAGCTGGCGATCATCGGGGAACGTGACCGGATCAGTATGGAATTGCACGATGGCATCATCCAGTCGCTCTATGCAGTGGGCATCAAGCTGGAGTTGACGCGGTTGACGCTGGTCGAAAAGCCTGCCGTCGCCGAGCAAATCATGAGTGCCAATCAGGACTTGAACCGCGTCATTGAGGACATACGCGGGTACATCCGCAATTTGCGCACCAGCGCCAATTACAGCCTGACCCTGCACGATCAGCTTGAGGAGATCGCAGAGAGCTTCCGCGAAGTCGCCTCGGCCCGCCTGGTTATGCATGTGCCACGCACCATCACTGCCGTAACCGAAGAGCGCGTACATGCCATCGTCCAGATTACCCGCGAAGCGCTCTCGAACGTGATGCGGCACGCCAACGCTACCGAAGTTCGCCTCGAACTCCGCCAGACCCCGACGCAGCTTACACTGATCATTGCCGACAATGGCATAGGCTTTCCGATGGACAGAATCTCGCAGGGCAACGGCCTGCGCAACATCCGCCAGCGGGCACGGGCTGCTAATGGTGAAGCGACACTCGACAGCGCGCCCGGCAGGGGCACGACCATTATGGTCACCCTACCGCTGTGATTATCTAACCCCGGCAGACTGAAATTTTCATGAAAAATCCCGGTCGAATGCCGCTACATGCTGCTATGAACCTTTCGCTTATAGCATCCCACATTGCACTGTAATATTAATGGCCTATAATGAGTTTTGTCTCATCAAACACAAACTCGTCGAAAGGTTGACGACAATGCGCCCTTTTGCCACATCCACCCTCAACCGGCTGTTCACCCTCATCTCGCTCTTGTTTTGTCTGGCGCTAATTTCGTGCGGCACGCCAACGCCCCCACCCAGACCAGCCTTTGTGATGGGTGTCGTCAGCAACGGCAAGAACCTGGACCCGGTGTTGGCCGGTTTCAAGGCGGGTATGGCAGACCTGGGTTACGTAGAGGGAAAAACCATCACCTACGTTTACAACGGCCCGGCAGCCAGCCCCGATAAGGTCGATCCGATTGCCGAGGACCTGATGAAAGCAAAAGTTGACCTGATCCTGGCTCTGGGGACTGAATCCGCGAAAGCCGCGTACAAGGTCATCAACGGCACAACTGTTCCAGTCGTGTTCGTTCCGGTGGGCAACCCTGTCAAAGCAGGTATTGTCCAGAGTATTCAGAACCCAGGCGGAAATGTCACCGGGATCACGACGGGCCTGGAATATCATGCACAGCGTCTGGAGTGGCTCAAGAAGATTGCGCCCAATACAAAGCGAGTCTACGTGCCCTACAATCCGGGCGATGCTAACCCGACATCAACCTTGCCGATAGTCAAAGAGGCGGCGGCCAAACTGGGCATTGACCTGGTCGTGCGTGAGACCTCCACCAACGACGACGTGACCGCCGCTATCGACAACATTCCCGACGACGTGGATAGCATCTTTATGCTGGCCGATGCGCTGGTCAATTCCCGACTGAGCGATTTCGTGAAGGTGTCCCTTCAACGAAAGCTCCCCTTATCGACACACATCACGTCGATGACCACCAGTGGCGCTTTATTTTCCTACGGCTTTGATCAATCTGCCGCCGGGAAGCAGGCAGCCCGGCTCGTGGATAAGATCATCAAGGGAGCCAAACCCAGCGATCTACCGGTTGAAACGTCCGAATTTTTCCTGGCTGTCAATCTGAAGACAGCTAACGCTATTGGTCTGAATATAGGGGATGACATTCTCCGCCAGGCAACGACCATCGTCCGCGAGTAACGACTCGCGGCGCAATCCATCATCGCAGGAGACACAGTATGCGCAGAAGCATCCGCACTCGGCTGCTGGTGACGTTGATCGGCCTGGCTGTCGGCCCCCTATTGGTCGTCGGCGTCTTGCTGGATTGGCAGATCTTCACTGTGCAGCAGCAACAAGCTATTGCGTTGCAACACGAAGTCGCCGCGCGCGAATCCACACTGGTTGCGGCCTTTGTTCAGCAGTTAGAAAACGATCTGCGGAGCCTTGTTCAGGTCCGGGGCTTGAAAGAGCTGCCCCTCGACCAACAAAAGAGCCTCCTATCGGAGTTGTTGTCCTATCGGAACGCCTTTGATCGGATATTCTTGGTGGACGCGACGGGCCAGGAACAGGCGGGGGCGTCCCGCACCGGCCTGTTCACCGCCGCCGACCTGCGAAGCCGTGCCCAGGCGGAAGAGTTTGTCGGCCCTACGACCAGTGGTCGGGTCTACTACAGTGCAGTCCATACGGACTCCGCCAGTGGCGAACCTTTGATGACTATCGCCGTACCACTCCTCAACTTGCGCTCCGGGTCGGCAGATGGCGTCCTGGTTGCTGATGTGCGTTTCAAACCTATCCAGGACTTGTTTTCCGGCGTCGAGACGACGGATCAGGGCGTCATCTACATGGTGGACTCAACGAAAAGGGTAGTCGCACACGTCGACCCGTCCGTCATTCTGAAGGGCACGTACTTCGCTCCCCCGGCTCAGGACGGTATCTACACAGGTCTGAACGGAACGAGTGCCGTGCTGGCAACCAATTCGATCCACTTGGGTGAGCAGACCTTCACCATTGTCACAGAGAAACCAACTGCGGTGGCGCTCGCCCTGGCGATCAATACGCTGGTCATCGTGACGGGTCTGATACTGATCGTGCTGGTGATTGCGGTAGGCGTTGGGCTGCTTGGCGTGCGCCAGATCGTCAGGCCCATCCAGGCGCTGGCATCGACGGCGCAGGCCATTCAGCAAGGCGACCTCTCGCAAAAGGCTGACGTATCCAGTTCGGACGAGTTTGGGCAATTAGCGCGAACCTTCAACGCGATGACTGATGCCATCCTGCACCGCGAAAAAGAACTCCGTCAGCAAGCTGAGGAATTGCGGGTTGCGACGGCCAAAGCCAAAGAGAGTGCGCGTGTCAAAGGCGAATTCCTGGCGAACATGTCCCACGAACTGCGCACCCCACTGAACGCTATCATCGGCTTTAGCGACATGCTGCTCATGGGCATGGTTGGGGAATTGACCGAACAGCAGAAACATAAAGTCGAACGCCTGCGCGAGAATGGACATCGCCTGCTGGCACTTATCAACAATGTGCTCGACCTGACACGGATCGAAGCTCGCCGTATCGAGATCGCACAGAAGCCCTTCTCACCGGCTGCGTTAGCCAAGCGTCTTATTGCTCAGATGGAAGTCTTGGCCCAAAAGAACGCACTTGATGTCAAGACCGGAATCGATCCCGAGCTGCCTGCTTCGCTCGTGGGCGACGAACAGCGCATTGAGCAAGTCGTCGTCAACCTGCTGTCCAACGCTTTCAAGTTCACTGACCAGGGTTCCGTCGCACTCGAAATCACCGCTAATCGCGCTGAACATACCTGGTCTCTGAGCGTTTCGGACACAGGCATCGGCATCCCGCCCCATGCCCTGGACCTTATTTTTGAAGAATTCCGGCAGGTAGACGGGAGTTCGTCGCGCGCCTATAAGGGCAGTGGCCTCGGGCTGGCGATTACTCGTAACCTCGTGCGTGTCATGGACGGTCAGATCAGTGTCAAAAGTGAATTGGGCAAGGGCAGTACATTCACTGTCACGTTACCCATGTTGGAAGAAGCCCCTGGCAATACGGTCCTACAACTTGAAGCAATGGGAGCTTGAGCCATGCACGACTGGCAAAACCCAGCCACCTGGGTAATCCTGCTGGTGGACGACGAGATCGACAACCTTGAAGTCGTCGCCCAATCCCTTGAGTTCTTTGGGGCCACCGTCAAATCCGCCATCAACGGCATCGCCGCTTTGGACATCCTTCAATCGTTCTCGCCGACCATCGTCGTGACCGATCTCTCGATGCCTGGCATGGATGGCTGGCAGTTACGCGCACGCCTGAAAACCCTTCCGGCGTTCCAGAACGTACCGATCCTTGCCCTGTCAGCCCATGCAATGAGTGGCGATAAGGAACGTGCCCTCAGCGCCGGGTTCGACGCCTATATCAGCAAACCCATTAACGTCCCCACCTTGATCGACGACATACGGGCGGCGCTGAAGGACAAAGCACCTGTCGCACCTGCCTCTCCCCCTCCCCAGGCACATTCTATTCTGACCGACAGATCTGTCATCCCGAACGCTTCTGCGGATGGAGTCGAGGTTCCACACCCGTCGCCGCAATCTTCGGAGGAGCCGCTTGCCCGGCCCCTGTCCGAACCTGATCCGAACGCAGCCACCCCCACTGCGCCGCCGGGTATCATCGACGCCATTCCGCCCGAAGCTACAGCAACTGCCAACCAGCCCCCTTCACCACCTGCGAACGGCAGTGGAGACACCAGCAGGAATCCGGACAGCATCACCGTCGCCACTGAGGAGAGAATAAACACGTCAACTACTCCCGGATGAATCGGGGAGCTTGCCCCTGGCGCTGCACGATGGGCTGTGCATCTGAGGCGTATGGCCTATTGACGGAGGCCCGACGGGAAATGTTCACCGCCGCGATGTGGTCGGCCAGCCCAGCGAAGCCGCAGGCCACACATCTGAAACGAGACTGAGAGGGACGGTTATGTTTGTCCGCACAACCACACAGCGGGCAGGTCCGCGAGGTGTGGCGGGGGTCAACCCACACAACGGGTATGCCCGCCCGCCGCGCCTTGTAGCGGATTTTCTGCTGCAAATCGTCAAACGACCAGCTGTGCAGCGTGACGCGCTGGCGGCGTCTAACCGTTACCCTGTCGCGGAGACCGCTCAGGTCTTCCAGGGCGATCCCGCGCTGAGTGTCTTGCGCCTTTGTCACAATGCGCTTGCTGATGCAGTGGTTGGTATCTTTGGCGAAACGTTGTTCTTGGCCCGACAGCTTGCGCAGCAGGCGGCGGGCGGACTTCGTGCCTTTGCGTTGCAGCTTGCGTCGCAGCCGGCGGTGTCGATACCGCACGTGGTTGACGTGACTGGCCCGGTGCACCTCGCCGTCGCTATCCGTCGCCAGGTTGACAATGCCGCCATCGATGCCCAGGAACCGCTCGACCTGTTCAGGGGTTGGCTCCTCAAGCTCACACGTCGCCAGCAGGTAGAACGCCCCGCCCGTGTACCACAGGTCGCTTTCGCCTTGCTGATGCTTCAAGAGTTCACGCTGGCGTTCGCCACACTGGTAGGGTATTTCCTGGCGACCCGCCACTGTCCAGATCGAAACCGTCTCGGTCTGCTGACGGTAGTTCAGGATACGACTGTCATAGGGAATTGCCCCGTGTTCCTTGAAGGTTCGTCTGGTCTTTTTGTCGGCTTTGTAGCTATCGGCCACCTTGCCCAGGCAGCGCACGACCATTTGTGCCGCCAGGCCAAACTGCTCGCGCAGGCCAGCATACAGTGCCTTGTGCAAGGCCAACTGGTTGAAGACCTGGTTTGCCCAGGCGTAATCGCTGATGGCCTGGCAAGCCGCGTTCGCGCGCTCAAGGGTTGCTTTGAGCAAAGCTCGCTGCTGATCGGAGGGTGCAAGTTTGATCTGCGCGGTCAGTTTCATGCTGATCAGTATCCCCCAAAACTCAAGCAATTGAAAGGAGGAGTGGCGCATTCCTCACCGGCTTGAAACCCGGTGTCTCCTGCGCCGAACTTTATGAATACTGGCAACTGGAAAGTTCTGGTGGTCGAGGACGAAAGTGACGCGATGGAGTTGGTTCGTGGCATTCTCACCCATCACGGCATTTCTTCCATAGGAGCATCCAGCGGCGAAGAGGCTATCTTGATATTGCAGGATTTTGCGCCAACGCTCATTATCATTGACCTGGCGCTGCCGGGGATCGATGGCTGGGGCCTGCTGTCGAAACTCAAGGCTAACCCCAGACTTTCCGGCATCCCACGTGTTGCCATCACGGCCTATCACACGGCTGAACTGGCAAACAAGGCGATTGAAGAGGGATTCGATGCCTATTTTGCGAAACCGCTGGACGCCATGTCGTTTGTGCGAGAATTGCAGGGTATCGTCGGATATTAGGATGTTGTGCCCGGCTTTCGTCAGGCCAGTATAACCCCGTCTCGCGCCGGGACGGTGAGGCTGATCTCTCCACCCTCGACGCAGGCACTGCCCCGGCCAAAGGCGACGGTAAGCTGCGCATCATTCGGCACAAGCCCTTTCGCAGGGAACTGAACCGTCTGCTGGCTGTCTCCCACATTGACCGCCACCAGCACCGAGTCGTCCCCTAACTGTCGCCCGAAAGCGTAGACCATACCCTCGGCATACAGCCGTTCGTAGCGCCCCCGCCGGAGTACCGCATTGGCCTTCCGCAACCTGATCAGCAGTTTGTGGTAGTCCAGCGCATCCATATCCCAACGCTCTCGATTGTCCCAGGTCATGGTGCGGCGGCAGTCCGGGTCACCGCCGCCTGGCAAGCCGATCTCATCGCCATAGAAGATACTGGGTGCGCCTGGATAAGTCATGAGAAGCAGCGTTGCAAGCCGCACAGTGGCTCGATCTCCATTGGCAATGGACAGCAAACGGGGCGTATCGTGGCTATCGAGCAGGTTAAGCTGTGCCAGAGTAATTTCCCAGTGGTACATGCCGAGCAGCTTGTCGATCCGATCAGCGTAGCGAGGCGCATCAATGGGTGGGTACGGATTGTAGGGCCGATCTCTGACCAACTCGTAATTCAGGTGCTGCTGGCAGGTGAACGAGATAACCGCTTCGGTGAACAGATAGTTCATGACCGCATCGAACTGGTCGCCTTCCAGGTAATTCATGCTTTCCCACCACACTTCGCCCACGATGTACGCTTCGGGGTTGATAGCCTTGACGCGCTGCCGGAACTCGTTCCAGAAGCCGGGACTGGTGATGCAGAACGGCACGTCCAGCCGCCAGCCGTCGATTCCCTCGCGCAGCCAGTGTTCGGCGACGCCCATCAGGTATTCGCGCGCTTGCGGGTTATCCGTGTTCCACTTGGGCAGGGCGTAGTTCCCCGCCCAGCACTCGTAGTTGGCGGGCCGGCTGCCGTCGTAGGGTGAAAGCGGCCAGCCATTGACGGTGAACCAGTCCAGCCAGGCCGAGTGAGGGCCGTTTTCCAGGATGTCGTTGAAGTAATAAATGCCCCGGCTGGCGTGGTTGAACACACCATCCAGCACCAGTTTCATGTTGCGACGGTGCATCTCGTCGCGCAGGGCGTAGAAGGCGCGGTTGCCACCGAGCAGTGGATCAACCTGGTAGTAGTCCAGGGTGTGGTAGCGATGGTTGCTGGCGCTCTGGAAAATCGGCGTGAAGTAGATGGCCGTCACGCCCAGATCTTGTAGATAATCCAGGTGTTCCAGCACACCCCACAGGTCGCCGCCTTTGTAGCCCTGCGGTGTCGGCGGGCTGTCCCAGGCTTCGAGGTTGCGGGGCTTCAACCCCTTGTCGCTTTTCGCAAATCGATCCGGGAATATCTGATAAAATACGGCATCTTTGACCCAATCGGGTGTCTGGACTTTGGGCATCGTCAGTTCCTTGATGGTGTTGTATCAGCCAACTATCAGGATTTTAGCGCCATTTGTAGGATGATGAATACGTCAGTCAGGCCGCATATTCTCCAAGCCGGGATGAAACAACCATGTACAAACAGAAGAATGACTTCCTTGAAGCCCAAAAGCCATGCCCGGTCTGCGGTGGGCAAGAATTCGAGTGGGGGAGACTGGCCGGAGGGCAGTACGGCATCGGTTACGTCCCCGGTTTCAGCATGTGGCAGATCAAGCGTGGGCAAGCTATCAAAGTCCGGCGCTGCCTGCAATGTAACAACTTGTTGCAGTTTACCGACGAGGAACTGACCAATCGGAACAGGCGGGCAATGACGATTATCCTCGTGATTGCCTTCATGGTTTTAGGCGCAGCCATCTGCCTCCCTGTCCTGCTGACCGCGCTTTTCGGCAGATAGGTGTTGTGATACAATTCACAACTATAATGCTCAACAGCGCAGGCTAATAGCACCTGGCGCTTCTGAACTGTGGGCAATATGAAATCCACCAAGAGTCCGCCTGCTCCTTCCGACACGCCTTGCCAACACATAAGTCGCCGTGAGGCTCTCAAACTGCTTGGTGGGTCTGCGGCTGGCCTGATCGTTACGGCGGCGTCCGGCCCGATTGCGAGGCTGCCGGCGGCTCCGGTATCCACCACTCCCACCTTCCAGACTCCGGCACGGGTCGCCATCGCTCACATTCCATCCTACGACCTGTGGATGGTCAGGCAGCAAATGCAGACCTTGCTCGACAGCCTGGGCGGGTTGAAGGGCGTCGTCGGACGCGGTGATCGAGTTGCCATCAAGGTCAATCTGACTGGCGGAACGAAGCAAAAGGGACTGCCCGGCCTCCCGGCCATCGAAAGCTATGTGACTCATCCGAATGTCGTGCGGGCATTGGCCGAACTGCTACGCGACGCTGGAGCCAGCGGGCTCTACATTGTCGAGGGCATTTTTGATGAGCGTTCGTTTGCAGATTGGGGCTACGAGGAGGCGGCGCGGGCTGTTGGCGCTACGCTGGTTGACCTGAACAGCCCTGAACCCTATACCGAGTTTGCCAATCTGCCCGTCGGACAAAGCTGGTACGTATACCGGAAGTTCACGCTGCATCACCTCCTGGAAGAAGTAGACACATTCATTTCCGTTGCCAAGATGAAGTGTCACTGGTGGGCGGGCGTTACGCTCACCATGAAGAATCTGGTCGGGTTGGCCCCGGTGAGCGCCTATAACTCCTCGCCCGACGATGTGAATCGTTCATCCTTTCACGGCGACTCCAACGTTACCGGGCTGCGTTTGCCGCGTGTCATCGCCGATCTCAACCTGGCGCGGCCTATCGATCTGGCGCTCATCGACGGTATCAAGACGGTTGAAGGCGGCGAAGGCCCCTGGGAAGATTTAACCCCGGTGAACGCGGGCGTGCTGGTAGCAGGCCGGAACGCGGTGGCGACGGATGCCGTCGGCATGGCTGTCATGGGCTTCGACCCTACCGCCGAAATGCCCAATCCTCCGTTCTTGCGCGGCCTCAATCACCTGAACATCGCCCGTGCCCTGGGATTGGGCACAAACCGGCTCGATGAGATTGAAGTTGTGGGCACACAGATCGACTCGGTGCAGCGCCGCTTCAGGCCGTGCACGCCCACCGCCCTCTTTTGACCTTACCCTGCACTCTGTGAGCGGCTGCGTGACGACGCAGGAGCACTATTACCGGTTGACAACATCCACCACATGCGCCAGCCAGGACAGGAGATAGGGCGGCAGACGCTGGCGGAGGACCCATTCCGCCGTCCGCTCGCGCATTGTCAGGGGAATAAATTTGAGAAGGGGATTGCCGCTCTGGTCAGCCAGGCTCGGCGCGCCGGGCAAATCGAAGACTTTGCAGCCCAGAAACGGGTCAAATTTCCAGGGGTAGCCTTTGGGGCGACGCAACGGCTGAAAGGGCTGATCGTAGTGATTGCAGGCCAGCACGGCCCCATCGCCGCTTCGGAGTTCAAGCTCGATGCGGTAACACTGCGCCGCCGGAACAGGCCAGCGGGCACTGCCAATGCGATGTGAACGATTGGCGGCCACACAGATAGATTTTCGCGCCTCGAAACGGAGGCGGTTTTCACGATCCAATATCTGGCACACAGCCATCGCGTCGGGGTGATCGTCCGGCGTATCGTTGAATACCCACCAGGCACGCGGCCTGTGGCCGTCGTGTTCCAGCGCAATGTGCAACGGTTGGGAAGCCATCCGCAACGCCCCGTAGCCACCCTTCGGCTGCCGGCACGCATCGAGGATTCCACAGCCGACCTGGGGAACGAGATCGGCCAGCCAGAACAGGATGTACCCGGCGCAACTGTGCCCGCGCTGGCGGCGAAAATGTTCGACATGAAACTGGATAAGCTGTGCCTGATACGCCCACAGCGCCTCGATCTGCGTTTCAAGGTGCTTCAAGCGCTCCCAACACTCAGGGTAGCGTTGGAGCGTCGTCAAGGCGGCAGGCGCTTCAAACCCGAACTCCGTGTTGAGGCGGCACGTGTGCCTGTAGACATCGGTATAACGGGCGGTCCACAGCGCGCCGTAGTAAGAATGCACGTCGCCCGAACGACGCCAATCGCTTTCCATCTGCCCCGAACACAGGAAAACCGGGCGGGTAGGGTCTTGCTGGCAGGCATCAGCATAAAGACTGGGATCAGGGCGCTGTTCCAGGTTAGCCCGGCGTGAAAAGACCATCGTCGGTTCGTTATGGCAGGCCCAGGTGATGATCGATGGGTGATTGCCGAGCAGGTCGATCATGTCGTGCTGGAGAGCCCGCGCCCGCTGCTCAAAATCGGGCGATGGATCGTGCACCCAGTTCAGCTCGAAGTCCTGCCAGACCATGATTCCGGCCCGGTCACATAGGTCGTAGAGCAGGGGTGGCGAGACGTGGACGTGGACTCGGAGCAGGTTCAGGTTGAGGCTGCGCACAGAGCGCAGATCGCGTTCAAGCCAGGCGGCGTCACATTCCGAAAGGTACAGACCGGGAATATAGGAGACGCCTCGCAGGAATACGGGTCGCCCGTTGACCAGATACACGAACCGGTCAGGGGCACGTTCCAGGCTGACCGAGCGAAAGCCAAAGGTTTCCGTCAGGGCATCGGAAGGCTGCTGGCTTTCCTCTCGCAGAAGGGCGTGCAAGCAGTATAACGCCGGAAAGCCCTGATCCCAGGGCCACCACAGACATGGATCAGGCACTTGCAGCGAGGTCTTGACGACCTGCTGGCCCGGCCCAATTGATACCGGGAGTGCCTGGCTCACTTCATGCCCGGCGTGGTTCTCTGGCCGGAGCGTTATGGAGAGCGTGCCTTGCCAGGCACGGCCAGTCTGATTGCTCACCGTGACGGCGATGTCGGCAACGCCGTCGGCTGTGGCCCAGATAGAAGCCCTTTCCAGGCTGATCCCGCTATCCAGAATCAGCCAGACAGGCCGCCAGATACCGATGGGATTAACGTCCGGCGGAATGACCCCTTCCCCGTGTTCGTACAGGCCCTTGACCAGGCCGCGCAGCACGTGATCGATTGGGTAATTGCCCGCAGGGTTAGCTGCGTCCCACGGCGCGCTGACGCGCACGGTCAGGATATTTTTTTGGTCACGGCGCAGGTGTCGGGTAACGTCAAACGTAAAGGGCGCGAAATTGCCCTCGTGCTGGCCGAGGAACTGGTTATTCAGCCATACTGAAGCGTAGTAATCAACACCTTCAAACCGCAGGCGCGCTCGCTCGAACGGAACATCCGGCACGGTGATGTGCCGCTGGTAGACCCAGGCGGATTTGTTAATGGCGCGCAGGTGTTCACCCCAGTAGGGCTGCTCAGGATAGAAGGCTGGCTGTAAATGGCAGCATTCTGGCACGGCGCGCCAGGCCGCGAACACCCACCGTTCCGGCGAACAGTCCGCATCAAGCGGGATTGGCGAGACAAGCCAATCCCCGGTCAGGCGCAATTTGTTAGGCATCAGCATAGTTCAGATGGGTGCGGCGGAGCTCTGTGGAGGGCCGGGCGCCAGGCCGCGGCCCTCCGTGCCAACCTAATTCCTGTTGACCACTGGAATATCGTCCGGCTGGATCACAGGAGCCTTGCCAGGTTCCTGCGGCTGGACGGTCACGTAGGTTCCATACAAGCGCCACTCCTCCATCCGGCAGGAATGGACAAGTTTGCCGTCCCAGACCGTCATATCCGGGCAGCTATCGCACATGTCCTGGCGGCCATCTGGTAGGATGTCAGGGGCCTGGACGATGCCGATGCTCTGCTGGTAGAGCGGTTGGAAGAGCCGCTGCGGGTGTCGCAGGATGTCGCGCCAGTAATTGGCATGAGTTTTCCGCAGTTCCCTGTCGAAGAGGCCGAGCAAAAAGGCGATCTTTGGCAGCTTGTGCAGATTGGTATAGGCCATATACCTCCCGTTGAACAGATGGTGAAACACCATCGAAAGCTCGGCGGTGCGCGGGCCTATGGAACCGTAGCTCTGCCCTTTCGCGCCGACCTGCACGGCAATGAGCCACTTGATCGAGTCGTGGCTCTGCGTCCCGCCCAGATAAGCGCATGTCTCGTAGTTCGGGTTGGCCTCCTTGATCTTGGCATACACATGACGCGAGGTGAAATCGAAGTTTGGCTCTTCATTCTGTGGAGCCAGATAAGGCACTTCCATCTCCGCCAGCGGCTGGCCCTCGACCAGGTAGTTGTATGTGCCGTCCGACGGTGCCGCGCGGTAGGTGATGAACACCAGCCCGTGCACGATGTCGTTATGCTGCATCGCCCAACGCACCAGTTCCGGGATGAGGTGCTGGTTGGTCGGGTAAATGGTGGCGCCGAAGCTGGCAAACAAGCCGCCCACATCGGCCACCATCTTGGCGAATTCCAGCCGCAGTTCGCACAAGTCCAGTTCGGTCTTGCCTTTCCAGTGCGGGCGGTTCTGCTCGCTGTCTACGTGGAAGGTAAAACCAAAAGCCCCGGCGCGCTTCAGTTCGACCAGGAAAGGTCGGTTATCGACGAGCTTCACGCCGTTGGTTAGGATGAGGGGCTTGAGTTTGAGTTCACGGATATAGGAGATAATTTCCAGAATGTCAGGATGAATCAGTGGCTCGCCACCTGCGATGGAGATATTGTCACAATTGCGCCACTCCTTGAGAAAACGAATCTCTTCTTTAACTTGCTCCAGCGACTTGTGCCCGGTTCGGTTGAGGCGGTAGCAGCCCCGGCAGTAAATATTGCACTTGTCCGTAATTTCAAGCCATCCAATCGGGTTATCGTTCAGCGACCACGGGAAACGATACATGTCCCTCTTGTAAGGTTTCATCTTGTTCTCCTAAACCAGAAGGTACGATGCTGCCCAGGCATCCATATGGAGGTAATGGCTGGGTCAGGAAGTTAGATGCAATAAATACGCAGCGCAATGGAAGAAAGTCACATTTTGCCTGGGTTTTTGTCACAAGTCTTCAGCAGGGTCAGCGCCGGCCTGCAATCGGTAACAGACGCCGCTTTCATTCATGACTTCTATCACTATGGCCCTTCGGCCCGAGGGCTTACTCTAGATGGAAAAGTGGGCTGCCCCACATCCGACATTCATCGGCGGATTCTGCGGGACAGGAGTCAGGACAATCTATCCGGCTCCGCTCCCCATTCGACGTGATTGCTCGACAGCTTTGACAAGGATGAAACGATGGCGGATCTCAATCTGATGCGTGGATTGACACGCAATGAAGGCGGAAAGATTCTTCTCCTGGTTATGGACGGCCTGGGCGGCTTGCCGCGCCAGAGCGATGGGCTGACTGAGCTGGAAGCGGCCCGCACGCCAAACATGGATCGGCTCGCCAGAGAAGGCAGCGTCGGCCTGAGCATCCCGGTTACACGGGGAATTACACCGGGCAGCGGCCCGGCCCATTTTGCGCTCTTTGGCTACGACCCGCTCGAATACAACGTCGGGCGCGGCGTGCTGTCTGCGGTAGGTGTGGGTGTCGATGTGGGCGAAAATGACGTGGCAGCACGCGGCAACTTCGCCACCATAGATCAGAATGGCCTGATCACGGATCGGCGCGCTGGCAGAATCCCGACCAGTGAAACGATCAAACGGCTTGAATTGCTGCGGCAAATCAAACTGCCGCAGGTCGAGGTCGAACTCGTGCCCGAAAAGGAATATCGTTTCGTCATGGTCATGCGGGGCAAAAAGCTCAACGCCAACATCACCGACACCGATCCGCAGGTGACCGGCAAACCCCCACTCTGCACGAAGGCCAATGAACCTGAAGCGCACCGCACTGCCGAGATCGTTAATCGATGGGTTTCAGAAGCCAGGCAGGTTCTGCAAGGGCAGGAACCGGCCAATATGGTTTTGCTGCGCGGCTTTGCCTCCGACCCCCGGCTGCCGAAGTGGCAGGATATTTTTAAACTGAAGGCCGCCTGCGTCGCCGTGTACCCTATGTACAAAGGCATTGCCAAGCTGGTCGGCATGGAGGTCATCGAAACGAAGAGCGAGGACACGCCTGCCGACCAGTTCAAGCGGGTGGCTCAGGTTTGGCCGGATTACGACTTTGTCTTTTGCCACATCAAACAGACCGACAGCCGGGGCGAGGACGGCAACTTTGACGCGAAAGTAGCCGTGATCGAGGCGGTTGACAGTGCCCTGCCGGCCCTGCTCGACCTGAATCCTGCCGTCCTGATCGTGACGGGCGACCACTCCACGCCCGCCAAACACAGAGCACATAGCTGGCATCCCGTTCCGACGCTCCTGTATGCGCCGGAGACGCACATGCCAGACCGGGCACAATCGTTTGGCGAACGCGAGTGTCTATACGGCGCGCTCGGCCAGTTTTACGCAGTGGATATGATGCCAATGGCGCTGGCGCACGCCAAACGGCTGGAGAAGTTCGGCGCCTGACACTTGAAGGTTGCTACTGAGGACAACGGGATAATGTCGGTAAAACGGATTGGCGTTCTGACAAGTGGTGGTGACGCGCCTGGTATGAATGCCGCTCTCCGGGCAATTGTCCGGACAGCGCTCAACCGGAATGTCGAGGTCTACGCCATTTGCGAAGGCTACCAGGGCATGATCGACGGTGGTGACCGCATCCGCCCCATGACCTGGGATTCGGTGGGCGGGATTTTGCACAGGGGTGGAACCGTCATCGGAACAGCTCGCTGCGACGCCTTTCGTACTCACGAGGGTCGCCGTCTGGCCGCCGCCAACCTGGTCGAACGCGGAATAGACAGCCTGATCATCATCGGCGGAGATGGCAGCCTGACGGGAGCTAACATATTTCGCCAGGAATGGGCGGGCTTACTTGGCGAACTGGCTGAGATGGGAAAGATCAGCCGGGAAGCGGCTGAACAATACGCCCATCTGACGATTGTCGGGTTGGTCGGGTCGATAGACAACGACATGCACGGCACGGACATGACCATTGGCACCGATACGGCGCTCCACCGGATCACCGAAGCCATCGACGCCATCAGCAGCACGGCGGCCAGCCACCAGCGCACCTTTCTGGTCAAAGTGATGGGGCGGCACTGTGGCTACCTGGCGCTCATGTCGGCCCTTGCCACTGGTGCAGACTGGGTACTCATCCCAGAATCCCCACCCGACCTCGACAACTGGAAAGAGAAAATGGTCGCCGACCTCAAAGCGGGCCGGAAAGCTGGCCGCCGGGACAGCATCGTGATCATGGCCGAAGGGGCGCGGGATCGCCACGGCAACCCCATCGAGAGTGCGGAAGTCGTCAAAGCCCTGGAAGAAGGGCTTGGCGAAGAAGTGCGCGAAACCGTCCTGGGCCACGTCCAGCGTGGCGGTACACCCAGTGCCTTTGATCGGAACCTGGGCACGCTGATGGGCTGCGACGCGGTGGAGGCCATTTTGAGCGCGCCCCCGGATACTGAGCCGCAACTGGTCTGCCTGCGCGGCAACCGTATTGTGCGCGCGCCGCTGATGGAGTGCGTCCAGAAGAGCCAGGCCATTGGCGAAGCCATCAAGGCCCGCGACTACGAACGGGCAATGGACTTGCGTGGCCGCAGCTTCAAAGAGGCATTCCGTACCCTGCGGACGCTGCTGCGTTCTCTGCCGCATGAGCCTGCGCCGGGTCAGAGGCGCCTGCGTCTGGCCGTTCTGAATGCGGGGGCGCCCGCGCCCGGCATGAATACCGCAGTGCGGGCCGCAGTGCGCATCGGCCTGGACAAAGGCCATATCATGCTCGGTGTCGCCAACGGCTTCGAGGGCCTGGCGAACCGCCAGATCAAAGAGATGGATTGGATGAGCGTCAACGGTTGGGCGCCGATGGGCGGGGCGGAACTGGGCACAAGCCGCAGAGTTCCTACCGGGCGCGACTTCTACGCCATCGCCCGCAACATCGAGGAATATAAGATCGACGGGCTACTGCTTATCGGAGGCTGGACAGCCTACCAGGGCGCTTACCAACTGTACTGCGAGCGTGAAAACTTCCCGGCTTTCAATATCCCCATGATCTGCCTGCCTGCCTCGATCAACAACAACCTGCCCGGCTCCGAACTGGCAATTGGCGCTGACACGGCCCTGAATAACATCGTGTGGGCCGTAGACCGCATCAAGCAGTCGGCCATCGCGCAGCGGCGATGCTTCGTCGTGGAAGTGATGGGCCGCTACTGCGGCTACCTGGCGTTGATGAGTGGGCTGGCAACAGGCGCGGAGCGCGTCTACCTGCACGAAGAGGGGGTGCGGCTGCGAGACCTCCAGAACGACCTTGACAAACTGGTCACGGGCTTCAAACACGGCAAGCGGCTTGGCCTGATGATCCGCAACGAAAACTGTAGCACAATCTACAACTCTGCCTTTATGTCGGCCCTGTTCGAGGAGGAGGGCAGCGATCTGTTCGACGTTCGCCAGACCATTCTGGGGCATGTGCAGCAGGGCGGCGATCCGTCGCCATTTGATCGCATCCAGTCCACACGGCTGGCCGCACGCTGCATCGACTTCCTGATCGAGAAGGCGCAGGACGAATATCCAGGCAGTGCTTTCATTGGCCTGGAAGCGGGCGGCATCCAACTGCACGACCTGGAAGAACTGCCGCGCCTGATGGACGAGGAACATCAGCGGCCCAAAAAGCAATGGTGGCTCGATCTGCGGCCCATCGCCAGAGTGTTGGCACAACCCGGCCCTGAGCATCAAACGGAATCCGAGGTGTTACTCGATTGAACCAGATACGGCGGGGTCTCGCGGCAATGTCTGTCACTCTGTTGCGCTGTCGCTCTGTGCGCTGACCCGCCCTGACAAGATTTCTGCCCCTCACACTCGCCGCCCTCAACGGCGCGGGGCGCTGCCAGGCTGGCAAAGCGAACGCCGAGGATGAACAGGTGGAGGTTTGATACTGTGAATCTGACGACAACATATCTGGGTTTTAGTCTGCGCTCCCCACTGGTCGTTTCGGCCTCGCCACTCTCGGCGAGCATCGACAACATCAAGCAGATGGCGGACATGGGAGCCAGTGCAGTCGTGCTGTTCTCGTTCTTTGAGGAACAAGTTCAGGCCGAGCAGCAAAAGCTGAATGCCCACACTTTTCAGCCGCTGGCAACCCCGGCGGAGATTCAAGGTCTATTCGGCGCTTCGCACCGGTTTCGGGCAGACCTGGATGGCTACCTGTCGCATATCCGCAAGGCCAAAGAAAGTGTTTCCATCCCGATCATTGCCAGCCTGAACTGCACGTCGCCTGGGACCTGGATGGATTTTGCGCAGCGCATCGAAGAAGCCGGGGCAGATGCACTAGAACTGAATATCTTCTCCATCCCGACGGATATTGATGCTACGGCGGCACAGATCGAAGACCGGTACATCCGCCTGGTCAAGATGGTCAAGGGCAAAGTCAATATCCCGGTGGCTGTCAAGCTCAGTCCGTTTTTTACTAACCTGGCCCATTTTGCCCGCAACCTGGATCAGGCGGGCGCGGGTGCGCTTGTGCTCTTTAATCGCTTCTATGAACCTGACCTCGATCCCAGGACGTTGCAGATTCAGCCTTCCGTCGCGCTCAGTACGTCCCAGGATTTGCGCTTGCCTATGCACTGGATCGCGCTGCTGCACAAGCGTATCCGGGCCGACCTGGCAGCGACGGGGGGCATCCATACGGCGGAAGACGTTGTCAAGCTGCTGATGGTCGGTGCGAAGGTGACGATGCTGGCCTCTGTATTATTCCAGAACGGCATCAGCTATCTACGGATACTGGAACAAAATCTGGTGGCGTGGATGGAACAGAACAACTACGAATCGGTGTCAGCGCTGCATGGCCTGGTCAGCCGCTTCAACAGCCGCAATCCATCGGCCTTTGAACGTGCGCAATATATACGTGCGATTGGCTCCTTGCCATCAATTAACAGCAACTCCCAGGAGGAGTCGGCCAGTGGCGGCTGATAGCGGCTCACCAGGATGTGCCCGATAAGCAGCAGGGCCGGAACTCCGGCCCTGTGGTTTATTTTGAACCCCGTTACGGCCCGATCAGGCAACCGTAACTTCCTCACAGAGATAGACATCCTGAATGGCGTTGAGCAGCGCTACGCCTTCAGCCCTCGGGCGCTGGAATGCTTTGCGCCCGCTGATCAGGCCCATGCCGCCCGCCCGCTTATTGATGACCGCTGTCTTCACCGCTTCGGCAAGGTCGTTCTTACCGCTTGCCCCGCCGGAGTTAATCAGGCCCACCCGGCCCATGAAGCAGTTCGCAACCTGGTAGCGTGTCAGGTCAATGGGGTTTTCTGAGGTAAGCTGTGTGTAGATTCGTTCGTCGAACTTGCCATACGACGAACCGGTCACGTTGAGTGCCTTGTAACCGCCGTTGTTTTCGGGCAGCTTTTGTTTCACGATGTCGGCGTGGATGGTCACACCCAGATAGTTGGCCTGCCCGGTCAGGTCTGCGGATACCTCGTAGTTCGTGCCGTTCACCTTGAAGGCGGGGTTGCGCAGGTAGCACCACAGCACGGTTGCCATGCCCAGCTCGTGGGCATAGGCGAAAGCCTGCGCGACTTCGACCAGTTGCCGGGCACTTTCCGCCGATCCCCAGTAGACCGTCGCGCCGACGGCCACCGCACCCATGTTCCAGGCTTCTTTGACTGTACCAAACATCACCTGGTCGAACTTGTTGGGGTAGGTGAGCAGTTCGTTGTGATTGATCTTGACGATGAACGGAATCTTGTGGGCGTATTTGCGGGCAACTGCCCCAAGCACGCCAAAGGTGGAAGCGACGGCGTTGCAGCCACCCTCGATTGCCAGTTCGACGATGTTGGCCGGGTCGAAGTAGTCCGGGTTCTTGGCAAAAGATGCCCCGGCGGAGTGTTCGATACCCTGATCGATGGGCAGAATGGACACGTAGCCTGTTCCGGCCAGGCGTCCGTGATTGTGGAGCTGCTCAAGGCTGCGAAGGACCTGTGGCGGGCGATCCGACTGCCCAAAGACCTCGCTCACGCTGTCGGGGCCGGGCAAGTAAAGACGTTCTTTAGGAATTGTCTTGCAGGTATGGTGAAGCAGCGTATCCGCATCGTTGCCGAGTAGCTCGGCAATTTTATCGATGTTATAGGTGGTGTTTGGCGCAACTGCGAGTACCATTGTCTTTTCTCCTAATATATGGCATTAGCTGCATAGAGCTGCATAAATCGGATGGGGATATGTCAGGCAGTTCATCTCTGGCAGAGGGAACAATTATGCAATGGCGACCTCCGGTCAAGATTATACATCACTCGGTAGTGCCTGGAATGTACCGAGGGTCATGACAGGGGCGTCAAACGTCACAGTAATGTAGTGTGTATCCTCCTGATCTTCCCCGGACTGCCGAAACCAGCACAAAAGCCAGTGCTACAATGCACGTAACGTTCTGAACCCCACACAGGAAGGTGGAGGTCGTCAGCTATGCGCATTGCAGTGTTAACCGGGGGCGGAGATGTGCCCGGTCTCAACTCCGCCATCAAGGCTATCGTCTACCGGGCCATTGACAACGGCTACGAGGTGTTGGGCATC
>Ga0070741_10002204_pt1 | contig 53872 bp, 41 predicted proteins | sample Coa_R1_4_FD_66440 | JGI IMG/M metagenome (GOLD analysis project Ga0070741, IMG submission 66440) | Surface soil microbial communities from Centralia Pennsylvania, which are recovering from an underground coalmine fire - Coalmine... | ecosystem: Environmental > Terrestrial > Soil > Unclassified ... | reverse complement strand
GTTATGGCGCCGACGCATCTGCCGGCGTCGGATCATGCCGCGCGAGTAACCGCTGCGCTTCCTCTTCCGTAACGCGGAAGAAGCTGCCGTGCTTCGCGGCTTCAGGGAAGTGCATCTTGTCATCGACGCTGGTCCAGTGAATCCAGTCCGTCGTTTCGACGCCTTTATAGCGCGGATTGGGCGGACGATAGTGATCGTAGTAGACGATGAACTTGTCCCCAACCTGGATAACGCTGGGACCTTCGGACCATGGCTCGTTAATGGGAGCTGAAAGCGGACCCCATGGACCGTTGACTGTTGGAGCAGAGGTCCATCGCTCGTTGTAGCGGAGCGGATCGGTGGTCTGATCTTTCAGCACCATGACAACATCTCGTTTGCCGTGCAGATCGCGGTCGAACATCGTCGCATCAATAGCGGGAAAGCCGCGGTCGAAGAACTTTTCTGGCTTGGTGAATGTCTGCCAATCGGCCGTGTGGGCAGACCAGATCCGCAAGCCTTCCGCCGGAGCGGTTGCTGTCGCCTTGAAGTTGCTCGAGAAGATGATGAGCCAGTCCTTGGTTTGCGCGTCCCAATAGGTTTCTGGGGCCCAGGTATTCTGCACGTTCGGGAACGCGGACATGATCTCAATCCGGCGCTGCGGTGACCAGTGGACTAAGTCGTCGGAGTCGGAGATGCCGATGGCGTTACCATGCCACGCCCACGTGAAGACCATCCGGAAGTGCGCGCCATCTGGCGTGCGCGTGATGTAAACGTCGCGCATGATCTCGCCGGGCTGGTCGGGCTTGAGCCAGGGCTGGCCATCATTGAGCGGAGTGAAGGTGTAACCATCGCGTGAGAGGGCGAGGTAGATACCCTGATTGCCGGGCTCTTTGAAGTAAGCGAACACGATGGGATCGGTGGGAGCTGGTGCTTGCGCCGCGCCGGCAGACGCCAGCGCAAGAAGCAAGAGGATGCTCAGGATTTTTCGGACAGTCATAGGCCGTCGGGCTCGGGCGCGTTGGCGGTCGGTTGTTTGTCAGGCGTGATGTCGGGGACGTCGGAGTTCAGGAGAGTTTTGTTGCGCCAGTGGCTGGTTGCGGTGAGGCGGCCGGTGGAGTCGTAGTTCTGCCAGGTCCAAGAGCCGTCAGCGTTGTACGTCTTCAGCCAGATGAGGCTGCCGTCTTCGCGCTGGTAGCGTTCTTCGCCGATTTTCGAACCGTTCTGAAAATTTACCGTCCACATTGGTCGACCGCTCGGATACAAGAAGCGCTCTTCGCCGTTAAGCACGACCCGGCCATCGGGCAGGGTTGTAGTTATCCACGTGGATTTTGTTTGGCCGTCGGGATAGCGCTCGGTGTGGAGCTCGAGTTTCTCGGAGCCCACCTTAGCCGACGAGGAAGCCGTCGGCGAAGAGGGGGCACCCGGATCTGAGGTATCACCAGCATTCTTGTCGAGGAGCCAGGCTTCGTTGAGTTCGATCTCGTAGTTGACCGTGTTCTTCGTTGTGGCGATATGGATGATGCCGTCGGGACCTTGCGTTGCGGTGGTGTAGCCGACGGTGAGGATGTTCGAGGGGAGCGGCTTGATGGTCCAGGTTTTCCCGTCGTCAGGGGAGAGTGCGACGTATGCACCATCCTTGTGAATGTGCTTCTGATTCTTTGGGTTTGCATCGGCGACGAAGAAGAGCTTGCCATCGAGCAGGCGGATGACGGAGGGGCGTTCGCCGCTGGCGAGCGGGTCGAAGGGGAGCTTGGATTTGGTCCAGGTTCGGCCGTCGTCGTGCGAGGTGGCGAGGGGCATGCGGCCGTCAATGTTGGAGTTTTTGCCGCCGAAGCCGAGGAGGTCGCCGTTGTGGGCGAAGACGATGGTGGTGTGGCGGCCGGCGGTGCGACCTCCGGTGTCAGACCAGGTGCGGCCGTCGTTGTCAGATTTCCATACCGCGCTGATAGACCCGTTGCCGTCGGAGTCGCGGCCGGTGGAGTCGGTGGGGATGTAGATCGCGCCGTCTGGACCGCGCACGACGGAGTTGATGGGCTGCGAGACGTAGCGGCCGATTGGTTGCGGGAAGACGGGGAAGTGTGCGGCGGACCAAGTGACGCCGTTGTCGTTTGAGGTGGCCCAGGCGAACGGCGGAGCGCCGATGAGGCGGGCGAATCCCCAGAAGAACCAGACGCGGCCGCCAGGCTGCGATTGGAATTTCGGGTCGTTCCAGATGACCGGGGCAGCGAGCCCGGCGTCCGCGAAGATGGGGAATGGTTCGGGCATATCCCAGTCGTTGGTGCCGGCGCGGCGGCGCAGCACCATGACGGTCTGGTCGGGGTCATCCTCGAGGTCGGGCGTGTTGTAGAAGGCGGCGAGGAGGTCGCCGTTGGGGAGCACTTGAATGGCGGAGTTGTGATAGTTGATGCCGAGACCGCGCGCAAGGCCGAGGCGCCAACCGACGGCAGGCATGCTCTTACCGCCGAGATTGGGGAAGAGCTCGTGGGTGCGGTAGACCGGCTTTTGCGCGTCGATGTGATCGATCGCTTTCGAGAGCGCGGGCCGACCGAGGATTGAAGTCTGGTGGACTGCGGTCTCAAAGAAGTATTGCTGAGGCGGCGTGTAGGTATGCGCGGCCGGCGTGAAGTCGGCGGGCGGCATGGGCGCTTGCACGACGCGGAAGCCGACGTTGCCGTTATCGGAGGCGTATGAGGGCGGAAGGCTGGCGCGGTTGGCCGGGCGCGAGAAGTAAGGTGCAGTGGCGGGGACGTTGAGGTCCGGCGAGGTCTTGGTGGCGGTGTGACGCCAGTCGAGGCCACCGCCGCGGATGACCTTCGTCATGGACATCGGAGCGCCGATGGGGTCGGTTATTTCACCAGGTTGATAAGGGGCATACCAGTCGTGCATCCACTCGGGACGGCCGACCTCCTGGTTTTCGACGCCGAAGGCGTTGGGTTGGTCGAGAGGCAAGGGCGTATCGGATGTGCCGAAGATTTTTGTGCCGCGGGCGCGCGCGACGTACTCCCACTCCGCTTCGGTGGGAAGCCGCCACGGCTTGCCGGTTTTTTTCGTGAGCCAGCGGCAGTAGGCCATGGCTTGCTCCCAACTGACGCCTGCCGCATACGCGGGCGTGGACGCGTGTGGCTTGTAGCTGGGGTCGAACTCGGCGTATTCGGCGGGCGAGACCTGGGTGATGCCGATGCGGAAGGCGTGCGTGATGCGGACGGTGTGGGCGGGAACTTCGTCGAAGTCGCCGTGTGCCGGGCGGGTGGACATAACGCCGAAGCCCTTGGTGATGTCGGCCGGGAGTGCCGCGGCGTCGGCGCCCATGCGGAAGGTGCCGGGGTGGATGAGGACGGTTGCGGGGATGCCGTTCGCGGCAAGCGGTGGTGCGGAGCCCGGCATGCGTGCGAGGACGCCGTCCTTTTGGGCGGGGAGTGTGGTCGCGAGAAGGGTCGTTGCGAGTGCAAGGAGGGAAATCGATTTCAATTCTTCTCTCCGGGGAGGATGGCCAGGCGTACCTCAGCGGCTAAAGCCGCTTTTGTCAGCGGCCTGATACGGCACGGCTGAAGCCGTGCCCTTAACGAAACTGGACGTCGTGGAATACGTAGAAGCCGATGCTTTGGGGAGGTTGGCTTGGAGGGGGCCGAGGGTGGAGCGGTGGGCAATGGTGTGGCCGTCGACGGCGATCCAGAGGCCGCGGCCGTGGTGGTAGTGAGTGCCGGTGCGGTCATACGCAATGGTGAGCAGGTGGTCGTGGTAGGGGAGAGCGTCGATCGCGAAGTAGCTCCACGATGAGGGCGCGAGCGGGTGGAGGACGATGCGATTGTCAGCGCGGGGGCGCAAGCCAATGAGGCCGGTGATGAGCGGGTCGACGAAGCCGGAGTGGTTGTAGTAGTTGCCGCGGCCGACCTGCTTGTTTTTAGCGAGCAGCATGGACTTAGCGATCCATTGATCGGTGTCGGCGTCGTAGTCTTCGTCGATCCAGTCGATGGGGTGCGGGAGTGGCTTGCCGGCGACGTCGATGGAGATGTGCTGGGCGAGGACGTAGCGGGCAAAGAGCTTGTCGTAGGCGGTGTTGTCGATGGTGTGCGGGCCGGGCGTGTTGAGGTACTCGGCCAAGGCCGTAAGCGTTTGGGTGATGGCGAAGGGCCACGCGGGGCCGTTCCATGTGCACTGATCAGACGACGCGAAACGGAAGCGGGGGCTGCGGCGCTCGGCGGTGGTGGGACCATACTTGCCGTCGAAGCCGTGGGGGTCGAAGAGTTGATGCCAGGCGACACCGTGCGCGGGAGCGGGTGAGGCGTACGCCCAAGGGTCGTAGCCGATGAGCTCGCGAACGCCGGAGAACTGGAGGACGGTGCCGGGGTCCTGGAACTTTTTCTGGGCGCGGATCCCGGAGTCTTTGGCGGGCGAGACGACCTCGTAGAACTGGTCGCGCGGGTTCCAGAGTTTGGTTTCGATGAGCGAGTTGAGGTGGTCGGCTTTGGCGGTGAACTCGTCGGCGAGGACGTGATTGTTGGCGAGGAGCGCGGTGGCGGCGATGGCGCGCGCGTCGGAGACCATGTAGGAGTTCAGCGTGGGGCGGTAGCCGTCGCCGGAGATCGACTTCTCCATGGCGTCGCGGGTGTCGATGGACCAGAAGAGGCCGTTGGGGTCCTGCTGGGTGGTCTCCCAGTCGTGGTAGACGCGGACGAACTCAGGGAGCAGCGACGTGGTGAGAGTGGTATCGCCAGTGGCGAGGGTGACGTCTCGGACGGCGGTGGTGAGGGGCTGCGAATAGTTCCGCGGTTTGGATGTGGGACGGTACCAGTAGCGGGCGTAGTCGTCGGCGATGGCGCGGGTGTGCAACCAGCGGGCTTCGCCGAGGTGAAAGGGGGCGGCGTCGGAGAGCGTGCCGCGATCGGTCATCTCGGGGCGGTCGAGCCACTCGGTGATGAGGTAGCCGCTGGGTGTGTGGAGGATGTGCTTTTTGAAGGCGTACCAGCGGAAGTAGTACATCTCCTCGAAGGATTTATCGGAGGAGTCGAACCAGGGGATCTCGCGTGTCATCCAGGGCCAGGCGGCTTCGGCCGGGTGCCCGGGGGTGGAGGGTTCGCCGTTGTAGACGTGGCCGGTGGCGAGCTGCTCGTCGGCTTCGAAGGTCTGGACGTAGTGGCGGTAGTCGGCGGGGTGGAGTAGGGTCTGCGCTGACGCGGCTGTGCAGAGGAGCAGGGCTAGGGCTGTGGCTGGCAGTCGAATGGGCATCGGCAGACGAAGCCAATATATCGGCTTGGCGTGATATGAATCAATGAAAAATGAAAGTTGTGAGGCAAATTTGAAAGTTTAGTGAGTCGGGTCGGGTCCCAGAATCGGGCCGGGTCCCAGAAACAGATTGCGTGTTGCTGGAGTCCGGTTGTTCCAAGCTCTATCGACAGCACACCTCTTCAAAGGCCCAAACCCCGGCATCCTCTCCAGCTTGCAACATGCGAATATGCGGTTGAGGTCGCTTCCTGTGGGTGCATCTACCGCGATGAAACGTGAGTTGGCATTTTCATATGTGGCACCTTGCCCGGCGACGGGATTCCAGAACTCCTGAAATTCGGGAGATTGAATCGTGCGTCCTCCCTGCATGAATACCCTATAAGTCGAATGCCCTCCTCTAGAGATAACTTCCTTAAACCACAGAATGCCGCCTTCAATTTCGCCCATAACGATGTCCTCTGCGCTCACGTCGAATGCGTAGAACGGGCTATTCAGCAATTGGAATTGAGTGGGTCCTAATGGTTGTGCCCAGAGATCCTCCGTCTTGATCGTTGGATCATAAGCGGGATCAATCTTGAAACGGATCTTCACTCTGTCATTCAAGACAATTTCCTCTTTCATTGTTGTGAAGCTGCGGCAGCGGCGCGTTGGAGCCAGGTGGCGTAGATGAATTCGGATTTGTGGACGTCCCAGTCGGAGCGGGGGAGGACGTCGAGTTGGTCGACGGTGAGGTGGGGGACGTCGGCGGCGACGGCGATGATGCCCGCGTCGCGGTCGTTGCGGTCGTAGTTGCGCGCGAATTCGGCGCCGACTTGTTTGGCCCAGTCGCCGATGCGGACGGTGGGGAGGGTGTTGGGGTCTTTGTCGCGCCAGGCGGGGAAGTGGAGTTCGGAGTTGAGCCAGGCCGCGGCGCGCGGCGTGACCCAGGAGGGACGATGGCTCGCGCCCGGGTCGAAGTATGTGGTGAAGACGCCTTTGTCGCTGCCGTTGAGGGTGATCACGCGTTGGCGCAGATCGGCGAAGAAGTCGGGGCCGTGGTGCGGGATGTCGACGACGGTGTCGGCGGTGCCGTTGATGATGAAGGTGTCGCCGCGACGCGCTTGCAGGGTGAAGAGGACCGCGGGGCGGTCGCCGAGGAAGGCGAGGGCGCGGTAGGGGCCGCCCTGGCACATCATGACGTGGCTGAGATCCCAGTAGCCGTTGGGGCCGTCGAGGTCGCCGCCGCCGACGAGGAGGACGGAGTGGATGCGTGGGTCAACGGCGCCGGTGAGCGAGGAGATGAAGGAGCCCATGGAGAAGCCGAGGATAGCGATGCGGTGCGGGTCGACGTCATGGCGTGAGGAGAGATAGCTGACGGCCTGCATGACGTCGGTGATCATGAGGCCGCCCATGCGCTGCGGCATGGTCTCGGGGTTGACAACGAGCTGGTCGTGCTCGCCGGTGAAGTCTTTGTGATCGTCGTTGCGCTCGCCTTCGCCGATGGGGTCGTAGGTGACGACGACGGCGCCGGCGCGCGCGTAGAGGACGCCGGTGTAGTACGAGTACCAGGATGATTTGTCGGCGCCGTGCCCATTGACGACGACGATGCCGGGGAGGCGCTTGGCGGGTGCGTGTGTGGGGCGGTAGACGTCGGCTGGGATGCGCAGGCCGTAGGTCGTGGTGTAAATGACCTTGTCGATGGTGACGCCAGGTGTGACTTCAGTGGATGAGATGGTTTGGGTTTCGGGCTTCGGGAGTGGGTCGGGGATGAAGAGGGTGCGGCGGATTTCGCTGCGCCAGTCGTTGATCTGTGCCTTGGTCGCGGGGTGCGGCGGGAGCGGCGGCTCGGGGGTGCCGATCATAGTTGTCGGTGGAGTGAGATCGGGTTTGCCCCAGCGGTTATCGAGGAAGTCGAGATAGTGCTGCCAGTCGAAGGCGGTGACGTCGTGCTTGCCGGTGCGCTCGTGATAGGCGACGAAGCTGGCTACATTCGGATCAAGGCCGATGGGGTGGTCGAGTTCGGGTTGTGGTGTGTCAGGTGCGAGCGCGGGCTTGCCGAGGAGCTTGTAGACGCGCGAGGCGCTGACGGCGGAGAGGAACTCGCCTTTGGGGTCGGACCATTCGTCACCAACGGCAGAGCCGACGTAGAGCGGGCGCGGAGCGATGAGCGAGAGAAGCAGGTTGCCGTCGGCAGGAATGTCGGCGTCGTGGCCGACCCACTTGGCGTAGTTCGGGCAGAACCAGTAAGGGAACGAGTGCTCGAGGTGCGCGATGGTTTCGCCTAGCGCCCGGCGTTGAATGGACTGGCCGCCGTGACCGCTCTCGTTGGAGAGGACAGCGGCGAAGCGTGTGTCCTGCGCGGCGGCCCAGTCGGCAGCTTTGCCGAGACGGCTGTGGCCGATGACCGCGACGTGGTTGGGATCAACGTATGCGTCGAGTTGGAGGTAGTCGAGCGCGCGGCTGAGCCCCCAGGCCCACAGGCTGATGGCGCCCCAGGAGTTCGGAGCGTTGTCGATGGGACCGAAGAGATTGCGCGCGCTGTATTGGCTGGCATTCTTGAAGTCCGGCTCGAGGTCGCCGTAGTAGGCAGTGGCGAGGCCGTATCCGCGGGAGAGCAGCATGCGGACCTGCCATTGTTGCGTGGCGCTGCCGCGCGAGTCGGGTGATGGAGCGAGGCGCTGGAATTCGGTTGAGCCTTTCGGCCTGATCCAGAGGGCAGTCGGAAGGATTGCGGGGTCATCGACGACGGTTTGATTGCCGCCGAAGTTGAGGCCGAGCACGACGGGTACGGGATGGTGCGCGGCCGCTGCAGCGGCGGGGATGTAGAGGAGCAGGCGCATGGTGCGCAGGACCTGCGGCGACGGCTTGATGCCGGGCGCGGGCTCGAAGGTGAGGTCGACCTGCTCGCGGACGGCGAGGCCGTCGAGGGCGTGCTCATTGTGCTCGATGATGCGGGCATGGGTGATGGCGTTTTTTGCCGCGCGAGGCGTGACACCGAAGATGTTGTTTTCGAAGAGGCGAAGGATCTCGGGGCGGCGCTGGGTGAGCCATTGCTGCGGGGTCGTGACGGCGTGGCCATCGGCGAGGCGCAGCGGGTCGAGGAGGGTGTAGGGCGCGATTTTAGATTCGTCGTAGTTGTAGCCGGGGATGCGCTGGGCGTGCCCGGAAATGACGAAGATGACAAGCGAGAGGGCGAGAAGAGTGTTGCGGCGAGCTTTGTCCATGAGCGTCTCTGATTTTCATTTTTATGCTCTTTGGAGGTGAAATGGAAAAATCGGCTCATGAAATGATGGTTGACAACGGTTTTCGCGGATACTGTCGAGGTCAGAGGCCAGATTGATGTTGCGTGCGTGGTGGGTGGCGGGTGTGTTGATGCTGTGCAGTGCAGCGGCATGCGCGCAGCAGGCGATGGTACTTCCGGCGGCGAAGCCGACGACGCAAAGCGTGGCTGAGCGATTTGCGTTTGCGAGTGATGGCCCTGTGGGGCCGGGATGGTCGAGGCCCGACGCGATTGCGCGCGTGTACTTCAAGGGCGAACTACCCGCGCTGTTTCGAAGGACGTTACAGTTCGACGGCGATGTGTTGGATCGGACGAAGTTGTCATGGATCTTCACGGGGCCGCGTGCGGGGCTGACGGTGGAGCTGACGAGCTCGAAGGTGCGACTGGTAGAACGGTTTTACGATTCGACCGCACTGGATGGTGGAGGGAACTATCCGGAAAAAACCGTGCGCGAGGAGGAGCAGCAGTATGTGGGGCATGCGCGCGCGCTGACGGTGGTGGTGGATGCGCACTTGTCGGTGCGCGTGTTACTCAATGGCGAGCGCGTGCTGACGGCGCCGCTGCTGTTTGATCTGACGCGGCAGCAGTTGATGTTTTCAGGCCCGCGGAATGAACATATGACGCTCGCGGGTGCGCTGCTCGAAGAGTCGCCGCAGGATGCTACGGTGACGGTGGATGTGGCGAAGGTGCATCAGGAGATGATCGGGTTTGGTGGCAGCCCCAGCGTGCCCGCGTATGCGGAGCTGAGCGAAAAGGGTAAGCGGATGTATTGGCAGATGCTGAAGCGGTACAACCTGTTGGTCGATCGCGAGTACCCGATGGGCACGCAGTTGCAACAGGATCTGTCGAACGTGGAGGATCTGAAGGAGGCGACGCCGCACTACTACGGCGATAACTTTCCGAATGGCGAGGTGTCGGATTTCGAGTACAGCAGGCGCACGCGCGAGTTGGGCGGCATGGTGCTGTATGAGATGTGGGCACTGCCGGAGTGGGCGATCGAGGCGTACACGCCTGATGGCAATCCGGTGATTGATGCCTGGGGCAAGCCGGTGAAGCGTGCGGCCAAGCCGGATGTCTACGCGCGGATTGTGGTGGAGTTTTGCAAGCGTGCGAAGGAGCGGAGTGGCGCGGCGCCGGAGATTGTGGGGATTCAGAATGAGGTTGAACAGCCGCCCGAGATCTTTGCGGCGATGACGACGGCCGTGCGCAAGGCACTGGATGCGGCAGAGTTTACTTCGACGAAGATCCAGATGGCGGATGCGCCGTATTCATGGATTGCTGTTCAGCGCATGCAGGATGCGAAGAAATTTTCGGAAGAGTGGCGCGACACGAACTTCACCGCAGCGCACCAGTACGACTACCAGGAGTTTCTGGCGAATCCGGATATGTATGACGCGCGGCTGCGCGCGATGCATGAGGCGAGTGCCGGTAAGCCGTTCCTGGCGACGGAGATTTGCCTGAACGATGCGGCCTACCAGGAGCCGTCGTACAGGATTGCGCTGCAGGTGGGGCAGTTGTATCAGAAGGATCTGACGGAGGCCGATGCCGAGATGCTGCTGTACTGCTGGCTGCTGCTGGATGTCGAGCAGCCGAGCTTTGGGGCGTCGAGGTCTCTGATGGTTCCGGATCGCGGGCAGGGCTGGGTGCCGGTGGCGTCGAGCTTTCAGCTGCGGGTGCTGGGTGCGTTCAGCCGGCATGTGCTGAAGGGCATGCGGCGCGTGGAGGTGCATACAGGGAATAGTGATCTGTTGACTGCGGCGTTTACGGATGGCAAGCGGAACAGTTTGATTGTGTTGAATCGCTCAACGGAGGCGCGGCGCTTGCGCGTGGCTTGGAGCGGCGTGCAGTGGACGCACATGGAGCGAACGAGTTTCTACGACGAGAATATTGAGACGGCAGTGCCGGATGAGATAGTGGTTGCTCCGGGAGAGATTGTGACGCTGTCGGATTTCAGCGCAGATGAGGTGGCGAGGTGAGGGCGGCGATGTTGTGTGGTGTGTTGATGGTGGCGTGCGGGTTGAGTGCGCAGGTTTCACACAACACGGACCCGGGTGTGCATCCGCAGAGTGAGTTCATCTTTGAGCCGGGCTCGGCGCCGTTTCCGGAGTGTCATGCATCGACGGTTGTGGAGTTGCGCGGCGGTGACTTGCTGGCGGCGTGGTTTGGCGGGACGCATGAGCGTGCGCCGGATGTGGCGATATGGACGGCGCGTTATGCGAATGGCGGGTGGTCGAAGCCGGTGGAGGTCGCGCGCGAGAAGAATATTCCGACGTGGAATCCGGTGCTGTTTCACACCAAGGATGGACGGCTGTGGCTGTACTACAAGGCGGGGCCGGACACGGGCAGCTGGTCGGGCGCGCGGATGTGGAGCACGGATGAGGGGCGCACGTGGTCGAAGCCGGAGCGATTGCCGGCGGGATTGCTAGGGCCGATTCGCGCGAAGCCGCTGGTGCTGGAGGATGGCACCGTTGTGAGCGGGTCGTCGGTGGAAGCGTACAAGACATGGGCAGCGTGGATTGAGCGCAGCACGGATAAGGGCGAAACGTGGAAGAAGATTGGGCCGATTGTCGTGACCGAGGAGCAGGACAAGGCGGAGGTGCCGGCGCCCGATCCGCCGATGGATAGCCCGGAGATTCGTGCGAAGGATCATGGGCCGAGAGAATTTGAGGGGATCATTCAGCCTTCCGTGGTGCGGTTGAGCGGAAAGCATCTGCGGATGTATGCGAGATCGCGGACGCTGGCGGCGAAGGTGGTTGTGGCGGATTCGTTTGATGATGGAGTGACGTGGACAAAGACGCACTTTCTCGATGTGCCGAATAACAACTCGGGGCTGGATGCGGTGGCGCTGAAGGATGGGCGCGTGGTGTTGATCTTCAACGACACGCCGCGCGGACGGTCGCCGCTAAATCTTGCGGTCAGCCGCGATGGTGAGCATTTTCGTGTGTTCGCGACGCTCGAGCAGGGCGCGGGCGAGTACTCGTATCCGGCGGTGATTCAGGATGCGAATGGCGATTTAGACATGACGTATACGTGGCAGCGGCGATCGATTAAGCATGTACATCTGCCGCTTAAGGAGGTTCCGGAGCAGTGATGCGAATGAGAAATGTTGGTGTCGCGGGTGTGGTGTTGGTTGGGTACATGGTTGCGGGAGCGCAGGATCTGCCGCTGACGCAGAATCTGACTCCGAGCACGGTAGAGCCGCTGGATGCGTCGCGTGGTGTGACCGCGTCGGTGCTGGAGAGCAGCATTCACCAGCCGCTTCCGGAGCAGTATGTGTGGACCGCGACGGAGGGACCGAAGAATGGGAAGCTGGTGTACAAGTTTCCGGCGATTACGGCGGAGACGGAGCCGCATTATTTTCGCGCCCACTTTCACTTGGACAGTGTGCCGGGAGAGGCCACGCTGTATATCGCGGGGCCGCGGTCCGTTTCAGTGTGGGTGAACGGAAAGATGGTGGAGAAGGTGGCGAGTGATACGAGCTCGCCGTTAGGGATGCATGTGTTTGCGACGTCGGTGGCGCAGGCTCTGCATGCTGGCGACAACGTGATTGCGATTAAGGCGGTGCGCGGGCGCGGTGTTACGGGATTTGCGAATAGCAGGTTGGTGCAGCAACAGACGTCAGGGCGTGTGCTGGTGGCGAAGATTGTGCCGCGGGCGGAGGGCGTTGAAGCGCCGGACCTGATGCACAGCGGGCCGGAGTGGCGGAGCTCGACGACCGCAGAGAAGGGATGGGAGCAGCCCGGATTTCGTGATGCGGGGTGGAAGGCGGCGGAGGTGTTTGGTGGGATTGAGAGCAGCATCGAGATGTATCAGTGGAATGCGGATGCGGGGCTGTACAACTGGCCCGGGTATGACGGGATCTCGCCGTTCCTCGCGCATATGCCACTGCGCGTGACGAGCGTCATGGCGTCGTACGCGGGTCGCGGCGGTTTCGACGGATTGAAGAATCTCGAGACCGGAAGCGGCGATGTGATCGTGCATCTGCCGGCAGCCAAGCTGACGGATGCGGAAGCGCCGAGTGTGATCCTGGACTTTGGGCGCGAGCTGACGGGAAGACTCGAGATCGATTCGGATTCGGATGAGCCGATGTCTGTGACTGTGCAGGTGGGCGAATCGGAGTCCGAGGCCCTGAAGGCACCGTATCTCGGCGTGAACCAGATGACGATTCCGCCGCATGGGACCGGGCACTCGCCGAAGACGGCGTTCCGTTTTGCGAAGGTGGGGTTTGTGAGTGGGGTGAAGGATCTGCGTGTGAAGTCGATTCATGCGGACCATATCTACTATCCGGTGAAGTATCTCGGGTCGTTTGAAAGCTCGGATCCGCTGCTGAATCGGATTTGGGAGACCGGAGCGTACACGGCGCATTTGTGCATGCAGGATGGCGTGTGGGATGCGAGCAAGCGTGATCGCGGACGGTGGATGGGCGACACGGATGTGAGCGGGCCGGTGATCGAGGATGTGTTTGCGGACAAGATACTGCTGGAGGACACGCTGGACCGGCTGCTAGGCGCGGACCCGAAGCTGCCGGTGGATCAGCATGTGAATGGTATCCCGGGGTACTCGTCGTTCTGGTTTACGGGGGTGGCGGATTTTTATCGGCACACGGGTGACAAGGCATTTCTGGAGCGTGAGCATGAGCGGATGCTGGAGCTGCTGCATGTGGTGGATGGTGAGTTCGACAACAGGAACATCTACGCCAACAACAGCAAGGTGTGGCTGTATGTGGATTGGTCTCCGGATCTGAACGGCGACACGCCGGAGACGCGACGCGCGACGACGCTGGAGTTTGTGCGGGCTTATCGCGAAGCGGCGTTCCTGCTGCATGAGATTGGGGATGAGGCGAATGCGGCGAAGTATCGCGAGCGCGCAGAGACGGTCAAGGCTGCGGCGGATAAATATCTAACGGATGCTTCGGGCACGTTTGGCCCGAGGTGGGAGACGAATGCGGCGGCGGTGATCAGCGGAGCGGCGGGGCCAGACCGCTATGACGCGATCTGGCGCGATGTGCTGTCGAAGGTGGGCCAGCCCGCGGGACCAGGATTAGGGCACGGGCCGATCATCTCGCCGTACTACGGCGACTATGTGCTGCGTGCGATGGCGGAGATGAATCATCGCGACGCGGCGCTCGCGTGGATACGACAGTTCTGGGGTGGCATGATCGGCGAAGGCGCGACGAGCTTCTGGGAGGCGTACGACGTCGACTGGTATCACGAGGATTTTCACTCATCGCTGCAGGCGGACAATCGCTCGGGATATTTTGTGTCGCTGGCGCATGGGTGGTCGTCGGGGCCAGCGGCATGGCTCATGGAAGAGGTGCTGGGGATCAAGCCGACGGGCGCCGGATTTTCGACGGTGAGTGTGCGGCCGGATCTCGTGGACTTGCAGTGGGCGCGCGGAACCATGCCGACGCCGCATGGGTTGATCAAAGTGGATGCGCACAAGAAGGGAAGCGCGACGGAGATTGTGGTGGATGTGCCGGAGGGTGTGGTGACGCGGCTGTCGGTGCCGGTTTCAGGCGCGAGGGTGGTGGCAGTGCGAGTGAATGGAAAGAGTGAGCAGGGTGAGAGCGCGGAGGGCGGAGCGCGCCGCGTGGTGGTGCTTGACCATGCGGGCCATTACGTAGTGAGCGAGTGAGAGTCGATCATTGGCGAAAGCACTGCGCGTAGAGGAACTCGGCATCAGCGTGCGTGATCTCGCGCGGATTGTTGCGCAACAGCCGCTGGACCGTCATGGCCGCGGCTGCGAGATGGGGGATGGTGCTGCGGTCGGGACCATGATGCGTGAGGTTCGTGTCGATGCCGCAGTCACGCGTCAGGTGCTCGAGTTGTTCGGCACCGGCGAGTGCGGTTTGGAGCGGAGTTGGCTGAGGAGCGACGCCGAGTGCGTGAGCGACGTCGGCGTGGCGCTCGGGGCTGGCTTCGGCGTTGAAGCGGAAGACGGCAGGCAGAAGAACTGCGTTGGAGAGTCCGTGCGGGAGGTGAAACTCGCCGCCGAGCGGATAGGCGAGCGCGTGCACGGCTGCGGTGTTCACAGGCCCGAGGCAGAGGCCGCCGTATAGGCTGGCGCGGGCCATGCTTTCGCGAGCTTCGGCGTCGGTGGGATTACGCACGGCTCGGCAAAGGAAGCGCGCGCACAGCGCAATGCCTTCGAGGGCGTAGAGATCAACGAGCGGGTGCGCGAAGCGATTGGTGTAGGCCTCGATGCAATGCGTAAGTGCGTCCAGACCGGTGTAGGCGGTGACGGCGGCCGGCACCGAGTGCGTGAGTGTGGGGTCTATGAAGGCGGCGTCCGGAACGAGGTGCGGGCTGATGACGCCTTTCTTTAACTGAGCGGTTTCGTCGAGCAGGATGGCGTTGGGTGAGACCTCGCTGCCAGTGCCGGAGGTGGACGGGATGCAGACGAGATGGCAGTTGCGCGAGGCGAGCAGGCCGATGCCGAAAGTGTCTTCAATGCGTTGATCGTTGCGCACGAAGGCAGCGAGGAGCTTGGCGAGATCGAGCGCGCTGCCGCCGCCAATGCCGACGATGCACGCCGGGTTGGCGGCGCGTGCGTGTGCGAGCGCGGAGTTGAATGCCGAGATGGTGGGTTCGCCTGCGGGTACCGGATTAGTGGTGACACTGCATCCTGCAATGAACAACGCTTCCTTCATGCGATCGACCACTGCTGTAAGTGAGGGTGAATGCACAATCTGGATGCGTCGCGAGGCGAGTGCTGCGAGATAGGTAAGTGCTTCTGCGAGGCAGCCGTTGCCGAACGTGAGCCGGTTGGGTTGAAGGAAGGTGATCGAGCGCGTGCTCATAGGCTACTTAGCAAGCGCGGGGCGCGGTTTGGACTCGTTCTGGACCGTAGCGATCGCTTTCTGTGCGGCGTCGAGTGCAATCTGCGCGCCGGCTTTGAGGCAGACAATGTTGTTGGTGCAGAAGAGCAGGTCCACGCCGAGACGAACCCAGTGATGGAACTCCGCAGCCCCGCAGGCAGTTATGACCTTCTTGTTGTGTTTACGCGCGACGCGGACGATATGTTCAGCGGCTTCCAGCAATTCAGGGTGCGCGGTCTGGCCGGGCATGCCGAGGCTCGAGGCGAGGTCGGCCGGGCCGATGAAAATATCGACGTCGGGAACGGAGGCGATCTCTTCGATGCGGTCGAGAGCCTCCTTGGTTTCGATCTGCGCGAGGAGCGTGAGCTCAGTGTTGAGCTTCTGCTGTTCGGCGGGGACGGAGTCGACGATGCCGTAGCGGAGTGCGCGAGAGACGCTGAAGAAGCCGCGTGCGCCGATGGGAGCGAACTTTGCGTAGCGGACGAGTTCGTCGACCTCTTCGGGTGTGTCGACCATGGGGATGTCGATGATGTCGGGCCCACACTCGGCCGCCTTAAGGACGCTTTCGCGGCGCGCGTCGGGGATGCGGATCATCGTGAGCATGCCGGTGCCGGCCGCCATGCGGCAGAGATCGGCGGCCTCCGAAAAGCTGATGGGCGCGTGCTCCATCTCGATCCAGACGACTTGAAAGCCCATGTGCGCGGCGATCTCGAGAAAGATCGGATCGTAGGAGTAGAGCGCGGCGCCGAGCAGGGGCTGTCCGGCTGCGTCTTTGATGGCTTGATGAAGGCGGTTCATCGGAACTCCTCGGTGGTTGAATGACTGAATCATCGTTGTCTTAGACTCCGGCGGCAACTGGCATTTGCGATTGACGCCGCCACCCCTGCCAGGTGAGGTCGGCCGCTATGGGTGAGCCGGGAAGCAGAAGACTTGCAGCGACGCCGACGACGAGCAGAATTACGTGGCCGATGGCGCCGATCATGTAATCGTGCCATGGGAAGTTCCAGTGGCCGAGATTGAGCATCTTGCCGCTTTCGGTGAAGGTGGCCCACGCGGTGAAGATGAGGCTGACGATCAGGCCGGCGATGGCGCCTTCGCGTGTGGCTCGCGGCATGAGGAAGGCGAGCAGGAAGAGACCGGCGAGGCCGCCGGCGACGACAGCGGTAATGGTGTAGTAGAGCGAGAGCGCGCTGCCCTGAGTGTGGGCGAGACGAAGGGCGACGACTGCAGAAGCCAGACCGCTGAGCGCAACGACGATGCGGCCGGCGCGAAGAAGCTCGCGGTCGGTGCTGCGCGGGCGTGCGAAGCGGTAGAAATCTTCGACGGCAATGACCGAGAGGCAATTCATGTCGGAGGCGAGCATGGACATTGCCGAGCCTAGCAGCGCGGCGACGAACAGGCCTGCGAGGCCTGAGGGGATGTGCGTCACGAGGAAGTGCGGGAAGATGCCGTCGGCCCTGGTGATGGATTTGGGGATGGTCTCGCCGGTGAGGCGGTAAAAGCTCCACAGCAGGCTGCCGATGAGCATGAATGCGGCCCACACGGGAAGACACAGTCCAGCGCCTAGCGCGATGCCGCGGATGGCTGCGCGGTCGGAGCGCGCGATGAGGTAACGCTGCACGACGGTCTGATCGGCCGTGTATTTCTGCAGGTAGAAGAAGAATCCATAGATGACGAGCACGATGATGGTCGGCTGGTCGAAGCGGAATGCAGTACTGCCGAGGCTCATCTTGTGGTGCGTCCAGGCGTCCGCGAGGACAGCGTGCGGGCCTTGGGAGGGAAGGAAGAGCAGATAGGCGAGCGAGACGAGAATGCCGGCCCAGAGGACGAAGCCCTGCACGACGTCGCTCCAGACGACGGCTTCAACCCCGCCGATGAGCGTGTAGAAGATAGTGACAACCGCGGTGAGCGCGATGATTCCAGTGATCGGCCAACCAGTCATGCTCGCCAGCGTGAGTGCGAGCAGATAAAAGACGAAGCCCATCTTCGAGAAGTGGCCGACGGCAAAGGCGAAGGACGAGTAGAGACGGATACCGCGGCCGAACCGTCGGCCGAAGTACTCGTAGGCGCTCATGCAGACGACGTGGCGAAAGAAGGGAACGATTACGGAACCGATGAGTCCGAGGACGCCAACGAAGAGGATGCCGGGGACGAGCAGCGACCAGTTGCCCGCGTAGGCAGAGCCCGGGTAGGCGATGAAGGTGACGCTAGTGATGATCGTCGCGAGCAGCGAGAGGCCCATCGCCCACCCAGGAACCGAGCGGCCCGCTACGAAATACTGCTCGGTGGAGCGTTGACGCCGCGCGAAACGCAGGCCGATGGCGACGAGGCCTGCGAGGTAAGCGGCGATGACGATGAAATCGAGCGGACGCATGTGGAACCTGGTCTAAGCCGTTACGGCATGTTGAAGACGATTGCCGGCCATGATGACGGCCATGCGAATGGCGGCCTTCATGTTGGCCGCGCCGGCGATGTTCTTGCCGGCGATATCGAACGCGGTGCCGTGGTCGACAGAGGTGCGCAGAATGGGGATGCCGAGCGACATGTTCACAGTCGCTTCAAAGTCGAGGAGCTTCATGGGGATGTGCCCCTGGTCGTGATACATCGCGACGATGAGATCGTGCGAGCCGTTCGCGGCGCGAAAGAAGATGGTGTCGGGCGCGACTGGACCTTCGCAGTCGATCCCGCGTGCGCGGCAGGCTTCGACCGCGGGAAGAATGAAGCGCTCGTCTTCCCTGCCGAAGAGCCCGTGCTCGCCGGCGTGCGGGTTGAGGCCGCAAACAGCGATTCGCGGCTGCGGCTTGCCGAGAAGCTTCATGGCTTGGTCACCAAGCTCAATGGTGCGGATGATGCGGGCGGTGTCGAGATTGCAGGCTTCGCGCAGGCTGATGTGCGTGGAGACATGCACGACGCTGAGTCGCTGGCCGGCGAGAAGCATGCGCGAGTCGGGGGCGTTGCAGAGCTCCGCGATGTACTCGGTGTGCCCGGAAAAATGCATGCCTGTGAGGGTGACGGCCTCTTTGTTCAGCGGAGCGGTGACCATCGCGTCGGCTTCGCCGCGCAGGCACATCAGCGTCGCGTCGTGCACGTAGCGGACGGCGGCGGCGCCGTACTCGGCGCGCAGTGTGCCCATGGCGATTTGGGTGTCGGATGAGAGCGTGTGGCAGTCGCGGAACTCGACGGGAAGTGTGTCCAGACAGATGCCGGAGCATTGCTCAGCGGCGCGGATCGCGGCACGATCGCCGAGGATGATGAAGCGGGCGGAGCTTTGGATGGCAGGGTCCGCGAGCGCTTTGAGCGTGACCTCGGCGCCCACACCGGCTGGATCGCCGAGTGTGATCGCGATGGTCGGGCGGAGGTCTTCGGCGGATGACGTGCGAGCGTTCAAGCGATTACCTCGGGTGAGGCACGGTGTGCTTCCAGTAGACGACACAGAAGGTCGTTTTCGCCAAACCCGCCGCTCTTGAGCACAACGTGAACGCCATCGAACGGGCCGTCTTCTGCGACGGCGACGGGAACGCCGGGTGCGAACTCGTACAGGAGACGAAGTGATTGGATCTCGAGTGCGCGGCAGAGAAAGTGCGCGGTGTCGCCGCCTGTCATGAAGAGGCAGCCGATCTGCTCAGGACGATACGGTGAGAGCGCGCGGAGAATCTCGTCAGGCGTGGTCTGACCCAACTCGATGGCAACGAGCAGGTCGTCGCCCGTCGAGTGCGTTGCGAGCGGGGGATGCTCGGCGATCCCCGCCACCTGTCGAAGGCGGTCGATTTGCGCACGGCTGACGGGGTGCGGGCTGCCGACGAAGAAGATCGTTGCGCCCTCGCGCAGGCGCCTCGCTGGCTGGACCGTGACAGCGGGAAGTTCTGCCGCGAGAGCATGTGCCAGTCCACCGGAGCCGACCCAAAGGATGCGTTTGCCGAGAGACCGGGCAGCGCGCACGATCTCCTTCAGGTGAGTCTGTGTCGAGGCATCGCAGAGCGCGGCAGGAGTTCCGGAGAATATGCAATTTGCCAGCGAGGCGGCGAGCGGTTCGGAAGATTCATCCACAGCCAACCGGCGCAGCGAACAACCTGCTTTTGCGAGGAGATCGGCGATTGGAACAGTCCGACTGCCAGCGGAGCCGGAAATATTGAGCACGCCACCATTCGTAGTGCGGCCTAGAGCAGGATATGCCGGCGCTATGATGGCCAGTTCAAAACGGGCGTGTCGCAGGGTAGCGGCAATTTCGACAATGGTGTTGCCACGAAACACAGAATCAACTTTTTTGAAGAGCTCAGCTCTGGGCGGAAGTCGCTCTACGATGTGCCTCAGACGTAGCTCTGCTTGTTCCGCCGGCATGTCCCGGCTCTCCGTCGTGATGGCGTGAACCGCAGAGTTTTCTGCTACTTGGCCAAATATCCGAACTCGCACAGGGTCACACACAGAGGTGAAGGCCACTGCAGCATCGCACGCGCCCGTCAGGTCGTCCGCCACAATGGTCAGCGGCGGGCACCCCGGAGTGACCGGCTGAGGGCCATAATGGATTTCGGCCTTGCCGCGTGGCATCTTGGCGTCTCCTCTACGACCCGCATTGTTTCAAACGAATGGAAATCATGGCAAGACAATTTTCGGATGGTGCTCGAAAATGGAAGTAATTCAACGCATGACGAAGGAGAGAGGCCTTCCCGATGACGCCGATTCTGCGGCACGTTGCCAACCTGTGGACGCTGATGCAGCACCCCTCACGCGAGCGCGAGTGGGCGCTCGAAGAGAAGCTCGACGGGATTCAGGACGCGGGCTTTGACTGCGTATGCTGGGCGCCAAGCCCGGAACTGACTGACGGTCTTCGGCGGCGAGGGCTCACCTTTGTCGGAGGTATCGTGTCCGGAGATACAGTCGCCTTTCCGGCTCTCCTGGATGACCTTCGAGACGCGGGAGCGCTTCATATAAACGTGCAACTCGGTAGCGATGAAACGCTCACGCCCGAGGCGCTGCGGCTCACCACGACATTAATGAAAGAGGCGAAGGCGCGCGGCATGTGGCCGGCCATTGAGTCACACCGTGGGACTTGCACGGAGACCCCTGAGAAGACGTACGCGCTAGCCGACGGGTATTTTGAGGCGACCGGCGAGCTCCTGCCCATCTCCTGGGACTTTTCGCATTTTGCTGTCGTGAAACATCTGGCTCCAAACAATTTCGAGCAGCGGCTATTGGTTCGGCCCGATCTTGTGCAGAATGCGCAGCAGTTTCACTTCAGGCCGTTCAACGGCCATCATATGCAGCTTCCTATCACCGATGCGCGCGGCGAGTTAACGCAAGAGGTGAAGGAGTGGCTCCCGTTTGCAGAGTCGGTACTGCGCTGCTGGCTGGATGGAAACCGTGGAACAGATCGCGAGATATTCGTGTGTCCGGAGCTCGGGCCAGTTGAAGGTGGATACGCGCTGTCGTCCTTTCCCAATAGTTGGCAGGACGCAAAGGTGCTGCGCCTGGAGATCGACAGGCTGTGGCACCGAGTTGTCGACAGTTAGGAATTGCGGCGGCGATACTCGGCCGGCGAGCAGCCCGTGACGTGGCGAAAAACGCGGTGGAATTGCGGGTAGCTGCCGAATCCTGCCGCGAGCGCGGACTCCAACAACGTGCTTTGCCGCCCGGAAGCATCGTTGGCCTCATAGCGTTCGAGGAACCGCTGCATACGCTGGCGGTTTCGGAATTCGACGGTCGAGAGGCCGGTCTGTTGCTTGAAGAGACGACTGAGGCGTGAAGGACTCAGGCCGGCTCGGCGAGCAAGCTGCGAAAGGGTGTGGCTGTTCTCACCCGAGAGCAGCAGCCGCGCCGTGCTCTCGACGGCTGGATGGACGCGCCGCGCAGGAACTTCGCCGGCTCGCTTAAAACATTTCCACGAGTATAGGAGAGCGTATGCCAGCGTCGCATTGAGCAGGCCCGGCTCATCTGTGCTTTCGGTCAGGCGGGAGAAGAGTTCTTCGAAGCGAGCGAGTTCAGGTTGTCGCAAGCGCCGGCAGGTTTCGTCAGAGAAACTGCGCTGCAGTAGAGGAAGAGACGACTTGTCGACCGCGTTGCGCTTGATGAGCCGCCGCCGAAAGACGACGACCCACATCTGGAAGTCAGGTGTCTGCTCGAACAGGACATGTTCCTCGGCGGGAAACAGCCACAGCAGATCACCGCGGCGTATCCGGTACTGGCGATTACCCAGCAGATATGTCCCGCTGCCGCGCGTAACGAGATTCAACTCGAGCTCTGCATGATGATGTCGTCGGTTGGCGCCGGCAGGATTGGCGTAACGCCACGCTTTGCCGTCAACGTTCGCTGGGAGTTTGAGCCGCTGAAGCATACCGACAAAAAATGATAACAATTTCGAGAGAAATGAGAAGCCAGCCGTGGTGGCGCTTCACTAAAGTGCGAGCATGAAAATCACGGATCAGCAGCGCGAGTTATACCGCAACGAAGGCTACATGATTCTTCCCGGAGTTATCCCGTCGGCGATGCTGGAGATGTTGCGCGAGGAGTGCTCCTACTACCTTGGCTATTACGACTCCATCATGGATGCGAAGGGCGTGCAGACCGAAAACATCAGCCACCGGGGCAAGCGCTACTTCATCAATAATCGCTATCGCCTGAGCAATCGCCTGTGGCAGTTCATCTTCAGCGATCTGATGGCCGAAGTTGCGCGCGCAACAGTGGGTGATGAGGCGTACCTCTTTCACGAGCAGTGGGTGGTGAAAGGCGCTGAACAGGGAATGAAGTTCGCGTGGCACCAGGACAGCGGTTATGTGAAGTGGTACAACCCGACGACACAACACAAACCTTACGTTACTTGCTGGTGCACACTCGATGACGTGAGCGAGGAGAACGGCACGGTCTATCTACTGCCGCATTCCCGCGGAGGAACAAAGAGCACGATCATCAATCACATCAAGGAAGACGGCACGAATGACCTCATCGGCTACTCGGGGAACGACCCTGGCGATGCGGTGAGTGTGCCTGCGGGAAGTATTGTGGCCTTTGACAGCTTCGTGTTTCATCGCAGTGGACCAAACAAGACGGAGCGCATGCGCCGGATCTACCTCCCGCAGTACAGCGCAAAGCCGATCGATCGTCCGGACGGCAAGCCTTGGGCAATGGCAACTCCGTTCCTCAAAGATGGAAAGAACATTTATAGCCATGCCGAAGATACGCCGGAACGCTATGGTCCCTTCCCGGAGACAAAAAAGGAGAACGCGGCCTGAATCCTTGGCAGCCTGCCTGTTCCAATCGCGGCAATCTCGCGCACTCGATCGTCGCCGCATCCAATCACGTTCGACGCGAGAGAACGAGTAAGCTGACCAAGAGCGTTCTCGCATGAAGATCCAGGTTCTCACGACCCGCCTGAGTTATATGTCCAGCGAGGTTGCGGGACAGCTTATCTTCTGCGTCATTTCGTTTTATCTGCTCAAGTTCTACACGGACGTCTACGGGCTAACTGCCGCGGCTGCGGGAGCCATTCTGCTGATTGCCCGCTGCACAGATGCGCTCGATGCGCCCTTGTGGGGGATCGTATTCGAAAAAACACACAGCCGGTTTGGTAAGAGCCGTCCATGGTTTCTCTGGTTGTGCGTCCCATTCGCGGTTGCCGGTGTAGCGATGTTTGTTACGCCGAACATCGGCCCGACGGCCAAGATTATTTACGCCGCGTGCACATATGTTATTTGCAGCATTCTGTATACCGGGATCAACACGCCGGTTACAGCCATTCTGGCGTCGTTGACGCCAAGCTCTCAGGAACGCGTGGTGCTGACGAGCTTCCGCATGTTCGGGTCTAAGCTTGGTGTTCTGTTCGTCAATCTAACGGTACTCGGACTTGTGGCGCGGCTTGGTCATGGCGATAGCCGGCGCGGCTTCATGTTGGTGATGCCGATCTATGCAATCGGCACGGTGGTGCTGTATTTAGTGGCATTTCGGAATCTGCACGAGGTCACGGAAACTCAATGCCGGCAAAATTCGGTGCGGGATGCCTTGCGCGCATTACAAGGCAACATGCCTTGGGTGATCATCTTTGTCAGTAGCCTGTTCTTCTGGATTGCGTTCATTGCCCGCATCTCGACGGCGCCGTACTTCTTCGAGTATGTACTCCATCACGGAAATCTGACTTCCATTGCGAATAGCCTTGATGTGGTTTCGCTTGTCAGCATTTTGTTGCTTCCGTTCTTCTGCAGAGTCGCTTCGAAACGCACTGTATGGGCCTTGGGCCTTGCGGGCTCCAGCGCTGCACAGGTTGTTGTGTTCTGGGGAGTCCGCAATCACTCCATCGGCTTAGTAATGGCCGCATGGGTGATCGGATTCCTGGCGAGTGGAGTGGCTATGGCATTGCCGTTTTCGCTGCTTTCCGACAGCGTGGATTATGGAGAGTGGAAGGGCGGAGTGCGCGCGGCGGGCCTGCTTACTGCAATCGGTGCGGCATTCTGCCTGAAGGCGGGCAGCGGACTCGGTGGCGCGATCCCGGCATGGATACTCGCGCACTTTCAATATGTGCCAAACGCTGAACAGAGTGCCCGTTCGTTAACGGGCATAGAGTTGAGTTGTGTGTGGCTGCCGGCGATTGCCTATGCAGTCGCTGCGCTGCCTGTATTGTTCTATCACCGCTATGAGAGGCTCGAGCCACAGATCCGCGAGGAATTGGAAGAGCGCAGACGAATTGCCGCCGCGATGAGCAGCATTTAGGAGTTCCAACAGCGCATGGTGACGATTGAGCAACGTACTGATGATGCGATCTTCCGAAATGGTGATCAGCTTCTCCGCATCCGTTTCGTTACCGACTCGATCGCCCGTGTTACATACACTCAGGGAAGGGAATTCGTCGATCGACCAAGTCGGATCGTCGTCCCGCAGCCAGGCGGCGCAGCGTGTAAGATTCGAGAAGATCAGCAGAATTACATTTTGTCTGTCGAATCCTTAACTATCACAGTGAACAAGGTGACCGGCGAAATTGCATTCTTCAACTCGGCGGGCGAACTGTTGACTCGCGAGCCGGACGGTGGCGGCAGAATACTCACTCCGAAAGCCGCTACACGAAACATATTCCCCATAAACGCGCAGATCGCAACAGAGCAGAGCATCGACGGCGCGCGGGGAATCGTTGCCGAGCATCAGACGGTGTTCGATCGCGATGCGTTTGAGGCGAAGCTACAGTTGGTGCTTGCAGAAGACGAGGCACTCTTCGGACTTGGCTCGCATGAGGAAGGCTATGGGAATCTGCGAGGGCGTACCCGGGATCTCTATCAGCAGAACATGAAAGCTGTAGTGCCGCATCTGGTCTCCAGCCGCGGATACAGCATCCTGTTGGATTGTTGTTCGTTGATGATCTTCAAGGACGATGAGCAGGGCTTCTCCTGGTGGGCCGATACGGTGGATGAACTCGACTTTTACTTCATCCATGGCGGGAACTTTGATGGAGTCATGCGGGGATACCGGCACCTTGCGGGACCGACGCCATTGCCGCCCAAATGGGCGTTCGGGTACGTGCAATCCAAGGAGCGGTACGTAACTGCAGAGGAGATGATCGGCGTCGTAACTGAATATAGGCGGCGTGGAATTCCGCTGGACTGCATCGTGCTCGATTGGAAATCGTGGCCCAACGGCGAAGGTTGGGGACAAAAATCTTTCGATCCGATGCGCTTCCCCGATCCGTCTGGCTTCGTTGAACAGTTGCATGAATTCGGTGCGAGGCTAATGGTTTCGATTTGGCCAATCATGACGGGGGGCTGTGACAACCAACGCGAGCTTAACGAGCGCCACATGATGCTTGGCAATCAATCCACCTACAACGCCTTCGATGCTGAAGCGCGCGGGTATTACTGGGAGCAGGCACGACGTGGATTGTTCGCTCATGGAGTGGACGCGTGGTGGTGCGACTGCACGGAGCCGTTCGAGGCCGACTGGAGCGGCGCGGTGAAGCCATCTTCGGAGGAGCGCCTCAGGATCAACACGGAGGCATCGAAGCTTTGTCTGGATGCGGGAGAGATCAACGCATACTCGCTTGTGCACTCGCAGGGAATCTACGACGGTCAGCGCAGCGCGACTCGACAAAAACGCGTGCTGAATCTAACTCGTTCTTCCTATGCTGGCCAGCATCGTTACGGCACGTTCACGTGGAACGGAGATGTATCAGCAACCTGGGAGACGCTCAGGCGGTGCATTCCGGAAGGTGTAAATTTCTGCGCGACCGGTGAAGCTTATTGGACCGTCGATGCCGGTGGATTCTTCGTCGATAACAAGCCAGGTCTCTGGTTCTGGAAAGGGGATTATCGAGGCGGATGTCGCGGACTGACACCGATGGATGCGCTCGCGCCGGACCCGGGGGACACAGGTTCGACCGACTTGGGTTTCTGGGAGTTGTACACTCGTTGGCTGCAATACGCAGCGTTCCTGCCCATGTTCCGTTCGCACGGCACGGATGTCCCGCGTGAGATATGGCGATTCGGCGAAGAAAATTCGGCTTTCTATGAAGCGATCGCCGGGTGTATTCGATTTCGTTATCGTCTTATGCCGTACATCTATTCACTCGCGGCAGCGGTCACGTGGGACGGGGCGGCCATGGTGCGGGCACTGGCGCTCGAGTTTCCCGCGGACATCAGCACACACGCGATCACGGACGAGTTCCTCTTCGGCCCATCGCTGTTGGTCTCTCCTGTGACGCACCCTATGTACTACGACCAGGGCTCGCGAGCAATCAATCATGTGGCAAAGAGACGAGAGGTTTATCTGCCGGCAGGTTGTGAGTGGTTCGATCTGTGGGATGGCAGACTATTCGAAGGAGGTCAGGCCGTCATCGTAGATGCACCGCTCGACCGTATTCCGGTATTCATACGAGCTGGATCCATTGTGCCTATGACTCAGCCGATGCAGTTTGTCGACGAAGTGCGCAGCGCCGCATATGAGGTTCGCGTCTACACTGGCGCAGATGCATCGTTCGTCCTCTACGAGGACGCAGGTGATGGTTATACCTATGAAAATGGCGACTATGCCCAGGTATTAATCGAATGGAACGAGCAGTCGGGTCATCTGGTTCTGAACGCACGCGAGGGCAGTTTCCCAGAGATGGTGAGAGAGCGCGAGTATCGCATTCTATTAAGGTCGGCAGATGGCACGCGGCAACATAGCTTGCTGTATAAGGGAGACGAAATTTGTTTGCGCATGGATGAGGTGGATCGTTGCGATTAACATGCTTTGCAGTGTGCACCCTCTTCGCGTGTGCTTTCTTGGTGGGTGTTTCGCCTGCACCTGGCCAGTCCCGAGTGGCGCCGGTAGTTACGATTGCAGTATCACCCTCGGGCGATGACGCGGCCGACGGCACTGTCGATCATCCGTTTCGAACGCTCGAGCGGGCGCAGCGCGCTGTGCGCGAGATAAATGGCAACAGTAACGTCGTCGTGAAGCTCGCTCGCGGCACATACCGCATCGATCATCCGCTTATCTTTCGCGCAGTTGACGGCGGCCGCAACGAGCACACGGTGACATGGTTTGAGGCAAGACCGGGTGCACAGCCCGTTATCAGCGGCGGCCTTGCAGTAACCGGTTGGCGTTTGTGGAACGCGGAGCGGCAGATTTATGTTGCGGACGTGGCCCGAGGTTTGGACGCCCGGCAGCTCTGGGTGAACGACAGGCTTGTTCCGGAAGCGTCCATTGAGTTGGCAAGGAAAGACTGGAACTTCACGCGTGACGGTATAGTGTTGCATGCCGGAGCAGAGAATCCGCTGAGAATTTTGCAACACGCGAATCGGCTCGAGCTGCGCGCAACCGGCTTCTTCACCGAGAGAATCTCACCCGTTGAGCGTGTTTCCGGAGACTCGCTGGTGATGCGCCAGCCGGCCTGGGATAACAACATCTGGGGCTATGACACCATTGAAAAGCCCTTCGGACCACAATTTTCACACCTATATTTAACGAACGCGCTTGAACTGATCTCGCAGCCTGGACAGTGGTTTCTCGATCCTGCGCAAGGCAAGCTCTATCTGCGCCCGCCAGCCGGGGTCGACATCACAACAGCGGATGTCGAACTGCCGCGGTTGCCAGTGCTCGTCTCGGTAAGCGGCACGCTGAACGATCCAGTGCAGGACCTCTCATTCATAGGAATTCGTTTCTCCTACTCGAGCTGGCTTGGCCCATCGGGCGACGAAGGCTATGCCAGCCAACAGAGCGGAACATTTCTCGCGGGCAAGGCGGCTGCCTATCCGGCAGACCCCATTGGCACCTGCGCGCAAGGATGTAGCGGATTTGAGAGCATGCGCAATCAGTGGCAGCAGATGCCAGCAGCTGTTCAGGTGTCGGCGGCCAAGCGCATCGTATTTGAAGACAACATCTTTGCACACTTAGGCCAATATGCACTGGGAATTGGCAACGATGCTGACGCGACCCTCTCCGGTGTCGGACTCGCAACCGGCGACGTTACCGTAGTGGCAAATCTGTTCACGGACATTGCCGGCGGTGCGATTCTGGCAGGCGGCGTGCAGTCCGATGCACATCATCCGCGCGACCCGCGGCAGACGAACCGTCAGATAATTCTGCGCAGTAATAAGATTCAGGCGGTGAGCGAGGACTATCTCGACAACAGCGCGATACTCAGCACGTATGTGTTAGGCGCCGTCATTCTGCACAACGACATTTCTGACGTGCCTTACGATGCTATTGACATTGGTTTCGGCTGGGGTATTCAAGACCCCGGCGGGAATCCGAACTATCTCTTCCGTCTGCATACTTACGACTGGAAGCAGAATCCTATTTATCAGACCCCCACGACACACCGCGACGTTGTGGTTGCGAACAACCGTATTCACCGCGCAAAGAGCTATTTTCATGACGGCGGAGCTATTTATAACCTCTCCGCAGGTCCAGGCACTTTGATTACGGAAAACTACATTTATGACAATCATTCGATGATTGGACTCTACCTGGACGAAGGATCTCGTTGGATCACGGTCCGCCGCAACGTAGTGCAGGATGCCGGGAGCGAATGGCTCAATATCAACACGATGCACGCGGCCTATCCGATGCGCATTTCGCCGGATAATACCGCGATCGATAACTGGCACGATGGCACAAAAGTAGGCGGCATGTGGACCAATTATCAGAATGATTTGATTCTTGATGATCACCTCGTAAAGGACTATGCATGGCCCGCGGAGGCGCAGGAGATCATGAAAAATGCGGGCGTTGAGTCTAGTGTTGCGCTTCCAACGTATCCGATTCAGCCTGCACACTGAATGATTGGCAGAGCATGCGATGCTTCTCCAAAAGTCTTCTGCCCTGATTATTCCGGAATACCTATGCCGACATTGCGGTGACAATCGTCTGACCGTGACCTGACAATCCAGCGCGTTCGACCCTCTACGCTCGTCATAACGCTCGCTCGAAAGTGGCGGGTGATCATGCGACGAGGTGACGACCTGACAGGATGCAGTTGCTTCGAACACAAACCGTCGATCGCCTTGCTGTGACTGGTGCTGATATTTTCACCGACGATCGGGGAAAGGCAACTGTGGGGCGGTCTCCCGATCGCGATGTGGTCAGGCCAGTGCGCTTAACCCGTGAGCAGCGTATCCGCGAAGCTGCCCTCCTTTGCTTTTCAGAATCTTGCGCGGCTCCGTTCGCCCACACGCTCAACGCAGAAGACTGGAAAAGGCTTCTGCGCTGGTTGGATGTGAGCGGTCTGGCATTATATTTTCTCGATCGTATGACGGAACTCGATCAGCGAAGTTCTTTACCTGCGTCCGTGTTGAGTCGACTGGAGCGCAGCCTGGACGAAAACCGGGGGCGGACTTACGGGCTAATCGAGGAATCAGTAAGACTACAGCGGGATTTCCAATCAGCCGGTCTTTCTTACGCCGTGATGAAGGGCCTTTCGCTCTGCCCCGTGTCTGTATCGCGCCTTGAGCTTCGACATCAGTTCGATCTTGATTTCCTGATTGCGAGCTGCGATGCTCCGGCGGCAAAGGAGATCCTTGCGCTGCATGGTTATACGTTATTCGCGATCAGCGGAAGAAGCTGGGAGTTCAAGAAGGGACAGACGCCGCGTGTTCGCCGACAAGACCTCTATCGCGATCTGCCTTATCGTGGAGTGGAACTTCATCTCGAGGCCGCTACTCCGGGTACGCCAACGCGCCTCGACCGGACAGCAGCGAGGGAGCTACATGGCTTGACGATGCCTGTGCTTCCACCTGTCGATCTCTTTGTTGCGCAGGCGCTGCACGCTTCGAAGGACATCGCCAGTGCCTTTCTCCGAGCGTCACACCTCCTGGAGTTCTACCGTCATGTGCTCGCGCAGCGAGACGACATCTCGTTCTGGGAGAAGCTGTATCTTCACGCTCGTGAAGACAGGCGAACGTGTGTCGCGATCGGCATGTCGGTGTATCTCGCTTCATCCGTCTGGGGCAACTTTGCGCCGCAGGCACTTACTTCGTGGACCGTAGAGCAGCTTCCCCCATCCGTCCGACTTTGGCTAGATCTCTACGGTCGAGCTGCCGCGCTTCAGGTTCCGCCTGGAAACAAACGGCATTTGTGGTTGCGAGAAGAGTTGGCCGGAATAAGTAGCTTGGCTGGCGTGTCGCGCAAACCACTATTGCTGCCACTCAACCTACCTCGAGAAGTAATTCAACCGATACCGGGAGAGACACTCTCGATGCGAGTTGCCCGTTATCGTGTCCAGATTCATTTTGTTGCTTCTCGTATCCGATTTCATGTGCTGGAGGGGCTTCGCTTCCTCCTCGAGTCGCGTCGATGGAACACGCTTAGGAGTAATCTGCCGTGACGGCAACTTCCCTTGGTCCCGCTGCTCTGGCCTTCGATGCAATTGCTCCGAACTTCGACGAGCGATTCGGTGCATGCGCAAGCGTTGCGGCGCAGCGGCGTGCCGTTCGGGCTATCCTTGTTAGTCAATTTCCGCCCATGGGTCACATACTGGAGATTGGAGGAGGAACCGGTGAAGATGCGCTGTTCCTTGCCGAACGGGGCTTTCGCGTCCTTCTCACGGATGCTTCTCCAGCGATGGTTCATATCGCCAGACAGAAGCTCTCCCCGTTGGGCTCGTGTGCCCAAATCGTTGCCGCTGAAGAAATACAGCACTTTGCAGCGGAACGCCAGCGGCTTGGTGAGCCTCTTCTCGATGGAGCATTCTCGAATTTCGCACCGCTCAACTGCGTGCAGGATATTCACTCGGTGGCGAAAGGACTGGGATTGCTTCTCAAACCAGGCGCTCTCGCCGTGCTGGTTCTCTTCGGCACCTGCTGTCCGGCCGAGATGCTTGTCGAAGCTTTCCGCGGGCGGCCGCGCAATGGTCTCAGACGATTCAAGCGCGGAGGAGCACCGGCGACCCTGGCAAAGCGCACCTTTGAGGTCTTCTACCATCGAGCCTCGGATCTAATGCGTGCCTTCCAGCCATGGTTTGAACTGGAACGGAGGACGGGTATCGGTGTTGCTGTGCCGCCCAGTGCGGCAGAACCGTGGATCTCTCATCATTGTCATCTGTTGGCGGCCATGGAAGCGTTTGATCGTATGATGGCACGTTCGCTGGCTCCTTTTGGCGACCATGTCCTCTATCAATTCAGGCGAAAGCTAACGGCCAATCACGACTGCGAGGCAATACATCTTGACTAAGTTGAGAAAGATTGCCGAAGTTGACTTTCCCACTCGATGGGCTTCTTTCCGGCTGTTGGCATTCGAGAGGCAACGCGGCGGCAGAGACCATGAGCATTGCGAGACTGCTCTAGCACTCGTACTTGGAGATATTCACACAACACCTCCCCTCGTACGGATCCACTCGCAATGCGCCACCGGAGACATCTTTCACTCACTTCGTTGTGATTGTCACGATCAGCTGCATCTCGCTTTGAGCAGCATAGCTGAAGAGGGTGCTGGCATTCTGATCTACGAGCATCAGGAAGGTCGGGGCATTGGGCTGATGGAAAAGCTCCGAGCGTATGAGCTGCAAGATGCCGGTCTCGATACCATCGAGGCAAATCTGCATCTTGGACACAAGGCCGACCTGCGCGACTACCAACTGTCCATTGAAATTCTGCGTTTGCTCAACGTTCTCTCCCTTCGGCTAATAACGAACAATCCTGAAAAATTTAAAACGGTTGAGTCCTCGGGCATCCGTATTGTGGAGCGTATCAGCGCAGAGGTGCAAGTTAGCCCCCATGCCGCGCGTTATTTTGCAACCAAACGCGACAAGATGGGTCACCTTGTTGGTTCCGGCACCGCAATTGAAATCCCGTGCGAGCTCGGCTAAGAAACACATGATCCCAACCACGACTTGCGTCCGCTGGTGCGAGCAGACTCCGAAGGGATGACATTGAGGTTACATTCCCGAGACAAGCTGTTTCACTCGTGAGATTAGCCTCACGAACAACCGGAACTCTGCATTAGCGGGGCACATTCGTGGCTGATGTTTTATTGACGCATTCGTACCATCTTCCCTACGACTCGAAACAATCGGAGAAGATGCAGCCTTATCTTCCGCTGGGAACGCTCTATGCAGCTACCGCTCTGCGGGACCGGGGAATTTCGAGCGATGTCTTCGACGTGATGCTGGAAGCTCCCGAGCCTGGCTTTATTGCTGCATTACGGAACTCTGAGGCAAAGATCGTTGTTGTCTATGAGGATGACTTCAATTTTCTTTCAAAGATGTGCCTCACGCGTATGCGCGAGGTCGCGTGGCATATGGCAAGTGCCGCTAAGGATGCCGATGCCATTACCGTGGTGCATGGATCTGATGCGACAGATAATCCTCAACTCTTTCTTGAAAATCATTTCGATTATGTTCTTTGTGGAGAAGCCGAGAATCTCTTAGCCGATTTGTGCAGGGCCTTGCTCAACGGCGCTGAAGTCTCTCCATCGGATGGCCTGGTGTGCATGGATGCGTCGGGACGGCTCCTCCGCGGCTCGCAAAGGTTAGCCCGAAATCCTGCCTGGTCAGAGCTTGCGTTTCCAGCACGTGATCTGGTCGATTTAGAACCCTACAGAAGTGCGTGGACAAGTAAGCATGGATACTTCTCAACGAACATGGTCGCAAGCCGTGGGTGTCCATTCCGCTGCAACTGGTGCGCAAAGCCAATCTCCAGCAACCACTTTCAGTTACGCTCCGCTTCAGCTGTGGCTGACGAGATGCTCCTGCTCAAGCGAGCTGGCGTTGAACATATTTGGTTCGGCGACGATATCTTCGCCTTGAATCATCACTGGGTTGAGCAATTTGCCAGGGAGCTTGCAGATCGAGATGCTGCTCTGCCGTTCAAAATCCAATCGCGTGTGGATCTCATGCGCGAGGATACGGTTCGTCATCTGCGAGCCTCTGGTTGCACCGAGGTCTGGATGGGCGTAGAGTCCGGATCACAAATCATCCTCAATGCCATGGACAAGGGAATTACACTCGATCAGGTCGCAGTTGCGCGCGAGCGCCTTCGGCTTGCCGGCATTCGGGCGTGTTTCTTTCTTCAATTTGGCTATCCAGGCGAAACGTGGACTGAACTGCAGCAGACGATCAACCTGGTGCGTAGGCTACAGCCTGATGACATCGGCATTTCTTTTTCTTACCCATTGCCTGGTACCGTCTTTTATGACCGTGTGCAATCGCAACTCGGTGTCAAGCGCAACTGGATTGAAAGCAATGATCTCTGCATCATGTTCAAGGCAGCCTATACCACGGAGTTTTACCGTGCGGTGCGCGACGCGCTGCATGCGGAGGTAAACTCGTGGACCAAGTCGAAGCCTGAATGTAACGAGATCGATTCTATGTGGCAGGCTGTCGAGCACATGGAACCACTCAGCCGTGTATCGGATCCGCTTGTGTGGGGGCCTGAATTGGAACTCGCATCTTCTCCTGTGTTCGTTTCTGCTGATTCTCTGATAGCTCCTACAGGATCAAGGCAATGACAAGAGCATTAGAGGATGCATGCCAAACTGTTATAAGAAGCTCTGATTCAGAGCAGGCTGCGATAAAACTGCGTTGTCCTGTCTGCAAAGGAAATATCGGTGAAGAACTGAAGTGCAAATCCTGCAATTTTCTAATGCTAGAGAAGGACGGGATCACTCTCGCGCTGCCTCCGGATCGGCTCGCCTACTACTCCCAATTCATCGCGGACTACGAATACATTCGCGCTGCTGAGGGTCGCGGGAGCCATGACCAGGATTACTACCTTGCACTTCCGTATCGAGATAGGACCGGGAATAACAGCGCTCAATGGAAGGTCAGGTCCAGGAGCTATGACTACCTGATCCGCCGGATTATCAATTCAGCCGCGAACGGAGAGGCAGTCCTTGATTTGGGAGCCGGTAATTGTTGGCTGGGCTTTCAACTGGCCCGTCGAGGGTATCGAGCTGTCGCGGTTGATTTGCTGACCAACTCTCGGGATGGACTCGGGGCCGCAAAATATTATCGTCAGAATCTCGGCATCAGCGTTACTTGTTTTCAGGCGGAGTTGAACTGTCTTCCATTCCAGGAGGCGCAGTTTGACGTCGTGATCTTCAATGCTTCGTTTCATTACTCCGAAGACTATGAAATAACGCTGCGAGAAGCCCTCCGGTGCACCAAGCCTGATGGACTCGTTGTCATCTGCGATACTCCGTGGTACTCGCGAGAACTAAGTGGGAAGCAGATGATTGCGGAGCGTCGGACATACTTCCAGAGTCGCTTCCAGACTGCGTCGGATTCTCTGAAGACTGAGGAATTCCTCACGGACGATCGCTTGAAAAGCCTTGCAGACGCGCTTTCCATTCGGTGGACGGTACATCATCCCTTCTATGGATTGCGGTGGACGATGCGTCCGTGGATTGCAAGGATGCGCCGGCGCCGAGAACCATCGCAGTTCCGCATCTATGTGGCGAGGAAAGATGCCAGCCAGTCATGTTGATGAGAAGAATAATGATGTTATCACGGTGATCAACGGCCCACGTTGTGCATTAGGACCGCGTATCGTAAGTCGCGGCTCTCTCTATATAAGTAACGGTAAGTTACAGCATCTGTATGCGGAATCCAAAGCTCCGCCTGGAACGGGCAACAAAATCGATCTAGACGGGTTTCTTTTACTGCCAGGGCTAATTAACGCACACGATCATCTGCAATACGCACTGCACCCCAGAATAGGGCACCCTCCCTACAACAATTATGTCGAATGGGGAGAGGATATTCACGCGAGATTTCCTGAGTTGATTGCCCGGTACAACTCCGTACCGAGAGACATCCGACTCTGGTGGGGTGGAATACGCAATGTTCTCTGCGGTACCACTACCGTGTGCCATCACGATCCCTTATGGCCTGCGTTGCGGTCTGAAGGATATCCAGCAAGGGTGTTGAACGCTTACGGTTGGGCGCATTCGATCAGACTGGATCCAGGTATTCGCCGCGCGTGGGATGCCACACCGGATAAGTCCGCCTTCTTCGTCCATCTATGTGAGGGCACAGATTCACTTGCGAAGAGAGAAATTGTCGATTTGGATAGCTTGGGTATGCTCAACGCCAAGACGGTTGTAGTGCACGGCTTGGCACTCGATAGACCGGGGACCGCGCTTCTGCGGGAGCGCCAAGCATCATTAATTCTTTGCCCTTCTTCAAACCAATTTCTCTATCGCCGGCTGCCAGATATCGAAGTCCTGAGAGCAATGGAAAGAGTTGCTCTGGGCAACGACTCGCCTCTTACCGCTGACGGAGATTTGTTGGATGAAGTTCGATTCGCAATCGAACGTCTGGCGATTCCGATTGATGTCGCATATCGGATGATCACTGATGTCGCTGCCGGCATTCTGCGCTTGACCAACGGGGAAGGTCATATCCGCGAACTAGGCAACGCGGATTTCATAGCTGTTCGTGACAATGGTGATCCTCCGTGCGAGAGAATGCTTACACTCACTTGGCGAGATATAGAGTTTGTGCTGATTGGCGGTAAGGTACAACTGGCTTCTGAAGACGTATGGCGTCTTCTTCCGGCAGCAGCCAGGCATCGTATGGAGCCTCTGTGCATTGATGGATGCATCCGGTGGTTACGGGCGCCGATCCGGCAACTCACGCAACGCGCCGAAGACTTCCTTGGCCCCGGTATGGTGCGTCTTGGCGACCGTAAGGTTCGACTTCCTAACTTCGGCATTTCTACATCTTCGGTCGTCGCACATTATCCGAAACACCAGGGCGAGGAGAGGCTCTAATGGCGCACCTCGGTGTGCTTTGCTATCAAGGTGCCGGGCACCTGAATCCTCTCATCACGCTATCTCGGGAACTGGTGTCTCGTGGGCACGATGTCACCTTCTTCCTCCCCGCGGAGGTCGAGCCACGAATACGCCAACAGCGCTTAGGCTTCTATCCCATTGATGTGTCTGGCATCGAGCCGAAATGTCATCAAGCCGGATCAGCAGCTCGGTCGACTTCCGGATGGCGTGAAGACATACATGCGCAAATTCGCCGCTTTGACCAGAAGATCGGAGTCTACATTCGCGAATACCTGGCCGCAATTAGCGCTGCGCGCGTCGACGCGCTGCTGATGGGGGAAATCACGCTTGCGGGCCCGACCGTGGCAGAGATACTCCAGATTCCTTACTTTGTAGTTTCCACCTCCATTCCGCACAATTTTGGTTGGACTGCTCCCGAGGCATTGCTACCTCGCCGCACAGGGCAGGAAGAACTCGAAGCAAGCATCTTTGAAGTTACGGTCGTCTCCATGAGCGGTCCAGTTTTGAAGATTCTCGATCGCTACCGCCGTGAGGTTGGTCTGGGACCGTTGATCGACATCGCAGTGACCTTCCCGGAACTCGCACACATCACGCAATGGCCTAAATGTCTGGATACTGAGCGCCGGGAATTACCCGAGCGGTTCTTCTACACCGGGCCATTTGTCGATGCGACCGGCCGCTCTTCGGTTGATTTCCCCTGGCATAAGCTCAATGGCCAACCGTTGGTCTATGCCTCGTTGGGAACAACCCGAAAGGCCGAGCCGGAAATCTACGGACGCATTGCTGCTGCATGTGCCGGGCTTGACCTGCAGCTTGTGATTACATTAGGCGGTCGGCGCAATCTCGAAACTTTCGCGAATCTACCGGGGGACCCTATCGTTGTTGCGAATGCGCCGCAACTCGATCTGCTCAAGCGAGCCGACTTGGTCATAACTCACGCAGGGCCAAACACAGTCCTTGAAACATTACTATCCGGCGTACCGATGTTGGCAGTCCCACTGGCGCTCGATCAGCCAGCCGTCGCTGCACGCCTCCAGGCGCTGGGAGTTGCAGAGGTCGTGTCTGCGCGTTGCTCGGAATATCAGATTCGCGCGGCTGTCCTCCGACTTATCACGGAGCGTCGGTACAGGGATCTCGCCAGGGCGATGCAGGCTCAACTGCGATCTCTCCATGGTACCGAGCGGGCCGTTTCCATTGTGGAAAAAGCATTAGCGGATCACAGACAGATTATGCCTTTACCGGGCGAAGGGATCACTGCAGCCGCAAAGCAGGTGACAAGTGTCGCCCCGGGTTGAGCCTTCTCTAGTCAAATGGGTCGAGCGCGCTGTGCTTTGCCTGGCGGTTCTATATTTGTGCGCACATAGCCTTCCCCATGCCTGGCGAACCCTCAATACAGATTTCCCCAACTATTATCTGGCTGCACGCCTGGGGCGCGAAGGAGTCGATACCTCACGGATGTATGAGTGGACATGGATTCAACGCCAGAAGGACTATGCGTCCGTCGACATTCGAGTCATCGGACTGTTGCCCATCACACCGTTCTCAACTTTGATCTTTTGGCCTTTAACGTTCTTCGGAGCTCTGGCTGCAAAACATATCTGGATTCTGTTTAACCTTGCCTTGCTCGCCCCAATCGGATGGATTGTCCGTTCGCTAACCGGCCTTGCCCCTCGGAGAGTTGCTCTTGCGATCTTCATAAGTTTTCCTCTCTACCGAAATTTGTTGTACGGCCAGTTCTACATCTTTCTCTTATTTCTCATACTGGCCTCGTGCATCAGCTATCTGCGTGGATGGAAATCTCTTTCGGGAGCGTTAATTGCAATCGCCGCGGTTTGCAAAGTATTTCCGCTATTGCTGTTCATCGTATTTATCCGCAGACGAGAATGGAAAGCTCTGGCATCTGGCATCGTCACGGCGTGTCTTGCCGTTGGTTGTTCCATCGCTGTTTTTGGAGTGACACTGCATCGCGTGTGGCTGCTACAGATTCTTCCCTGGGTGATGCATGGCGAAGGGCTGGGAACTTACACTGCGAACGCGTCGTTTTCCGGAATTTTGCACTGCCTCTTTCTCGTTGAGCCTCAATGGAATCCACATCCGTGGTATTCCTGGCCGCTCGGATATGCAATACTCCTGCCGCTGCTTTCCACTCTGGTGTTCGCACCAGCCGTGCTGCTCATTCGGCGCGAGGCCGAGAATCCACGACAGATTCTTCTGGAGTGGTCGTCAGTGGTGACAGCGGCGCTTGCGGTTTCGAGCATCCCAGCCTCATACAACTTTGTGCTGATGATTTTTCCGGTATGCATTCTCGCTGGAATTCTCTTAGAACAACATGCCTACGTTTGGCTGACGGCGCTGGTTATTAGCTATCTTGGGATCGGATTTCCAGTACGGGTACCTGAGCATCCGCAGGGGTTTGCAGTTTTTTTCTATGGACCGCGTCTTCCTCTTACTCTTGGTATCCTCGTCGCTATCTACATATTGCAATGGAGAGGTCTGCGAGCTGTGAACAAAAGCTCAGATCGTAGTTGGTATGCTTGGGTTGCGGTCATGGCTGCATTGGTCCTGATGGATATCCGTTCCACTGTTCTCCTTGAACGAGGAGAGCGCAACGAGTATGCCCACCGGGTAGCTATCGATGGGCAGGGATTTGCTAACACTAGTCCTCAGGAGTCCGCAAACGATATCCGCTTCATTCGTTTCGGCCTTTCAGGGTACGAATTAACTCGAAGCTCACCGCATGACAACAACGAACTTCACCGCGATAGACAGTACGATGATCTGTCGTTTACGGATGACGGAAAAGACCTTCTGGTGGAACGTGTCGCGGCTACTTCCCCCGGAACACCTTCTCATTCTTCTCAAATCACAGATGCGCTGGATCACTCACGTGTGGTGGTCGAAAATGCACAGGATCCCATGCTCTCACGTGATGGCCAGGACCTCGCATTTCTTCGTTCCGATCATGGACGGGCGCGTCTGGTGCTGCGTCGCGCGTTCCGCGCGTCCTCGTCTGAAATCGCCCTCACATCTGCGATCTTGAATGTGTATGAGGCCTCATTTCTCTCCGAGAAAGAATATGCTGTTGCAGCCACCGAAGGCGAAGGGCCACCTCGCATTTTTCTGACTGATTCCGCACATCAAAAACCGGCCGTCTCGATTGTGGACTCACGCTATCCAGCTCTTTCACCGGATGGGCGCTGGATGGCGTACTCTCACCTCGATCATGGCTTCTGGAATCTGTGGCTACGCGACGGAAATAGCGGAAGAAGCAGCCGAATCGCAGACGTGCCTTGTAACCAAATTCAACCGTCATGGGAAGAGGACTCAAAGACATTGCTGTACGGCACCGACTGCGGCCGAAGCATCTGGTTCACGGCTATCGCAAGGCGAAAGGTAATTCCATGAAGCCGATCGATCCTAAAAGCTTGGTCGATATCTCTTGTGGCTAAATGAGTTCCAGCAGGCGGTCTAACTGAGCGCTGGCCTCTTCGAGGCTATCGTAGTGCAGTTCAAACGTCGGTATTCCAGAAAGGGTCTCCAATATTTTCTGATGCTTTAAGCGTATTTCGCCCGCGGAATAGAGTTCCTCAGACAGCCGCTGCGACGCGGTGCCATAAGGAAGCGAGATCAAAGCAGCGTGTGTGCGCTGCGAACGTCGCAGATAAACCACGCCAGAGACCTCAGCTTCATGCGATGTGTTTAAGCGAGGCAGATCCGACACAGAAACCTCAATAGAGGGCTTTCCCTCCATGGGTTGTGCAATGTATCGGTTGCGAAGCTCCGGAAACAGTAACTGTGCTTCCGGCCGAAAGCGCAGGCGATGGGAGTGCCCGATTACTCGCGGCGGATCGCAGTTATTAAGGAGATAGCAAGTATCGTCGGAGGTGTATGTCCATCCAGCGCGTGCACAGCCATAAGAAAGAGTTGACTTTCCGGCACCCGAATCACCGCAGAGTAGAAGCCCTTTACCTCGTTTGCTAATACATCCGGCATGAATGTCAGTCACTACCGAGGCACCCAGCAGCAGGTAAATCGCCTTTTCCAGAAAATTCTGGCGCAGGTAGAGTAGATCCGTCACCGCAGAGTCATTGAGCCAGATGAAGTTGGATCCGGTGCGAAGATCGAGTACAGCCTGATTTTCCACATCCGCCAACATCAAATAAAGATGGTTGTACTCTCGTCGCACTGGAACTGGTGGAGTCTGCGTCATGATGCTCTCGCTAACGCCGACTCTGATCTCAAGGTGCGAATCGCCATGCTGCAGAGTCCTGTGACCAAAACTCGCCTCGGCTGCCGCCAATACCTGATGCCGATTCGTCAGAATGGTCACGGCAAATCCGAGCGGGAAAAATGTCTTGCTGAACGGTAGGTCCATGTCGCAAAGCAGCGTTCGCTGCGAACGTGTGGGCGATACCTGGTCAGCGTTCGGATGAACCATGTTTGACATAGCAATTGCGCTATCGCTCAATATCTATATCTATTCTCGTTCTTCTGCCGAGGTCGGCAAAGAACGTTGGATTGAGCGTACCTGTTACGCGGACGGACTTGTCATCGCTACGTCATGCAATTGTCAGGAATCGTGGTCCACGTTCGGTTGTGCGGGATGGTTCTTTATCAGAAGCCGACTCTCAATCTGCAGTGACAAAAAACTGACAAGGTCCCGAAGATCACGAGACATCGTTCGGCTTCGATCTCGTTACGCTAGCCACAGCAGCGTCTCAAATGAGATTACAGATGCAGGGGGTACGCATGAGGATGTTCGATGATATCCAGGCGGACAGTCTTTCTCCAGCGATTCTGAAGAAAACGCTGGCGCACACAGGGTACGCGCTTATTCGTCAGTTGATTCCAGCATCGGACGTGCGGGCAGTCCTTGGAGACGTGACGGAGGTGCTCTCCAGGGCCGGATGGCTGCGCTCGGGCAGTTATCCGCTGGACCGGATACCGTCCGACGGGGTTGCATACGGCGACCCTGACTCGATCTTCAAGAGAACTTACCAGGAAGTATTCAACCTGGAGTTGTTCCATGCTTTGCCGCATCATCATGCGCTGAAGAGCGTCATGCGAATGATTGTCGGTGACCAGGTTCTGGTACATCCAAAACCTATCGGCCGTCTTATCTTTCCCTGTTGTGAACGTCTTGTCACCCATGCACATCAGGACTATGAGTTCATGGGAGGCGACCCGGAGTTCTATACCGTGTGGATTCCTCTGCATGACTGCCCAGTTGAGTCCGGATCACTCCGTATTCTTGAAGGGTCACACCGTTACGGGATTCAGAAACACGAAAAGGAAAACCTTCACGTTCCAGAAATCCCGATAAATGCGGTCGCCGGCGATGACTGGGCCGAAGGCCAAGTCAATGCGGGTGACGTGCTGATCTTTCACAGTCTCATTGTTCATGCGGCTGCGCCGAATATTTCCAATCGCATGCGTATCTCGCTCGATTGCAGGTTTCAGGACTCACGCCGAACGCTCAATCCCTCTAACCTTGTCTTTGCTGGTGAGTCCGGGAAATCATGGGAGAAGACATACGCAACTTGGCATTCAGAAACTCTCCAGTATTACTGGAGGAAGCTTCCGCTCACGTTGCAACCGACGCGTGAAGATATTGAGCATCTCGCGATCAACTCTCGGGATCCTGCATTGCGCGCGCGTTACGCCCGCATGGCGAGCCAGCTTGTCTGAAAGGCAATGCTCATTGCATTGATTCTCACCCTAATTCAGAGCTCGCGGCTCATAACGGGAAATGGCCGGCCAATGCAAGGGGCCTAACGGGCGGCATCCGCTCCTCGGCACGAAGTGCTCCCTCTGTCTCCATTCGGTACCTGATCAGTTCTGCAACGGCCAGCATCTTCATGTGGTGCTCGCCGCAGAACCTAATCAGGTCAGGCACACGTGCCATGGTCCCATCATCCTTCATAATTTCGCAGATCACACCTGCCGGACGAAGGCCGGCCATTCGCGCGAGATCTACAGACGCCTCAGTCTGTCCTGGGCGTACCAACACTCCGCCGTCGCGTGCGCGTAATGGAAACACATGGCCTGGTTTCGCCAAGTCGTTGGACATGGTTTGAGGCGAAATGGCCACACGGATCGTATGTGCGCGATCATAGGCCGAGATTCCTGTCGTGACGCCTTCCTTGGCTTCAATGCTCTCGGTAAACGCTGTACCAAAATGCGATGTATTCTCATGCGTCATCGGTCTCAACCGGAGATGATCTGCTCGCTCTCCGGTCAGCGCTAAGCAGACAAGCCCACGCCCGTATCTGGCCATGAAATTGATGGCTTCTGGTGTCACAAACTCCGCAGCCAGCGTGAGATCGCCCTCATTTTCGCGATCTTCGTCGTCCACGACCACGATCATGCGGCCTCGCGCCACCTGCTCGAGCGCCTCTGGAACGTTTGTAAACCCATCCCTCATGTCAACCTCCAGGTATCCGCTGTGAGGGACGTTTTAGAAAAGCGGCCGATCGATCCAGCGTCACAAGAAAGCATCTGCCACAGAATGACGCGGAGAGCATAAAAGGTTGTCATTACGTTGTCAGCTCTTTGCAAGATTGCTTTGGCTCAGGCACTCCGTAGTTCATGTCCTTGCTTGATTAAGGATTGAAGAACCGCAACAACTCCTGCTCGTCATGAGCGCTCAAGGAAGCCCGCACTCGCATGTGAAGGAGAATTGTTCCGGAAATCCGCGGCGAAAATCCATCCGGCGGCGTGTGGCACCTGGCGCAATTCTGCGCGAAGATCCTTTCGCCTTCGCTCTGCTTATGGTTAGTCCTATGTGTGGCCGTAGATTGCTGATTTGCGCCATTCTGATTCTGCTGCGCAGGCGGTGGTTGTGTCTGCGCCACGCCTGAGCAACATAAGCTCAACAGCGCAACGACGGTCGCGTAACGAACAATCTGTTCTCGGTCCATCTCAGCGTCCTTTCCAGGCAGGGAAGAGGAACCGGTACGTAAGTCCGGTCTCCCAGATATTTGCATCGTGGGTAGATGAAGACTGGCGCGAGTAGCTAGTCATGATTCTTGTATTGTGTGGCAGGTTGTAGTTGAGCCCGAAGTCGGCGCGCTGGGTATTCACGGAAGGCAGAGGATCGCCACGAGTGTTACCTATATTGAATGTTTGCTGCATCCTGAATAGTGGCTCGATCCGCCCTACCCAGCTGTCATAGCCGCCGAATTGCATCATGCGATAGGCCGCCTCCACCCAGTAGCCGTTGCCGTGTGCCCCTCGCGCCCACTCCGACCGCAGCCGAAAACCCGTGTCCTTTGGCTCCCACCAGACATGGATTCCAAAGAAGTTCTCGTGCGTCCCCTGCAGCAGGCGGCCGTAAGACGTTCCAATTTCGAGGCGCTGGTCTGGAAGATACAGATTTACTCTTCCTCCGGAGGAACGTGCTGAGTTGAACTGCTGGTTTCCGCTCCGGGCCGAAAAGTATGCCGCATAATCGATGGAATATTTGCTCCGCGAAATAGCGGATCCTCGTAACTGGCCGCCGAGACTGGTCGCCGTTTGCATGGTTCCTAGGCCAGCGATCAATGGGCCATCCTGGAAGTTGTCGATCCACAATGGTGATAGCCGCTCGTTAAACGTGGCAAATGGAGTAAGAAAGCTACCGCCAACGATCGTGATGTGAGGCGCGAGAAAATAGTCGCCTTGCAGATAAGTCAGAGCAATATAGTGGGAGTGGTTATAGCCATCCTGGTCACCGCCCTTCGGCGTGAAGTCTTCCAGTAGAGTCGCTCGAGATTCGAGGAGGAAATGATTGCCGATCGGCGCAGCACCCAGTGGCTCCATGATGGGAAGGTAGCTAGTGGCTCCGTTGTTCGTGCTGGTAAAGAAACCAAGCCCTCCGGACAGAAGTGGGGTGTTTTGTGCAACGCCCCACTGCCACATACCAGGCAAGGTGAGCACGAGCAACATTTGCAGTGGTCGCGTTGCCCTTCGACGGAGAGAGGAAAGCCGCTTTGACATCCACATAAGCAGCAACGGTATCGAACGAGGCGAGGAGCATGTGTCTTCAATTCGTCTAACGAATGTCAGTTGATTGTCATACGGCTCAGGTGGATTGCCGCATTATGTGTCCCTTCAACAAAATATTGACAAGATGCTGACGCACAGGTGACACCCCGCCCGAAGCGTGCTGTTTAAGGTTAGGAGGTGAAACGTGCGGATCAGGAAGGTGCTTCGGCGATCGCTGGACGTGTAGGCAGGTCTGGCTATGAAGCCGAACAGGTACGCGCTCATTGGGCCATTCGTGCTCTGTTCCTCTGGGGACACCGTAGGCTGCTCTTCCGAGTAACGGCGATCTCGCTTCTCCTCAGCATCACACTCTGCTTTTTTGTGATTCCGAAACGTTACACGGCCGTCGCGAGCATCATGCCCCCGGACTCCGGCGGTTCCCCTGCAATGCTGTTGTCCGCACTCACAGGGAAGGGAGGACTGGGCGCGCTCGGCGGTCTGGCCGCGAGTCTCCTGCACGAGCACAACTCAACAGCTCTCTACATAGACCTTTTGGAGAGCGGCACGATCGCCAATCACCTGATCGATCGTTTCGATTTGAGAAAGGTCTATTACAAGCGGTATTACGTCGATGCAGCTAAGCATCTCGCTCACCAAACAAAGATTACAGACGACAAGAAAAGCGGCGTCATCACGATTAAGGTTGAGGACACGGATCCTGCACGCGCGCGCGATCTCGTACTGGCATACCTCGCAGAACTGAATAAGCTGGTGAATCAGACCAGCACCTCCTCCGCGCGGCAGGAAAGAATTTTCATCGAGCAACGGCTCAGCTCGGTCCAGAACGATCTTGAGAAGGCACAGATAGAACTTAGCGACTTCTCCAGCCGAAATACGACCGTCGACATCACTGCACAAACCCGCGCGATGGTTGATGCAGGCGCGCGTCTGCAGGGTGAAATTGTGGCTGAGCGATCCGGACTGGAGTCGCTGCGACAGGTGTATACCGATGACAATATTCGCGTGCGGGAGGTTGAGGCACGAATCAGCGTTCTGCAGCACGAACTCAACAAACTCGCCGGATCGTCGTCACCTCCGCCAGCCGACCCTGCTGCCTCGGAGCAGACCGCGGGTGAACTCTATCCGCCATTGCGGCAATTGCCACGACTTGCCGTTCGTTACGTAGATCTGTACCGGCGTGTGAAGGTGCAGGAGGCAGTCTTTGAACTTCTCACGCAACAATACGAGATGGCTCGTATTGAGGAAGCCAAAGACATTCCCGTGGTACGCGTCATCGATGCGCCGGGCATCCCCGAGAAGAAGTCGTTTCCTCCGCGAGTGATTCTTAGCCTCGTGTTGACGTTTCTGGCGTTTGCAGCCACATCCGCGCTTCTTCTGCTCAGGGAGCGTTGGGCAAACGTGGACAGTGCCGATCCGCGCAAGAGACTTGTCGAGGCCATCAGCGGCAGTATCGGGCGACGCAAAGCGCTGGCGCTGGTCGCGAAGGGTGCTCTATGAGAAAGCATCTGACCAACGCAACCTATGGCGTGCTGGATTATGTCTCTTATCCGGTCGCGATGTTGCTCGCTGCCCCGATCGTGCTTCGCAGGCTCGGCGCAGCAGAGTACGGGCTATGGATTCTGTGCGCGTCGATCATCAGTGCTGGCGGGATCCTTGCTTCGGGATTCTGTGACGCCGGAATGCAACGAATCGCACGGCTTCGGGGGGAAGAAAAGATTGACACTGCAGCAGGCACCATCCGTGCGCTGCTCACCATTCATCTCGCTTTGGGAGCACTCTTCGCCATTCTCGTATGGTTCGCCGCGCCGACCGTGGCGCATCACGTAGCGGCCTATCACATCACCTCCGCCGAGTGCGTGTTTTCGCTTCGAATCAGTGGCGCGTGGATCCTGCTACGCGCCGTCGAAAGCGTTGGCGTCACAAGCCATCGAGCATTCGAGGAATATCGCGGTAGTGTTCAGATCAGCGTTGGTGTGAGACTCCTTACGCTTGCCTCCGCAGCACTGCTGGCGATGACTGGTTATCGCGTACCCGCAATTCTGATCGCCACGGGAGTTGCGCTTGCGCTTGGGATCTGGATGCAGTTCCGCGGACTTCGCAAATACCTCGGAGACGTATCCTTGCGGCCTACGTTCGATCGCAAAGAACTTCGTCTGCTCCTGCAACCTGGAGTGTTTGTGTGGTTCCAGTCTGCATGCGGAGTTGTCTTTGGCCAGTTGGACCGCATTCTGCTCGCGGTATCGTTCGGAGCCGCATCCCTCGCACCCTATGCGCTCTGCGTGCAGTTTGCGGCGCCTATCTTTGGCCTTTCGGCGTCAGGTCTCCAGTTTCTCTATCCACTCATTTCCCGCAAAGCACCCACAATGTCCCTGACGGTACTCCAGCGGATGATTGCCAAATCGTTTGCCCTTAATGTGCTCGTGGTAGCCGTGCCCTCCATTGCATTGCTTGCGTTCGGGCGGCCCATCATCCGCATGTGGGCAGGCCCGGCGATCAGTGAACAGTCGCTGGCCATCCTCCCGGGCGTCGTTCTCGGAACAGCCCTTTGGGCACTGGGAGTGACCGGCATGTACGCCATGCAGGCGTTAGGGCGGTTTCGTACAGTAGCTCTCTTGAATATCAGCGGGAGACTCTGCTCCCTCTTTCTCCTTGTCTATCTTCTTCGGCGCCGTGGAATCGAGGGCGTCGTTCTTGCACGAGTCTTCTACGGAGCAACCGCACTTCTGGTCTATATTCCGTTGCTTCGTGGACTATGGCTATCCAGGACCGCGCAAACTTCGCCAGGCTTTGCGGCGGGCGAACTGCAGGAGGGCCAGTCGTGAAGATTCTCGTGGCGGCCATCTCCTTTTCGTCCAAGATCTCTGGCATCCAACGCCATGCATTCAATCTTGTGCGTTGCCTCTTGGCTAACCCGGAAATTTCCGCGGTCCATCTCGTCATCGCGCCATGGCAACAGGAGATGACAAAGAGCGCCGGGCTCGCTCCCGACAGCCGGCTGGAAATACACGTCCCGCACCTCAAGCCTGACTCCATCAGTCGAAATCTGTGGCACTATCGTGATCTTCCGGAACTCGCCAGACACCTGCGATCCGATCTGATTCACCTCACCTACCCGGTCCCAATCGATGCGTCCTCCCTGGCGTGCCCAGTCGTTCTCACGCTCCATGATCTGTATCCGTACGAAATTCCCTCCAACTTCCGCTTTCCTCGTGTCATTGTTAACCGCCTTACGCTGCGCCATTGTCTTCGCAACGTAAATGCGATCGCATGTGTTTCAGACGTGACGCTTCTGCGTTTGAAGCAATTCGCACCCACGCGTGTGGAGCGCAAGGCTGTTCGCATCTATAACTGCGTCGAGGCCGCCGCGAGCGATGGTCCGAAGACTCCGTTGCCTGAAATATGCAGCAAGCCATTCCTGCTCAGCGTTGCTCAGCATCGCCGCAACAAAAACATTCCTTTGATGATCCGCGTATTTGCTTTTCTCCTCAGTAGAGGTGAAATTCACAGCTCGACCAACCTTCTGATCGTCGGAATCCCCGGGCCGGAGACGGCGAGCATCCAGAAGATGATCGCCCAACGCTCTTTGAACAAACGCGTCTTTCTCTACGACGGCCTGTCTGATTCCGAGCTGCGGTGGTGTTACGAGCTCTGCGATGCGCTGCTGGTGCCTTCAACGACGGAAGGGTTTGGTCTGCCGGTCGCAGAAGGACTGCTTGTGGGCTGCAGAGTAGTCTGCTCCAACATACCGGCTCTTCGAGAAGTTGGAGGGAAGCGCTGTCACTACTTCGAACTCGGCGAAGATGAAGAACAATCTTTCGCAGGCGCAATCACCACCAGTCTCAAACAGCCGAAGCCGCCCGCCATCAATCTGCCCCACCTGTCGGCTGAAACCCTTGCCTCGGAGTATGTAGCGCTCTATCGGCAAGTAATCGAAAATCGTTTCGCACAAATCGCTTCCCAGCCAAATCACAGCAAATTGCGGGACGGCTCCGCATTACGGGAGGTGTGAACGTGGCCGCGTCCGACTCCTGCGTTTCTAATCTCTACGCGGATGCGGTTGAGTCGCGCGTAAGCGCTCGAGAAGCTGTGCGTCGCGGCCTTCTTGGCAGCATTGCGAGCAAATTGCGGCCATCGGCAGATCTTCTGATGGCTGCGATCTGCACGTTCCTGGTGTACAGCCTCTCCGGAGTTGCACTCTCGCTTCGGCAGCGGATAATAGTGAGCATTGCCGTAGGGATGGTTGCCGCGTTTTCCCGTATTCAGCAGCAGGAATCCTCAATCTCCAACTTGAATCAGATTCGCGAGACTGAAAGCGTTATTCGTTCTACCGCCCTGTCACAGTTGATTGTTCTCTCCATCAATCTCGTGCTCGGCATTCATCTCCGCGCCTGGACATACACACTATTTCTATTCGCCATGGGGTCTTCCACGTTGGCGATGCGAGCCGGAATCACGCGTCTACTCCGCCGCCTTCACAAAGCCGGGTACGGAGCGGCTCCTGTTCTCATCTACGGTCATCCCGATACCACAAAGCAGATTGCAGCCGCGATGCTCCGGTCTCCGCTGTGCGGACTCCATCCCGCAGCCATGATTCACGACGAATCCATTCAAGCTGCCGATTGCATGTTTCGCGTCAAAGACGGCTTCTGCAATTCAATTCCCATAAGCATCGGACCGCTGACATCGAAAAATCTTGACTCGTTTGACTGCAATCTACTGATTCTCGCAGGACCCCATATGTCCAAGGACGAGATCGCCGCAACAGCCGACATCGCTCGTGAACACGGAGCTCCGGTCGCTGTCGTTTCGGCGACTTCGGACACCGACGAGTCTGTGGAGCGGATTGAGATCGACGGACTGCATTTAGTTACAAAAATGCGCGTGTTGCCGACATGCCATTCCGACCTCCTGAAGCGCGCTATGGACGTCTCAGGTGCACTATTCCTGATGATTGCCGGCCTGCCGATATTTCTATTCATCGCTGCGTGCATCAAGCTGGACACGCGAGGTCCGGTGCTTTTTATGCAGAAACGCGTAGGCCGCAACGGCGAGCTCTTCAATATCCTCAAGTTTCGTTCAATGGCCATCGGCTCTTCTAGGTATGAGCCCTCGCCCACAGCGCCGGCCGATCCACGCATTACGAGAGTGGGACGCATCCTTCGGCGTACGGGGCTGGATGAGACGCCGCAACTTATCAATGTGCTGCTGGGCCAGATGTCTCTCGTCGGCCCCCGGCCGGAGATGCCCTTCCTTGTCGAAGCACAGATAAGCCAGCATCGACCGCGGCTTCAGGTCACCCCCGGAATCACCGGTCTCTGGCAGTTGAGCATCGATCGCGCGTTCCCGATCCATCAGAACACGCATTACGACCTCTATTACATTCGCAACCGCACCTGGTGGATGGACGCCGCAATTCTTCTTCATACGCTCCTCTTCGCTATGCGAGGCGGCGTATGAAAGAGATCTCGGCCTGTGAGAGTGTCGTCGCACATCCCCACGTCAACGTGTTGGGCGTCGATGTCTCCGCCATCAACATGGATCGCGCCATCGATCTGGCAGCGAGGTGGATCGCTACAGGGCAGAGCGGCTACATCTGCATGAGCGGCGTTCACGGCGTGACGGAAGCACAATCCAACATGCAACTTCGGCACATCCTCAACAACTCCGTTATCAACGCTCCCGATGGCATGCCGATGTCCTGGATCGGATGGCTCCGCGGACACACGCAGATGGACCGCGTGTATGGACCCGACTTTATGACGAACCTCTGCAAGCTTTCAATCAGCAGAGGGTATCGCCATTACCTGTATGGTGGTCAGCCTGGCGTAGCGCAAGCGCTTAAGTACGCACTGGAGGAGCGCTTCACAGGCTTACAGATTGTTGGTATCTATTCTCCACCGTTCAGGCCGCTCAACCCGGAAGAGGAAGACGCCTTTCTCAATGACGTATCGCACACAAAGCCTGACATCCTCTGGGTGGGCCTGAGCACCCCAAAGCAGGAGTGCTTCATGGGGGAGTACGCGAAACGCCTCGGTGTGCCGCTCCTGGTCGGTGTCGGCGCGGCTTTTGATTTCCATGTAGGACGAATTCACGACGCACCTGGATGGATCAAGCGTGCAGGGCTTCAGTGGTCGCATCGACTAGTACAGGAACCGCGACGTCTCTGGAAACGCTATCTGTTCAACAACCCTGTCTTTCTTTGGCGGATCACGCTACAACTACTCAAACTGCGGAGCTACGGACCTGCGGTTACGCGCGCGCCGAAAGCAGCATCCTCCACGACAAACTCTTGACAATTTCCAAACCCACAGATGACAAGTGTGTTTCGTCAACTAGTTACCTTAAAGGTGACCTGAACGTGGGGACTCAGGCGGTTCCTTTACATTGAATGCATCGCAGAATCTATGGGGAAGAAAACTGATGAAGAAGAAATATATTCTAGTGTTACTGCTCATTCTTGGAGCAGCCATCGCGCCCTCAACATGGAACGTTCGCGCCCAAGATTCGCCGCGCCGAATTGAGATCACAGCCAAACGATTCGAATTCTCTCCCTCTGAGATCACTGTCAAAAAGGGAGAGCCGGTTGTCCTCGTCGTCAAAAGCGCCGACGTAGCACACGGTCTCCGATTTCGTGAACTCAATCTGAACGTGAAGGTCGACAAGGGTGGAACCGCGGAGTTGCCGTTCACACCAGACAAAACCGGCGACTTTGTCGGCCACTGCTCTGTTTTTTGTGGCTCGGGTCACGGCGAGATGACTCTGACAATGCACGTGGTGAACTGACGTGTCCCCGATTCTCCGCTGCACCTTCACGCTTGCTCTCATTGGTGTAATCGGCTGCAAAGCTACGCCTCCCGGCAAGTTTGAGAAGGGAACGATGAACTTTGCGAAGCACCATTTCCTGATAGGCAACAAGAAGCAGAAAAATCCGCTGCCCGATAGCCGCGATACCTGGAACGACGGCAAAGAGGCATTCTCGCATTACTGTGTCGCTTGCCATGGCATGGACGGGCAGAACACAGGTGTCCCATTCGTCGATCACATGTCGCCACCCATCCCGTCGCTCGCCTCGAAGCATGTTCAGAGTTATACCGATGGCCAGCTCAAATGGATTCTCGATAACGGCATCTGGCCGTCTGGTATGCCCGGCTCCAAAGGCACTCTCAGTGATGATGAGCTTTGGTCGATCGTCGTGTTCCTGCGACACCTTCCACCAGCCGGCAGCCAGGGAACCCCGGACATCTATACACACTGACCGCTATCAGCGCACCGGGCGGTGATAACCATGACAGACGACATTCGCGAAAGGAACGAGACTATAGCTCGCGGTTCGGGGATCGCATTCGCGATTGGCTTCTTCTTCGCGTTTCGGCTCGCGATTACTATCCTGTCCATGAGTCTGTTTGGAGCGGACTCGAAGGCGGGTTCGGCCATACGGTTAATGTTGCAGTTTCTTCTCTTGATTGTGGTCCTCTTCACATCACTTGGTATTACTCCAAAACTCCGCGGCCTTCTCAAAGTATCAAGTGTTCGATGGGCGCTCCTCTTCCTGGCATTCTCTGGTTGTAGTTTGTTCTGGAGTGAAACCGCCTCTGCCGCGGCTTCGGCAATTTACTGGTTCGCCACTGCCGCTGATGTAGCGATAGTGCTTTTGCTGCTCGGAAGTGGGGATACGCCTCAGGTCGCGTCTTCGCTGATGAAGGGATTCATCTGGGGCGCGGCTGCCATCGCCTGCGTCGCATGGCTAATGCCCACTCAGTACGATCTCCGTTTGGGTGACGAGACCTACTTCAATGCCAACTCAATCTGCAATGTATGTGTGTTCGGGGTGTTCTTCGCTCAGTACCTCATGAGACGCAAGCATGCGAAGATGGGCATCATCACGTTCTTCCTTGCTCTCACAGCTCTTCGGAGCTTAAGTAAGTCCACGATTGCTGCTTTCCTCGTGAGCGGGACATACCTGCTGATTCAGGATCGTTCGATGAGTCGCAGGAACAAGATGCTGCTGATGATCGCTGCCGTCGTCGTGATTCTGATGTTTTGGGGCTTGTTTGAAGCCTACTATGACTTCTATACAACCTATGGCAATCAGGCAGAGACGCTGACTGGCCGCACGGCAATTTGGCTCTATGTTGTCAATGCAGTGCCTGAGCATCTCTTCATTGGGCACGGATTCGATTCCATGTGGAACGTAGTGCCCGCATTTGGCACCTTTGAAGCACGCCATGCTGAGAACGAGGTGCTGGAGCAGCTCTATTCCTACGGACTCGCCGGCGTCGTAATCCTTTGCGGTGTCTATGGCAGCCTTTACCGCAACATTCGACGATTCGCTGACGCTCGCTGGAGGACGATCGGCATCAGCGTCGTACTGTTTGTTGTGATTCGCGGAATTGCGGAAGCGGAACCGTTTGATCTGTTGCTTCCGCTCTGGATAGTCGTCCTGTTCAGTGCATTGCTGGATCATCCGCAGACCAGCGAGCCAGCCTTTTCCATTGAATTAAAGCCATCGGCTCCGGCACGTACTACGGCAGTCGCGGAACCCGGCCTTAACCTCCCCTGATTTCATTGCTGGAGCGGCTCAAATTGTCACTCGATTGTCATTTGAACAAATTTGTGCTGGCTCTTATACACTTCCTCGAACAGAATAGGAGCGGGAGGTCCGGATCACTATGACGGGTATTGATCTCACTGGCGCAGAGCGGCCAACCCAGCCTGTGGCTGCAGTAATGCTGGGCACCATTCTTGTGATCGAAGACGATCCACGAATGCAAAAGGTCCTCCGCAGAATCTTCACCGACGAGCACTACAACGTCGCGATTGCAGGCGACGGCCAAGCAGGTCTCGATCTATTCCGGTCCGAGCACCCATCTGCCGTTGTTCTCGATCTCATCCTCCCACGTATCTCTGGCCGTGAGCTCTGTCAGACATTCAAAGCGATCTCCAACGAAACGCCCATCATCGTCCTCAGTGCTGTCAGTGAAATTGTGGATAAGGTTCTGCTGCTTGAACTCGGAGCAGATGACTACGTTACCAAGCCGTTCAGCCCTCGAGAGCTTACCGCTCGCGTGCAGGCTGCCATCCGCAGACAACGCAAGCCCCCCGTGTCCAATACCTATCGTTTCGGCGATTGCGAGATTGATTTCCGCAGCATGACTGCGCGCCGCGCCGGCACACCTGTCGTGCTTACCGCACATGAATTCAAGCTGCTAAGGTTCTTCACCCAGAATGTTGACCGCGTCTTGACCCGGGAGGTTCTTCTCAACGAGGTCTGGGGCTACAATGCCTATCCAACGACCCGAACCGTCGACAACCAGATTCTTAAATTGCGCCAGAAGCTCGAAACAGATTCGGCAAATCCGCAACACCTGCTGACAATTTATGGCGCGGGGTACAAATTTGTCCCATGACTTTCAAACCGTACTCTCACGCCGACCTCGCACTCTCTCGCGCCTAGCGTCCGTCTACCGCAACGGGGGCATCCGAACACACGTCCTTCTCGTTGTCGCGATGGCCGTGGTCACAGTCATTGTTACCGCCCTCTTCCTCATCCTGTTGCGCCATCGTCTCAGTGCACAGGTTACAAGCGATCTCTCTCAGGACCTCAGTCGCTCGGTCATCACCTTCCAGAATCTCCAGGGTGAGCGATTGCGCGCGCTTGATCGCGAGAACGCGCTGCTGTCTGATCTGCCCACTCTAAAGGCACTGATGACAAGTGGCGACGACTTGACCATCCAGGACGGTGCGATCGAGTTTTGGCAGCTCAGCGGCAACGATCTGTTTGCGTTGGCCGACGCCTCCGGAAGGGTCATCGCCGTCTATACAACCAACAATTCCAGCGGCGCCTCTCTGCATCGCGCCTTGCAGATGCTGCTGGCCTCTCCGGAACGCCACTACCTGGTCGATGGCCGATCGCTGTATCAGTGCTCACTGCGACCGTTGTACTTCGGCAGCGAAGAGAACGGCACCTTGCTCGGCTACGTGTTCAGCGGCATATCCATTGAACGCACTGTTCGCCAGATCAGTGAACCCACCGGCGTCGAGGCCGCTTTTCTCAGCGCGGGAGACGTTGTCACTAGCACGCTTCGTCCCTCCGATCAGGCCGCACTCTCCAACCCGCAACTGCTCTCCGCAACGACACAGAACCCGCTCCGCGTTCAGATGGGATCGCAGCGCTTTCTTGCTGCAACGGAAGACCTCTCGCCAGTCTCCTCCTCTCCTCTCCAACTCGTCGTTCTCAAGTCCTTCGATCCAGCCGAGCGCTGGATGAAGCGCATCGATCGCATGGTACTCAGCACCGGTCTGCTTGCGCTCGTCTCCGGCACGCTTTTGATGATTGCGCTCGCACGTCTCCTCACACGGCCGCTCGAAGAACTGTCCGGAAGCGTTCGCGCCTTCGGAATGGGCGACAGCGATTATCATGTGCCCCG
>Ga0070741_10002203_pt1 | contig 53889 bp, 46 predicted proteins | sample Coa_R1_4_FD_66440 | JGI IMG/M metagenome (GOLD analysis project Ga0070741, IMG submission 66440) | Surface soil microbial communities from Centralia Pennsylvania, which are recovering from an underground coalmine fire - Coalmine... | ecosystem: Environmental > Terrestrial > Soil > Unclassified ... | reverse complement strand
CCTAGCCACGCTCGCGCCCTACGCCGACGAGCTGCTGGTGTACCCGTCCACCTCGCGCATCACCGCGAACAACGCACCGCGCTACGCTTTTGCTTTCGCCGTCCCGGTGGCGACGCCCGGCCTGAAGTTCATCTGCCGCCAGAGCCTCGACCCCGGCGGCAACCCGGCCGACCACCCGCTGGCGGCGCGGTTCGAGGAGATGGACGCTGTGGCGGTGTTCCACGAGGTCGTCGTGCCGTGGGAGCGCGTGTTCCTGCAGGGCGATCCGGCGCTGTGCAACGCGCTCTTCCGCGAGACGCCCGCCTTCTACCACGGTGTCCACCAGTTCACGGCAAAGAACCTGGCGAAGGCGGAGTTCGTGCTCGGTGTGGCGGCGCTGCTGGCGGAGGCGATCGGGCGCACCGAGGTGCCCACCTACCAGATGATGCTGGGCGAGATCGTGGACGCCGTGGAGACGCTGCGCGCCTACCTGCGCGCGGCCGAGGTGGCCGCGGTGGCCGACGAGCGCGGCTACTACGTCCCCAACCCGAACATCATGGCGACCGCGCGCAGCTACTTCCCGAAGGTCTATCCGCGCCTCGTCGAGATCCTGCAGCTCATCGGCTCCAGCGGCCTGATGGCGACGCCCACGGAGGCCGACCTCGCGGCCCCCGAGCTGGCCGCCGACGTCGAGAAGTACTACCAGGGTGCGACGCTCGGCGGGCACGAGCGGGTGCGGCTCTTCCGCCTTGCCTGGGACGTGGCGGGCAGCGACTTCGGCGGGCGGCAGGTGCTCTACGAGCGCTTCTTCGGCGGCGACCCGTGGGTGATCCAGGCGACGCGCTTCACCGGCTACGATCGCGCTGCCGCCGTCGGCCGCGTGCGGGCGCTGCTGGCGCGCCAGGCCGCGGCTGCGCCCTAACGGCAGCGGGGGCAAGAGGCTCGCCTCCACGACGCGCCGGTGGTTGCGAGCACGGCGGGCCTACGGCCCAGCCGACTAGCGGACGGACGCCGGCAGGTTGTAGAACGCCGCCCGGCCCGGGTAGCGGGCGGCGGAGCCGAGATCGGCCTCGATGCGCAGCAGCTCGTTGTACTTCGCCACGCGCTCACTGCGCGCGGGCGCGCCGGTCTTGATCTGCCCGGCGTTCGTCGCCACGACCAGGTGCGCGATGGTGGTGTCCTCCGTCTCGCCGCTGCGGTGCGACACCACGTTCGCCCAGCCCGCGCGCTCGGCCATCTGCATCGCCGCCAGCGTCTCCGTCAGGCTGCCGATCTGGTTCAGCTTGATGAGCACGGCGTTGGCGGTGCGCTCGGCGATGCCCCGCGCGATGCGCGCGGTGTTCGTCACGAAGTGGTCGTCGCCCACGATCTGCACGCGGTCGCCCAGCCGCGCCCGCAGCCGCGCCCAGCCCGCCCAGTCGTCTTCCGCCAGCCCGTCCTCCAGGCTGATGATCGGGTAGCGCTCGGTCCAGCCGGCGTACAGCTCGATCAGCTCGTCGCTGCTGAGCACCCGGCCCTCGCGGCGCAGGTTGTAGCGGCCGTCCTCGTACAGCTCGCTTACCGCCGCGTCGATCGCCAGGTGGGCGTCCTCGCCCGGGCGGTAGCCGGCCGTCTCGATGGCCTTCAGGATGGCGTCGAGCGCCTCAGCGTTCGAGCCGAGCTTCGGCGCGAAGCCGCCCTCGTCGCCGACCGTCGTCCCGAAGCCGCGCTCCTCCAGCACTTTCCCGAGCGCGTGGTATACCTCGGCGCCCATCCGCAGCGCGTCGGCGAACGTCGCCGCGCCCGTCGGCATGACCATGAACTCCTGCAGGTCGGTCGACTGCCAGTCGGTGTGGGCGCCGCCGTTCAGGATGTTCAGCATCGGCACCGGCAGCTCGCACGCGTCCACGCGGCCGAGGTAACGGTAAAGCGGCAGCCCCACCGAGGCCGCCGCCGCGTGCGCCACCGCCAGCGAGGTGCCGAGGATCGCGTTCGCGCCGAGGCTGCTCTTGTTCGGCGTGCCGTCCAGCTCCTGCATCGCCTGGTCCAGGGCGACCTGGTCGAGCGCGGACCTGCCGACGAGCAGCGGCGCGATCCGCGTGTTGACGTTCTCGACGGCCTTCAGCACGCTCTTGCCGCCATAGAGCGCCTTGTCGCCGTCGCGCAACTCCAGCGCCTCGTGCGTGCCCGTCGAGGCGCCCGACGGTACGGCCGCCCGCCCGCCACTGCCGTCCGACAGCCACACCTCGACCTCGACGGTCGGGTTGCCACGCGAATCCAGGATCTGTCGGCCTTGCACCCGCTCGATCAGCGCCATCTGGTCCTCCTAGACGACGTGCAGCTTGATCAGGTCGGCGCGGCCGCTGGCCAGGCGGCGGGCCGCGCCCACAATGACGGTCAGGTCGCCGCGCGCCAGCAGGCCGCGCACGGCCAGCTCCTCGCTCACCCGCGCGATCACCGTGTCCGTATCGCCGTCGAGCGAGCTGAGGAACGGCTGGACGCCCCAGTACAGCGCCAGGCGTTGCCGCACGCCCTCATCCGCGGTGAACGCATAGATCGGCGCGGCCGGCCGGCACTGCGCGACCAGGTGCGCGGTATGACCGCTCCGCGTGAACACGACGATCGCCCGCGCCTCGACGTCGTCGGCCAGCGCGCACGCCGCGCGCACGAGCGCGTAGGCGCGCGAGCGCTGAGTCGGCGGGAAGGCCTTCGGGTTCGGCTCCAGCGCCTCGGCGGCGATGCAGATGCGCGCCATCGCCTGCACGGTCTCGACCGGGTACTGGCCCACCGCCGTCTCGCCCGAGAGCATCACGGCGTCGCTGCCGTCGAGCACCGCGTTCGCCACGTCCGAGGCCTCCGCGCGGGTCGGCCGCGGATTGGTGGTCATGGACTGCAGCATCTGCGTGGCGGTGATGACCGGCTTGCCGGCCGCGTTCGCCTTGTGGATGATCCGCTTCTGCAGCGGCGGCACCTCCTCGGCCGACATCTCGACGGCCAGGTCCCCGCGGGCCACCATCAGCCCGTCCGCCGCGCGCACGATCGCGTCCAGCTCGCGGATCGCCTCCGGCTTCTCCAGCTTCACGATGATCGGCACCGGGGCGTGCTGCTGCGCGTGCATCAGCTCCCGCGCCCGCGCCACGTCCTCCGGCCGGCGCACGAAGCTGAGCGCCACGTAGTCCACGCCCAGGGCCAGCCCGAACGCCAGGTCCTCGGCGTCCTTCTCGGTCACCGCCGGGGCGCTCACCGCCACGCCCGGCAGGTTGATGCCCTTGTGCTCGCCTAGCGGCCCGCCGTGCACGACCCGCGCCCGCACGACCGGCGGATCGCTCCGCAGCACGCGCAGCTCCAGCAGGCCGTCGTCCAACAGGATGCGGTCGCCGGGGCGCACGTCGTAGGGCAGGTGCGCGTAGGTCGTCGGGATCAGGTCGTCGTGCCCCACGGCGCCCGGCTCCGTGGTGATCGCGATCTCCTGCCCATCCACGAGCCACAGCGGGCCGCCGTTCGCCAGCGCGCCCACGCGGATCTTCGGCCCCTGCAAGTCCTGCATGATCGCCACGGCCCGGCCCAGCCGCGCCGCCTGCTCGCGTACGGTGTTGAACAGCGCCGCGTGCTCCGCGTGCGTGCCGTGCGAGAAGTTCAGCCGCACCACGTCCACGCCGGCGTGGATGAGCGCGGCGAGGCGCTCGGGCGTGCTGCTGGCCGGCCCCAGCGTGGCGACGATCTTCGTGCGGCGCGCGCGCGCCAGCACGTCGGCTGCGTGCACGCCCATCCTCGGCTCGCCGGCTAGGCCGCCCTCTCCCGCCTCCCCGCGGACCGCGTCGCCCTCCGCCGCCATGGCAAGTCTCCCACGGGCTGTAGTAGTCTCCCGGACTCTGCGACTGTAGTTCAGCTTACAATGTTCGGGGCTGAAACGATGAGCGCCTTACCGGTCCACGGCGACTCCACGCTTCCCTTCGTCGAGACCAACCAGTTTAGCGATCCAGGCTCGCAGAAAAGCGTCCGTTACTCGGTAGGCGCCTTGGGCCGCGAACTCCACCAACTCGCGCTCGACCAGCCGTTCGAGGGAGCGTTGCACTGTGGATGCCGCGCCGAGCCGGTGCCGCCGGCGATAGGCCTCCGAGAAGACCTCGTTCTCATCAGCGACCAGAGCCGTGAGCACCAGACGCTGGTGAACTGACAGCCCCTCCCAGAGCGTTGTGTAATGGGCATCCTCGGCCTCAAGCACTTGGCTCAGCGCCCGTTCCACTAACGACGGGGTAGCCTCGGTGCGCTGGATGTAGGCTTCGGCCCAAGTGAAATAACATAGTTCCTGGGTATCGTGCGGGTGCCCGCCCGTAATCGCCAGGATGCGGTCGAGAGCATCCTCGGAGATATGCTGCTCTGTGGCCGCGAAGCGCTCCCGGATGAATTCGCCGAAGTCGTCTAGGTTGATCGGCCGTAAGGTCACCGGCTTGGCGAGCTTGTACAACGGCTCGTTCTCGTCGGTGAACACGTGGTGCAGCAGATGGCGCTTGCTGCCGAGAAAAACGTGCGCTACATCACCTTGATGTTGAAACACTGCTCGCATAAGAGCGGGCAGGTGCGGGTCGATCGAGGTCACTTCCTGGAACTCGTCTAGTACCAGAACTACCCGCCGCTGCCGTTGTCGTGCAATCTGGCCTGGCATTTCGAGCAGGTCCTCGATCGTTCGGTCGAGATCGTGTGCGCGGTGGCCTGCAGTAAACTCGAAGGATGGGGTGCCGTCAGGATTGAGCGTGATCTTGGGACGGATGCTGAGCTGCTGGAACAGCTCCAAGGCGCGCTGTCGAGCGCGCTCAACAGGCGCGACCAATCCGTTGTAGATAGCGCCGGCAAGCCGATCGGCGAAGCGATCCTTGGTCGGCGTGCGGAACAGGTCGAGATAGGCAGTTAGCACCCGCTCCTGCTTCAGCCGCTCCATGGCCCGGATTACGAGAGACGTCTTCCCGTAGCGTCGCGGCGAGATGATGACGACGTTCTGTCCACTCCGTAGATCGGCGGCAAGCTCCGCCAGTTCTGCGACGCGGTTCGTGAAGTGAGCTCCAGTAGCAACTTCGCCGTATCGAAAAGGGTTGTCCACTGACCCACCCGAATTACGCAAGGTTGCGTTACGCGAAATTGCGTAACGCAACTTAGTATAATCACAACTCTGCGCCGGCGCAAGTTCGCCCACCGTGACCATCAGTTCGGGTGCCACATGAGCCGCGTCGTGTTGCCATGCCGCTGCTTGGGACGGCCGTCCAAGGTGCGCCAGGACGGTAGCGGCGCTCCCGCCAGAGCTTGCTATGCCGGCCCAGCCGCGGCCGCGAGCGGGCGCTGGCGGAGGTCACCGCGCGGCACGGCCCGGCGCAGCCAGGCGGCGGTGCGCGCGGCCAGCGCCGAGATCGTCAGCGCGGGGTTCGCGGAGCCTTGCGTGGGCAGCACGCTGCCGTCGCACACGAACAGGTTCGGTACGTCCCAGGTGCGGCACCACTGGTCCACCACCGAGTCCTCGGGCGTGAAGCCCATGCGGCACGTCCCCACCAGGTGCGCGTAGCGGCGCACGTAGTGCGTCTCCGTGGCGCCCGCGGCGGTCAGCACGTCGCGCGCGCGCTGGATGCCCGCCCGCATCATCCGCCAGTCGTTCTCGAACAGGTTGAAATGGACGTACGGCACGGGGATGCCGTACTGGTCCTTCTCCGTCGGGTGGATCGAGACGTAGTTCCGCGCGTCGGGCAGGATCTCCCCCAGCACGCCGATGGCGGCGTAGTGGTTGTAGTCCTGCATGCGCGCGACCAGCTCCTCGCCGAAGCAGCCATCCTCATCCGTGATGAGGTGCGCCATCGCGATCGGCAGCGGCGCCACCGTCTGCAGCGAGTAGCCGCGCACGAAGTCGTTGCGCGGGTCCGTCTCGTAGAACTCCTCGGTCGAGGCGCAGGCCGGCGGCGCCTTGTACTGGCGGATCAGCCCCGGGAAGCGGCCCCACACCACCGGTCCCGCTTGCGCCATCAGGTACTTGCCCACCAGGCCGCTAGAGTTCGCCAGCCCGTCCGGGAAGCGGCTCGACGTCGAGTTCAGCAGCAGCCGCGGCGACTCGATGGCGTAGCCAGCCACGACCACCGCCCGCGCCCGCTGCTCCTCCTCCACGATGTGCCCATTGGCCAGCGTGCGGTAGTAGCGCACGCCCCGCGCCCGGCCGTCGGCGTCCACTACGACCTCGTGGGCCATGCAGCCGGTGCGGATCTCCGCGCCGTGGTCGATGGCATCGGGGATGTGGCTCACGTGGATGCTGCTCTTCGCGCCCACCTTGCAGCCCAGCAGGCAGAAGCCGCGCATGATGCAGTGCGGCCGCTTGCCGCCCACGGCGCCCGCCGGGATCGCCACCGGCCCGCCCGCGACGACGCGGATGCCGAGCTTGACGCAGCCCGCGACGAGCATCTGCCCGGCGGTCCCCGCTTGCAGTGGCGCGTAGGGATAGCCGTGCGGCTTCCCCCACGGCCAGCGCGCGGGGCCGGACACCGGGTACTCGCGCTCCATCTGCTCGTAGTACGGCTCCAGATCCTCGTAGGCCAGCGGCCAGTCGGCGGCCACGCCGTCCAGGCTGCGCACGCGGAAGTCCGAGGGATGGAAGCGCGGGCAGAAGGCGGCGTAGTGGACCGTGCTGCCGCCCACGCCGCGCCCCGAGTTGTTCGCGCCCAGCTCCAGCGGCTCCGTGCCGCCGGTGATCCGCAGGTCGTTCCAGTACACGTGGGCCGAGCCCGCCTCGTCGGACACCATGCCCGTCTCCGCGTCGTGCCACGGCCCCGCTTCCAGCGCCACCACCGAGAAGCCGTAGCGCGCCAGGCGCTGCGCGAGCACGCCGCCGCCCGCGCCGGTGCCGACGATGCAGAAGTCCACGGGCTCGCTCGGCGGGTACTCGCGCATCTCCACGTCGAGCACCCAGTCGGGCGACAGGTGGACGTGCAGCCTCATCGGCGCGCCCCCGGGTCGGCGGGCGCCTCGTCCGCCTCCCACGGCTCGCGGGCGCCGAAGTTGAGCGCGAAGTAGCCGCGCGGGTAGGCCGGGCCGCCAAAGCCGATCGTGTCCCAGGCGTAAGGGTGCGCATAGTAGACGCCGGTGATCTGGCGCAATGCCAACTGCGTCCACCAGCGCCGTGCCGGCAGACGCTCCCACACCTCGCCCGGCGGGCTGCCGCCGCGCACCGCTTCCAGCACCGCGTCCTGCTGCGCGCCCTCAAGCCGCGCGAACGGCGCGCCGTGGAGCGCCTGGGCCGTCTGGTCCAGGCCCTCCAGCCCCCACGTCCAGGCGTCGCGCGTGGGCGGCATGTCCTCGTAGCGGAAGCCCGCCGGTGCATGGGCGCGGCAGAGCTGGTCGATCCACGGACCGATCGGCACGCGCCACGCGGCGGGGCGCCACTCCTGCGGAATGACCCGCGCGCACAGCGCTTCCAGCGTGGCCTGCTGCCCCGCGTCGAAGAGCTCGTAGTGCGGCACGTTGTGCACGCGGTCCAGCACGACCTCGCGCGTCGCGTCGTCCCAGTGGCCGCGCTGGTCGAGGACGTGGTAGCCCGGGTAGCGGTCGCGGAGCATGCTCATCCCTCGCGGCGGCGGAGCAGCGCGGCGACGAAGCCGAGCAGCCCCACCGAGCAGAAGAGTAGGGGCGCGAACAGCGGCGGCCCCATCGTGATGTTGAACTGGAGATTATGGAAGCCGCCGGGCATGCGGCGGATGCCGCGCAGGTGCAGCCCGAAGCCGACCAGCCCGTCGAGCAGCGTGACCGCCGAGGTCAGCGGCAGCACGCGGTGGGCCACCCGCCGGCTGCGCGCCGCCCCAACGGCCGCTGCCACCATCGGCGGCGTCACCCACACCGGCGTCCACATCCAGCGCTGGTTGAAGCTGCCGCGCAGGTGCTCGAAGTACGCCTCCCCGCCGGCCAGGACGGCGAAGATGGCCGAGGTGAGCGCCAACCCCTGCTGGAAGCGGCCGTGCTGCACGTTCCACTCGATCTGCTCAGGCAGGCTGTGGTTGCTGGAGTGCGCGACGAGGCGGTGCGTGCGCTGGCGCGCGGCGACGAGCGGCGCGGGTGGCAGGGCCGGCACCTCGCGGCGCAGCAGCCCCGCCAGCACGCCCATCACGCCCACCGTACACATCAGCAGCGGCGCGAAGACGGGCGGGCCCATCACGACGTTGTAGCGTCCCAGCCGGAAGCCGCCCGGCATGCGCTGGATGCCGCGCAGGTGCAGCCCGAAGCCGATCAGGCCGTCCGCGAGCGAGGCGAGCGCGGTGAGAGGCAGCAGCGTGCGCGCGGCGCGCTCGCTCACGAGCGCCGCCACTGCGGCGACGATCGCGGGCGGGGTAAGCCAGACCGGCGTCCACATCCAGCGGTGGGCGAAGGCGCCCCGCTGGTGCTGCGTGTACGCCTCGAAACCGCTTACGAGCGCGGCGAAGGCGGTCATCACCGTCATGCTGCGCTGGAACCGCCCGAGCCGGATCTCGCGGCGCGCCAGCGCAGCCTCCGCCAGCAGGCGCTCGGCGGGGCTGGGCGCGCGGCGCGCAACTCCTGGTAGCCGCATGGGTCCCGCTCAGCGCGCCGAGTTGGCGGTCACGTTGTCGTGGCGCCGCGCCGGCACGCTGCCGCGCGTGGGCGGCGCCGCCGCGTGCCGGCGCCCGCGCCGTGCCCCACCGGCCGTCCGCCCGAACACCAGCACGCCCAGCCCGCCGAGCAGCAGCGCGCCCGCGGCGGCCAGCCCCATCTCCAGCAGCGCCTCCGTGTCAGGAAGGTGCATAGTCATCTACCATCTCCGCCGTGGAGCTCGCGGCGCCCGTGTTGCAGATTCCGGGCCACGCCGGCGGCTGCGCGGCCCAGAGCATCGTAAGGCGATCTGTTCGCCGCCGGATGGCGCCCGGCCAAAGCGCGCTCGTGGGCCGGACTGCTGGTGCTAGCCGTCGCGGCGCCAGCGCTCGGCGTCCTGGCGGCGCAGCTCCAGCCCTAGGCCCGGGCGGCTCGGGTCGGGGCGCAGGCAGCCGCCCGCGGGCCGCGGCGCGCCGTCGAACAGCATCTGCTCGATGCGCGCGTGGTCGTGGAAGTACTCGACGTGCGCCAGCCGCGGCGCGGCGCAGCCGACCTGCGCGTGCAGCGATGGCGCGCAGTGCGCCGAGAACGGCATGGCGAAGCCGTGGGCGATTTCGGCCGCCTCCAGCCAACCGGTGATGCCCAGGCAGCGCGTCACGTCGGCCTGCTGGATATCCACGGCGCCGGCCTGCAGCATCGCGCGGACGTTCCAGGGGTCCCAGGCATACTCGCCCGCCGCCACGGCCATCGGCACGTGCTGGCGCACGAACGCGAGCTGCTCCAGGTGGTCCGACGAGACCGGCTCCTCGAAGTAGCTCACGCCCTGCTCGGCGAAGCGCTGCGCCAGGTGGATGGCCTGCTTCACGGTGTAGGCGCCGTTCGCGTCCACGAACAGCTCGGCGTCGGCGCCGATCGCCTCCCGCGCCGACCGCACGCGCGCCACGTCCGTCTCAGGGCGCGTGCCCCAGTCCGTACCGATCTTCATCTTCACGCGCGGAATGCCCTGCGCCACCCAGCCGCCAAGCTGCTCCTGCAGCTCCGCCACCGTGTAGCTGGTGAAGCCGCCGCTGCCGTAGATCGGCACGGCCTCGCGGTGCGCGCCGAGCAGGCGAAAAAGCGGCTGGCCGGCCACGCGCGCCTTCAGGTCCCACAGCGCCACGTCCACGGCCGAGATGGCGGTGGCGGCGATGCCCTGGCGGCCCACGTTGCGCACGAGCGCGATCATCGCGCCCCAGGCGCGCCGCACGTCGTCGACCGGGCAGCCGACGACGGCGCGGGCCAGTGAGTCGCGGATCAGCGGCGCGGCCGCCGCGGCGCCGTAGGTGTAGCCCAGGCCGCGCGCGCCCGAGTCGGCCACCGCCTCCACCAGCACCATCGTGGTGGAGTCCCAGGCGAAGGTGCCGTCGGCCTCCGGGCGGTCGGTCGGTATGCAGTAGACAGTCGTCTCCAGGCGGGCGACGTTCATGGCGGCGCCCCCTACACCACCTCGCGCACCTTGTCCGCGAGCACCGTCTTGATGATGTCGAAGCGGTCCGGCTCGCCCTTGGCCATCGCCTTGGCGAAGTGGAGCGCCTGCTCCGTCGTGATCTTGCCGGGCATCGGCGGCTCGTTCGCGTCCACTACCGCCTCGATGACGGCGGGGCCGGGGTGCGCGAACGCCTCGCGCAGCGTCTGCTCGCAGCGGCGCGGGTCCTCGATGCAATAGCCCGCGGCGCCGCAGGCCCGCGCGTAGGCCGCGAAGTCAATCGGCTGCAGGTCCACGCCGAACTCGGGGTTCGCGCTCAGCACGATCTGCTCCCACTTGATCTGGCCGAGCGTGTTGTTCTTGATGATGATCACCTTCACGGGCAGGTTGTACTTCACGAGCGTCGCTACCTCGCCCATCAGCATCGTGAAGCCGCCGTCGCCGACGAAGGCCACGACCTGCCGCCCCGGATACGCGACGGCCGCGCCGAGGCTGTACGGCAGCCCGTTCGCCATCGTCGCCAGGTTCCCGGAGAGCGAGTATTGCATGTTGCCGCGGATGCGGATGTGCCGCGCCGACCAGGTCGCGATGGTCCCGCTGTCCGAGGAGATGATGGCGTCGTCCGCCAGCACCTTGTCGAGGTGGTAGGCGACGACCTCCGGCTTCATCGGCATGTCCATGCGCGTGCCGCGCTCGCGCATCAGCGTGTTCCAGTCGCGCATGCGGTCCTGGGCCTTCTCGAGGAAGCTGCGCATGTTCTTGCGCTCGATCAGCGGCAGCAGCGCGCGCAGCACGTCGCGGCAGTTGCCGACCAGCCCCACGTCGGTGGGGTAGCGCAAGCCGATGCGCTCGGGATCCACGTCCACCTGCACCGCCCGCGCCTGGCCCGGCTTCGGGTAGAACTCGATGTACGGGAAGCTGCTGCCCAGGATAACGAGCGTGTCGCACTCCTCCATCGCGTCCTGAGAGGGCGCCGTGCCGAGCAGGCCGATGCCGCCGGTCGTAAACGGGCTGTCGTCGGGCACCACGCCCTTGCCGAGCAGCGGCTTCACGATCGGCCCCGCGACGGCATCCGCGAGGGCCAGCACCTCGTCGCGGGCGTCCAGGCAGCCGCGGCCGGCGAGGATCACTACCTTGTCGCCGGCGTTGATGATGTCGGCGGCCTGCCGCAGCAGCGCCTCCGAGGGCAGCGGGTGCGGCGCCGCGAACAGGTCGGCGCTGTGCTTCGGGATGTTCGCGCTGGAGCGCGGCACGTCGCCCGCTTCCCACTCCTGGATATCCTTCGGGATGGTCACGTGCGCGACGGTGCGCTGCGCGAGCGCCGTCTTGATCGCCTCGTCCACGACGTTCTGCACGTGCGCCGGGCCCATCACGCGCTCGTTGTAGGCCGCCACGTCCATGAACAGCCGGTCCAGGTTCACGTCCTGCTGGTAGTGCGTATTGATGAGGTCGTGGAAGGTATGGCCGGTGATGGCGAGCACCGGCTGGCCGTCGCACTTGGCGTCATAAAGCCCGTTCAGGAGATGAATCCCGCCCGGCCCGGAGGTGGCGAGGCAGCAGCCAAGCCGGCCGGTGTACTTGGCGTAGCCCACCGCGGCGAAGGCCGCCGCCTCCTCGTGGCGCACCTGGATGAAGCGGATCTCGTCCTGCCGCGTGCGCAGCGCCTCCATGATCGCGTTGATGCCGTCGCCCGGAAACCCAAAGATCGTGTCCACGCCCCAGTCGATCAGGCGCTCGATCAGCAGGTCCGACGTCGTCTTGCCCATGGCCTGTCCCCTTCCCGTGGTGTGAGGTCGACGCTCCGTGGATGCCGGGCGGGGCCTCCGCCGGCCTGTTGCAGTCCCCGTGCCGGCGCGGCGGCCTCACAAGCGGCGGCGCGCCCGAGACGTCTCGGGCGCGCCGCCTGGGTCAGAGGGGATCGGCTAGCTGACGCGGATGGTGACGCGGTGGATGCCGCTCACGCCGTCGGGCAGCGAGGGCGCGACCTGCGTTGGCTGCGGCGCGCCCGTGCCGTCGGTGGCGCGCACGGCGAGCACCTGCATCGGCCCCTGGGGCAGCCAGTCGGCGGTCCACAGCACCCAGGTCAGGTTGCTGAGCGCGGGCGCGAGCGTCGCGGCGCTCCAGGTGTTGCCGCCGTCCGCGCTCACCTCGACGCTCTGGACGCCGCGCGCCCCGGCGAACGCCAGGCCGCCGATCTGCTGGTAGCCGCTCGCCACGGTGCTGCCGTTCACGGGCACGTCGATGCGCGACATCGTCTTGATGATGCCCTCGTTCGTCCAGCCCCGCTGCTGCCAGAAGCCGCGGTAGTCGCCGTCAATCACCTGGATCTCGGTCACCCACTTGGGGTTCTTGATGCCGTACAGGTTCGGCGACAGCACGCGCACCGGGAAGCCGTGGTCCGTTGGCAGCGTCTGCCCGTTCATCTCGTAGGCCAGGAGTGTCGTCGGCTCCATCGCCTTCTCGATCGGGATGCTGTCGCTGTAGCCGTCCTCGCAGCGGAAGACGACGCGCCGCGCGCCGTCGCGCACGCCCGCCTGGGTGAGCACGTCGGCCAGCCGCGCGCCGGTCCACTGCGCCGTGGAGATGAGGTCGCCGCCCACCTCGTTGTCAATGCACTCCAGCGTCTGGTACTGCTGCACGGCCGGCAGGCCCTTGATCGCATTCAAGTCGAGGTCGAGCGAGTTCGCCACGAGGCCCGTCACGCGCAGGCGCCAGCGGCTCCCGTCGATCGTGGGGTCGCCGAAGGTGTTCTTCGATACCTTGTAGAAGCGGTCGTTCGGCGTGATGACCGGGGTGATGCCGGGCAGGTCCACGGCCTGCCACAGCCCGCGGGCGTAGGCGCGCGAAAGGTCCTGCCGCGCCAGCAGGTCCAGGCCGCGCAGCGCCGCCCCGCCGCCGACGAGCAGTCCCGCCGAGGCCAGGCCCGCGCGCTTGAGCAAGGTGCGTCGGTCCATTAGCGTGTGACCTCCTTTGCCGTGGTGGACGCGCTGCCCCGCGCGCGCCGCCCGCCCGTGGGCGCCGGACCGGCGCGCTGCGCCGCCAGCCAGTACACGCCCGAGAGCACGATGGCGTACGCCGCGCAGCCGAGCAGGTACGCGGCCGTCGCGGCGACCGGGCCGGCGGGGTACAGCTCCGTGCCGAAGAAGCCGAGCCCATCGGCTGGCAGCACGACGAGCAGGATGAACAGCCAGGCGGCGAGCGCGATGCCCACGGCGACGCGCGGTGTCGGCCGCCGCGCGTACAGCGCGCCGAGCGCCAGGCCGACGAGCAGGATGCCCCCGACCATGCACCAGAAGAGCGCCAGCTTCGCCTGCGCCCCGAAGCGGTTCACCAGGAACGTGAACAGCTCGCCCGGCACGTAGAATGTGCCCCACTCCACCAGCACCTCGGGCAGCAGCGGCACCCGCAGCGCCGAGCGCGCGACGACGCCGACCAGCAGCAGCGCCACCGCGCCCAGCAGCCCGCCCGTGGCGCCCAGCACCCAGCGCGGCATCTGCGCCATCGCTTGTCCCCCTCCGCTCTACGTCTAACGCTCTATCAGGTACTACGTAACCGGCGTACACCCGCGATCATTGCACGGCCGTCGCGGCGCGCCGCGGCGGTGTTGCAGCGGCGTAGCAGCGGCCGTGCCGGCCGCGCGACCGTGCGCGCCCCGGCCCGCACCCGGAGTATAGTCCTGGTGATCGCGCCCCATCCCGCCCGAGAAAGGACGACCCGCCGATGCAGCTTGGACTGGCGCTCGACCTCAACACCACCCGCACGACGCTCGACCGCCACCTCGACGCCTACGTGCCGCTGCTGGCGCGCGCGGCGCACCTGGGCTTCCAGTCGGTGTGGGCGGGCGAGACCTATCCGACCGGCCCGAGCGGGTCGCACCTCCCCTCGCCGCTCCTGGCGCTGGCCGCGCTCGCGCCGCGCACCACGCTGCGCCTGGGCACCGGCGTCACGCTCGTGCCGGCCTGGCACCCGCTGCGGCTCGCTTACGACGGCGCCGTGCTCGACCAGCTCAGCGGCGGCCGGTTCATCCTGGGCGTGGGCGCGGGCGGCCCGGCGGTCTGGGAGCGCTTCGGCGTGCCCCGCGAGCAGGTGGCCGAGCGCATTGACGAGACGCTGGCCGCGCTGCGGGCGCTGTGGGGCGGCGAGCCAGGCTACCAGGGCAACCTCGTCAAGATCGACAAAGGCATCACACCGTTGCCGGTGCAGCCCGGCGGCCCACCGATCTGGGTGGGCGGCGCCGCGCCCCGCGCCGCCCGCCGCGCCGCGCGCTACGGCGACGCCTGGACCGCCTCCACGGCCTACCGCCTGACCGACATCCGCGAGCAGGCGCGGCGCTACCGGGCGGCGCTGGCCGCCGCGGGCAAGGACCCGGCGCAAGCCATCGTCGGCGCGAACCGACTCACCTTCCTCGCCGAGACGGACGAGCAGGCCCGTGCCGAGGGCGCCGCCTACGTGCAGCGCGCGCTCGGCATGTACGCGCGGGGGGGCGGCCTGCTCGGCCCGGACGGCAGCAAGGTGTCGCCCGACGCGCGGCTGCTCGACGTGGTCGGCGACGAGGTCTGCCTCGTCGGCTCGCCTGAGACGGTGAGCGCGCACCTCGAGGAGTACGCCCGCGCCGGCGTGACCCACGTCCAGCTCCGCGTGGCCGCCGCCGACCTGCCGCTCGAGCAGGTCGAGCGCTCGATCACCCTCGCGGGCACACGCATCATCCCGCGCCAGCCCGCCGCGGCCGGTTAGGCTGGCGCGCAGGCTGTCTTGACCGCCCGCGCGCCGCTCTCCATAATGCGGCCAGTTACCGCCGTGCCCGCCTCGCGGGCGCCCGCGCGCCGCCAGCCGCGAAAGGAGCCTTCCCGTGATCGTTGACCTCGATTCGCACCTGCGCGAAGAGTACTTCATGGACGAGGTGTACAAGCTCGACGGCCCGTTCGCCGAGTACACGCCCGAGCGCGTCGGCGACGGCAAGTACCAGCACGCGCAGTTCCGCCACCGGCTGAGCCGCGAGGACCAGAAGGCGCGGTCGGCTTTCAGCCACGACTACATCTACGACCCCGACGACCACCGTGGCTGGGAGGAGATCGCCGAGCGCCAGCGCGGCGGCTGGGACATGGAGCGCCGCCTGCAAGACGCCGCCAAAGAAGGTATCGACAAGCAGCTCCTCTTCCCCACGCGCATCGCCACCCCCACCCAGTACCCCGGCGAGCTGGGCGCCGCGCTCTGCCGCGCCTACAACGACTGGGTCGCCCGGCTCGTGCGCGGCCACGAGGACCGCCTGCTGCCCGTGGCCATGGCGCCGGCCGCGCACCCGCCCGCGATGGCGGACGAGCTGCGCCGCGCCGTGAAGGAGCTGGGCTTCAAGGCCGGCCACCTCGTCGTCTACACCCCCGAGCGCAACCTGGACGACCCGGCCTTCTTCCCCTACTACGAGATGGCGCAAGAGCTGAACGTCCCCCTCATGGTCCATCCGAACACGATGGGCGAGCTAATCAACCGCTTCGACACCTTCTTCGGCCAGCACGTCCTCGGCCGGCCGCTCAACTGCGTGGCCGCGCTGGTGGCGCTGGTGCTCGGCGGCGTGTTCGAGCGCTACCCGCGGCTCAAGGTCACGTTCTTCGAGGTGAGCGCCGAGTTCCCGCTGTACTGGATGCACCGCATGGACGACGACTACGAGTGGGCCAAGCGCGAGCCGCGCGCCCGCAAGGCCGACCTGCCCATGCCGCCCTCGGAGTACGTGAAGCGCAACTGCTACTTCACCTGCGAGGCCGACGAGCTGCACCTGGGCCGCGCGCTGGAGGAGATCCCCGAGGACCACGTCCTCATGGCGACCGACTACCCGCACTTCGACTCCGAGTGGCCGCACACCGTCGCCGGCATCCGCGAGCGCGACGACATCACCGCCCGCCAGAAAGACCTCATCCTGGGCGAGAACGCCGCGCGCCTGCTGAACCTGTAACCGGACGGCGCATGGAAGCCGACGCCGCCGTCCGGCGGCACCTCGACGCGCTGGGCGTGCCGTACGAGGTCGTGCCGTGCTACCCCGCGCTGGCCGACACGGCGGCCTTCTGCGCCGCCTACGGCTACGCGCTCGACGACTCCGCGAACACGATCGTGGTGATCGGCAAGGGCGACCCGCCGCGCTACGCCGCCTGCGTGGTGCTCGCCTCGACGCGGCTCGACGTGAACCGCGCGGTGCGGCAGCGCTTCGGCGGCCGGCGCGCGTCGTTCGCCTCGCCCGACGAGACGCGCGCCATCACCGGCATGGAGCTGGGCGGCGTCACGGTGTTCGGCCTGCCGCCCGACCTGCCCATCTGGGTGGACGCGCGGGTGATGCGGCGCGAGCGTATCATCCTCGGCGGCGGCAGCCGCTCGTGGAAGGTGCTCGCGCCGCCCGCGATCCTCACCGCGCTGCCCGGCGCCGAAGTGGTCGAGAGCCTGGCGACCGAGCCGCCGTCGTAGCGCACTGAAGGGAGCAGTCGTATGGCAGAGCACATCAACGGGCCGCTGAACTACGAGCGCCTGGGCAAGCACGGCCGCCCGATGATCTTCGTCCACCCCAACCCGATGGACCATAGCTGCTGGGTCTACCAGATGGCCCACTTCTCGACCTGGTTCCGCACCGTCGGCATTGACCTGCCGGGCTACGGGCGCTCGCCCGCCGCCACCCCCGGCCTCACGATGCAGGACGTGGCGCAGGCGTGCTGGGAGGTCGTGGACGAGGCGGTGGGCGACGAACCGTGCATCCTCGTCGGTCTCTCGGTCGGCGTGACCGTGGTGCTGCACATGGCGAACCAGCGGCCCGGCCAGACGCTGGCCGTCATCATGACCGGCTCCGGCTACCAGCCGGGCAAGGAGTTCACCGTCAAGCGCATCCAGCAGTACAGCGCGCAGGGCGTCGCCTTCCGCTACCAGCACACCTTCGAGGACTACAGCCCCACCTTCCGCGAGACGGAGCTGGCGAAGTACTTCGCCCAGCTCTTCACCGAGCGCAACGAGTGGGCCGATGCCGCCACGATCATCGAGCAGTTTCGCGCGCTCGGCCAGCCCGACCCTGACTGGCTCTTCACGGGCATCAAGGCGCCGTCGCTCATCATCACCGGCAGCGAGGACAACTCCCACCAGCCCGCCTTCGCGCTCCAGGCCCGCATCCCCGGCTGCGAGCTAGTCACCATCCACGGCGCCGGCCACGCCTGCAACATGGAGCGCCCCTGGGAGTGGGACGCCGCCGCCCTGCGCTTCCTCCGCCAGCACGGTCTCCTCGCTCCCGCCGGCGCGGCGCCCACGGCGACGACGGCCTGATACGACAAGCGCGGAGGCCGGCGCTGCCGCCTCCGCGCTCGTTGCGTGCCCCGCCCGGGGGCGCTCGGCGCCCTATCAGCAGTGGTTGATGGCGCTGCCGTACTTGTGGCTGAGCCGCCAGGTGAAATACTCGCGCTCCGTCATCAGGTGGTGCTGGTGGCCGGCGGCGTCGCAGGTATCGCCGTCGGCGGCGTGGCGCGCCCGCCACGCCTCGCGGTAGCGCGCGTAGTCGTTCTCGCCGAAGTACTCGCGCAGCCACCAGGCGAGGCTCCCCAGGCGGGCGCGCCACGCCGTGCGCATCGCCGCCTACTCGCTCCCGCCCGCCACCGGGCTCGGCGCGAAGTGCGACGGCACCCGCGGCGCCTCCGCCAGCTTCGGCGGCTTGCGGCCGCTCAGCAGCAGGTACCACTGCCGCACCGACTCGACCACGATCAGGCCCACGACCACCAGCAGCAGGATGCCGATCGCGGCGTCGAGCCGGTTGTTGAACACCGTCGTCTGCGCCGCGGCGAGCTGTGCCGCGTCCAGGCCGCCCGTGGCGATCTGGCGCTCGGCCTGGTTGGCCAGCGCCAGGAAGCCGATGCGCGGGTCGGCGTCGAACACGCGCTGGAAGCCCGCCGTGAAGGTCGTGATCACTAGCCACAGCATCGGCGCCGCGGTCACCCACATGTAGCGGGCCTTGCCCATCTTGATGAGCACCGTGGTCGCCGTCGCCAGCGCCACCGCCGCCAGCATCTGGTTCGAGATGCCGAACAGCGCCCACAGCGCCTTGATGCCGCCGTTCGGGTCGTTCCAGCCGATGTACAGCAGGCTGCCCCACAGCCCGACGATGATCGCCGACGAGATCAGCATGCCGGGGTACCAGCTCGTCCGTCCCAGCGGCTTCCACACGTGGCCGCCGAGGTCCTGCACCATGAAGCGGCCCACGCGCGTGCCCGTGTCCACGGTGGTAAGGATGAACAGCGCCTCGAACATGATCGCAAAGTGGTACCAGATGTCCAGCAGCCCGCCGCCGATCGGCGAGTTGGCGAAGATCTGCGCCATGCCGATGGCGAGCGTCGGCGCGCCGCCCACGCGGCCCACCAGCGTCTTCTCGCCCACCTCCGTCGCCAGCGCCTGCATCTGCGCGGCCGTGACCGGGAACCCCACGCCGCCCATCGCCGCGGCGCCCGCGGCGATCTGGTCCAGCGGGATCTTCGTGTTCATCGCGAAGTATACGCCCGGGTCCAGCGTCACCGCGGCGACCATCGCCATCAGCCCGACGAAGCTCTCCATCAGCATCGCGCCGTAGCCGATCATCCGCGTCTCGGGCTCGCGGGTGACCATCTTCGGCGTCGTGCCGGACGCCACCAGCGCGTGGAAGCCCGAGATCGCGCCGCAGGCGATGGTGATGAACACGAACGGGAACAGCGTGCCCGGCACCACCGGCCCGAGCCCCTGCCAGGCGTAGGCGCCGTTCACGGCCGGCATCTGGATCGTCGGCGCCAGCAGGATCGTCGCCGCGGCCAGCAGCGCGATCACGCCGACCTTCATGAAGGTGGACAGGTAGTCGCGCGGGCACAGCAGCACCCACACGGGCAGCACCGATGCGATGAACCCGTAGGCCATCATCAGGAACACCAGCGTGTTGCCGTCGAGCGTCATCAGCGGCCCGAGCGCCGGGTGCTGCGCCACCGCGCGGCCGACGAACACCGAGGCGATCAGCATGGCCACGCCGAACAGCGACGCCTCCAGCACCTTGCCGGGGCGCCAGACCTTCATCCAGAAGCCCATCGCGATGGCGACCGGCAGCGACAGCGCGATCGTCGTGAAGCCCCATGGGCTCTCGGCCAGCGCCGACACGACGACCAGCGCCAGCACCGCCAGGATCAGCGCCATGATGAGCAGCACGGCGACGAGCGCGATCCAGCCCGCGAACGGGCTGATCTCGTCCTTCGCCATCTGCCCGAGCGAGCGCCCGTCCCGCCGCATCGAGGCGAACAGGATCACGAAGTCCTGCACCGCGCCGGCCAGCACGGCGCCGATGATGATCCACAGCGTGCCGGGCAGGTAGCCGAACTGCGCTGCCAGCACCGGCCCCACCAGCGGGCCGGCGCCGGCGATTGCCGCGAAGTGGTGGCCGAGCAGCACCCAGCGGTTCGTCGGCACGAAGTCGCGGCCGTTGTTGATCTTCTCCGCGGGCGTGGCCCGCGTGGGGTCCAGCTCGAACACGCGGTTGGCGATCCACTTGCTGTAGAACCGATAGCCGATCGCGTAGGTACACAGCCCCGCCACGATCATCCAGATCGCGTTGACCTGCTGGCCCTCCCCGCGCAGGCCGGCGATCATCGCGAAGCCGAACGCGCCGGCGAGCGCGACGAGCAGCCACACGACCCAGCCCAGGGGGCCGCTCAGCGGCCCGCTCCGTTGGTTCGCCGTTGCCATCATCTGGTGCCTCCACTCTCTAGCGGCGCGGAAATACGCCGCACTCCAGTCCCGATATCAAGCAAACCGCGGGGGCGCGCCGCTGCAGCGGACGCCCGTCGTCCGGCCCGACCCCCACGGCCAACGCGCGCCCGCGCCGGCTACTGGCCGGCGCGCGTCGCGGCGCGGCACTCATCGCAGAGGTACTCGGGGTCGTCGTACTCCGCCGGGCCCGAGTCGGTGCCCAGCTCGGCGTCGAACGGCGTGGCGCCCTCCAGCCAGCCAGCGGCTTCCGGAGGCTGCTCGGCGCCGGGCAGGTCCGCGAGCGAATCCACCTCGTGGGGAACGGGGGGTGTGAAGGGGCGCCTGCAACGACGGCAGGTTATGGTGCGCACGGCGGTCTCCTCCGGGCCGCGCGCCGCGCTCGCGGGCGGCACGGCCCAACGGGGCAGTCGAGCCGCGCCGGCCTCGGCGCGGCTCCGCCACAACTAGACTGAAGCCATGCTACAGATTCTCATTAACCAGCCAGGTTACAGCGGGTAAATGCGGCGTAAATAGTCGCGCGCGGCCCGCCGGCCTGACGGCGGGCCGAATCCGCGTCGCGAGCGCGAGCCGCGCCGAGGCCCCTCGCGCTTGACAGGGCCGAGCCGCCCTTCCCATACTCCGGGGCGTGAGCAGCGCCGCCCTGCTGCTGCTACCTCATTGCAAATCTCATTCCAGACCGAATCCCTGTCCCGCGGCTGCTGCCGGGCGGGCCGCTGGACATGCTGGTTCGCCGAGGAGGGCCGTGTGGCTACGATAGCGATCGGACAGCCGGTGCCGCGTGTCGAGGGGCCGGCGAAAGTCACGGGGCACGAGCAGTACGCCGCCGATGTCATGCTCCCGGGCACCCTCTGGTGCAAGGTGCTCCGCAGCCCGCTGCCGCACGCGCGCATCGTCAGCATCGACACGTCCCGCGCGAAGGCGCTGCCCGGCGTCCACGCCGTCCTCACCAGCGCCGATCTGCCGCCCGACACGCGCGTCGGCCGCCGCATGCGCGACATGTTCGTCCTCGCCACCGACCGCGTGCGCTTCGTCGGCGACCGTGTCGCGGCCGTCGCCGCCGACTCGCCCGACGTGGCCGAGGAGGCGGTGAACCTCATCGCCGTCGAGTACGAGGAGCTGCCGGCGGTCTACGATCCCATCGAGGCCATGCGGCCCGACGCGCCCCAACTCCACCCCAACATGGCCGACTACCGCGTGCCCGACCAGCGCTTCCCGGACCTGCCGAACACCTGCGCCTGGGAGAGCTGGCGCAAGGGCGACGTGGCCGAGGGCTTCCGGCAGGCCGCCCACGTCTTCGAGGAGACTTTCCGCCAGCCCGCCCAGCACCAGGTCTACCTGGAGCCCCACGCCTGCACCGTCCGCCTGCGCGACGACGGCATGGTCGAGGTCTGGGCGTCGAATAAGGCCCCCTATCTGCTCAAGGGTTACCTCTCGGCCTGCCTGGGCCTGCCCGAGGAGCGCTTCGACATCAAGGTGCTCTCGCTGGGCGGCGACTTCGGCGGCAAGGGCTCGGCGATGGACATCCCCATCTGCTACTTCCTGGCCCGGGCGACCGGGCGGCCCGTGAAGTCGGTGATGACCTACACCGAGGAGCTGCTGGCCGCGAACCCGCGCCACGGGGCCGTGGTCACGGTGAAGCTGGGCCTCACCGCCGACGCCCGCATCGTCGCCTGCCAGACCAAGATCGTCTACAACAGCGGCGCCTACGCGGCGAACAAGCCCTCCGAGACGGTGGGCTTGCGCGGCGCGGAGAAGGGCGGCGGCTCCTACGACATCCCCAACGTGCAGATCGACGCCTACCAGGTCTACACGAACACCGTGCCGTGCGGGCACATGCGCTCGCCCGGCGAGCCGCAGGTGCTGTTCGCCGTCGAGTCGCTGGTGGACATGATCTGCCGCCAGCTAAACCTGGACCCGCTGGAGTTCCGCATCAAGAACGCCATCAAGGAGGGCGGGCTGTCGCCGATCGGCGAGCGCTACCACGAGGTGCGCGCCGAGGAGACGCTGCGCCGCGTGGGCGAGCTGTCGGCCTGGGGCACCCCCAAGCCCCCCGGCGTGGGCCGCGGCCTGGCGTTCGGCAACAAGCACCCGCACGGCGGCGTGTACCATGCCGAGCTGGCGGTCGAGGCCGATGGCACCGTCGGCGTCATCACCGCGATCACCGAGGTCGGCACCGGCGCGCACACGGTGCTCAAGCAGATCGTGGCCGAGCGGCTGGGCGTGCCGCTCGCGCAAGTCGAGCTGCGCACGGCCGACACGACGGTGTTCCCCTACGACCGCGGCGTCGGCGGCAGCCGCATCACGCAGATGGTCGGCGGCGCGCTGGTGCAGGCGGCGGGCGACGTGCAGGGCAAGCTCGCCGAGGCGGCCGCCGACCTGCTCGGCTGTCCCGTCGAGGCGGTCGAGTGGCGCGGCGGCGCCTTCCACGCCGGCCGCGGCTCGGAGTCCGTGGACTTCGCCGACGCCGCGCGCGCTGCCGTGGCCGCCAACGGCGGGCCGCTGCTCGGCAAGGCGACCTACCGCGCCGGCCACTTCGAGGGCATCACGGCCTTCCACGCCCAGGTGGTCGAGCTAGAGGTGGACCGCGAGACGGGCCAGGTGCGCCTGCGCGGCATCTACACCGCCGACGACGTGGGCGAGGTCCTGAACCCGCTCGGCCACCAGGGCCAGATCGAGGGCAACGTCGCGCAGGCGATCGGCTCGGCGCTCATGGAAGACCTGTCGGTGGACGAGGACGGCAAGCCGACGATGCTGCACCTCGGCGACTACAAGATCCCCACCGAGTGCGACATGCCGCCGCTCGTCACCGGCCTCATCCTGTCGGAGACGGGGCTGGGGCCGTTTCACGCCAAGGCGATCGGCGAGGGGCCGAACTCGCCGCTGCCGGCGGCCATCGCGAACGCCATCTACGACGCCTGCGGCGTGCGCCTGAAGTCGCTGCCGTTCACGGCCGAGAAGATCTGGCGCGCGCTGCACGCGGCGCCCGCCCGGCCCAGCTAACCAACGGGTTGTCTAACACCGAGCCAGGCAGGCGCCTTGGCTTTCTCCCTCGCACCCACGAGCAAACTGCGCGACTGGAGCGGGTATCACAGCACATAGCCGCCGTCGATCAAGACGGCGCTGCCCGTCATGGCGGCCGTGTGGTCAGAGAGTAGCCACACAATCTGCTCGGCCACCTCTTCGGCCGTCGCGTAGCGGCCCAGCGGCGTCGCCATCCCGGCCATCGCGCTGAACGCGGCGTCCTCGCTGCCGGTTCGCGCCACGAGGTCCTGAAAATAGGGCACCGTGCGCCAGATCGACGTCGTCACGCCGCCGGGCAGCACGCAGTTGACGCGGATGCGGTCCCCGGCTCCCTCCTTCGCCGCCACCCGGGCAAGCTGCAGGACGCCCGCCTTCGACGCGGCATAGGCGGAGGTGCCGACCTCGGCCTTGAGCGCCGCAGCAGACGCGACCACGACGATCGCGCCGCCCCGCTGGCCCTGCTGCATCAGCCGCATGCTGGCGCGTAGGGTGAGGAACGCCCCGTCGAGGTTCGCGGCCAGGATACGCCGCCACTCCGCGAACGCGTAGTCCACAATCGCGCCGCCGCCCGCGAGCCCCGCGTTCGCCACCGCCAGGTCGGCGCGGCCGAATCGCTCGCCGACCAGCGCGGCGGTCGCGGTCCACGCCTCCTCGTCCGCCACATCCTGGGTGCAGGCGAGCACGCGCGCCTTGGGGAGCGGCAGCGCGCCCGCCATGCGCTGCAAGCCCGCCGCGTCGCGATCCACGAGCACCAGGCCGCCGATGCCCTCCTGCGCGAGCCGGCTGGCCGTCGCCGCGCCGATGCCGGAAGCCGCCCCCGTTACCAGCCCGACCTGCTCGGGCCCCTGCTCGAACAGCGTGCCGGTCGCTGCCATGTCCCTGTCTCCTCCCCTAAGCTGCTGGCCTTAGTCACAACGCAATTCCGGCCGCCGCCGTGAACGGCGGGCCAGGGGACCCTACTGTGGCCCGCCGTTCACGGCGGCGATGTTGAGACCCACCGCGGCCAGCGGCTTAGGCCACGTGTAGTTCAAGTCTCGGGCCACGCTCCGCGCGGGGCGCGCCGAGGGTGGCACGCGGGCTGCACCCCTGCCCGGAGGCAGTGGCCGACCAGCGCTCGTCCGGTTCGGCCGCGCGGCATGCAGAGGAGAACGATTATGCGGGAAGAGATCGCCTACCAGGAGATGCAAGAGGAGATGCGGCAGGCGCAACGGGGCCAGCCGCGGCCCGACGCTCCCAGCGAGGCGCCCGAGGAGGAGGGCAAGGCCTCGCACGCGGGCGGGGCCGACCCCACGCGGAAGGAGCGCGCGTACCCGCACCTGCCTAGCGAAGGGACGCTGCCCTAAGCGTCTTCCCCCAGCGCCCAGCGCGCCTGCTGCGCCATCGCCCGGGCGGCCTCGTCAGCGAACCAGGTCTTCCAGGTGGCGGTGGCGATGCCGCGCAGGGCCGCGCGCAGGCGCTCCGTCTCGCTGGTGTCCTCGCGCGGCTGGATCTGCTGCAGGTAGGCGATCTCGGCCCGCAGCCGGCGGATCTCCGCCGCCAGGCGCGGCACGTCGTTGCCGCAGACGTCGTCGAGCCAGCCGCCGATCGCCGCGGGGCCGACGTGCGGCGAGCCCGCGGGGCCGCTGCGCCGCAGCCGCACGCTGAGCGCGACGACGGCCGCGCTGCGCCCCTCGATCGCGGCTAGCTCCTCGTCGCTGAGCGGCGTGGGGTTAGGCCCTGGCGCTTCGCTGGCCATGTCGCCCGCCACCTCCGCCCCGCCAGCTCGGCACGCGCCGGCCCCCGCGCGACCAGGGTTTGGGCACCATCTTAACATAGGGGCGAGGTGCCGGCGAGCGGCCTACGGTTTGGCCTTCTTGGGCGGAAACGCCTCGGTGACCGCCGCGGCGAAGCGATCGGGGTCCTTGAAGACGACGCCGTAGGCGGCGTCGTCGGTGGTCGGCACGGGGGGCAGGCGCACCTCGACCCATCCCTCCTGAATGCCCTGGCAGACGATCTCCGTCACGCGCTTGGTGAAGCGCGAATAGGGCACGCCTGGCCGCAGGATGTTGTAGTACTCCTGGCCGCGGCCGTCCGACGACCAGAGCAACTCCATGAGCTGGCGGTGGCGGAGGTAGAATTCCGATTCGAAGACCTCCGATGGACCGAACCAGCGGTCCATGAAGCCCTCGAAGCGGGTCATCGGGCGGAGCGCCCCGCCGCAGATGGCGCAGGTGCCCTCGGCGCTCTCCCCCCAGCTTCGCTTGCCGCAGCCGGCGCAGACCCGTCGCACCCGCGCGACGCTGGGCTCTTCCACGTGCTGCCTCTCCGGAACCGGTACGATCAGCCGGCATGCCCCGCGGGCACGCCGCGCCCCACGATCCATTCTACCCGGCGCGGCCCGGGTTGGGGCCGCGCCGCGCGGTCGCTAGCGGGGCGTGATCGTCACCGTGACCGGGTTCGACTGCGCGATGTCGGTGCCGTTCGCGTCGCGCGCGCGCACCATGAACCCCATCTGGCCGGGCGTCAGGTTCGGGATGTAGGCTGCCGCATTTTGGGTCGACGGCAGCACAACCTGCCACTGGCCGCCGGGGCCTGCCGACCACACCGAGTACGACGCGGCGCCGGGCACCGGGTTCCACTGGAGGTTGGCGGTGCCCGGATCGCTGGCGTTCGACGTGAGCTGCAGGCTGGCCGTGCCGGCGAGCCCGGGCGTGGCGGGCGCGGCGCCGGGCACCGTGCCGGGCACCGCACCCGGCACGGCTCCCGCCAGGCTCGGCGTCGGCACGAGCACTGGCGTCGCGACGACGGTAGCCTGCGGGAATGGCCCTGTGCCCAGCGGCCCCGGCGCGGCCGGCTGCCCCACCGTGACCGGGACCTGGTTCGTGCGCGCCAGCTCCTTCCCCGTCGCGTCCTTGGCGGCGATCATGAACGTGAACTGGCTGCCCGGCGTCAGCCCGTCGATCACCGTGCTCGTCGTGGTGAGCGCCGCGCGCGACGAGTCGGCGACGAACTGGCCGCCCGGCGGCCGCGAGACGAGCACCCCGTAGCTCGTGGCGCCCACGTAGGGGTTCCACGCCAGGGACAGGCTCGTGTTCGTGGCCGGCGTAACGGTTAGCGTGAAGCTCGCCGGGCTGGTGGCCGGGGGCAGCGCCGGCGTGCTGACAGCCGGTGATGTGGCGCTCGTCGTCGGCGGCGTGGTGCTCGACGACGCCGCCGCAGCCGTAGGGGCCGTGGTCGTCGCTGCCAGCGTAATCGGCTGCGGCGAGGACTGGCTGAACTCGCCGCCCGTGGCGTTCACCGCCCGCACCAGGAACTCGTACATCCCGCCCGGCGTCAGGCCGCTGACCGTGGTGCTCGTGCCGGTCACGTTGCTGCCGACGGCCACCCAGGTGCCTGGCGCGGCCGAGGCGAGCGGGTTGGGCGTGCCGCCCACCAGCGGCGTCTGCCCGGCGGGCGGCGCCATCATCGACGCACCGTAGACGTTGTACGCCGTCGCGCCCGTCTGGGCTGGCCAGGAGATCGTGACCGCTCCGGCCCCGGCCGGGCTCACCGACGTGATGAACTGGCCGCTGCCGCTGGCCGCGCCGCTCGCCGCTGGCGTGGCGGCCACGGTCGCCGGCCCGGGCGTGGCCGCGCCCGTGATCCGCGTGGGCGTCGCCGTAAAGGCGCCGGGCACGGCCGCGGCCGCCGCGGCCGTCGTGCCGCCCACGGGGGTTGGCGGCACGGGCACTCGCGTGCTGGGCGCCGTGGTGCTGACCGTCGTCAGCAGGTATGGGCTCGCGCTGCCGTCCGCGCCGAGCGAGGCGACCGTGAAGAAATACGTGTAGCGCGTGGGGTCTTGCAGACCGCTCAGCGTGACGGCGGTCGCCGTGCCCGGCACCCGCGCGACGACGACCGGCGGCGCGTTGCCGCCCGTAGGGGTCACGGCGCTCTCGTAGATCAGGTAGCCGCTGGGCGGCGTGCCGGGCGCCGGGTCCCAGCTCAGCGTCACGCCCGTGCTCGTGGTGCCGGCGATGCGCAGGTTGCTCGGTGGCTGCAGCGCCGTCGAGGTGGGCGGCGGGGGCAGCGCGCCCGGGGTGACGACGAGCGCCGCGCCGGTGGGCGCGCCGCCGGCGCCGCTGGGCGTGACGCTCGCGAGCGGCGTCGCGGCGACGGCGCCGCTCGCGGGGGTGGCGGTGCCCCCTGCCACGATGATGCTGCTCGTGCTCCGGGTCGGCGTGGCCGCGCTCGCGGAGGTCGCTCCCGTCGCGCCCGCCGCGCCCGGGATCACGACCGTGCGGCTCGCGCTGTGCCAGCCGCAGGCGCTGTGCGCCTGCAAGAACAGCGGGTGGCTGCCGCCGGGCGCGGTCGTCGTGTCCCAGTCGAACGTGTACCCCGAGTTCGTAAAGCGGTCCTCGCCGAGCGTCGCCGCGATGTCGCCGCGCGCCCCGCCATATTCGGCCACGCCCACCAGCCGGTTGTCGGGCGAGTCGAGCGCGCCGTCCAGCGACGCCACCACGGCGTCGATGCCCGTGCCGCTCGTCGCGCCCAGGTCCACCGCCCAGCCGCTAATCGTCTGGCGCGGGTCTACCGTCGCGCCGTCCGCGGGCGTCTCGATCTCGACCCGCACGTTACAGGTCTGCGCGCGCGAGGCCTGCCAGCTCGCAAGCTGCAGGACCACCAGGCTAGCGGCCGCGACGCTGGTTAGCGGCGAAAGGCGTGGCATTCGGCGCACTCGCGTGCTCCTTTCCGGACAAGCTCTCCCGGCCGGCCCTGGCCACGCGGAAGTGGCCGCGCGACGCCGCCCGGCACGCCGCCGAGCGTCCGGCCGCGGCGACGCGCAGGCTTGTTATTGCACCCGAGGTAGCGGGTGTCAAGAATACTTCTGCGCCGGTCGTTACAGTCCGGCCGCCATTTCGCGAATTCGCCGTGGCCCTCCTCACCCAACGGGTCAAGGGGGCCACCACGAATTCCTGGCTTGGGGCGGGAGCACGGGACGCGTCACGGGGTGGCCGCTTCTCGCAGGACTGCAGCGAGGGCGCCGTTAAGCTGCTGGCCCAAGTTGCGCTGCGGTTCCGGCTGCCGCCGTGAATGGCGGGCTCGAGTCGCCTCTGTTGGCCCGCCGTTCACGGCGGCGTTGTTGGGGCCAACCGCGGCTTCCTGGTTAGGCAGCCCAGACTTGCTGGAAGAAGCCGTTCGCCTCCAGGACGCGCACCAGGCTGTGGTCAACGTACTGGTCGGGCGTGTAGCCGGCCAGCCGCGGCTCGTCGGCCGCCAGGTCGGCGATCAGGTGCGCCATGCCCTCGCCGCTCACGTAGGGCACGTTCTCGATGTACCGCGAGAACTGCGCGTGCGTGTCTTCGAGAATCGCGGGGTCGTCGATCTCCAGGTACTTGCGCAGCACGCCGAGCGCGAAGTCGTGGTCGCTCTTGAAGCGCTGCACGCCGCGCACGTAGGCGCGCAGGTAGCCGAGCGCCGCGTCCTGGTTCGCCGCGAGCCAGCCGCGGGCGCCGCCCAGGCAGATCGACGGATACTGCGGGCCTTGCTCGGCCAGGTTCAGCAGCTCGAGGAAGCCGGCCTGGCGCGCCCGCGTGTTCGTCGGCGGCGACACCACACCGCCGTCGATCTGCCCCGCCTGCAGGCCGCTCAGGATCGCCGGCACCTCCTGGAGCTGGCGCAGCGAGACGTCCTCGTCGGGCTTGAGCCCCCACATGTCGAGCGCGACGAGCGCCGCCGTGTGCGTCGACGACCCGATGCGAGTAATGCCGATCGTCTTGCCCCGGAGCTGCTCGGGGCGCTGGATCTCTGGCCGCGTGAGCACCGAGAACACCAGCCGATTCGTGACCGCGCCGATCAGCGCCACGTCGGCTCCGTTCAGGTTCGCCTCGACGACGGCCGCGGGGTCGAGCGGGCTGAAGGCGAGCTCGCCCGCCACCATGCTCTGGATGGCGCGCGACGTGCTGGCGATGTGGACCAGCTCCAGGTCGAGCCCCTCCTCGCGGAACAGGCCCGCCTCCTGGGCGGACCAGATGCCGCTCATCCCGCCGCTCACCGCGGTCCAGTTGGCGGTCAGCTTGCGAGCGGTGCGGGTGGGCGGCCCGCCCGGGGCGGGCGCACCGGTGGTCGTGCTGGCGGCGGGTGCAGCCGACTGTTGTGCGCAGGCGGCGAGGGCAGCGGGCAGCGCCAGGCCGCCGAGCACGGCCCAGCCAGAGCGAGCCAGTAGGGCGCGGCGCGAGACACGGGGCAGCGACATGGGATACCTCCTGGGGAGTTACTTGACAGTATATCGGCCCATGCGGGCCAGCTCCCAGGATTGCGACCGGCAGGATGCGGACGGCCCGGCCTCGCTAGCGCGCCCCGCGGTCGAGCAGGCGCGCGGTCAGTGCGGTGGGCTGGTCCGGGCTGACGACGGCGGAATAGCGCCAGAACAGGAGCCCGGGCGCTGGCGGCGTGAGGTCCGCCTCGTAGGGGGTGGTTGCCTGGAAGCTGCCGTCGTCGTTGCCGGAGCCGCCGCCGGTCGGCTGGTGGCTCACGTACACTTGCAGGTAACGCACGGTGAACGAGACGCCGGGCGGCCCGTCCACCTGCAGCGTGTAGCGGTGCTGCGGGTCGAGTCGCGCGTTGAACGCGGCGACTCCCCACTCGCCCTCGGCCTGGCTCTCCGCGACCACGCCGGGGGCCTGGGCGCCCGGCTGGGCGAGCACCAGCATCACCGCGACAAGCAGCATGCGCATCCGCTGTGTCTCCAAGTCCCCTGGCGTCTGCGGCGGCCCCGGCCGACTCGCCCGCCGTTCCGGCGGCTGGTTGCTGGCGGCGCTCGTCGGCTCCCCGAGCGCCGCTGGGGGAGGGAGGCCGGGGGAAGGGGCCATCCCGATTCGTCCCAGTATAGCGGGCGACTGCGTTTGCCGCGGCGGCGCTGCCCGCCGGTGGCTGTCCCTGAGGTCCCGCGCCCTGCGACAGCAGGACGACCGTCCCGCGGCGCGATCCGCGCGCGGCTGGCGGGTGCGGGGCCTCGTCGGCTACCGTGATAGCGACGCCCTGGGCGCTCCCACGCGACGGGCGGCCCGCCCGCTCGGCAGCGCGCCCCGGAGGAGATACGCCCGATGACGCACCGGTGCCCGATCATCGCGAGCGCGCGGCTGGCGGCCGCGGCGCTCGCCCTGCTCTGGCTGGTGGCCTGCGGCGGGACCGGCACGCCGTCTGCCAGGCCCAGCGCTCCCGCCTCCACGCCCCCGACCGCCGCCCCCGCGGCCAGTGGGCCAGCCCCGTCAACGGCTAGCGCTGCCACGGCCCGCGGCCCGGCGCCGCCGGCCGTGGCCGCCACGGCGCAACCCCCGCCCCTGGCGCCGCCCGTCGAGGTCAAAGTGGGCGTGCTCAGCTCGCTCTCCGACGCGGGCATCTACATCGCGGCCGAGCGGGGCTACTTCCGCGACGAGGGGCTGGCCGTCAGCCTGGAGCGCTTCGGGGCGACGCCCGAGATGACGCCGCCGCTCGCCTCCGGCCAGCTCGATGTCGGCGCGGGGGCCCCGACGCCCAGCCTGTTCAACGCGATCTCGCGCGACATCCCCGTCAAGCTGGTGGCCGACAAGGGGCTCAACTCGCGCGGCCACGGCTTCAACGCTCTGGTGGTCCGCAAAGACCTCGTGGACAGCGGCCGCGTGCAGACGCTGGCCGACCTGCGGGGGCTGCGCGTGGCGTCCCCGTCTCAGAACTCGCCCATGGAGCTGCAGATCGAGAGCGGCCTGCGCGAGTTCGGCCTGGATCTCACTGCGCTCGACGTGGTGAACATGCCGTTTCCGGACATGATTACCGCCCTGGGGAACGGCTCGATCGACGCGGCGGCGCTGATCGAGCCGTTCGTGACCACGGCCGTCCGTCGCGGGGTGGGTGTGCGCTTCAAGGGCGCCGACGAGCTGTACCCCGACCAGCAGATCGCGGGCATCCTCTACGCGCCGAGCTTCTATCAGCGCCAGCCCGAGGCGGCGCGGCGCTGGATGGTGGCCTACCTGCGTGGCGTGCGCGACTTCGTCGCCGCGTTCGATCAGGGCCGCGACAAAGCGGCCATCGTGCAGGTCCTGACCGAGCACACCACCGTCAAGGACGCGGCGCTCTACGACCGCATGGTGCCGCCGGGCCTCGACCCAGACGGTTATCTCAACCTGCCCTCGATCGCCGCCGACCAGGACTGGTACGCTCGCCACGGCCTCGTCCGCGAGCCGCAGCCGCTCGCCGAGCTGGTGGATTACCGCTTCATCGAGTACGCCCACCAGCGCCTCGGCCGCGTCGGCCCCGAGCCGGACCTCTCGCTCCTCGCCGCAAGGTGACCGTTGGCTGATATTCGGCCGGGATATGTCGGCGCCTCGCGCAGAGCCTACGTTTCCGGCGTCTTGGCTGAGGCGTCAGAGTCCTCGGGTAGGGTGAATGGCAAAACTATTGTCACCTGTGTGCCGCTGCCTTCAGCGCTCGTAATGCGAAGCTGCCCCTGATGCTGGAGAACGGTGTGATGCACCCGGCTCAATCCCAAACCAGTAGCGGCTGGCCGCCGGGTTGTGAAGAACGGGTCGAGACAACGCTGTAGTGTCGACTCCCGCATCCCCACGCCGTTGTCACTAACGCGCAGCAATACGCCTTCGTCTACCTGGACCGTGTGGATAACTACTGCGCCTCCCTTTGGGAGCGCCTGCACGGCATTGGCTATTAGCTCGCGGATGGCTGCGGCGAGATCGATAGGGTTGCCACGAACCCGTGCCACGGGTGATGCCTGGAGATGTACCTCGATCGTGGGGCCAGCGTAGCCGGCTGCTGCGTCCCAGAGGCTGCGGGTCTTCTCGATAACATCGGCGGCCAATGCGCTTATGTCTACAGACGTCCAGCCGCGAGCCAGGGTTGGCGCCGCGAAGCGCTGCAGCTCGTGCACCCCCATTGAGATTCGCTGAGCCGCATCGCGCACCGGGCGCAGTAGCGCCTGCAGATCGTCGTTACGGTACTCTTCAAGAACCATTTCCAGGTTGCCAAGAATCACGGCCAAAGGGCTGTTCATTTCGTGCGCCAGGCTTGAGCCGATTTCCTGGAGCAACCGCTGCTTCTCCTTCTGGATCGCCTGGAGCTGGGAATTCTGCTCGTGACTCAGGTCCGAGAAGATGCAGCGGTAGACCGGGGGGGTCGCATCAGTCACGCGTTGAATCATGAGCCGGATGGGGAACAAGCTACCATCGCGCCGGCGGGCAATCGTGTCGAAGCTGATCGGGATACCCTGAAGCATCTGATCCCGAACGCCAGCCAATGTGTCCACTTTTTCCCCGCCCGGCGGCAGCGGGATGATGTCGGGCATGGCGCATTTCAGCAAGACTTCACGCGAGTAACCCAGAATGCGACACGCTGCCTCGTCCAGATCAAGGAAGGGGTGGTCCCGACCAGTCGTGACAATCACGAAGTCCCCGGCTAATTCGGGAGGGGGGCGCCAGGCCGGATTCAGGCGGGCTAGTTCCTGGGCTCGAGCACGGAGATTCTGCCCGCGGGTTTCCGCCCCTAGCCTGGCGGCCGCGACATCGGCGAGGATCTGGAGCGCGATCAGGTCGCTTGCCGCCAACGCCGGTGCGCTTCCCGGACGTGCGGCCATGATCGCGCCAAGCACCTCGCCGCGCAGCCGGAGCGGCACCCCTATGACACTGCCGTTGGCTGGAAGGTCCGGCTCGGTGGAGGCGAGAGGATGCCGCGCAAAGTCCGCGATTTGGAGTGACTCCCTGCTCTGGAGAATCTGCCCGAGGATACCTGTCGAAATGCGCTGCCGCTCCCCGAGGCGTCCAGCGGCGGGGCCAACGGCCTGACCCAGCACCCACCACCCGGGCTCACCGTTCACTCGTGCCAGCCGGACGTCGGGGGCGCCCACCACCGCGGCTGCCTGCTCTACCAGGATGCGCTCGACTGCGTCGTCGTCGGGCTCGCTTGCCAGCCGTGAGGTGGCCGTGCTTAGCGAGGTTGGGAGGTGGCTATCCGGGCTCGCCGGATGGGGTGGGACATCGCGCTCCGCGCCCATAAGGGGACTCGCTCCTTCTATCTGCCGAGCCGACAACGGCGACGTTTGGACTGACAGGAGTGAGCGGTGCGGCAAGGACGGGTCTGCCCGCGGGCGCTCGCATCCCATCAACCGACCAATTTCTAGTCTATACTGTGTGGAGAAGTCCCGGCACACTCACAAAGCGCTGAAGCAAGGACGCCGATGATTGGCTCGAGTACCGCCGCGGGCTGGCGGCTCTGTGTTTTCGTGCTCTGCGCTGCGGTGCTAGCGATCTCCGGGTGTACGGGGGCCTCACTGTCCCCGGCTATCTCCAGCACCACCGCCCAGCGGACGGCGCCTAGTCCCTCCACGCCAGCCTCCGCCTCCCCGCAAGCTACCCAGACCTCGCCTCGGGCGGCCGCGAGTCCCGCGCCGCGGGTCCCGACCACCGTCCGCATTGCCCGCACGCAAGGACTAGGCAACATTATTCACCTCGCTGAGGCGCGCGGCTACTTCCAGGAGCAAGGAATCAATCTTCAGGCGGAGCAGTTTGGCACTGCAGCCGACGCGCTGCCGCCGCTCAGCCGCGGCGGCTTGGATGTCGCCTCGGCTCCTGCCCTGCCGTCCTTCTTCAACGCGCTGGCCCGTGATATCCGGCTCGTCTTGGCGCTCGATGCCTCGTTGCTACTACCCGGGAACCGCGGCTACCCGATGCTCGCGCGGCTTGCCGGCGGGCAGCCGGTATTGCAGGACATGCAGGACTTGCGGGGCAAGCGCGTGGCCCATCCAGCTCGAGGAAACCCTGCCGAGCCCGCGTTGGACCGAATGCTAGACGAAGCCGGGCTCACTCTCGCCGATCTCGCCGACGTGCAATATATGGGCTTCCCTGAAATCCTAACGGCATTCGGTACTGGCCATGCCGACGTGGCGATCGTGCCCGAGCCGTGGGGAGCGATCGCTGAGAACCGCGACCTGGCCCGTCGTATCGCCGACGCCGGTGATTACATTCCCAACTACGAGATTGCGATGATCGTCTTTGCAGAGAAGTTCGGCCACGAGCAGGCGGACACCGCGCGCCGGTTCGCGGTCGCATACGTGCGTGCTGCTCGTGATTACATGGACGCGATGGAGTACGGACGCAACCGCGATGATGTGATTTCGATCATCGCTGAATCGGCCAATATTTCGCCCCAGATCCTAGCTAAGGCAGGTTATCTGGCCATCGCGCGCGATGGCCGTATCAACACCAGTACCTTGACGAGCTTCTTGAATTGGCAAGTTGAACATGGATATGTGCCCACGCCGCCCAATCTGCCCGATTTTCTTGATTATCAGTTCGCCGAGTACGCTGCGCGCACCCTCGACAACAGCCACTAACGCGCTTCCGGCGGCGCGCTCACTCCGCACCGGGTTCAGCCCGCGTCCTCCGCTGCATCCGCGCCGGTGGTTGTTTGGTAGGCTACCGGCTGCGAGACCAAGCGGGCTTGCTCAGTCGTTTTCTCGACTACGCAGGTTACGCTCCTCGGAGGGTTGAGACTCGTGTGGCAACACCACACGCTGTCGCTTCGGGCCGCTCGCAAGCGTGCCAAACGGGACCAATGTTATCGTCACCTGGGTGCGGCCTAGACTGGCCTGATACGCGGCTCGGAAACGTGGACTAGCCACCTGCAGACCCTCCACAATACCACGCTCGTATTGTGCGCGCAGGGCCTCGCTCATGTTTACCCCATCCACTAGCTCGACTACTAGACGTAGCGTTACCTCACCACGTGCGCCTGCTACCTGAGACACCTCGAAGTGGCCGGTGTTCGAAACGCCAAGAGGGGGACGGTCGAGCACGTACGCAATTTCGTCGAGGTAGACGTTGCCGCCGTGCAGGATTATGGCGTCGCTTCGTCCGTGGACGTAGAAGAATGGCAGCGGACGAATCCCGACGAGCCCAGCTCCGCGCGCTTGCCATTCTTCTGGGAGATCATACCCGTGAGCGCGGCACACTGAGATGACTGTGTCCAGGCTTAGGAGACCGCCGCGGTCATGGGTATTGTATCGGACGAGGGGCACGGCGCCGCGCATGGTCAGCAGGATCTCCTCGTCCCGCGTCTCGAGGTAGTAGGCTCGCGGGTCGTATTGGTTAATCGAGGGTAGAATCGAGGTGCCAAACAGCGTCTCCGCGAGTGATGGTCGCTCGATACACAAGCGGCGGAGCAGCAAGCACAGGCGACTCTCATAGCCGATGACTCCCGCCGCCTCCGTGGCGCTGAAGGCATTCACAAAACCGACCAGGCTGTTCGGGTTCCCCCCGAGATACTCGAGGACAGTTGCCCGCTGGACTTCCGTCGCCCCCTCGCCCATCGTCAGCACCCCGACGTTCAGCGAGCGCCAGTCGATTCCGCGTTGCTCACCGGCCTCGAGAAGTGCCAAGACGAGCGCCGGATAGCTCACCAGCAGCACTTGGTCATAGTGAGGCCCGAGTTCAGCTACGAACCGGAGCGTCTCATCTCGATTCAAGCCTGGGGTCACTACGGTGCCGCGATGGCCCTGGTCTGCGAAGATGCGCTGGGTTGCCATCGCCATCCCCGTGGCGTAGGCCCACGGTCCCATGGCCGCCGCGATAACCACGAGCGAGGTCCGCTCTAGGATGCGAAAGTGTTCCTGCAAAAGCCCACGCACCCCAGCGACGGTGGCTGGCTCTTGTTCGGGAAAGCGTGGCCAGAGCGTGGCCTCGCCGGAGCTGCCCGAGCTCGCCACGGTGACGTACGCCCGGGTCAGGTCCTGCTGCCGGCAGCGCTCGGCCAGTGGGTATCGTTGGAGGTAAGACGCCTTGTCCATAATGGGCAGATCGTTGAAGTCCGCGACAGAGCGTAGGCGGCTGATATCGTAGCCTGCGAGCCGGAGAAACCGCCCGTAAGCCGGCACGTGCGCGACGGCCTCCTGCGCGACCCGCAGCGCGGCCAGTGGCGCTTCGCCGGAAGTAGGATGCCCAGGGCTTTGGCCACTGCGCTCCATGCGCCCCTCCCCGGTCGGCGATCGCAAGCTACGGTCCGGCTGCACGAACCCGGCTAAGTATCGCACGCAGACGGACGCCAGTAGTGTCCGACGATCCGCGGCCGGGGGCCGGGCTAGCGCGCGGCCGCGGCGGGGGCCGGCGCGGCAACCGGACGCGGGGTGGGCTGGCGCGTCGCGGTCGGCGGGCGGGTCGGAGTCGGGACCGGCGTGGCCGTGCGCGTCGGGATGCGCGTCGGCGTGCGGGTCGGCGTGCGGGTCGGCAGCCGCGTCGCCGTGGCCGTCCGCGTGGGCGTCCGCGTGGACGTAGCGGTCGCCGTGCGCGTGGGCGTCGCCGTCGCGGTGCGGGCCGGCGTCCGGGTGGGGCTCGGCGTCGGGCGCGTGGGACTCGCCGGCGGGCTCGGCGTAGCCGTCGGAGTGGCACGTACACCGCTTGAAAGCGTTCCCAGCGTGCCGGTGGCGGGCGACGGCGTGCCCTGTCCCGGCCCTGGCGTCGCCGTGGCCGTCGGGGTGCCGGCGCGCTCGGGGATGACGCGTAGCATACCGAGCAGGGGGCGCTCGCTCGGCGGCGGCGGGGGCCGGAACTCGACGGCGCGGCCCCCTGCCAGCCCCGGCGCGTTGTACACGTACTCCAGCGCGCTCGCCCCATCCGGGCTGCGAATGCCGACGCTCGCCGACGAGATAACGCCCCGCAGCGTCTGGTACTGGAACAGGATGCGCCCATCCGCGTAAAGCAGCACCTCGAACGTGTAGCCTTGCTCGCTCGCCAATAGGGCGCCGCAGGGATAGCGGTCCACGTCGACCCAGGCAACCGCCAGGTAGCGCCCGCTGTCCGTGCCGCCACGGTACGTATAGACGCCCCGCGTCGGCGGCGCGCCGTCGCACTGGCTCGGCCCAAACGTCACGAGATCGTCCCAGAACGGCGCGACCAGCGCCGTCGGCGCGCCGCCACCTGCCAGGGAGACGTTTCCGGGCGGCGAGAAGCCTGCCGGGCCGGTGAAGCTCAGCAGCCCGTTGCTGTCCACGTATACTTCGGTGAAAACGTTGCCATAGAAGCCAAACTCGAAGCCCAGCGGCACCGGGCCCGCGCGGCGGTCGTTCGCCTCGTCGAGCGCGGCCAGGCGCGTGCCCAGGCTAGTCAGGTCGAGCCACTGGTAGGCAAGCCCGCCGGCGGCGCGACTGTCGCGATACGTGTAGCCATACGCGTCCGGCCCGCCGCTCGGCGGGATGATGCCGCTGGGCGTCGGCGTGGCCGTCACGGTCGGCGTCGTCGTGAGCGTGGGCGTGCGGCTCGGCGACGGCGTGCGGGTCGGCGACCGCCGCGGCGTGGGAGTGCGCAATCGCCGCGGCGTGGTCGTCGCAGTCGTCGCGGCCGCCGTGTCGGTGGCCGTGGCGCTCGGACTCGCGGTGCGCACGGGCGTGGCCGTCGCACTCGCGGTAGGAGTCGGTGATGGGGTCGCCGTGCTGACCTGCGGCGGTGGACACGAGGCGGGCAGCGGCCAGCCTGCCCTAATGTCCAGCTCCCACAGGCGCTTCGCCAGCGGCGCGTTCGTCTTCCGGCCATCGCCCACGTCCCACCCATCGTAGACGACCGATCCCTTGCCAACGTTCGCCCAGCCGCGCACCACGCGTGGCTCGCCGCCGGGGCCGGTCACGACCAGACTCGCGCAGAGGGCCGTCGGCGACGTGACGTAGCTCGCATCGCCCGCGCTGTAGGGCGCCGCGCTCAGCGCGGCGGCGTCCACATAGGAGGGCGACGTCGGATCACGGCTGGCGAGCGCCGATTCGACGGCTACCTGCACGGCGGCGGGCGCATTGCGGTCGGGCGGCGCGGTGCTCACGAACGGGAGGTCGAGCGCGCTATAGCTGCGCTCGTCCGCGCAGGTGCCCGCGTCGTTGCTGTCGCGCAGTACCAGCTTCCCGCCGGTCGCCACGAACTCCCGCACTGCGGCACGCTCCCCGGCGGACAGCAGCTCCAACCGGCACAGGCCCACAAACGCCAGGGTGTCGAAGCCGCGCAGCGCCGCCACGTCGAGGCTGCCGTCGCCGACCCGCAGGCCCGTAAACTCGACGCCGCCGAGCGTTGCGGCGAGGCCGAACGGCAGCGCGCCACCCGTCAGCGGCCCGTGGACGCTGCTGCCGCTCGCGCCGGCCACCACGGCCACGAAGCGACTACCTCCGACCCCCGGGCGCGGCGCCGCCGTGATCGTCGCCGTGGCGGTGCGAGTAGCGCTGGGGGTGCGCGTGGGCGCCGGCGTGCGCGTCGTCCCGCTCAGCCCGTTCCGTCCGCGCGGCGTGGCCGTCGGGCGCGGCGTGCGCGTGGGCCGCGGCACGCGTGTCGGCCGGGCCGGCCGCTCATCGTTGCGCTCCGTGTCAGAATCTACCTCGTCGTCGTCCTCCGCGGCGGCCGCGCTCGGCGTGGGCGCGACGGTCGGGTGCGGCCGGCTCAGCCGGCGCTGGCGGAGTAAGCGCGTACGTACGCTCGGTGCGCGCGGCGCTACGCTGGTCTCCTCGTCCGCCGCCGCGAGGGCGGGCGGTAGCCGCGGCGTCGCCTGGCTGTCCGGCGGCGCCGCCGCTCCCGCGCTCGCATGGGCGGGGGCCGCTCGTGTGGCCGGCGGCGCCGACCCTGCCCGCGTACCACGCTCGGCCGTGGGCCGCGCCGTGCGCGTCGGGTTGGGCGCGCGGGGCGTACGCGTGGCGCGCGCCTCGCGGGCGGGCCGGGGTGCGGGCGGCCCGCCCGCATCCCGCGCGGGCCGGGGCCGGACGACGCGGCGCGCGCGCGGCGCTACCTGAACGACCGGCGGCTCCTCATCCTCGACGTCGGCCGGCAGCACCGTCACCTGGGGCCGCGGTAGGGCCGTCGGGTAGGCCACCAGCAGACGAGCGCCGGGCGTTGGCGCGGGCGCAATTTCCGCGTCCAGGCTCTCGGCCGGATCAAGCGGCCAGGGGGCGCCGAGACTCGCACCCGCCGCGAGGACGGCCGCCATGAGGCACAGCGCGGCGGTCCGGGCGCGCGACGCCGCGATGGCGCGCGTGGCCCAGGTCCGCCCGGCGTGGAGCGCCCACCTCGCCCATCCCGTGCTTCCCACCCGCTACCCCCACGGCGCCAGGGAGCCGCCCACCACGGATGGAGATCAGGAGACGCCAGAGAGGGAACCTCGCCGCCGGTCGCCAGCGGAGCCAGCACAGCGCGACCGGACAGCGTGACGCGATTGTAACGAGCGGCCCCGAGCCGCGCAAGGCGAGGCATCTGCAAATCGCCCGTAAACGGTCGGGGATAGCAGCCGTTACACGCTGTTTACCCGGAGTAACTGCCCTGGCAACGCGTACCCGTTACCGTTTGGGAGACGAACTGCCTGCCCGCTGAATGAGGCCGCGGCGCATCGGCGGCCGCTTGAGGGGGCGGGAAGGGGACCCCGGCTTGTCGGGAAGGTCGCGCTGGACGCTAAGCGAGCTCGAGCGGGTACTGGCCGCGGCTCACCTGGGACCAGAGGGAATCCAGGCGGCGTGTCCCGACCGCTCGCCCACTGCGCTCGCCAGCCTGATAGCCGACATCCACCGCATTCACCAGGGGCGGCGCCCGCGCAGCGTGTCGCGCCTGATCCAGCGCCACATCGCGGCCACGCGCGGCGCGCTCCGCTGCCCCCGCTGCGGAGCGATCTTCTAGCAGCCCCCCCAGGACCCGAGTGCTCGCCGCTGCGCGGTCCCTATTCGGCGGGGAAGACGAGCGTCCAGCCCTCGGCGGCAAGCCGCTGGCGCAGCGCTTCCGGCGTGGCGAGCGGCGCGACGACGGGCTCGTCGCCCACCAGGCTGCCGCTGGCGGCATCATAGCGATAGACCGTGCTGGTCAAGCCCGACGGCGCGACGGCCGGATCGTCGGGGCCGTAGTGGTAGCTGATGACGCGCACCGCGGGCGTGGCGTCGGCGCGCTGGTCGCTGCCTCGCTCCACCGCCAGGTAGGCGGTTCCCCGCAGCGGGGGGACCGCTAGCAGCACCTGGCCCTGCGCGTCGCGCACCCAGAACTGCGTCGACCAGTCGGCGCCACCGCTTAGCACCAGCATCTGGTAGGCGTACCCGTCCAGCCGCAGGCGCCGTTCGGCATACGTACACTGCGGATCCGACGCGGGGCACTGGAGCGACGGCGCCGGCTCGGGGCGCGGCTGCGCGAGCACGCGCCCGACCGCCCCGGCGGCGCACAACAGCGCCACCACGGTTGCCAGAACAGCCCTCCACGCGCGCGGCGCGCCCGTCCGGCGATAGCAGTGTACCGGATGCATGCTCAGCTCCTACGACGTGGTAGCCCAAGCGTAACCGCGGTGGTAGCCGCCAGGCCACCGTTGCGGGCCGTCCGGGCGCCGTCGCAGTCCGCGGCCATCGCCCAACAGCCTGGTGGCGCGCCGTCACACCCGCGAGGCAGGGCACGGCAACCAGACGATCTCCCCGTCATGCGGGCACGGGGCGCGTATAATGGGCGGGGCGCGGCCAACGCCGCGCCGGGAGGGCCCATGCTCGTCCGCTCGCTGCTCGCCGCGCTCGTCCTGGCAGGGGCGCTCGCCGTGCCGCGGTCCGTCGCGGCCCAGGAGGTCAGCGCGGACTGCCGCGCGGCCCGCCAGCTCCTTCAGCGCTTCGCCGCCTCATCGTCCGATGCGCCACGGCTGGTGCCCACCGGCTGGACGCTGCCGCCCTTCCCCTGGATCGCTGGCCTGGCGCCCTATCCATACCCGTACATCCCGACGGGCTGGCGTCTGCTCACCCCGGCCGAGCAGGCGGACACCCAACGGGCGCAGCTCACGCGGGCGCTGCGCGGCTTCGCCGACTACACCTGCTCGCCGCCCAGCGACACCGTGACCGCCGACCAATACGCGCAGCTCGTGAGCTTGCTCGGGTACCTCCAGGGCGACGTGGCAGACGCCATCGAGGCGCCCGCCCGCGAGATCCTGGCCACCAGCGAAGCGCCGCGCGTGCGCGAGCTGGCGGCCGCCATCCTCGCCGCCGTGGCCACCCTGCGCCGCGGGGGCGCGCCGTAGCCGCCGTCCAGCCGTGGGACGCGCGTGCCTGGCCTGCCGCCTGACGGCGGCTAGAAGCCCAGGCGGAGCGGCTGCTCGAGGAGACGCTTGACGGCCTGCAGGAAGCGCGCGCCCACGTCGCCCGAGTAGGCGCGGTGGTCCGCGGTCAGGGTCACGCGCATGCGCGGGCGCAGCACGATCTCGCCGTTCGAGCCCACGGGCTTCTCGACGACCGTTCCCACGGCCAGCAGCCCCGCCTCGGGCGGATTGATGATCCCGTGGAACTCCTCGACGTCGAACATGCCCAGGTTCGTGACGCTGAACGTGCTCCCCTGCATCTCCGGTAGCGACAGCTTGCCCTCGCGGGCGCGGCTGGCCAGCGCCCGCGACTCGGCGGCGATCTCGCGCAGCGACTTGCGGTCGGCGTCGCGGATCACCGGCACAATCAGCCCGTCCGGGATGGCGACGGCCACGCCGAGGTGCACGTGGCGGTGGATCGCCCACTGCCCGTCCCGCCACACGCTGTTCACTTCCGGCACCTCGCGCAGCGCCAGGGCCACCGCCCGCAGGACGATGGCGTTGATCGTGATGCGCGTCTCCTCGCCAAACGTCGCCGCGAGCTGCTGGCGCAGCTCGAGCGCGGCCCGCATGTCGATCTCGGTCGTCAGGTAGTATTGCGGGATGTCCCGCACGCTCAGCAGCGTCCGCTCGGCCATCACCTGGTGGACGCGGCCAACGGGACGGATCTCGACCTCGTCGGCGGCCGCCGCGGCGGCAGGCTGCCCGGGTGCGGCCGGCGCCGCCGCGGCGGCCGCACCCGGGCTCGCGGCCGCTGGGCTCGGCGTGGCCGGCGCGTGGCCGTTGCCGCCCACCGCCTCGACGTCGGCACGAATAACCCGGCCGCCCGGGCCGCTGCCGTGAACCGTGCGCAGATCAATGCCCCGCTCGCGCGCGATGGCCCGCGCCATCGGAGACGCCCGAACGGCGCCCTGGTCGGGCGGCTCCTGGTCGGTGGTCTGCTGTGCGGACGGAGCGCTCGCACTCGCCGCGGGCGCGCCGGGCCGAGCCGGCGTCACGCCGACGCTCTGGGCGGCGGGCTCCGCCCCGGCCGCATCGGTGGGCGGCCGCACCTGCTGCTGCGCGGCCGGCGGGTTGGCGCCCACCGGCGGCTGGCCGGAGGCAGTCGCGGCCGGCCTGCCTTCTGTCGAGCCCGTCGCTGGCGCCGCCGTCGCGCTGGTCGCCCCCGTAGCCGCGCCGGACGCCTGGCTCCCCCCATTCTTGGGCGGCTGGGGGGGCGCCCCCTCGCCCGTGCCGATCACCGCGATGGTCTGGCCGATGGGCGCGCTCTGCCCCTCCGGCACCACAATCCGCTCCAGCACGCCCGCGTCGTAGGCCTCCAGCTCCATCGTCGCCTTGTCGGTCTCGATCTCGGCGACCACGTCGCCCGGCGCCACCCGGTCGCCCGGCTGCTTCAGCCAGCGGGCGATCTTGCCCTCCTGCATCGTGTCGCTGAGGCGGGGCATGGTTATGTCAGGCATGGACGGGCGCTCCCCGACGACGGAAGTTGACGGCGTCGAGCGTGGCGTGGATCGCGCCGAGCAGGTGGTCAGCGTTCGGCAGAGCCGCCAGCTCCAGCGGCTTCGCGTACGGCAGCGGCACCTCCGCCTGCGCTACCCGCCGCACCGGCGCGTCCAGGTAGTCGAAGGCCCCCTCCTGGATCGTCGCCGCGACCTCGGCGCCGATGCCGTAGCTGAGCCAGTCCTCCTCCACCACCACCGCGCGGTTGGTCTTCCGCACCGACGCCAGGATCGTCTCGCGGTCGAGCGGCCGCAGGCTCCGCAGGTCCACCACCTCGGCGCTGATGCCCTCGTCCTCCAGCCGCGCCGCCACGCCGAGCGCGACCACCGTCATGCGTGAGTAGGTCACGATGGTAATATCCGTGCCCTCCTTGGCGACCGCAGCCACGCCGAGCGGCGTGGTGTACTCCTCGTCGGGCACCTCGCCCTTGGTGTTGTAGAGCGCCAGGTTCTCGACGAAGATCACGGGGTCGTCGTCGCGGATCGCGCTCTTGAGCAGCCCTTTCGCGTCGGCCGGCGTGGCCGGCGCCACCACCTTCAGCCCCGGCACGTAGGCGTACATCACTTCCAGGTTCTGCGAGTGCGTGGACGAGAGCTGCTGGCCGCCGCCGCCCGGCGTGCGGATCACCAGCGGCACGCTGGCCTGGCCGCCGAACATGCCGTAGATCTTCGCCGCGTGGTTGACGATCTGGTCCATCGCCAGCAGGCTGAAGTTGATCGTCATGATCTCGACGACGGGGCGCAGCCCCAGCATCGCCGCGCCGATCGCCACACCCACGAATCCCTCTTCGGCGATCGGCGTGTCGCGCACCCGCTTCGGCCCGAACTCCTGCAGCAGCCCGGCCGTGATCTTGTACGAGCCCTCGAAGACGCCGATCTCCTCGCCCATGAGGAACACGGCCTCATCGCGCAGCAGCTCCTCGCGCAGCGTGTCGTGCAGTGCCTGCCGGTAGCTAATGAGAGCCATCTAGCAACTCAGCACTCTTCACTCTGCACCCGTCAGCGGCTCGCCCGGAAACTGGCGCGGCTCGTTCGGCACGGGCGTGGCGTAGGCGTAGGCGAACAGCTCGCCCGGCCGCGGGTCGGGGCTCTCGTCCGCGAACGCCACCGCCTGGTCCACCACGCGGTCCACGTCCGCCTCCAGCTCCGCGAGCCGTGCCTCATCCAGGATGCCGGCGGCCAGGAGCTGGCGCCGGAAGCCGGGGAGGGGGTCCTGCGCCTGGCCGCGCTCCACCTCGTCGCGCGAGCGGTAGCGCGCCGGATCGACCACGGAGTGGCCGCGCAGGCGGAAGCTCACCGCCTCCAGCAGCGTCGGCAGGCGCTCTTCGCGCGCCCGCCGCACGGCCCGGCGCGCCGCCTCGCGCACGGCCAGCACGTCGTTGCCATCCACCCGCTCGCTCGCCATGCGGTAGGCGCAGGCGCGCTTGTACAGGTCCGGCTCGGCCGACGCGCGCTCGGGCGGCGTGCCCATCCCATACTGGTTGTTCACGATGACGAATACCACCGGTAGCCGCCAGAGCTGCGCCAGGTTCAGCGATTCGTGGAAAGCCCCGATGTTCGTCGTCCCGTCGCCCATCTGCACCATGACCACCTCGTCGCCGCCACGGTAGTCAATGGCCAGCGCCACGCCCACGGCGAGCGGCAGTTGGCCGCCCACGATCGCGTAGCCGCCGAGCAGGCGCGCCTTCGCGTCGAAGATGTGCATCGAGCCGCCCCGGCCCCGCGAGGTGCCCGTCTCCTTGCCGAACAGCTCCGCCATCACGCGGCCCGGCTCGATGCCGCGGGCGAGCGCGTAGCCGTGCTCGCGGTAGTTCGTCAGCAGGTAGTCGCGCGGCTCCAGCGCGGCCATCAGCCCGACGATGGTCGCCTCCTCGCCAAGGTTCAGGTGGCAGTAGCCGCCGATCTTGGCGCGCGTGTACATCTCGCCCGCGCGCTGCTCGAAGCGGCGGATGAGCACCATCTCGCGGTAGTACGCGAGCAGCGTCTCGGCCTTCTCGCCGCGCAGGGCCTCGTTGCCCGTCGCGCCGTTCGCGTCCCGCGCGCGCGGCCCCGCGCGGCGGTCGGCGCTTTTCTTCTCCACGGCCATCCAGCTCGCCTGTCTACATACCCGGGTGCAACGGCTCTTGCACGAACCGTTCCCCGGCTGCGGCGCAGCGCGGGCATTGCGCGGGCGGTGCATCCCCGCGCGCTGACTCCCCGCACGCTTCGCAGATCCAGTGGAGCGCCATCAGGCGCACGATGTCGCTGCGGCTGATGATGCCCACCATCTCACGCCCATTCATCACCGGCACGCGCCGAATGCGCCGCTCGACCAGCAGGAAGCGCACGTCGTCCACCTCCGTCTCCTGGTCGACGGTGATCACGCCCCGCGTCATCACGTCCGCGGCGGTCTTGCCGGGCCGCGCCATCAGGTCGTACTCGCTCACGAGCCCGATCACCGCGCCGTCGCTGTCCACGATCGGGACGGCCGTGATGCGGCGCTTCGCCAGCAGCTCCGCCAGGTCGCCAACCGGCATGTCGGCGGGCGCGGTGATGACCGGCGTGGTCATGATCTCGCGAACCTTCATGGCCTCAGCCCTCCGCCAGCATTACGTGGCCCGTGCGCGCCGGGAGTGTGGTTACATCATACCGCGTGCCACCAGCCCTGCCCGCTGGCAGGTATGATAAAGTATGACAAACACGGCCGAACCGCGGAGGGGCCTGGGCATGCGACGGACTATCTACCTACCCGATGACCTCGCAGCGTGTACAGATGAATACCTGCGCGAACATCCGGGCGTCAGCTTCTCGAACCTGGTGTGTGAGGCGCTGCGAGCGCGGGTTGCGCCGCCTGATCTCAGCGCGATTCTAGGTCTGCCTCCTCTCGTACCGGAAGCCGACCGGCCGGCTCGTGTGCAGCCGGAGGACCGCGCGGGCGGCGATGAACGCTGAGGCGCCGAGACAGGTGGTCCTCGATGCCGGCCCGCTTATCGCATGGCTGTACGCCCACGACGCGGACCACGCGATGGCGGTCGCAGGGTTCAGGGAATTGGCCCGCGCCAGCACCCGCGTGCTCGTGCCGCTACCCATCGTGTTCGAAGTCTACAAGTGGCTGCTCTTCGAGATAGGACCAGCGGGCGCGCGGGAGGGCCTCGCCCGCGTGCGTTTAGGTATGCAGATTCAATACCCGGATGCCATGGTGCTGGACCGCGCTATCAGCGTGATGGACAGCATGCCGACTTGGCGGGGCACGCTGGAAGATGCGCTCGTCGCGGTGATTGGTCTGTCGCTCGACGTCCCCGTCTGGACGCTGAACTACCGCGATCTGAGCGCGTTCCCCAACCTGCACTTTTGGACGCCCAGCGGCGCCTGACCCTCTCCCCTCCGACCTTCCACCGCCCTCAACCGAGCCCGCGCCAGTTACGCCTCTTGGCGGCTGCTCCCGGTCCGCGGCCGCTCGCTAGCCGCCGCGCGCCGCCCGGCCCCGGCACCAGCCAGGCCGCCCGTCAGCCGGCGGGGACGGCGACCGGGGCCAGGTGGGCGTGCAGGAAGGCGATCGTCTGCGGCCAGGCCGCGGCCAGGGCGGCCTCGTTCTGCGCGCCCGGGTGCCGCGCTGGATCCAGGAAGCCGTGGTCGGCGGCCGGGTAGAGCTGAATGCTCGTCGGCACGGCGCGGGCCTGCACGGCGGCCTGCAGCGCGGCGAACGTGGCGGGGCTGGTGACGTGGTCCTGGCCCGGGTAGATGAGCTGCACCGGGCAGCGGATCGCGGCGCCCAGCGCGATCGCGTCCTCCGTCTGATTGGGCGGCAGCGGGTCCACGATCGACGGGTAGTAGGCGACGCAGGCGGCGACGTCCGGGCTGTGCGCCGCCAGCAAGAGCGCGTAGCGCCCGCCCATGCACCAGCCGATGACGCCCACCTGCGCCAGGCCCAGCTCCGTGCGCATGTGGGCCAGCCAGCGCTGCTGCTCGGCGCGCACGGCGCCGTCGAGCAGCGACCGCGACAGCGGCGCCAGGTCCTCCGGCGTCCCCGTTGGCACCTCCCGCCCCGAGTACGGGTCCCACACCACGGCGGCGAGGCCCGCGTCCGCGAGCCAGCTCGCATACTCCAGGACCTTGTGCTCGATGCCGTAGACCATCGGCAGCAGAAGCATGCCCGCGCGGGCGCCCCCCGCCGGCCGACAGAGTACGGCGTGCAGGTTGTCCAGGTACAGGTCTGTGGTCTCGTGCATGCGCGTCACCGCCCTTTCTGCCGCGCGCCCGCGCGACGGCTGGGCGCGACCGAGCACGGCCGCATGCCGGCCCGGCGCCCGCGCCCTGCGCCCAGGATACGCTATTCCGGCCCGCGCTGCCCGCACCTGGCCTGCCGCTGCTGGCACCCCCGCCGGGACGGCACCGCGCCAAGCCACGAGCGCCGCGCCCCTGGCGTATACTCCCGGCGACGGCCGGCCGGGCGCCCCGCGCCGAAAGAGCGCCGGACAGCCGCCGTCGCGAGGCATGCATGACCCGAGCGCGCGCCGCCCGCCGCCCCAGCCGCCGCCAGGTTCTGCGGGGCGCGGGGCTGGCAGGGATCGGCTGGCTGGCCGCCTGCGCGCAAGTCACGCTGCCGACCATGCCCTCGCGGCGGCCCGCGGTCGTGGGGCTGCTGGCGGCCGGCCCGCCCCCGCCGCGCGACGCACTGGCGGCGTTCCTCCAGGGCCTCGCCGAGCGCGGCTGGGCGCTCGGCCACAACCTCGTCCTTGCCGAGCGCTCCGCCGACGGCCAGGACGACCGCCTGCCCGACCTGGCCGCTGCCCTCCTCGCCCTGCCGCCCGACGCGCTGGTGACCGTCGGCACGCCGGCCACGCGGGCGGCAGCCGCCGCCACGACGGCGATTCCCATCGTCTTCGCCAGCGGCCGCAAGCCCGCGGCGCCAGCGGGCGCGGACAGCGGCCAGGCGTTCGGCGGGAACGTCACCGGGATCGCCACGGGGAGCGCGGAGGTCACCGAGCGGCGGCTGATGCTGCTGGCGGCGCTGGCGCCCGGCGTGGCCCGCGTGGCCGTCCTCGCCTGCGAGCCAGCCACGCCGCCCGCGGTGCAGCAGGCCGCCCAGGCCGCTGGCGTGCAGCTCTACGCCGTGGCGATGCCCAGCCCGGGCGGGCTCTCCCGGAGCCTGGAGGCCGCCGCCGCGTGGGGGGCCGAGGCGCTGCTGATCGAGCCGCCCGCGCTCACGCCAGCCGTCGCGGCCGCGATCGCGGCGTTCGCGGCGGACCGCCGCCTGCCGGCACTGGCGGCCGCGGCGGATTACCCGCGCGCTGGCGGCCTCGCGGCCTACGCCCCGCGCCTCGTGGACGGCTTCCGCCGCGCCGCGGCCTACGTGGACCAGGTCCTGCGCGGCACGCCGCCGGCCGCCCTGCCCGTCGAGCCGCCGGGCGCGCTCGACCTGGTCCTCAGCCAGCGCGCGGCCCGCGCGCTCGGCCTGAGCTTCTCGGCCGACCTGTTGCGCCAGGCGGCCGAGGTCATCTCGTAGGAGCGGGCGACGCGTCGCGCGCGGCGCGGCAGCCAGCCAGGGTGCCGGGAGCGTCGCCGCCGCGCGCCGGCTTCCCGGGAGCCGGCGCGCGTCCCCGCTCAGCTTGACCACCTGGGCGCGCGACCCTAGACTATCCGTAGGGAGGCGCCGGGGCCGCCAGCGAGCGCGGCGCGGGCGCCCGGATCCGTGCGACGAGGTGTTGGCGATGCCGCTCTTTGAGTATTACTGCTCGACTTGCCGCACCCGCTTCGAAGAGCTCGTGCGGCTGCCCGCCTCGGGCGAGGGCGCGACCTGCCCGCAGTGCGGCCGCGAGAACGTGCCGCGCGTGCTCTCGACGTTCGCCACCGTGCGCAGCGGCGGCGACGGCGCCGATCTGGCGTCGGTGGCCAGCTACGGCGGGGGCGGCGGCTGCTGCGGCGCGGGCGGCTGTGGCTGCAGCTAACGCTCCCGTGCCCGGTGGTCGCGCCGGCCGCTCGCTCTCGGCAGTCGCCTGATGGCGATCACCGTCGTCGGGCTGGGGCCGGGGCCGTACCGCGCGCTGACGCTAGAGGCCGTCGAGGCGCTGCACGCCGCGAGCGAGCTGTACCTCCGCACCGCCCAGCACCCCACGGTCGCCGAGCTGCCGCCGACCCTCCGCTGGACGGCGTTCGACGATCTTTACGACCATGCCGCCAGCTTCGAAGCGCTGTACGAGCAGATCGCGACGATCCTGCTCGAGCGCGGCGCCGCGGCCGACGCGACCTACGCCGTGCCCGGCCACCCGCTGATCGGGGAGGCATCGGTGCGGCGGCTGCTGGAGCGGGCCACCGCGGCCGGCATCCCCACGCGGGTCGTGGGCGGGATGTCGTTCGCCGAGGCGGCGCTCGCGGCGCGGGGCGTGGCGACGGGCGTGGACCACGTGCAGGTCGTTGACGCGTTGGCGCTGCCGCCCATCGCGCCGACGGTGCCCTTGCTCGTCCACCAGGTGTACAAGCCCGCCGTCGCCTCGGACCTCAAGCTGGCGCTCCTGCGCCTCTATCCCCCCGAGCACGAGGCGCTGGTGATCCGCGCCGCCACGACCGCCGCGGAGGCCGTCGAGCGGGTGCCCCTCGAGGGCCTCGACCGCGGCATGGCGTTCGACCACCTGACGACCGTGTACGTGCCGCCGATCCCGCCCGACGAGGACTTCGGCACGCTCACGGGCCTGGCGCACCTGGTGGCGCGGCTGCGCCGGCCGGGCGGCTGCCCCTGGGACGCGCAGCAGACGCACGAGAGCCTCAAGCGCTACATTCTGGAGGAGGCGTACGAGGCTGCCGAGGCCATCGACGAGGGCGATTTCCCTGCGCTGTGCGACGAGCTGGGCGACCTGCTGCTGCAAGTCGCGCTGCAGTCGGAGCTGGCGGACGAGCACGGCGCGTTCGACCTGAACGACGTGCTGCACGCGATCTGCGCGAAGCTGGTGCGCCGCCATCCGCACGTCTTCGGCGCGACGGTCGTGGCCGACGCGCGCGAGGTGGAGCTGAACTGGGAGGAGATCAAGCGGCGCGAGCGCGGCGGCGACGGCCCGCCGCCGTCCCTCCTGGACGGCGTCCCGCGTCACCACCCGGCGCTGACCACCGCCCAGGCGATCCACAAGCGCGTGCTGGCCGCCGGGCTGGCGCCCGCCGAGCGCGGGACCGCGCTCGCGGTCGCGCGGGCGGCGCTCGACGGGCTGGCGGGGGCCAAAGAGCCGGCGGCGCGGGGCGCCGCGCTGGGCGACCTCCTGTTCGCGCTCGCGCTCCTCGCGCGGCTCGACGGGACCGATGCTGAAGAGGCGCTGCGCCAGGCCAATCGTCGCTTCATGGCACGGCTGCGGGAGGCGGAGGCACGGTGGCGGGCGGCGCGGCGTGAGCCGCGCGCCGCGTCCGCCGAAGAGGTGCGCGCGCTCTGGGAGGGCGTGTGGGCGCCCGGCTCGCCAGAGGCGGGAACAGCCGTCTGAACAGGGCGAGACAACGGAGCGAGCCGGCCGGGCAGGTGGCTGCGATGACGCTTGGCCGAAGGGCTAGCGGGCGAGGAGGAGCGGCTGAAGCGCCGCGTCAGCCGCGAACTCGCAGCAATACGGGTACCGCGCGTCGCGCAGCGTGCCACAGCAAGGGCAGGTCAGCAGACCGTAGCCGATCACCTCGTCGGGGATGGTCGCGTCGGACACGTCGCGGCCGTCGAAAGCAACTGGCGTAGCAGTGGTCAACATGGCCCGACCCCTCTTAGAAACAAATGGGCCAGCACCGATCCCGGTGCTGGCCCCGTTGCCATCGCCCGACATCTCAGTATATCTGCTAGCGTACCCATCGCACAATGGGTTCACGGCTTCTTTTTCCCTTAACGTTAACAGAAGTAGGAGGCCGAGGCGGAGAGCCTGCTGCAAGATCTGGGCCACCAGGCGATCCGGTGGAGCGCCGCGATGACTGTAATCGAGCAGCTAGCTGACTTCGTCGCCGGCCTGCGCCTGGCCGACGCCCCGCCGCCCGCGGCCGATACGCTGCGCCTGCACCTGTTCGACACGCTGGTCGCGGGCGTGGTCGGCGCAACCACGCCAGAAGGCCAGGCCGCGGCGGGGCTCGCCGCGGACATGAGCGCGGTGGGATCGGTGGCGGCCCCGGGTGGCGGCTTGCCGACGAGCGGGCCGCTGGCGGCGCCGGTCGCCTGTATCGCCACCCGCTGCACCGAGATCGACGACATTGACCTGCCGTCCTGCACGACGCCCGGGGCCGTGGCCGTGCCAACCGCGCTCGCGCTCAGCCGCGAGTCGGGGGACGCCGACGTCTTTCTGGCGGCGCTGCTCGCCGGCTACGAGGCGCTCGTGCGCTTCGGGCAGGCCGCCGACGGGCCGACGATCCTCTACCGCGGCATCTGGCCGACGTATCTCGCCGGTACGCTCGGCGCCGCGGCGACGGCCGCGCGGCTGCTTGGGCTCTCGGCCGAGGCGACCGCGCACGCGCTGGCCGCGGCCGTGACGCTGACGGCCGGCACGAGCGGGCGCATTCGCGGCCTGTCGTCGCGCTGGCTGACGCTCGGCTGCGCCGTGCAGAACGGCGTCCTCGCCGCCCTGGGCGCGCGGCGCGGCCTGCGTGGCGACCTGGCGCTGCTGGACGGCGCCTGGAGCGAGGCCAGCGGCATCCGGCTCGCCGCCGAGGTGCTGCTGGCGGACCTCGGCCGCCCGCTCGTGATCGAGCGCGTCAGCCTCAAGCCCTATTGCGCGGCCAAGCAGGTCACGAGCAGCATCGCGGCGTTCGCGGGGCTCCTCGCCGACCACTGCCTGGACCCCGCCGCGATCGAGCGCGTGGTGGTGGCGGTGCCGCCAGCGTACGCGCGGATGATCGACCAGCCAGCGCCCGCCCCCGACCGCCTCGGCGGCGTGGCGAGCGCGCAGTACCAGCTCGCGCTCGCGGCCCATTACCCCGACGAGCTGCTCGACGTGCGCCGCCCCATGCCGCACGAAGAGCCGGCCTTCCGCGCGCTGATGGCCAGGGTCCGAGTCGTGGCGGAGCCGAGCCTGGCGCGCGACTACCCTCGCACCTGGCCGGCCCGCGTCACGGTGGCCACGGCGGCCGGCGAGCTGACGCGTGAGGTCGGGCACACGCCCGGCGACCCGAGCCACCCGTTCTCCTGGGACGACGCTACGACGAAGGCCACGCGCGTGCTGCGCGGCATCGCGGACGCCGCCGCCGTGGACCGCCTGGCGGCCGCCTGCCGCGGCCTGGGCAAATCCACATCACTGGCTGAGCTGCTCGCCAGCCTGCCCAGCAACCTTGCCTGACGCTGGTCGGCATCTCCCCGCCCATGGACGAGCCCGAACAGCCGTCGTCCCAGTCGCCGCTTTGTGAGCGAATTGTGAGCGGATCGCTCGCGATCGTGACCCTCGCTGTGAGCGATCCCGGCTAGGCTAGGGCGGCGCGAGGGCAGCGCGCCCGTTCGCGGCAACCGCCAGGGGTCCGCGCGGGAGAGCATCGGACGTAGGCGTCTCAGCCTACCACGCCAGGCTCCAAGGGCCGCCGGCGTCCCACCCGCGGGAGGTTGACTCCGCCGGATCGGACAGCATATGCTCACGATCGGCCTCGTGGCGCATTCGAATTGGAAGAATGACCGTGACCACGGTACGGAGGCGCGCTCGCGGACGCGCCGCCGCGGTGCGCGAGCGCGGCGCATCATAGAGAGGACACACTCCCATGGCACTGACTGTGGGGATCTTGTCGTCGACGACAGCGGCCAACCCGTATGTGCAGGCGTTTCGCGACCGCCTGACGGCGCTGGGCTGGGCCGACGGCGCCAACGTCGACGTGGTCGCCAAGCATGCCGACGGCAACCTGGCCCTGCTGGACGGGCTGGCGAACGACCTGCTGCGCGAAAATCCGAACGTCATAATGGCTGGCAGCACGCCGGCTATCCGCGCGATCCGTAGAGCTATGGGTAACTCGACGCCACAGATACCTATCGTCATGGGTATCACGGGCGATCCGCGGGTAGCCGCCGACATCCTGAACGTCAACCGTCCCCAGGGCAACGTCACCGGGATGTGGGACCACGTGGACCTGCAACAAGAGAACCAGTTGGCCATCTTGCACGACGTCATTGGGGGCAACGCGCTGCGCGTGGGCGTGCTGATCAATAACGACAACCCGGGTAAGCGAGCGGAATTCCGCTCCCTACGGGCCGTGAAACTACGCGGTGTCAACCTCAACTTCAAACGCTACAACCTCACCGCGGACTTAGCGACCATCGGGCAGCAAATCACCGACGCCTTCAACGACGCGAAAAATGCGGCGGCGGGGAACCGGCAAGCCATGATTGTCCTGGGGGACCCGGTGTTGGGGCTGCCGGCCGTCGCCCAGGTGATCCGCGCCCAGGCCGCGGCCGCGCCGCCCATGATTACGATGTACGGCGCGAGCGAGGCGGCTGAGGGTGGCGGCCTCATGTCCTACGGGCCTAGCCATCGAAAGGTCATGGAACGCGCCGCTGACTACGTGGACATGATCCTGCGAGGCGCGAGTCCCGGTGACCTGCCGCTGGCCCAACCGATGCCGGCGCAACTCGAGCTCGTGGTGAAGCTGTCTACCTACAACGCGATGGGCCTCAACTTCCTCACTCCCCAGTTCATCGCGAACTGGCAGCCCAGACAGGTGCCATAGGCTCGATCCGAGGCGGCGGAGGAAGCGCCCCAACCGCACGTGGCAGGGTAGCAGGGTGAGCGGACTCACGAGGGCGTTGTGTCCCGCCGGGCACCGCGCATGGTCGGCAATCCTGCTCTGTGGGCTCTGCCTGCTGGCCGACTGCGCGGGCCCCGCTACGCCGCCCGCCCCATCTGCGGCCCCGCCCCGCGTCGGCTACCTGTCGGCGACGTCGTCAGCTTCCCGGACGGCCGAGGCGTTCCGGGCGGGGCTTGCCGAGCTGGGGTACGTCGAGGGCCAGAACCTCGTCGTGGAATGGCGGTTCGCTGACGATCAGCTCGACCGCCTGCCGGCGCTCGCCGCCGAATTGGCAGCCATGCCCGTCGCTGTCATCGTCGCGGGCAGCACCCCCGCCATCCGCGCCGCCCGCGCCGCCACTGACACGATCCCGATCGTGATGGGCGTCAGCGCCGACCCTGTCGAGCAAGGGTTCGTGGCCAGCCTGGCGCGGCCCGGCGGCAACGTCACCGGGCTCACCAGCATCTCCCTGGAACTGAGCGCGAAGCGGCTCGAGGTACTGCGCGACGCCTTCCCCGCCCTCCAGCGGGTCGGCGTGCTGTGGAACCCAGCCAATCCGGCGAAGCCCCTGGAGTGGCAAGACACCGTGGCGGCTGCGCCAGTGCTCGGCGTGCGCGTTGTGTCGTTGGAGGCGCGTGACGCCGCGGAGATGGAGGCCGCGCTAGAGCTGGCCGAGCGGGAGCGGGTCGAAGCGCTCGTCGTGCTGGGCGACCCGATTATGACGAGCCAGCAGGCGCGCATCCGCGCCTTTGCCACGCGCCAGCGCGTCCCGGACCTCTGGGAGACCCCCGAGAACGTGGAGGCCGGCGCCCTCCTGGCCTACGGGCCAAACCGCGACGACCTCTTCCGCCGCGCCGCGTACTATGTGGACCGAATCCTCAAGGGCGCGCAGCCGGCCGACCTCCCGGTGGA
>Ga0070741_10002202_pt1 | contig 53919 bp, 53 predicted proteins | sample Coa_R1_4_FD_66440 | JGI IMG/M metagenome (GOLD analysis project Ga0070741, IMG submission 66440) | Surface soil microbial communities from Centralia Pennsylvania, which are recovering from an underground coalmine fire - Coalmine... | ecosystem: Environmental > Terrestrial > Soil > Unclassified ... | reverse complement strand
TCGAGGAAGCGGGCCGCGTCTTCGTCCTGCCCGTCCGCCGCTAACATCCGCCGCGGCGCGCAGCGCCGTCTATGCGCAACTGACCCGTCTCAACGAGCCACTGTCCAAGTAAGTGACAAGTTGTCACTTGCGCTCTTGTTGGAGGTCGTTGCGCGATGTCTCGCCTTGCCGGCTCGCTCGTCGCCGCCGGGATCACGAAGTCGTACGGATCGGACGTCGTCCTCGCGGACGTCGACCTTGTCGTGCCGCCGCGCGCGCGGATCGGGCTCGTCGGCCCGAACGGCGCCGGCAAGTCGACGCTGCTCCGGCTGCTCGCCGGGCTCGAGGAGCCGGACGCCGGCCGGGTCCGCCGCTCGCCGCCGTCGCTCGCGGTCGGCTACCTCGCGCAGGAGCGCGACGCCGCCGGCCGCTCGGGCGGCGAGGAGACGCGCGCCGCGCTCGCCGAGGTCCTGCGCCAGGAGCTCGACGTCCTCCTCCTCGACGAGCCGACGAACGACCTCGACTTCGCGGGACTCGCCTGGCTCGAGCGCCGGCTCGCGTCGCAGCCCGGTTCGCTCGTCGTCGTCTCCCACGACCGCGCCTTCCTCGACCGCACCGTCACGCGCATCGTCGAGCTGGACGAGTGGACGCGCGGCACGACCGAGTTCGCCGGCGGCTGGAGCGAGTACGAGGCGGAGCGGGAGCGGCGTCGCGCGCGCCACTACGAGCGGTGGGAGTCGTCGGTCGCCGAGCGCCGGCGGATCGAGGAGCAGCAGCGCCGCATGGCGGAGTGGGAGCGGCGCGGCTACGGCCAGGGTCGCAAGAAGAAGAAGTCGAAGGACGTCAAGCGCACGTACGGCGCGAAGCTCAAGCAGGTCGAGGCGGTCGAGAAGCCGTACGAGCCGTGGGAGCTCCGGCTCGGCCTCGTTCCGGCGGCGCGCAGCGGCGACGTCGTCGTCCGGCTGGAGCGGGCAGTCGTCGAGCGTGGCGCGTTCCGGCTCGGCCCGCTCGACCTCGAGATCGGCTGGGGAGACAGGCTCGCGGTCGCGGGCAAGAACGGCAGCGGCAAGACGACGCTGCTCGACGCATTGCTCGGCCGCCTGCCGCTCGTCTCCGGGACTCGCCGGCTCGGGCCCGGAGTCGTCCTCGGCGAGCTCGAGCAGGATCGTGCGGCGCTGTCGGGCGAGACGCCGCTCCTCGACGTCTTCGCCGACTTCGACGCGGAGACGGCGCGGACGCTGCTCGCGAAGTTCGGGCTCGGCGCCGGCGACGTGCTCCGCTCCGCGTCGTCGCTCTCGCCGGGCGAGCGCACGCGCGCCGGGCTCGCGCTTCTCGCCGCGCGCGGTGTCAACTGCCTCGTCCTCGACGAGCCGACCAACCACCTCGACGTCGAGGCGATCGAGGAGCTCGAGCGCGGCCTCGCCGGCTACGAGGGCACCGTCCTCCTCGTCACCCACGACCGCCGCTTCCTGGAGGCGTTCCGGCCCACCCGTACCATCGAGATGTGACCGCGACCGCGGCGATCCTCACGATCGGGAACGAGCTCGTCTCGGGAGACGTCCCGAACACGAACGCGCAGTGGCTCGCGAGGCGGCTCGCGCCGCTCGGCGTCGAGGTGCGGCTGACGGCGGCGCTGCCGGACGAGATCGACACCGTCGCGGAGTTCGTCCGCGCCGAGGCGCCGCGCGTCGACTTCCTCATCGCCACGGGAGGGCTCGGCGGCACGCCGGACGACCTGACGCGGGAGGCGATCGCCGCCGCCTTCGCCGTGCCGCAGGAGGAGGTGCCCGAGGTCGCCGCCGAGCTCCGCGCGCGCTTCAAGCGCGATCCGGAGTACGCCGCGCGCTGGGCGCTGCTCCCGCGCGGCGGCCGCCCGCTCGCCAACCCGCTCGGCGGCGCGCCGGGCTTCGCGATCGAGAACGTCTACGTCCTGCCGGGGCTGCCGAGCGAGATGGAGGCGATGTTCGCGTCGATCGAGGACGAGTTCCGGCGCGGCAGCCCGATCGAGTCGTGGCGGCGGACGTTCCGCACCTACGAGAGCGTCATCGCCTCGTCCCTCGCGGAGGCCGGGGAGCGGTGGCCCGGCGTCCTCATCGGCTCCTATCCGAGCTTCGGCTCGGGCGGCTTCACCGTCGAGGTCGTCGTCAAGTCGAGCGACCCCGCTGCGCTCGCGGCGGCGTCCGCGTGGCTCGAGTCAGCGATCGAAGAGCGCGGCGGACGGTAGATAGAAAGCCGCGATCGCGAACGTCAGCAGGACGGCGGCGAGCGGGCTGAAGAAGGCGAGGACGAAGACGGCACCGTACATCGGGACGCCGGGGAGGTAGGCGCGGTCGACGGCGGTGAGCGCCGCATCGCTCGTCGCGTCGGCGACGAGGCGGCGCCCGCGGCGCGCGTACTGCCACCAGACCTGGTGGAGCGCGGCCATGACGAGGAGCGTCGCGCCGTACGCGAGCGCGGCCGCCTGGTTCCCGCCGTTCCGGAGATCCTCGGCGACGAGGCGCGTCGGGAACGGCAGGAAGGCGACGGTCAACAGCAGCAGGTTGTTGACGAAGAGCATCGTCCGGTCGACCCGCCCGAGCAGCGAGACGGTGTGGTGGTGGTTCATCCAGATGATCCCGATCGTCACGAAGCTCGTGACGTAGGCGAGATAGGCGGGCCAGATGTGGAGGAGCTCGCTGCCGAGGCGGCGGCCGGGGGACACCGCGAACTCGAGGACGAGGAGCGTCGCGGCGATGGCGAAGACGCCGTCGCTGAACGTCTCCATGCGGGTCGTTCCCTCCACGGCGTGATCGTCTCCGACCGTCAGGACGTCTTGACACCTCGGGACGCTAGGTATAGGGTTGCGAGGTATGAAGGCCGAAGCGCTCAAGGGGCATCTCGACTCGATGATCCTCGCCGTCGTCGGCACCGGCCCGGCGCACGGCTACGCCGTGATCGAGCAGCTGCGCCGCCGGAGCGGGGGAGTCTTCGACCTGCCCGAGGGGACGGTCTATCCGGCGCTGCACCGGCTCGAGGCGGAGGGGCTGCTGACGAGCTCGTGGGCGACCGCGAGCGGCCGGCGCCGGCGCGTCTACAAGCTGACGCGGCGCGGGCGCTCGGCGCTCGGCGAGCGCCGCGGTGACTGGAAGCTCTTCTCCCAGGCGGTGGAGGGAGTGCTCGCATGATCGACCGGCTCGACCGGCTCGACCGCGAGCTCGCGGGCCTCGGCGTCCCGGCGCGTCGCCGCCGGCGCATCCGCCTCGAGCTCGAGGACCATCTCGCCTGCGACCCGAACGCCGGGCTCGGCGATCCCGCGGCGCTCGCGCGCCAGTTCGCCGACGAGCTCGGGACGGCGTATGCGCGGCAAGCGGCCCTCGCCGGCTTCGTCTCGCTCGTGCCCCTCGGACTGCTCTTCGTGGCGCTCTTCGCGCTGACCGCGGTCTATACGACGAGTGCGCCGCCTGCGCTCACGCTCGCCCTCGTGGTCGGGGTCCAGCTCGCCTTCGTCGGCGGGATGCTCGCCGTGCTCCGCGCGCTCCGCTTACGGCGGCTTGCCGTCGTGCCTGCGTCCGAGGCCCGCGTATTGCTCCGGCGCACGGGACTCGGCCTCGCTGGAGGCGGAATCACCGTGGCGGCACTCGGGCTTCTCGCTTCCGGCTACTACCCGGTTGTTCAGTGGTCGCATCCGTCGTTCGCATGGGTGACGGTCGGAGTCGGAGCGGCGTCGCTTCTCCTCGGCGGCGGCGCCCTCGCCCGCGCGGCGCGGCTTCTTCCTGCGGCGGCCGGCACTCCGCACGATCTCTCGTTCGACCTCGGCGTGCGTGCGGATCCCTGGCGGCTCGCCTTCCTCATCGCCGGCGCCGTCGTGTTGTGCATCGCGCTCGCCGGCGTCGTCCAGGCGGATCCGATCGACGGCCTCGTCCGCGCGGTCGGCGACGGCACGCTATGCCTCGCCGGCTTCGCGCTGCTCGGCCGTCCGCTCGGCCTCCGCGCCTAGCGTTTTCGTCCCCGCGGCGCCGGGGACGAGCACGGCGTGACGAACCTCCGGCTCACGCAGCAGCTCGCGGGTCTCGCGGAGCCTCTCGACCCCGTCGCCGACCCGGTGCAGGAGGCGATCAACGCCGTCCCGCAGCCGATCCGCGACGTCCTCGACGGCGTCTGGCTCGGCAATCCGCTCCATCCCGCGCTGACCGACATCCCGCTCGGCGCGTGGACGACCGCGCTCGTCCTCGACCTCGCCGGCTCCGAGGCGGCGGACGAGGCGCTCGCGGTCGGCTGCGCCGCCGCGATCCCGGCCGCGCTGACCGGCCTCAACGACTGGAGCCACCTCAAGGACGACGCGAAGCGGATCGGCGTCGTCCACGCGCTCCTCAACACGATGGGCCTGACGCTCAACGTCGCCTCCCTCGTCGCGCGCCGGAGCGGGCACCGGAGCCTCGGGAAGATCTTCTCGACCGTCGCCTACGCGGGAGCGGCGTTCTCCGCCCACCTCGGCGGCCACCTCTCGTTCGGGCTCGGCGTCCGCGTCAATCGCACGGCCTTCGAGGATCCGCGCGACCGCTACGCACCGGTCTGCGACGCCGACGACCTCGACGGCGGCGCGCTCGTCCGCGTCGAGCTCGAGGGAGAAGCCGTCGTCGTCGCCCGCTCGGAGGAGACGGACGAGCCGTGCGCGATCTCGGCGATCTGCTCCCATCTCGGCGGCCCGCTCGACGAGGGCGAGCGCGAGGGAGACACCGTGATCTGCCCGTGGCACGGCTCTCGCTTCGACCTCTGCAGCGGCGAGGTCGAAGGCGGCCCGGCCGTCTACCCGCAGCCGCGCTACGAGGCGCGCATCCGGGCCGGCAAGGTCGAGATCCGCGCCGCCAAGGACTAGCGGAACCCACGGCTATCCTCGACCGGTGGCCGCGACGACGCCGGAGACGTACCTCGCCGACCTGAATCCGGCGCAACGGGAGGCCGTCCTCCACACCGAAGGCCCCGTCCTCGTGATCGCGGGCGCGGGCTCCGGCAAGACGCGCGTCCTCACCCGCCGCATCGCCCACCTGCTCGGCGCGGTCGGCGTCAAGCCACCCGAGATCCTCGCGATCACGTTCACGAACAAGGCGGCGGCGGAGATGCGGGAGCGCGTCGAGCAGCTCGTCGGCCCGCCGGCGCGCGCCGCCTGGGTGATGACGTTCCACTCCGCCTGCGGCCGGATCCTCAGGCGCGAGGCGCAGCGGCTCGGCTACCGCTCGAACTTCACGATCTACGACTCCGCGGACCAGGTGCGCCTCGTCAAGCGCTGCCTCGAGGAGCTCGAGCGCGACCCGAAGCGCTTCACGCCGCGCGGCATCCACTCCCAGATCTCGAACGCGAAGAACACGCTCGTCTCGCCCGAGGCGTACGCCGAGCGGGTCGCGAGCTTCTACGACCAGACCGTCGCCGAGGTCTACGACCTCTATCAGAAGCGCCTCTTCGCCTCGAACGCCGTCGACTTCGACGACATGCTCTTCCTCACCGTCGACGTGCTCGAGCGCTTCCCCGAGGCGCGGGAGAAGTGGCAGGAAGCCTTCCGCTACGTCCTCGTCGACGAGTACCAGGACACGAACCACGCCCAGTACCGGCTCCTCCAGCTGCTCGCCGAGAAGCACCGGAACGTCTTCGCGGTCGGCGACCCGGACCAGTCGATCTACGCCTTCCGCGGCGCCGACATCCGCAACGTCCTCGAGTTCGAGCGGGACTTCCCCGGCGCGTTCACGATCGCGCTCGAGCAGAACTACCGCTCCACCCAGAACATCCTCGACGCGGCGAACGGCGTCATCCGGCAGAACCGAGAGCGGAAGGAGAAGAACCTCTGGTCGGAGCTCGGCGAGGGCGATCCCGTCCGCGTCGTCGAGGTGGAGGACGAGCACGCGGAGGCGCGCTTCGCCGCCGCGGAGATCGCCCTCGCGGTCGAGGAGGGCTACTCCGGCAGCGAGATCGCCGTCTTCTACCGGACGAACGCGCAGAGCCGTGTCCTCGAGGACATCCTCGTCCGGCAGGGGATCGCGTACCAGGTAATCGGCGGCCCGCGCTTCTACGAGCGCGCCGAGGTGAAGGATCTCGTCGCCTACCTGCAGGTGATCGACAACCCGTACGACGCCGTCTCGCTCCTGCGGATCGCGAACCGGCCGCGGCGCGGGATCGGCGACTCGTCGCTCGCCCGGCTCATGAGCTGGGCCGACCAGCGCGAGATCTCCCTCTGGGAGGCGACCGCCGAGGCGGAGAACGCCGGCGTCGGTGCGGCGCCGCAGAAGGCGATCAAGGCGTTCCGCGCGACGATCGAGTCGCTGATGTCCGCGGCGATGGAGTACGAGGTGCCGGAGCTGATCGAGGAGGTGCTCGCGCGCATTGGCTACCTCGAGTCGCTCGAGGCCGAGCGGACGGTCGAGGCGGAAGGCCGGATCGAGAACCTCCAGGAGCTCATCTCCGTCGCGCGCGAGTGGCGCGAGCAGACCCAGGAGGCGACCCTCTCGAGCTTCCTGCAGGAGATCTCGCTCTACTCCGACCAGGACGCGATCCGCGGCGACGGCTCGCTCGTCACGCTGATGACTCTGCACAACGCGAAGGGCCTCGAGTTCCGCGCCGTCTACATGATCGGGATGGAGGAGGGGATCTTCCCTCACTCGCGCTCGATCGAGGAGCAGGGAGTCGAGGAGGAGCGGCGCCTCTGTTACGTCGGCATGACGCGCGCGAAGGAGCGTCTGACGCTGCTCCACGCGTCGTCGCGGATGCTCTACGGCGGGCGCAGCCACAACCTGCCGTCGCGCTTCCTCGACGAGGTGCCGGACAAGCACGTCGAGCGCGAGCGGCTGCGGCCGACCTCGTGGTCGGGCTACGGCTCGCCGCGTCTGAGCCGGGTCGTTCCCCAGGAGGACGTACCGAATCTCGCCACCGGCGACTCCGTCCGGCACTCGACCCTCGGCGAGGGCGTCGTCGTGCGCGTCGAGGCAGGCGGGATGGTCACCGTCCGGTTCGCGGACGACGGCAGCGAGCGGAAGCTGATGCTCGACTACGCGCCGCTCGAGAAGCTCTAGCCCTCGGATCCCCAGGAAAGGGGATTCGGCTCGCATACCGCTTCCGAGGGATGCCCGCGTTCGCGAATCCCCCTACGGTCTGGCCTTCCCCCGAGGCTGGAGGAACTGCGAGCCATGCGGACTCCGAAGCGAGGATTTGCTCAGAAGGGCGCCCGGATCCTGGGGCTGCTCGTCTGCGTGGGCGCAGCCGCAGCGCTCGCCGCTTCCGCCTCGACGGGCCAGCGCGCCGCACGGGGGTTCGGCGCGTTCCTCTCGCCCCGGCTCACGGCGGCCGCTCGGGCGAATCCGCAGCGGATCTTCCACGTCATCCTCCAGGGAGCGGGCAGCGAGCGGGCCGTCGTCTCCGCCGTCCGTCATGAGGGAGCCCGGCTCGGCCGTCGCCTCGGGGCGGTCGAAGGCGCGTCGGCCGCAGTCACCGGCCGTCAGCTGATCGCGCTCGCCCGGACGAAGGGCATCGCGGCGATCACGCCCGACCTGCCTGTCCATCTGACGGGCGGCATCTCGAGCAACCAGCAGTGGCCCACCGCGGTCGACGCCCGGCAGACGTGGTCGACCGTGACGAACGGGAAGCTGCCGACGCCGCCTGCGATCGCGGTCGTCGACTCGGGAGTCCAGGCCAACCGCCCCGACTTCGCCAACGGCTCGCGCGTCATCGCGCAGACGACGATCTTCACCGGCTCGACGACGAACTCGCCGGGCGACGGCTACGGCCACGGAACGTTCGTCGCCGGCCTCGCCGCCGGCAGCGGCGCCGGCTATGCGGGAGTGGCGCCGAGCGCGCCGATCGTCTCGATCGACGTAATGGACGACCAGGGAATGGCGCGCACGAGCGACGTCATCGCCGCGTGCGACTGGATCGTCGCGCACAAGAGCGCCTACAACATCCGCGTCGCGAACTTCTCGCTCCACTCGATGGCGCCGGCGAGCGTCTTCTGGGATCCGCTCGACCGCGCGGTGGAGAAGCTCTGGTTCGACGGGATCGTCGTCGTCGCCGCCGCCGGCAACTACGGCGTCGACGGCAACCCGACGACCGTCGCGTACGCGCCGGGCAACGATCCGTTCGTCATCACCGTCGGCGCGGACGACCTGGACGGCTCGGTCTCGACCAACAACGACACGGCCGCGCCGTGGTCGGCGTACGGCTACACCTACGACGGCTTCGCGAAGCCGGAGATCGCCGCGCCGGGCCGTTACATGGTCGGCCCCGTCCCGCCGAACTCGACCCTCGCGACGACGCGGTCGAGCTCGATGGTCGCGCCGGGCTACATCCAGCTCTCGGGGACCTCGTTCGCCGCTCCGATCGTCTCCGGCGCCGCGGCGTACGTCCTTGCTCTCCATCCGACCTGGACGCCCGACCAGGTGAAGGGCGCGCTGATGCTGACCGCGAAGGCGGAGCCGAGCGCCGCGCCGGGCTCGGTCGGCGTCGGGCTCGTCGACGCCCAGGCCGCCGGCGCGCTGAGCTCGGCCCCGAATCCGAATCTCGCCCTCGACCAGTTCGTCGGCGCCGATCCGAACGGCGGCTCGATCCCGGTCTTCAACACCGCGAGCTGGTCGGATGCGGCGCGCAACGACGCCTCCTGGAGCGACGCCTCGTGGAGCGACGCCGCGTGGGCGACGGCGTCCTGGAGCGACGCCTCGTGGAGCGACGCTTCGTGGAGCGACGCCTCGTGGGCGACGTCCGCGTACGGCACTGCCTCCTGGAGCGACGCCTCGTGGAGCGACGCGTCCTGGAGCGATGCCTCGGTGGCCGACGCCCTCGCGGCCGGCCACAGATCGACGACCCACCGATGACGGAAGCCGCCATGGGCTCGGCACCGACTCGCAGCCGCCGGGGCGGCGCGGCGCGGCTGCCGGAGCGGCTCGGTCCGTTCCCGCCCGTCGCTTGGGCGTACTGGTTCGCGGTCGTCGCGCCGGTCGCCGCCGGGATCCCCGTGGCGCTCGTCGCGCTCAACGACGTGCACTGGGCACGCTTCGCGCTTCTCGCGGTCGCGGCCTCGGTCGCGCAGCTCGCCTCGGTGCGGATGAGCAGCAGCCGCCGCACCTTCCACCCCGCGATCGTCTTCGTCATCGCCGGCGCGCTCGTCCTCCCGCCGCAGGAGCTGATCCTGATGTGCGTGCTCCAGCACCTGCCGGAGTGGCTGAAGCAGCGCTACCGCTGGTACGTCCAGCCCTTCAACGTCGCCAACTACGTCTTCGCGGCGCTCGCTGCATGGGAAGCGGCCCGCTTCGCAGGCGGGCTCGTCGGGACGGCCGGCCACGCGCACGCCGTCGCCGGTCTCGCCGCCGCGGCCGCGTTCGTCGCCGTGAACCGGTTGCTGCTCGCGCCGATGATCGTCCTCTCCCGCGGTCTGACGTTGCGCGACACGGGCCTGTTCGCCCTCGAGGACGTCTCCCTCGAGGTCGTGCTCGCGCTGCTGGCCGTGCCGCTCGTCGCGCTCTGGTCGCAGAGCGTCCTGCTCTCGGCGCTCTGTCTCGCCCCGCTCGTGCTCATCAACGTGACTCAGCGGGCGCAGAGCCGCCTCGAGACGGCCTCCGAGACGATCAGCCGGCAGAACGAGTCGCTCGAGGAAGCGCACGCGATGGTGATCCAGCGCTCGATGGCGGCCCTCGAGGCGTTGTCGGCCACCGTCGACGCGCGCGACGCGTACACGGCCGGCCACTCGAAGCGCGTCCGCAGTCACACCCTCGCGATCGCCGCAGAGCTCGGGATCGACGGCGCCGAGCTCGAGGCGCTCGGCCATGCCGCGCTCTTCCACGACATCGGCAAGATCGGCGTCCCGGACGCAGTCCTGCTCAAGGAAGGCCCGCTCACGCCGCTCGAGTGGCTCGCGATGAAGAGCCATCCCGATGCCGGAGCACGGATCATCGAGCGGCTCGGCTATCTCGACGAGATCGTGCCCGTGATCCGCTACCACCACGAGCGGCTCGACGGCGACGGCTATCCCGGCGGGCTCTCGGGTGAGGACATCCCGCTCGGCGCTCGGATCGTCCACGTCGCCGACACGCTCGACGCGCTGACGACGAGCCGGGTCTACCGCGACGCGATGAGCTTCGACGACGCGCTCGCCGAGATCAAGCGCGGCGCCGGCACCGACTTCTGCCCGCATTGCGTCGCCGCGCTCGAGCGCGCGTTCGCGACGTTGCCGCGCACCGCCGTGCGTGAGGTCGCCGCGTGACGATGGCTGCCGGCTACGTCGGCAAGCTCCGGCAGGAGCAGCCGTTTCGCCGCGGGCTCGCTCCGGACGCGCGCAACGTGCTGCTCGCGACGCTCGTCGCGGCGGCGACCGCGACCGCGCTGGCGGGATCTCTCGCATCGAGCCGCGGGATCCGGTGGACGGACTTCGCCGTTCTCGCCGCGGCCGGGTCTGTCGCACAGCTCTTCGCCGCACGGGTCGGCGGCAACCAGGCCTTCCACACCGGCGTCGCCTTCGCGTTCGCGGCAGCGCTCGTGCTGCCGCCCGAGCTCGTCGTCCTCGTTTGCGCCGTCCAGCACGTCCCGGACTGGCTGCGGCACCGCTGGCGCTGGTACGTCCAGACGTTCAACGTCGCGAACTACGCCCTGAGCGGGCTCGCCGCCTGGGGCGTGCGCGACGGGCTCCAGGCGCTCGGCTACGACGCGAGGGGAACCGCTGTCTCGTCGGTGCTCGTCGTCGCTGCGGCCGCGGTCGCGTTCGTCGTCGTCAACCACGCGCTCCTTGCGCGGATGCTCAAGGTCGCGCGCGGCCAGGATCTGCGCACGAGCGGCCTCTTCGGGCTCGACAGCCTCGTCACCGACCTCGTCCTGACGGCCGTCGGCGCTCTCGTCGCCTTCACGCTCCTCCACGATGCGGTCTTCGCGGTCGTCGCGGTGCTGCCGCTGCTCCTCATCCACCGCTCGCTCGTCGTGCCGACGCTGCGAGAGCAGGCGTTCCGCGACCACAAGACGGGGCTCCTGAACTCGCGCGGCTTCGAGCGCGCTGCGGCGGACGAGTTCGCCCGCTCGCGCCGCTTCGGCCGGACCGTCTCCGTGCTCCTGTGCGACGTCGACGACCTGCGCGAGATCAACAACGGCCACGGCCACCACAAGGGGGACGAGGCGCTCGTCGCGATCGCCGACGCGCTTCGCAGCGAGCTGCGCGCCTACGACCTCTGCGCCCGGTCCGGCGGCGACGAGTTCATCGTCCTGCTGCCGGAGACGTGCGAAGAAGATGCCGTCGCCGTCGGCGAGCGCATCCGCACGCGGCTCGCCGGCAATCCGCTCGAGACCGGGAGCGGCACGCTTGTGGTGGGCGTCTCGATCGGCGCCGTCGAGGCGACGGGCGTGGACGAGGACCTCGCCGACGTGATCCGCCGGGCCGACGCCGCGATGTACGAGGCGAAGCGGCCCGGCGAGCGGACGCTCGCCGTCGTCGGCTGAGTTCGGAGGCGCCGGTACAATCCGGCGACCGGGGCGGTTAGCTCAGTTGGGAGAGCACCAGCTCGACAAGCTGGGGGTCACTGGTTCGAGCCCAGTACCGCCCACCTTAGAAGGTGTTGCGCGAACCGCCGTCGGAATCCTGTAGGTGGGGATGATCCGGCGGCGGTCGTGTACGCGGATCTCTTTGACGAGCAGGCGGAGGAGTTCCTTGGCTTGCTCGGGGCTCTCGTTGGCAAGGATCTCTTCGAGTTGGTCGGCGAGGCCGGCGAAGGCGGCCGTGTCGGGCGGCGTGTGCGCCTGTGTGGCGAGCGTGTGGGTGAGGTCGGCTTCCTGTTCGTGTAGGACCTCCAGCCGGGAGCGGTGGGCGCGGATGCGGTCCTGGCAGTCGGCGGGTGAGAGGGTGCCGTCTTCGAACGCTTCGAAGTAGCGCTCCAGCTTCGCCTCCAGCCGCGTGATCTCAGCGCGTGCGGAGGCAAGCTGCTCTTCGACGCGGGGCCGTTCGCTCTCGACGTGCTCGGCTACGTCGGCGAGCGCTTGCTCGATGACGCGGCCGTCGCGGTAGAGGTCGGCGAGCTGGGCGAGGACGGCGGCTTCGAGCCGCTCCTTCGGGAGCCGGTCGCCGCTGCACTTGGCGGGGCCGTACTTGTAGCGGGTGGAGCAGGCGTAGTAGGTGTAGCGGCCGTTCCTGCCGTGCGCGCTGGTGCCGACGTAGGCGCGGCCGCAGTGATCGCAGCGCACCAGTCCGGAGAGCAGATAGTCGGACGGGTTGCCGCGGCGCAGCGAGGCGTCCTCGCCGCGGCGGCGGAGGATCTCCTGCGCAGCCTCGAACGTCGTCTCATCGACGAGCGGCTCGTGCAGGCCGGGATGGGTTTCGCCGTTCCACCGCACGAGCCCTCGGTAGGCCGGGTTGGCGAGGATCAGTTGCAGCGCGTTGGGCGACCAGCCCTGTTTGCGCGGCGGCGGTGCTCCTTCGGCGTCGAGGGTGCGGGCGATCGCCGTTGTGCCGAGCTTGCCCTCGGCGTACAGGTGGAAGATGCGGCGCACGACCGGCGCCTTGACCGGGTCCGGCACGAGCAGCTTCGTCTCCTTATCGCGGGTGTAGCCGTACGGGGTCCGCCCGCTCATCCATTTGCCTTCGCGGACACGGCGTTCGAGTCCGGCGGTGACACGGTCGACGATGGTGGCGTGCTCGAACTCGGCGAACACGCCGAGCATCTGCAGCATCATCCGCCCCGCCGCGGAGCCGGTATCGAACGGCTCAGTCGCCGACTTCAGGACGACGTCGAGCTGGTCGAGCTCCTCGCACAGACCCGCGAGCTGTCTTACCTTGCGGGAGAGGCGGTCGACGCGGTAGACGAGCAGCAGATCGCACCTCTTCTCCCGCGCCAGGTCGAGTGCCTGCTGCAGGCGGGGGCGGTCGAGGCTGGTGCCGCTGGCTTGGTCCTCGTAGGCGGCGACGATCCGCCAGTCCTCCATCGCCTCGCAGTAGCGCTCCAGCCGCTCCCGCTGCGTCTTCAGCGAGGTTGGCTGGTGGTCCTCGTCGGTCGAGATCCGCAGATACAGGCAGACACGCATCACAGGCAGCACCTCCTCGGCGGCTTCCGCCGGTCGTCCATGAGGCCATCGATCCCACCGGACGTCAAGTCGACCTCGCGGGGCCGACGCGAATGACCGTCCAGCTCACTTGACTTCAACTACATATGTCGCGAGCTCTTGTCGGGCAGGGAAGCAGCCCGTGTGCACGAGCTTTGCCCCCAGCTGACCCGTCCGGTCCGGACCGGACGACAGAACGGCCGACGGAACGGACCCCGGACCGGCCGACGGAACGGCCGGCCGCCCGCAGTCGGCCGGCACGCCCACGCAGCCCGCCGGGCGCAACTCGCGCCCGGCGCCTCGCCTGAGGCCAGGTACTTCTCTTCCCTCCACGTTGTCGCGGGCTGAACAGACGGCCGGAACAGGCCGCTGTGCACGTTCTTCGCTGCTGCGAGCCCCGTCGGGTCCAAGTGCGACTACAGAAACGACTACAGAAACGACGGCAGAAGCGACGACAGAAGCGACGCCGCGAGCGCACAAGCGCCCACTCATGCGGCCTTCCTCGTCGCCATCGATATTCGCGGGCGGCTCGCAGCCGCGAACAGGGCTGCGAGCAACTCGACAGCCTGTGCTTCCTGGGAAGCAGTAAGCGGCTCGACCCTGACCGGGCCGAGCCTGATCTGACCGACATCGATTGTCGCGGGCCGCAGCCGGTGCACTTTGGCGCCGCGATCCGTGCGCACGTCCGAATCTCCCATCGAGTCGCGACGCGCCGGCAGAGGAGCCGAAGGCCACCGCACCCGCCAGCCACGCCCCTGACCGCGCCGGCGAAAACGGTCCCTCCATCTAAGGAATGCGCTCTTCGACCCCCAGAGCGCACGAGCAGCCGCAAAGGCTTACGCGATCGTTACACCTCAGGCGGGCGCACTACGATCGCTGCGCCGTGAAGTTCCGGAACGAGCATGAGCTGCTGATCTACCTCGTTCAGCTCGACGACTCCGAGGACAGGTGGCGTTTGACCTCGGGCCAGCAGCTCGGCTTTCACCTCCGCGACGAAGGTCGGCTCGACGCGTCAAGACCCGACCAGGAGTATGCGGAGCTCGGGCGGATGCTATGGGCGCTGAAAGAGGACGGCTCCATCTCCTTCGCTGACAGGGCCGCCGAGTGGACCCCTGGCCGGCGTCGCGACCCCAGCTTCACCAGCTTCACGATGGACGACGTCTGGAAATTCGAGAACATCGCGATCAGACGTGAGGGACGTATGGCCGTGAACGCCGAGCTTCGAGCGAGAGCGCCGACTGCCCCTCGCGTGTTCGCGGCGGCCGCGGGAGCTCTCGTTCACGGCGCAGTTGCGACTCCCGAGGAACGCTCCGCGATGCTGCGCTACCTGAAGCTCACCGACGAGCTTCGGTCGTGCCGCTACTTCACCGAGGAGGAACGGTCATGGAGCGTCACCCTGGACCAGGGAACGACGACAAGCTGGGAGCAGACCCTTCCGTCTGCTGGAGCCACCCGCGACATGCTCGCCCTCTTGCGACAGCTCTTCGGTGACGGCGAGCGTGCCAGCTTCACCAGCATGGTCGCGCTCGTGCGGCGATACGCCGACACGGAGACGGAGGCGGGCACCTTCCTTCTGCGACAGGTTGACGCCTTCGAGCGTGCCAAGCAGGGAGTCCTCGATAGCTGGGACGTTCACCCGGGCGGCGCTGAGGCATCACCGCGGACACCCTTGGACACCTTCCTTGACTGGCTGTACGGCGAGTTCCTCCACTCCGACGCGGAGAAGGCGGCTCGAATCGAGGAGCTCGACACCGAATTCCGGTTGTACGAGTGGCAGTTCCATTGGGTCGTAGAGCGCCTCGCCGTGCTCTTCTCGCAGTTCGCCGCGGTCGTCCGCGGAGTCCTCGCCGAGCTGGCGACTACATGAACTTGCGGCGCTTGAAAGCCGTCACGTCCGCCCTCGTCAGGGAAAACCACTCCCCGTTGGTATGGCGGTCTGCGAAGCGCCGGTGCCAGTAGCGCTCGATGCCGGCGGGGTCGTCTGTGCGGATCTCGTGAACGAGCGTGACGGCCTCCGGGAGCTGGATGGCTAGGTCGTAGCGGCGCCGCCCGGCGTCGGCCGAGTGCCCGATCTTGTAGTGGCGACCCGACTTCGCGAGATAGACGACTCCGAAACCGGCCGCATCGTCGGCCTCGTCGCTGGCCTCGGGCTCTGACGAGGCGTCCGCGATCAGGGGAGCGACGATGGCAAGTACATCGGAGCAGTCGTCGCGCTTCCGGCAGTAATCGGCGATCCTCTCTGGCCACCGCGCCTTCGGCCCGAATCGGGCGAAGACCTTCGCGTTCGGGAACGCGCCGTCCAGGCTCCGGCGAAGCTTCAGCTCGGACGTGGTGGGCATTCGACCCCGTTGCCGGATCTCGTCGACGAGGCTGACCAAGAGTTCGGCATCGCCGAATGCCCCTTGAAGCTCGTTGGGCTCGAAGCCGGCCTCTCGAACCGCGTCGCTCCACCGCGCCCAGTAGCGGCCCTGCCAATCGTGCTCCTTGATCCCCGTCGCGGCAGCGAATCGGGCACGGCCCAGAGGCTTACCACCCTCGGCGGTACGTCGAATCTCGGCGAGGACGTACTCCTTGTCCACGGTCGAATCCTAGAACTCTGTATGGGCAGATCGAATGCCCGGGAAGGCCCTTGAGGCGCCTACGATTCTCTAAGTGGAGCGTGCTCGTCGCGGCTGGAACGGAACCCTGCTCGTCAGCGGTAGCACCGTTGTTATCCGACGCGGGCTTAGAGGCCTCCTGATCCGGAAGCAGCGGGACCGTGGGGTCGAGGTTCCATTTGATCGGATCGGAGTCGTCCGCTACGCGCCTTCGCGCCGCGTTGTTGGCTACGTCCAGCTTGTCGAGCGGGGATCGGTCAGCACAGACGACTATCTTCAGACGATCCGCGACCCGTACACGGTCACGTTTGCATCGCGGTCAGAACGTTGGCGTAGCTTGGCGCAGGACATCGCCACCCGTAGCGGCGCCCGTCTCGAGATCACCTCCGCGGCTCCCTACTGGGGCACTGTCCTTGGAAGCATCGGCGGACGGCGAACGGCGCTACCTAGGCTGATCGTTCACTTTGGCGCGATTCCGATCGCGCTCCTCGTTGGGCTCATCTTCCACTCGGCGACGGCGTTCGCCGCCACGATGGCCATCGCGCTCGTCGTCAGCTTCGCGCTGCGGCGGACAGTCCTACGCTGACGCCGCATCGAGCGGCCGAACACAAACTGGGCGAGCGCCCAGGAAATGCCCCTGAGCGAACGTCTAGGTGTGGGTCGCGAAGATGGCGACGATCGCAACGACGCCGACTCCTATCGTCACGAACGCGATTCCGGCAAGAAGCTTCCCTTCGCGTATCGCGCTCTTATCCATTGAGCGGAAGGCTGCCGCAGGGTCTTCCTTCATGACGCGGCGGAGCTTCATCCCTCTTCGGTAGGCGTACGCGAGGCTAAGCAGACCGAGGACGAAGCCAGCGATTGCCACGGCCGGGCCGAAGGCGAAGCCAAGCGCCACGAAGACACCGAGAGTCGGCACAAGCGAAATCGCCCAGAAGGTGATCCGGGCGACCCAGCCCAGGCGCGTCTGCGGCTTGAGGGTCACCTGAGGATGGGCCTACCGCGAGCGAGTAGCGAATCGCTTCAACGACGCCACGGAGATGAAGGTCCCGCCGACCACGATCGCTGCAGCGACCGAGAGAAGTCCAGACCCGATTCCCAAGCCGAAGTTGCAAGCGTCCTCGCTGCCGGATCGCCCGCAGAACCACGTGCCCGGATGCATCTGCCCGGTCAACGCAAAGTAGAACGCGGCCCCGACGACGGGACCGACCAGCCATGGCCAGGTGAGGAGGATGTCCCACGGCGTAGTCCGCCGAAAGACGAGTGCTCCCGCGAGCAGGGCGAGCAGAAGGATCGAGCCTCCCCATGTGATCGCCCACATGACCATGAAGTGGTGACTGAACTGAGCGTGAATAGGGAGGCGCGCCGCTCGATGTTCGATAGCAAGAGCGGCGGCAAGGCTGAGCGCGAACTCCGCGCAGATCCAGAGGATGAAGCTGACGACCTGGATGTTCGGAACGTCGGAGATCCAGCGCTTCCCACTCTGGGGGACGCTCTCATCGGTAGGCGATCGGAGATCAGCCGACATGGTGCCCCCAGGATAGGTGCTCACCCGGCCCAGAGCTCGGGAATGTCGCCCGAGCGCTAGAGCCGGAATGCGAGCAGCACGACTACAAAGAGGATCGAGAAGGCGATCCAGATGACGGTCATTCGGCCCATCGCCCATCCGACCCGTTCAGCCTGCGCTTCAAGCACGCGCCTTCCCTCGGCGGGATCGGTCTGCAGCAGTCGGCGGCCCCTGCGAGTCCACCAATGCGCCGCGACGAACATCAGGGACGTGGCGATCACGATCCCGAGAGGAACCCACGGGCCGATGCTCCAGCCGATGGCTACGAAGACGGCGACCATGCCGAGGAAGGGAATGCACAGTGCGACGAATGCCGCCCGGCCGAAGGGCATGTCCCCCGGGCCTCGCGGGGCGTGGCGATCGTGCTCAGTTGGCACCGAGTCCGATGGTACGCCTCGGCTGCGAGAGCTCGGGAATGTCACCTGGACGCTTCGGCGTGCTCGTCCAGTCCGTCACGCATCCAAAGCCAGACGAAGCCGCCCGCTAGCCCGAAGCTGAACAGCGAGAGCAGGACAGAGACCGGAAGTAGGAGCAGCCAGAACCCGCCTGCGGCGACGGCCTGCGCCGTGACGAGCGCAAAGAGCAGGCCTATGCATACCCGAACCACGATCGCCTGCAGAGCCGCGAGAGGACGGTCGAGGTGTTCAACCACTCGTCCGAGCGACCACGTGATCCCGATCGTGGCGAGCATGATCGCGCCAATCGCAAAGTACGCGTCTCTCACGTAGCGACTCTAGCTCTCGTCTGCGCGAGCATCTTTCATCATCCGAGTGCCGGTGTGGGGCTGTCTCCCTGCATGGGCGTATCAATCTGGTTTTCCCGCTTTGTCGGGGTTCCGATCGGACGGGGTGAAGGTGCGCCTGTGCACGGTTCTTGCGCGTATTGGGGTAGCGCAGTCATGGTTGGGCGGGGGATCGGGCGGGGGAATGCGCGGGCGGTTGGGCGGGGGATCGACGCGCCGAGGCCGCTCAGAGCCGGATTCGGGCACCTTGGAAAGCGGCCTCCTCGCGGTTCGCGCAATACTCGGTTCGGCCCATTTCGCTCGCTGTCAGGACTACAACGGAAAGTCCTGGAAACGAGGGTGTGGTGTTATTCCGATCGCTCAGGCTGTGAGAGTGGGCATCGAACCACTCGCTCCGTCCGCGTGGACCTATGGAGTCGATCCCGGTGGTGTCGCGGGCTAAGCTTCGACTCGAGATCAAGGCATGCGAGCTCGACTGGCGGATCTGGGAAGGAGCTCAACGCGGCGCATTGCAGTTCCTACAACTTGACAGTTGTAGACGATGGCTGGAAGATGCGGGAATAGACCAACTTCTGTAATAGAGGAGGTCAGGATGACCCGCCGTTCGACGCAGACGAGTCCGTGTTCAACTTCGCCATTCCTGCGAGGCTCGACCAGGCGCCTCCTCCTTCTTCTCGTCGCCATCGCTGTGGTGCTATCGGCGCCGGCGTGGGCGCATCTTCGGCTCTAGCGAACTGCAGTCCAACGTATGCAGATCAGGGTGACCTGTATCGCGGCGCAGGCAATGACAATGGAACACGCTCGTATCTGCAGGGAACGACGACGCTCAACTCGTGCGGCGGGGTTGTCGCGACCGTCGCTGAACAAGAGAAGCCGCCCGACTGCGGCTGCTCAGGCTTCGGGATGATCCAGACAGGCTACATCGAGGAGTCCTCCACCTTTGCCAGCGACTGCGACATGAACGACCCCGGCATCACCGCAGTAATGACCGAGTACACGGCAGACAGCGTTAACTACACCTGCGACGTCTACATCGGCGGCCAGCACGATCTATTTGGCGAAGGCGACCTCTTTACAGCCGCTCTAGGCTCCGGGGGGTGGGAGACCTTCTGGGACGGGCAGAAGGAGTACACAATTACCGGTCTTGGGTTTTCCAGCGGCTATAGCGTCGCTCGGGGTGAGGCGAAATGGGGTTCCTCGAATCCGGCGTTCAACGTGACGTGGGGTCCAAGCGGTAAGACAGCGTGGCAATACAAGACAGACAGCAGCGGCTGCTGCACGAGCTACACGAACGTTCTGAGTGGAGCGACGAAGGTCAACGACGGACTTTGGAGCATCGGCACGCCGCCCTCTCCATTCTCGATCAAGTTCATTGGTTGAACGCTGTGACATGTACGCCGAGCATCGTTAGCCCATTACGACCGCAACGCGAAACCACAAGGCAGCTGTGGGCAAAGCGACCTCCTAGCAGGCCTGTAGAGAATCCACCGTGGGCGACCGGACATAGATCAGACGTGAGCGCGTCTGACGACACCCTATGGCAGCGTTCACGCGCCGGCGACACCGACGCATTCGGACTTCTTTTCGAGCGTCATGCGAGGGCGATCTATCGCTACTGCCTGTTCAACGTCGGGGACTGGTCGAGGGCCGAGGATCTCCTCTCGATCGTTTTTCTCGAAACGTGGCGGCGACGCGAGAAGGACCTCCCCGCGGGAAAGGTCCTTGCATGGATCTATGGCATCGCAGCACACGTGGTTCGGAACCAACGCCGAACCGAACGCCGCTATGCGGCGGCACTGAAGCGGCTCCCTGAGGAGCGGCCTACTCCTGACTTCACCGAGTCTTCACAGGACAGGCTGGACGCCGAGCGCGGATTTGCGCGGGCGCTTCAGTTGCTGGCGCGTCTTTCAGCTGACGAGCGGGAGGTCTTTGTCCTTTGCTCGTGGACGAAGCTCAGCTACGACGAGGCGGCGCTTGCTCTCGGGATCCCGATCGGCACGGTCCGTTCGCGGCTCGCTCGCGCCCGAGTGCGTCTCGGAGAACTCAATTCCGCGAACGGACATATGGAGGATGGAACTGCAACCATTTCGGGAGGCGCTTGACCGATGAATACCGACCTTTCGACCCCGCTGCTCCCGGACCTGCCGGAGGACCGACTCGGCGCACGCAAGGATCACCTCCTCGCTGAGATCAACCGGCAGTCTTGGGCAAATCGCTGGCTGCCTTCAAGTAGGACGAGGAGGGTTCAATTCTCGTTCGCACTCGCCGCCGGCCTCGCAGCCGCCGCTGTTGCTGCTACAGCAACGCTCGGCGGCGCTGCGTCAGCTCCGAGCGCCGTCGCCCGCGCAGCCGGCGTGGACGATGTTCTGGCGCAGGCTCAGGCGAGCTTCGGCGATGGTCTCCTCGTTTCTGGCTCGGTCGACGGGTCTAGCTTGACTGTCAACCTGGCCACTCCTTCCCCGCCCTCGATCACTGTCGGAAGATTTGAGGCGGCAGTCGTCGGGCTCGCGGCAGCCGACTGGATGCAGACACACGGACAGGACGCGCTCTCAACAGTCCGCTCGGTGGAAGCTAATGGCAACTCACTTCCAGGCGCGGAATTGGGCGACTCGATCAACGTCGAGGCGAGCGTTGCTCCTCTCGCAAGCGACGCGTGCGCAACCGCAGCGCAGAATGCGCCAGCATCGCTGACCGCTGTCTCAGCTCGCACACTCTCGCTCGTCGGCGGCGTATGTGTCATTAAGGTGGAAACCTCGGACCCGGTAGCCGCCGCCCAGGCCGCTCCGGCGACGATCCCTGAGATCACGAGCGCTTTGCCGGACGCCAACGAACATCCGACTCTAGTCGAGATCGACGATCAGAACGGCGTTCCCCAGATCATCCTTAGCTGGGTCCCAGGGATCGGTGGCGAGGGACAGGGCCAGGCCTACATTCGTCCCGGTCTCCCTCACACGCTCACCTGGGGATAGGTGCTGTCACGTCGAGTGGGGGGTTGGCTCCGACAGCCGCCCCTCACTCTGCTACTACCCAAAGGCCTTTGCCGATGCCTCTCGCAGGCGGATGGCCCCGACCCCAGGCCAGTAGGCGCGATCCGCGAACGCTCGTGGTCCAAGGGACCATCACGAGCTCGATGCGCCACTCTCGCGTGCCGAGAGTTTGAGCGCCTCGTGTGGCCGTGAGACAATAAGAAGGAGGCGGTTGAGAGACTCCGGCGGGTTTGAAAGATGCCCAGTTAGGACCATTCGGGAAAAGCCCCGCTCCGGCGGGGCTTTTTCGTCCCCGATCATGTCCGGGAAGTTGTGACGTTTCCGGCCGGATGCCCGGCTACGGTGACTCGGTGGATCCGCTCGCCGGCCTGAACCCCGAGCAGCGTCGCGCCGCCGAGACGGTGCGCGGCCCGGTCTGCATCCTCGCCGGCGCCGGCACGGGGAAGACGACGACGATCACGAGGCGGATCGCGCACCAGGTCGCGGTCGGCGCGTTCGATCCCGCGCAGATCATGGCGGTGACGTTCACGGACAAGGCCGGCGGCGAGCTCCGGTCACGCCTCGCCGCGCACGGCGTGACGCGCGTTCGCGCCGGCACGTTCCACTCCGCCGCGTTCAGGCAGCTGCGCCACTTCGCGCCGGGCGAGGTCGGCCGAATCCTTCCGTCGAAGGCGCTTCTCCTCCGCCAGATCGGCAACCGCCTGCCCGCGCCGTTCAAGTTCCGGCCTGCCGGCGACCTCGCCGCCGAGATCGAGTGGGCGAAGAACCGCCGAATCGGCGCGGCCGACTACCTCCACGCGGCGGACGGCCGGGAGCCTCCGATCCCGCCGGATCTCATGGCGCGCGTCTACGCCGAGTACGAGCGCCGCAAGCAGGCGGAGGGGCTCCTCGACTTCGAGGATCTGCTCGAGCGCGCGGTTCGTCTCTTCGAGGACGACGAGAGCGTCGCCGCGACGTTCCGCGCGCAGTACCGCGCCTTCACCGTCGACGAGTACCAGGACGTCAACCTCCTCCAGCAGACGCTGCTCGAGCTCTGGCTCGGCGACGGGGACGACCTCTGCGTCGTCGGCGACGACTACCAGTCGATCTACGCCTTCACGGGCGCCGGGCCCGAGCATCTGCTCGGCATGCCGTCGCGCTTCCCGCACGCGACCGTCGTGCGGCTCGAGGAGAACTACCGCTCGACGCCGCAGGTGCTCGAGCTCGCGAACCGGCTCGTGCCGCGGCTCGGCGGAGCGGAGAAGGTGCTGCGCCCGACGCTGCCCGCCGGCGCGGAGCCCGTCGTCGCTCCGTATCCCTCGGCCGCCGCGGAGGCGGACGCGATCGTCGAGGCGATCCGCGCGGCGGAGGCACCCCTCGAGGAGATCGCGATCCTCTGCCGCACGAACGCGCGCCTGACCGACTTCGAGGAGGCGCTCCACGCCGCCGGCATCCCGTTCCAGGGCTCCTCGCTCCTCGAGCGCGACGCTGCGCGGCGGCTGACGCGCGGCCTCGAGCGCAGCGACCGGAACGCCGCCGACGCCGTGCGCGCCGCAGCTCGCGACGCCGGCTGGCTCGAGGAGCTGCCGGACAAGCTCGGCGAGCGGGAGCTCGTCCGCCAGACCGACCTCGCCCGGCTCGTCGCGCTCGCCGACGCGTTCGAGGGCTCCGCGGCCGACTTCGTCACCGACCTCCGCCGCCGCTTCGACCCCGGCGGCGAGGACGTCCGCGGCGTCAACCTCCTGACCCTGCACAAGGCGAAGGGGCTCGAGTTCGACACCGTCTTCATCCCGCGGCTCGAGGAGAAGGAGCTGCCGTCGCGCCAGGCCCGCACGCCGGAGGAGATCGACGAGGAGCGGCGCCTGCTCTACGTCGGGATGACACGCGCGAAGCGGACGCTGTGGCTCACGTGGTCGTCGCGGCGGTCGCGCTTCCTGCTCGAGCTCGGCCACCTGCCCGCCCCGGCGGACGCGCCGAAGGTCGCGCGCGAGTGGACGCCGGCGGGGGAGCGGCTCCGCGCCTGGCGTCTCGAGCGGGCGCGCGAGGACGGCGTGCCGCCGTACGTCGTCTTCCACGACACCGTTCTCCACGCGATCGCCGCCGCGCAGCCGCGCTCGCTCGGCGAGCTGTCCGAGATCCCGGGCATCGGCCCGGCGAAGCTCGAGCGCTACGGGGACGCGATCCTCGCGGTGTTGTAAGAGCGCTTGAACCCGTTCGCGGCTTCGCCTAGGTTTTCATCGAAGTTCGATCTATATACAGGGGGATTCCGTGAACGCGTACACCGTCGTCCTTTACGTGCATCTGCTCGCTCTCTTCGTCGGCATCGGCGCAGGCTCTGTCCTGCTGACATGCCTCTTCCAGCTCCGCGCCGCGCGCACGCTCGAGGCTGCGGTGCCGTGGGGAATGGTCGCGGGCAAGGTCGGCAAGCTCTTCCCGGTCGCCATCCTGGGCCTCTTCGCAAGCGGTGCGTACATGACGAGCCACACATGGACGTGGAGCACGCGCTGGGTGGACATCGGGATCGCCGCGCTCGTGATCCTCGCGGTGCAGGGAGGCGGCGTCGGGGAGCGGACGGCGAAGAAGCTCGAGGCTGCCCTCCACGCGAACGGCCCGGGCGAGCTCGGTCCGGAGGCGCGGCGGATGGCGCTCCATCCCGGTCTCTGGGTCGTCGAGTTCTCGAACCTCGGTCTCGTCTTCGGCGTGGTCTGGGACATGACCCAGAAGCCGGGACTCGGGGGATCGCTCGCGGCCGTCGTCGTCGGCTACGCCGTCGGCACGGTCCTCGCGCTGCTCGTCACGCGGACGGAGCAGGAGGAGCTCTCAGCGGTGCCGGAGAGCGCCGGCTGACCGGTCAGGACTGCGCGAGCGTCGTCGCGATGACGCTCGCGTAGGTCCAGCACGCCTGCGGGTACGGGTGCGTGCCGTCGGAGAGCATCTTGTCGGTCGAGTGCGCGTACCAGTCGGCGAGGTGCGCCGTGCGCCAGCCCGCGAGCCACGTCGTGATCGCGTGGTTCGACTCGTCCTGCCAGCTCGTCGCGTTGCGGACGTTGACGACGATCACGTCCGGGACGCCGCGTAGCGCTGCCTTGAGCCGGACGAGGTCGGCGTAGTAGAGCGGGCCGTTGTTGCCGACCTGGAGGATGATCGTCTTCGGCAGGCCCCACTTCCGGCGGATCCGGTCGAGCTCGGTGATCGTGTCGTCGATCTGACGGCCGACGACGGCGTCGACGTGGACGCGGTGGTGGAGGGCCTCGCGCAGCTCTGACGAGCAGCCGAGCATGACGGAGTCGCCCATCGCGAGGATGCGGCCGCTCGGTGGGCCGCCGTTCTTCGGCTTCTTGGGGTGGTGCTGCCCCCTCTTCGGCTTGTGGCCGCGTGTCGGATGGTGGCGTGGGGTTGGCTTCGGCCCGGGGCCTGTGGGTGGCGTCGCGCTGAGCGGGCTCGGGGTGACGAAGAGAACGGCGAAGGCGGCGGCGAGCGCGGCCGCCGCGGCGGCGACGAGCTGGAGGCGGCGCCGCGCATCGAGCTCCGCGAGCCGCCGCTGCAGGCGGCCCGTCCGGATCGGCTGCTCGACGAACCGGTAGGAGAGCGCCGCGGCGACGACGGTGAGCGCCGCCTGGACGGCGATGATCTTTCCTCCCGTCCACGAGACGTCGACGCCGGGACGCGTGAGGGCGATGATCGGCCAGTGCCAGAGGTACATCCCGTAGCTCCGCTCGCCGACCCAGCGGAGCGGCGCGATCCCGAGCGCCTTGCCGAGTCGCGTCGCCGGGTGGGCGACCGCCGCGATGAGGACGGCGAAGCAGAAGGACGCCGCGAGGTCGCCGCCCTGGTAGACGACCGCGAAGAAGTCGTGGATCGTGAGGAAGAGCCAGATCGTCATCCCGAGCGCGGCGAGACCGAGCAGCTCGAGCACGGGTAGCGATCGCCGCAGCCGCTCGACGTACGGCCAGAGAAGCGCGAGCTCGATCCCCATCAGCAACAGGAACGCTCGCGTGTCCGTGCCGTAGTAGACGCGCGACGGGTCGCTGTCCGGCCCGCGGTAGAGGAGCCACATCTCGGCGGCTGAGCCGGCGATCCCCGCCGCGACGAGGATGGGCAGATAGCGGCGGCCGAGGAAGACGAGGCCGGGCACGAGCAGCAGCGGCCAGACGACGTAGAACTGCTCCTCCACCGCGAGCGACCAGAAGTGCTGCAGCAGCGACGGCAACGACATGAGGGTGTAGTACGAGTGGTTCGCGATGATCAGGTGCCAGTTCGTGAAGTAGAAGAGGGAGCTGATCGCGTCGCTTCGCGTCCGCGCGAGATCGGTGCGCGCGAAGATCGACGCGAGGAGGAGCGACGCGAGAACGACGACGACGACGGCGGGGAACAGCCTCCGAGCGCGGCGCATCCAGAAGCGGAGCAGGACGATCCGGCCGTGGTGCTCCCACTCGATCAACAGGATCGAGGTGATCAGGTAGCCGCTGAGGACGAAGAAGAGGTCGACGCCGAGGAAGCCGCCCGGCAGCCACGGGTCTCCGCTCGCATGCGGCTTCGCGTGGTAGAGGAAGACGGCCGCGACCGCGAGCGCCCGTAGCCCGTCCAGGCCTGGGCGATAGGTGAGATGCGGTCCTTTTGCAGGCTTTGGCACGTGAGCAGGTTAGGCGGTTCTCGACAAACCGGTGAGCTCCTTCTCGACCGCTTCCGCGAGGCACTCCGCGGGCTCGGCGAGGGCTCGCCGCCGGCCACAGGTTGCCACGAGAGATACGGCGTCGAGGGGCAGATCCGTCACGGCGTCGCCGGCCGCGACGAGCACGGGAACGCCGGCGCGGGCGGCGCGCTCGAGCACCCCGCCGACGACCTTGCCGGTGAGCGAGGTGGCGTCGAGGAGGCCCTCCCCCGTCACGACGAGGTCGACCCCTGCGAGCCGCTCGTCGAGGCCGAGCCGGTCGGCCACGAGGTCGAAGCCGCGGACGAGCGTCGCGCCGAGCGCGGCGAGCCCGCCCGCGAGCCCGCCCGCGGCCCCCGAGCCCGGTAGGTCGGGGACGTCGATCCTTGCGAGCCGCTCCCGGAGGAGCCGGACCTGGTCCGGTGTCGCGCCCTTCTGCGGGGCGAAGACGTCCGCCGCCTCGAGGAAGCGGGCCTGGACGTCGCAGGCGACCTCGAGCAGGCAGGGGAGGGGGAGGAGCGGCCGAAGAACGTCGGCGGCTCCCGCGCCGCCGTCCGTCGAGGCGACGCCGCCGACTGCGACGACGACGCGCTCGGCGCCCTCGCGCACCGCTGCGGCGACGAGCTCGCCGACGCCGCGGCTCGTCGCCCGCAGGGGGTCGTTGCCGCTCGCGCCGCCGGCGAGGGCGAGGCCGCACGCGCGCGCCGCCTCGACAAGCGCGGAGCCGTCCTCGAGCCGCCACGCGGCTTCCACCGGCTCGCCCAGCGGCCCCGTCACGACGGTCGTCCGGTTGCCGCCGCCGAGCACGTCGAGCGTCCCCTCGCCGCCGTCCGCGAGCGGTAACTCGTGCGCCTCCCAGCCCGCCCGCGTGGCCCCCGCGGCGATCGCGGCAGCCGCCTCGCGGGCGGTCAACGTGCCGCGGAACTTGTCGGGAGCCGCAAGTACGTGCATATCCCGCGGATTCTCGCTACCGTTCGGGTCGTACTAGAACTAGAGCGCGTACCGGTAGCCGCACTTTTGCGCCTCCCAGTCCGTTCAGAACTCCTGGGAGGGAGGTGTTTCATATGGCAACCGGAACCGTGAAGTGGTTCAACGATGCGAAGGGGTATGGCTTCATCACCCCTGACGAGGGCGGCAAGGACGTCTTCGTCCACTTCAGCGCGATCAACAGCGAGGGCTTCAAGACGCTCGCCGAGGGCGCGCGGGTCGAGTTCGAGCCGGCCGAGGGCGAGAAGGGCCCCGAGGCTCGCAACGTCGTCCCGACGGCGTAGGCCGTAGAGCGCGGGCGCCTCGCACGAGGCGCCCGCGGCTCATCACTCTCTAGCTCTTGCGCGCCGTGGCGCGGCCGCCCTTGCGGCCCGCGGCCTTCTTCTGCGCGGTGGTGCCGCCCTGGCTCGAGTTGCTGCGGCGCGTGCCGGAGCCGGAGGCCTTGCCGCCCCGGCTCGAGGCGCCGGGCGAGTTCGCGATCTTCGCCGCGCGCTCCTTCGACATCCCCTTCTCCTTGAGCTTCTCGTACTGCTTCTCGTTCTTGACGCTCGGACGCTTGCCGGGCATGCGATCCTCCTTCCGATGAACGACGTCCCTGGGTCGAGAACGGATCCGGCCGGGATCGCGTTTCGCCTGCTCGAGCCGGGCGACGAGGCCGTCGTCCGCGAGCTCGCGACATACGACGGACCGGGCGACCCGGCGGGGCTCCTGGCCGACCCGAGCACGCTCCTCCTCGTCGCCTTCGACGGCGACCGGGCCGTCGGGTTCGTCCTCGCGCATGTGCTCCCGCGGCGACACGGCGATGCCGCGAAGCTCTTCGTCTACGAGCTCGACGTGGCGGAAACGCACCGGCGGCGCGGCGTCGCCTCGGCTCTGCTCGAACGCCTGGCCGGGCTCGCGCGCGACCGCGGCATTCGCAGCGGCTTCGTCCTCGCCGAGCCCGGCAATCACCCCGCCAACGCGCTCTACTACAGCGCCGGCGGCGCGAGCCACCCGGACGTGACGTGGACGTTCTCGTACGCGGACGACTGACGACGCTGCGCCCGGCCGACGGGGGCGATGTCGATCGCCTCGTCGCCTGGCACGCGGATCCGGAGGTCGCCCGGTACTGGGACGACGAGACGTTCACGCGCGCGGAGATGGAGGAGCGGCTCGCGCGGCCCGACATCGACGCGTGGATCGTCCAGGCGGGAGGCGAGCCCGTCGGCTACCTCCAGGTGCATCCCGAGGGCCTCGACATGTTCCTCGTTCCCTCCGCCCGCGGGCGCGGGCTCGCGCCTGACGCCGCCGGCGCGATGGCCCGCCACCTCGTCGAGGAGCGGGCCTGGTCGCGGGTCACGGTCGATCCGTACGTCTGGAACGAGGGCGCCGTGCGCGCGTGGGAGCGCGCGGGCTTCGTCGAGGCCTCACGGCATCCGCCCGACAGCGAGCACACGTCCGAGTGGATCCTCATGGAGTTCTCCGGCTAGACTCGCGGCGATGCGCTCCGAGCGCACATCGACACCCCGCTAGTCGGCCTCCGGGTCGTCGTCCCCGTCTGCCGGCACGGCGGTCGGATCGGGCACCGGGGACTCCTCTTTTTCTTCGTTCCTGTCGTCTTCGCGGGGGTGCATTACGGTGTCTTCTCTCATGAAAATCCTTCTTCCCGACAACTCGGAGCTCGAACTTCCGGACGGCGCAAGCGGCCTCGACGCCGCTCGTGCGATCGGCCCGAAGCTCGCGGAGCAGGCCGTCCTCGTCAAGGTCGACGGCGAGGCTCGCGACCTTCGTGCGCCGCTCGCCGACGGCGACCGCATCCAGCTCCTGACGACGCGAGACAAGGACGACCCCGACGCGCTCGCCGTGCTCCGGCACTCCTCGGCGCACCTGCTCGCGGAGGCCGTCCGCCGCCTCTACCCGGGCGTCAAGATCGCGATCGGGCCGCCGATCGAGAACGGCTTCTACTACGACTTCGACTTCCGCGAGCCGATCCGCGAGGAGGATCTCGAGCGGATCGAGGCCGAGATCGCGAAGGAGCTGAAGGAAGGACGCAGCTGGGAGCGGAGCGAGATCTCCCGTGAAGAGGCGAAGGAGCGCTTCGCCGCCGAGGACGAGCCGTACAAGGTCGAGCTCGTCGACACCGCCGAGGGCGACATCTCCCTCTACACGCAGTCGCACGCGGAGGGGGACGACTTCACCGATCTCTGCCGCGGCCCGCACCTGCAGAACTCGAAGCCGATCAAGGCGCTGAAGCTCACGCACCTCGCGGGCGCGTACTGGCGCGGCGACTCGACGAAGCCGCAGCTGACCCGGATCTACGGCACCGCCTTCTACGCGAAGGAGGATCTCGACGCGTACCTCGAGCGGCTCGAGCGCGCGCGCTCGCGCGACCACCGCCGCCTCGGCCCGCAACTCGATCTCTTCCACATGTCCGAGTACTCGCCCGGCGCGGCGCTCTGGACCGCGCGCGGGATGGCGATCTACAACGCGCTCGAGGATCTCCGCCGCCGCGAGAACGCGCGGCGCGGCTACTCCGAGGTGAAGACGCCGCTGATGTGGGACGTCGAGCTCTGGAAGCGCTCCGGCCACTGGGAGAAGTACGGCGACAACCTCTTCCGGATCGAGCACGGCGACTCGCTGTACGGGCTGAAGCCGATGAACTGCCCCGGCCACATGCTCCTCTTCAACACGCAGCTGCGGAGCTACCGCGACCTGCCGATCCGCTACGCCGAGGCCGCCGTCCTCCACCGCGACGAGCCGACCGGCAGCCTCCAGGGGCTGACGCGCGCGCGGCAGTTCAGCCAGGACGACGCGCACGTCTTCTGCACCGAGGAGCAGATCCAGGAGGAGATCGACGCGATGTTCGACTACGTCGACTTCCTCTACGACACGTTCGGCGTGCGGGAGCTCGCCCACGCCGAGCTCGCCACGCGTCCCGACAACAAGCTCGGCACCGACGAGCAGTGGGACCACACCGAGGGCGTCCTCAAGGCCGCGCTCGACCGGATCGGCCTGCCGTACCGGATCGCCGCGGGCGAGGGCGCGTTCTACGGGCCGAAGATCGACTTCTTCATGGACGACGCGCTCGGCCGTCCCTGGCAGATGGGGACGATCCAGCTCGACGGCCAGCAGCCCGAGCGGCTCGGCTGCACGTACATGGGCGCCGACAACCGCGAGCACACGCCGTACGTCATCCACCGGGCGCTGTTCGGCTCGCTCGAGCGCTTCATCGGCATCCTCCTCGAGCACTACGGCGGCGCGCTGCCGTTCTGGCTCTCGCCCGTCCAGGTGCGCGTCCTCCCTGTCGGCGAGGGGCATCTGGACTCCGCGCGGACGCTCGCCCTCCGGCTGAGCGAGGCCGGCTACCGGACCGAGGTGGCGGAGCCGAGCGAGACGATCGGCAAGCGGATCCGGGCGGCCGAGCTCGAGAAGATCCCGGTCACGATCGTCTACGGCGACAAGGAGAGCGACGAGAGCCTCGCCGTCCGCGAGCGCGGCGGCGAGCAGTCCGAGTTGTCGTTCTCGTCTCTCCTCGAGCGACTTGCTACCCTCTGACTCCTGAAAAGCAGGGGCGGACCCGTTCCTCACCTCCCGGCCCGAACGGCGCTGGCAGGTTCAACCGAGTCAGAAGTGACGAGGAAACGGGCCGCTGCATGACAGCGGCTTTTCAGTTCAGGAAACGAGACAGGAGGAACAAGCCCGACTTGGTGACTACCACTTGAGGCCCAGACGCCGGCCGTTCGAACAGGTTCGCCCAGCGCCACGTGACACGACGCGCATCAACGATGCGATTCGCGTTTCGCGTGTCCGGCTGATCGACGACGACGGCTCCCAGCTCGGAATCAAGACCACGGACGAGGCGCGGGAGTACGCCTACGGCAAGAACCTCGACCTCGTCGAGGTCGCCGCCCAGGCCGACCCCCCCGTCGCCAAGATCATGGACTACGGGAAGTACAAGTACGAGCAGGAGCAGAAGGCGAAGCAGGCCCGCAAGCACCAGAGCCAGATCCAGGTCAAGGAGATCAAGCTCCGGCCGAAGATCGGCATTCACGACTACAACACCAAGAAGGGGCACGTCGAGCGATTCCTCAACCAGCGCGCGAAGGTGAAGGTCACGATCATGTTCCGCGGTCGAGAGCAGACCCATCCGGAACGGGGCCGTGACTTGCTCCTCCGCCTCGCCGAGGACGTCAAGGAGATCGGGGCGATCGAATCCCAGCCCCTCCAGGACGGACGGAACATGGTGATGCTGCTGGGCCCGACGAAGAACGCAGGAGTGAAACGAGATGCCGAAGACGAAGACACGCAGCAGCGCAAAGAAGCGGTTCAAGGTGACGGCGACGGGCAAGATCCTGCGCCGGCCGGCGATGCGCAGCCACAACCTGGAGAAGAAGTCGTCGAAGCGTAGGCGCGGCTTCCGCAAGTTCCGCGAGGGCACGAGCGCCGACCGGAAAGAGATCAAGAAGATGCTGGGGCTGCGGTAATGCCGAGGGTCAAGCGTTCCGTCCACGCGCAGAAGAAGCGCCGCAAGGTCCTCGAGCAGGCGAAGGGCTACTGGGGCCGCAAGAGCACCCACTACCGCTACGCGAAGGAGCAGGTCGAGCACTCGCTCACCTACGCCTACCGCGACCGGAAGGTGCGCAAGCGGGAGTTCCGGAAGCTCTGGATCACCCGGATCAACGCCGCCGCGCGCGCGAACGGTTTGTCGTACAACCAGTTCGTGCACGGCTGCTCGAAGGCCGGCATCGAGCTCGACCGGAAAGTGCTCGCCGACCTCGCCGTCAGCGACCCGGCCGCGTTCGGCGCGATCGCGGAGCAGGCCAAGTCGGCGCTCGCGAACTGAACTGATCACCTCCCGCGACAACGAGCGGCTCAAGCTGCTCCGCAAGCTCCACGAGCGCAGCTGGCGGGACAAGCTCGGGCTGTTCGCGGTCGAGGGGGAGGACCTCGTCGAGGCCGGCCTCGCCGCCGGCCTCGAGCCTGTCGACGTGCTCGTCGCGGGAGACGACGTCGAGGCGGCGCTGCTCGCGGAGGTCTCGACGCTTGCGCACCCGCCTCGGGTCGTGGCGGTCTTCCGGCGGAGCGACCTGCCGGCCGGCGTGCGGGCGGTGAGCCTCGCGCTCTGGCGCGTCGCGGATCCGGGCAACGTCGGGACATTGCTGCGCTCCGCGGATGCGTTCGGTGCCGGCGTCGCGCTCTCCGACGGTTGCGCCGACCCGACCGGGCCGAAGGCGTTGCGCGCCTCGATGGGCTCGATCTTCCGCGTACCGCTCGCCGGCTTCGACGACGCGACCGGGAGAAGGGTCGCGCTCGTCGCGGACGGCGGCACGCCGCTGCGCGAGCTCGCGGTCGACAGCGACATGGTGCTCGTGCTCGGCGCGGAGCGCGACGGATTGCCGGCGGAGGTTCTCGGGCGCTGCGAGGAGCGCGTCTCGATCCCGCAGCCGGGCGGCGGAGAGTCGCTGAACGTCGCGGTCGCGGGCGCGATCGCGCTCTACGAGCTGGCTCGCGGGTCGTAGAAAGAGGAACGGCCCCCGCACTTGACCAACAGCGCGGGGGCCGGACCAAAAATTCACCGAGCCGGCTTCGCTTTCGTCCCCCTCTGCCAACCGGCCTTCCGACTTGGGATTGCTCCCTTACCGTTTGACCGCTCGGTCGAGGCTTCGACCTACTCGCGTGCCCTGCTCGGTGCAAGAGAGAACCTAGGGCATTGCCGACACCGGATCAAGACCCTCCGTCAACGATTTTGTCGCAATTTGCGCGGATCACTTCCGCGCGGTGATCCAGACGCTGTCCTCGCCCCCGGCGAAGGGCCGGCGGTCGAACCAGCCGTAGCACGCGTGGACATCGAAGCCGGCCTCGGCGAGGAGGGAATGCCACCGCGCGGGCTCGAGCCACCACAGCGTCATCGTCGACTCGCCGGCGGGGCCGCGGACGGAGAGGGTCAGGGTCTGCTCCCGGAGATCCCAGTCGGCGCGCTCGTCGATCCCCGGCTCGCGCTCGATCCAGCGCCCGTCCGTCGCCTCGATGTCCTCGCTCGACGGCGTGAAGACGTCGAAGACGAGCCGGCCCTCCGGACGGAGCAGCTCGTGTGCGGCGCCGAGCGCCTCGAGCCGCTCGGCGTCGTCGCGGAGATGAAGGTAGGCGCGGAACGGACACGTGACGAGCTCGACTCGCTCCTCGACCGGAGGCCGGCGGAGGTCGCCGAGGCGCAGGTCGAGTCGCGTGTCCATGCCGGCTTCGCGGGCGCGCTCCGCGCAGACGGCGAGCATCTCCGCGGACGAGTCGACACCGATCACGTCGACGCCGGCCATCGCCGTCGGGATCGCGATCCGTCCCGTCCCGACGCCGAGCTCGACGACCGGGCCGCCGGCCGTGAGCGCCTCGTCGACGTAGAAGGAGATGTCCTCGACGACGCTCGCGCTCCACGGGTCGTAGAGCCGCGCGATTGAGTCGTATGCGCTCAAGCGGGCTTGCGCGCGACGTAGACGAACTCTTGCGACTCGTCGTCGAACGGCCGCCGGTCGAACCAGCCGTACAGGCTCTCGACCTCGAGCCCGGCGACGTCGACGAGCCCGTCCCACTCGGACTTCGTCACCCACCAGAGCCGCACCATGCCGTCCTCGCGGTCGCCGCGGCCGCGCGTCAGGTCGATCCGGTTGTCGGCCGGCACCTGCTGGACGAGCTCCCACAGGTCGCCGCCGCGCGTCTGCTTCTGCCCGTGGTTGCGGGCGGCGATGAACGGGCTGAAGACGAAGGAGTTCCAGGCGAAGCGGCCGCCCGGCTGCAGCGCGGCCGCCACCGACTCGAAGACGCGGCGCTTGTCGGCCCACGTCGGCGCGTGGAGGAGGGCGCGGAACGGGCAGATGACGAGATCGACCGGCTCCTCGATCGTGAAGTCGCGGAAGTCGGCCTCGCGGAACTCGACCGGAAGGTCGCCGGCGCGCTCCCGGCCGACGGTGAGCATCGCAGGCGAGCCGTCGATGCCGATGACGCGCTTGCCCGTCTCACGCGCGACCGGGATCGCGACGCGGCCGGTGCCGACGCCGAGCTCGACGATCGTGTCGCCGCCGGCCTCGCGGGCGAGCTCGACGTAGAACGGGACGTCCTCGGTCATCTCCGCGGCCCAGTCGTCGTAGTCGGGCGCCCAGACGTCGTAGTCGCTCATCCGGACGATCGTATGGATACAGTCGCCGCGGTGGACTGGGAGCAGTATCTGAGCGACGCGGAGCGCGATTACGCGGCCACCGCGACGGCCGTCGAGCTCGGGGATGTCAACGCTCGCTACCAAGGCCGCCGGAGCCCGCTGAGGCTCGCCCTGAGCGAGGTGCGGGACCGCGAGACCGGGATACGGCTCAATGCCGTGCGCCAACGGATCGAGGAGCTGGAGCACGAGGCCTCCGCCCGCATCGCCCGCTCCCAGCTGGACGCGCAGCTCACCGAGCGCGTCGACGTGACGCTGCCGGCGGAGCTGCTCGGCGGCCTCCGCCCGCGGCCGCGGGGGACGCTCCACCCGACGACGCTGATCCGCCGCGACGTCGAGGACGCGTTCATCGGGCTCGGCTACGAGATTCGCGAGGACCGCGAGATCGAGACGGTCGAGTACAACTTCGACAAGCTCGCCTTCCCGGCCTGGCATCCGGCGCGGTCGCCGCGCGGCACCTTCTATCTCGACGAGAAGACAGTCCTCCGCACGGAGACCTCGCCGTCGCAGATCCTGATCCTCGAGGAGAAGCCGCCGCCGGTGTACATGGTCTCGATCGGCCGTGTCTACCGCCGCGACGCGATCGACGCGACGCACTTCCCGATCTTCCACCAGTTCGAGGGGCTCGCCATCGATCGCGGCATCACGCTCGCCGACCTGAAGGGGACGCTGCTGCACGTCATGCGCGCCCTGTTCGGCGAGGAGCGCGAGGTGCGCTTCCGCACGCACTACTTCCCGTTCACCGAGCCGTCGATGGAGCCGGACGTCTCGTGCGGCGTCTGCGGCGGCAGCGGCTGCGCGACGTGCGGCTGGTCCGGCTGGCTCGAGATCGGCGGCTCCGGCATGGTCGACCCGCAGGTGCTCGAGAACGTCGGGCTCGACCCGGAGGAGTGGGGCGGCTTCGCGTTCGGGCTCGGGCTCGAGCGGGCCGCGCAGCTCCGTTACGACATCCCGCTCCTGCGGCCGTTCTGGGAGAACGATCTCCGCTTCCTGAGGCAGTTCAGATGAGAGTCCCGCTCAGCTGGCTGCGCGAGTACGTGGACGTCGACGCGGATGCGGCGACGATCGCGGAGGCGCTCACGATCTCGACGGCCGAGGTGCCGACGATCGAGCGGCGCGGGCCGGCGGACACGACGCTGTTCGTCGTCGGGCGCGTGCTCGAGGCGGACAAGCACCCGAACGCCGACCGGCTCCAGCTCTGCCGTGTCGACGTCGGGGAAGGGAAGCCGGCCCAGATCGTCTGCGGCGCCTGGAACTTCGGCGCGGGTGCGACGGTCGCGGTCGCGCGGCCGGGCGCGACGCTGCCGAACGGGCTGACGCTCGAGCGGCGCGAGCTCCGCGGCGAGATGTCGGAGGGGATGATCCTCGCTGAGGACGAGATCGAGCTCGGCGCCGACCACAGTGGGATCATCGTCCTCCCCGACGGGCTCGAACCGGGCTCGCCGCTCGCCGCCGCGCTGCCGCTCGTCGAGGAGATCCTCGACGTCGACCCGACGGGCAACCGCGTCGATCTCCTCTCCGTCTACGGCATCGCGCGCGAGGTCGCCGCTCTCTTCGAGGGCGAGCTGCGACGGATGCCGGGCACCGATCCGCAGCAGGACGCCGAGGAGGATCTCGACATCCGGATCGAGGACTTCGAGGGCTGCCCGCGCTACGTCGGCCGGCTCTTCCGCGACGTGACGATCGCCGAGTCGCCGCTCTGGCTCAAGGCGCGGCTGCGGGACGCGGGTGTCCGCTCGATCTCCAACGTCGTCGACGTGACGAACTACGTGATGCTCGCGCTCGGCAACCCGCTGCACGCGTTCGACTTCGAGACGCTCGACGGTGGCCGGATCGCCGTCCGCCGCGCGAGGAAGGCGGAGAAGCTCACGACGCTCGACGGCACCGAGCGCGAGCTCGGCACCGACGACCTCGTCATCGCCGACGCGAAGCGCGCGGTCGCTCTTGCCGGGATCATGGGCGGCGAGGAGACCGAGGTCTCGGACGGGACGACGTCCGTCCTGCTCGAGGCGGCGAACTTCGAGCCGGTCGGGATCCTGCGGAGCTCCGAGCGGCTCGCCCTCCGCACCGAGGGCTCGAACCGCTGGGAGAAGGGCGTCGACCCGCACCTCGCCGGCCCGGCGGCCGCTCTCGCGACGCAGCTCATCGTCGAGCTCGCGGGCGCGCGCTGGGTCGCGGCCGCGGACGTGCAGGGCGAGCTCCCGCAGCCGGCCGTCCTGCCGCTCCGCACCGCGCGGGCGAACGAGCTGCTCGGCGTGGAGATCGCCGCGCAGCGTCAGGAGGAGATCCTTGCCCGCGTCGGCTTCGAGCGGGAGAAGGACGGCTTCCGCGTCCCGACCTGGCGTGCGCGCGACGTGACCCGCGAGATCGATCTCGTCGAGGAGATCGCGCGCTTCGAGTTGCCGTCGATTCCGTTCACGTTGCCACGTCGCGAGGCGATGTTCGGCCGGCTGACGCGCTGGCAGCGGGTGCGCCGCACCGTCGAGGACGTCCTCGTCGGCTGCGGCTGGTCGGAGACGTACACGCCGTCGCTCGTTCCGGAGGGCGCGATCGTCCTGCCCGAGCCGATCTCCGCGGAGCTCGGCGCGATGCGGCGGACGCTCCTCCCAAGCCTCGTGGAGGCGGCGCGCGCGAATCGCGCCGTCGACGTCGAGAGCGTCGCGCTGTTCGAGCTCGCGCGGACGTATCCCGAGCGGGGCCGCGAGCCGTGGCACGTCGCCGGAGTCGTCGACGGAGGCCTCGCGCCGGCGAAGTGGGCGGTGGAGCAGGTCTACGCGGCGCTCGGGATCGAGCCGGCGTACGAGCGCGCGAGCGAGCCGTTCCTCCATCCCGGCAAGGCGGCGAAGACGGCCGAAGGCTGGGTCGGGGAGCTCCATCCGGCCGAGCTCGAGGGCGTCTGGGGCGCGTTCGAGCTCGACTTCGACGCGCTCGTCGAGGCGGCGGGCGACACGGTTCGCTTCGAGGACGTCAGTCCGTACCCGGAGGTGAGGCAGGATCTCGCCTTCGTGGTCGGCGAGGACGTCCCGGCGGGCGCCGTCCTCGCGGCGATCCGGGCTGCGGGCGGGGAGCTGTTGCGCGGCGTCGAGGTCTTCGACGAGTACCGCGGCGAGCAGACCGGGGAGGGAAGGCGCTCGCTCGCCTTCAGGCTCGCGTTCGGCTCGACCGAGCGGACGCTGACCGACGAGGACGTCGCGCCGCTGCGCGAGGCGATCGCCGCGGCCGTCGGCGAGCAGCTCGGCGGCGTCCTGCGGGGTTAGTCCCGGTTCCTGCGGCGGGCGCGCTTCAGCAGCAGCTTCGCGAGCACCGCGGCGCCCGTCGCCGCGCCGACGCCGGCGCCGACCTTCTTGCCCTTCTCGGCGGCCTGCCCGAGCTCCTCGCGCAACTCGGCGACGGCCGCCTTCAGCTCCCGCCGCTCCTCCGCGAGCTCCTGGCGGATCTCGGGCTCACTTCCCATCCTGCAGCGCCTCCCTCGTGAGCTGGGCCTCCTCGAGCGCCTGCTCGGGAATCGGCTTGGCGCCCTTGCTCAGCAGGCCGACCCCGACCACGGCGAGCACGCCCGCGAGGAGGAAGAGCCCGCCGCAGATGACGAGCAGGGCGAGCCAGACCGAGAGGACGAGCGTGAGCGCGGCGGCGCCGGCGGCGAGCCCGAACATCAGGCCGAACAGGCCGAACAGGCCCGCGGTCAGCGTCAGGCCGATCCCGCCGGCGAGCGCGACCGCCTTCCGCTTCATCTCCGTCACCGCGAGCCGGAGCTCGAGCTGGACGATCGAGCGTGCGTGGTCGGCGACGCGCTTCGTCGCTCCTGACAGTCCCATCCCGTTCACACCGTCCTCGTTACCGCCGTCGCCAGACGGTAATCAGGCCGGACGGCGGCCGACGAGGAAGACGGCGCCCTGGGTGCCGACCGGGTGGGTGTCGCAGAGCACGCGCGTGATGCGGACGTGACCGCCGATCCCGTCGTCGTCGAGCCGGCCGAGACAGCGGCCGACCATGCCGGCCGAGGCGCCGTAGCCGTGCGAGCTCGCGCAGCGGAAGCGGAAGCCCGGGCGTCCGCCACCGGACGCCGAAGGCGTCCGGGAATTACCGCTGAGCGTCGGCGGCTGGGTCGGCGACGCTTCCAGCCACGACTGGATGGGATTGAGGGGTGCGCAGAGGACGGCGCCGCGGTCGACGTCCGCGCTCGAGTCGAGCTCGAGCTCCGCGACGACGTCGCTCCAGTCCGACGGCAGCGCCTCGAGCGCAGCCTCCCACTCGGCCGCGAGCGTTGCCCGGACGACGACGGACGGCGTCTCCGCCTCGCTCGAGGAGACGAGCGTCAGCTCCCCGGCGATTCCCTCGCCGTCGATCCGGCCGAGCAGCCGCCGCGCAGCCTCGGGTCCGATCCCGCGCCCGGAGCGCGTCACGTAGAAGCGAATCGAGTCGCCGGAAAAGCCCGGTCCGGCCGGCCCGAGCAGCGCAGCGGCGCGGTTTCGGGCCTTCTCGTCCTCGATCCGGAGGCTCAGCCGCGCGTCGCTCCAGCTCGGATCCAAGCCGTTTTCGACCCCGTTCCACTGCTCGACGAGCCGCACGGCGGGAACCGTACACTCCGCCGCGATGGCGAAGGTCGAACAGCGGGCGAGCCTGGCGAAGGCGGATCTCCAGGACGTGCTGCGGGAGATGCTGCTCATCCGGCGGTTCGAGGAGAAGGTCGAGGAGCGGTTTCGCGCGGGCGATCTGCCCGGCTTCCTCCACGTCGCGATCGGCCAGGAGGCGTGCGCCGTCGGCGTCTGCCGCGCGCTCGAGGACGGCGACGTGATCGCCTCCACCCACCGCGCGCACGGGCACACGCTCGCGAAGGGCACGCATCCGAACAACCTGATGGCGGAGCTGTACGGCAAGGAGGAGGGCTGCTCGCACGGCTACGGCGGCTCGATGCACCTCTACGACGTCGAGCGCGGCAACCTCGGCGCGAACGCCGTGATCGGCGGCGGCCTGCCGCAGATCACCGGCGCGGCCCTCGCGTTCAAGCTGCGCGGCGAGCCGCGCGTCGCAGTGGCCTTCTTCGGCGACGGCGCGACGAACATCGGCACCTTCCACGAGGCGTTGAATCTCGCGCAGCTCTGGCAGGTCCCCGCCGTCTTCGTGCTCGAGGACAACAAGTGGGCCGAGTCGACTCCCGAGATCCAGCACTCGCCAATCCGCGACCTCTCCGAGCGCGCGAAGGCGTTCGGGATGAAGTCGCTCAAGGCGGACGGGCAGGACGTCGAGGCTGTCTACAAGACGGCGCGGAAGGCGCTCGACCACGCGCGCGGCGGCGACGGGCCGGTCTTCGTCCATCTCGACACCGTCCGCTTCTCCGGCCACTACATCGGCGACCCGCAGGTCTACCGCGACAAGGACGAGGCCCGCGCGCTGCGCGAGACGCGCGACCCGATTGAGCTCCTGCGGGAGAAGATCGAGCTGTCGGAGGCGGACTTCGCCGAGCTCGACACCGAGGTGACGGAGATCGTCGAGGCGGCCGTCGAGTTCGCGAAGAACGCGACGGAGCCCGCGCCCGAAGACGCCTTGAAGAACGTCTATGCCTGAGCTGACGTATCGCGAAGCGGTGCGGGACGCGCTCGTCCAGGCGATGCGGTCCGACGACGACGTCTTCGTCATGGGCGAGGACATCGCCGAGATGGGTGGCTCGATGGGCGTCACCGCAGGGCTGCTCGACGAGTTCGGGCCGGAGCGCGTCCGCAACACGCCGATCTCCGAGATGGCGCTCGCGGGCGCGGCGATCGGCGCCGCGATGCAGGGGATGCGCCCCGTCGCCGAGATCATGTACGAGGACTTCATGACGCTTGCCGCCGAGCAGGTCGTCAACCAGGCGGCGAAACACCGCTACATGTCCGGCGGGCAGATCTCGGTGCCGGTCGTCTTCCGCACGCAGGGCGGCGCCGGCTGGTCGCCGGGCGCGCAGCACGCGCAGCAGCTCGAGGCGTGGTTCGTCCACATCCCCGGGCTGAAGGTCGTCTTCGCCTCGACGCCGGAGGACGTGCGCGGCCTCCTCTGGACGGCGATCTACGACGACAACCCCGTCGTCTTCTTCGAGCACCGCACGCTCTACCCGATCAAGGGGAACGTCCCCGACGAGATCGAGCCGATCCCGCTCGGGCGCGCCCGCGTCCACCGCGAGGGCGAGGACGTCACCGTGATCGCCACGGGCCGGCTCGTGCACGAGTCGCTGCGTGCCGCGGAGGAGGCGGAGAAGGACGGCATCTCCGTCGAGGTCGTCGATCCGCGCACGCTGCAGCCGCTCGACGAGGAGACGCTCGTCGGCTCGGTGAAGAAGACGAACCGCGCCGTCGTCGCGCACGAGGCCGTGACGCGGATGGGCTTCGGCGCCGAGGTGGCGGCCGTCCTCCAGTACCAGGCGTTCGACTGGCTCGACGCGCCGGTCGAGCGCGTCGGCGCGAAGTTCACGCCGCTGCCGTTCGCGCCGGTGATGGAGACCTTCGTCGTCCCGCACATGGAGGACGTGCTCGCGGCGATCAAGCGAACGGTGGGCAAGTAAGTGGCGACCGAGGTGATCCTGCCTCGGCTCGGCCAGGGCATGGAGTCCGGCACGATCGTCCGCTGGCTCAAGTCCGAAGGCGAGCCGGTGGAGAAGGGCGAGCCGCTCTTCGAGCTCGACACCGACAAGGTGACGCAGGAGGTCGAGGCGGAGGCGAGCGGCGTTCTCCTGCGCATCGCCGTCGCCGAGGGCGAAGTCCCCGTCGGCCGGACGGTCGCGTTCATCGGCGCGGCGGGCGAAGACGTCCCGGACGTCCCGGCCGAAGAACCGGCAAGTGACAACTTGTCACAAGCGTTGTCAGAGGAGCCGGTCGCTCCCGAGCCCGAGCAGGCGAAGCCGGCAGTCACGACCAACGGTCGCGTCAAGGCATCGCCGCTTGCCAGGCGGCTTGCGCGCGAGCGGGGCATCGACCTCGCCGCCCTTCGCGGTACGGGCCCCGAGGGCCGCATCGTCGCCGAGGACGTCGAACGCGCGGAGGCCGGCGCGCCGAAACCCGCAAGTGACAAGTTGTCACAAGCGACGTTCGCGGCGGGCGAGGCGGAGCGCGTGCCTCTGACGAACGTCCGCAAGACGATCGCGCGCCGCTTGACGGAGGCGTGGCAGATCCCGGTCTTCCAGCTCCAGGCCTCCGCCGACATGACGCGGACGAACGCGCTCGTCGCGAAGCTGCGCGAGCGCGACCCGGACATGCGCGTCACCGTGACCGACGTCCTCACGAAGGTCTGCGCGCAGGCGCTCATGCGGCATCGCGAGGTGAACGCGGAGTACACGGACGAGGCGCTCCTCCTCCATCCGAGCGCGAACGTCGGGATCGCGGTCGCGGCGCCGCAGGGGCTCGTCGTCCCGGTGATCCGCGGCGCCGAGCGGCTCTCCCTCGCCGAGATCTCCACGGTGCGCGGCGACCTCGTCTCCCGCGCGCGCGACAACAAGCTCCGGACGGAGGATCTCGAGGGCGGCACGTTCACGATCTCGAACCTCGGCATGTTCGCCGTCGAGAGCTTCACCGCCGTCCTCAACCCGCCGCAGGCCGCGATCGTCGCGATCGGCGCCACCGTCGACCGCGTCGTTCCCGTCGCCGGCGAGCTCGCCGTCCGGCCGATCCTCACCCTCACCGCCACCTTCGACCATCGCGCCGTCGACGGCGCGCCCGCCGCCGCGTTCCTCCAGACGCTGAAGGAGAGCCTCGAGGATCCGGGGCTCGCCCTCTAGGACACGAGATGGCGCCGACCGTCTGGTACCACGTCCGCGACCTCGACGAGGGGCGTCGCTTCTACCGCGAGACGCTCGGCTTCGAGGAGCTCGCGTTCGACTTCGACGAGCGCTGGTCGAGCTTGCGGCGTGGCGGGATGGAGATCGGCCTCGCCGAGGGGGAGCCGACTGAGGACGGCGGCGTCGCGCACGTCGACGTCGACGACCTGAAGGGGGAGGCCGACCGGCTGCGCGAGGCGGGCGTCGAGGTCGGGATCGTCGTCGAGCTGCAAGGAGAGATCCGCCTCCTCGACGTCTTCGACCCGGACGGGAACCGGATCCAGCTCGCGCAGGAGCTCCGCTGATGCTCCGTCCGGCCGGCCGGCAGGACATGCGCTTCCTCCGCGACATGCTCCGCCACGCCTACCACTGGCGCATCGCGCAGGACCCGGACCTGCCCGTCTTCCGGTACGTCCAGAACTGGGGACGGCGCGGCGACGCGGGCGTGATCGCGTTCGCCGGGCCGAACGTCTTCGGGGCGGCGTGGTACCGGCTCTTCCCCGCGAGTGCGCCCGGCTTCGGGTTCGTCGACGAGGAGACGCCCGAGTTGACCGTCGCCGTCGTCCCGAGTCACCGCGGTCACGGAACGGGCGGCGAGCTTCTCGAGGCGCTGCTCGAGCGGGCACGGGCGGAGGGCTTCGCGCGCGTCAGCCTCAGCGCCGAGCCCGGCCAGACGGGCTTCTACGAGCAGCACGGCTTCCGCGAGCACAGCCGCTCGGACGGAACCGTGACCATGGTCGCCGACCTGTAATTACGCTCAGCGAAACGACGAGGGAGATGAGCATGGACGTTGACGTCGCCGTCCTCGGAGGCGGCCCGGGCGGGTACACCGCCGCCATCCGCGCCGCGCAGCTCGGCGCGAAGGTCGCCTGCATCGAGAAGGAGCCCGAGCTCGGCGGCACGTGCCTGCGGGTCGGGTGCATCCCGACGAAGGCGTGGGTGCAGACCGCGTTCGCGCTCAAGGAGGCCGAGGAGAGCTTCGCGAAGTTCGGAGTCCAGGTCGGCGAGGCTTCGCTGGATTTCGCCGCCTCCAACGCCTGGAAGGCCGGCGTCGTCAAGCAGATGACGACCGGCGTCGCAGGTCTCCTCAAGGCGAACGGCGTCGAGTGGGTGAAGGGCGTCGGCACGTTCAAGGACGCGAACACGATCTCGGTCGAGGGCGGGGAGGACGTCGCGTTCAAGTCCGCGATCGTCGCGACCGGCTCGTTCCCGCTCCGCCCGCCGATCGACGGCCTCGACTCGCCGCGCTGCGTCGACTCGACCGGGCTGCTGGCCCAGGAGGAAGTCCCGCAGCGGCTCGTCGTTCTCGGCGGCGGCATCATCGGCTGCGAGTTCGCCTCGATCTTCAACCGCTTCGGCTCCGAGGTGACGATCGTCGAGATGCTCGACACCCTCATCCCGCTGGAGGACGAGGACGCGCGGAAGGAGCTCGCGAAGCAGTTCGAGAAGCGGGGCATCTCCCTCCAGCTCGGCAAGCAGTGCTCGAAGGTCGAGGATGACGGCTCATCGCTCACCGTCCATTTCGGCGACGGCGAGACCGTGCAGGCCGACCTCATGCTCGTCTCGGTCGGACGCGGTCCGCTCGTCGAGGGGATCGGCCTCGAGGCTGCAGGTGTCGAGTTCGACAAGCGCGCCGGGATCGCGACCGACGAGCACCGCCGCACGAGCGTCCCGCACATCTACGCCGTCGGCGACTGCGCCGGCTACTGGCAGCTCGCGCACACGGCTTTCCGCGAGGGCGAGGTTGCGGCCGAGAACGCCTGCGGCCACGAGGCCGTCGTCGACGCGCGCGCGGTGCCGCGGCCGATCTACACCGATCCGGAGATCGCCGCCGTCGGCCTGACCGAGGCCCAGGCGCGCGAGCAATACGGCGACGACGTCGCCGTCGGCCAGTTCCCGTGGGTCGCGAACGCGCGCGCCGTGATGCAGGACGAGACCGTCGGCTGGGTCAAGTCGATCCACGAGACGCGCTACGGCGAGCTGCTCGGGCTCGTCATGGTCGGGCCGCACGTGACCGACATGGTCGAGGCGGGCGTCGTCGCGATCGACGCGGAGTCGACCGTCGAGACGGTCGCCGACGGGATCGCGCCGCATCCGACCCTCTCGGAGGCGATCAAGGAGGCCGGCCTCGTCGCGCTCGGCCGCGCGATCCACGTCCCGAACCGCAAGCCGCGCGCGAAGGCGCCGGCGTAAGCGCTCGGTAAAACCGCGATGGGAAGGTCGCGCGGGACCGGCTCGCGGGGACACACTGCGAGTGGACATCCTCGTCCCTGTCCCGGGTCGAGCGCCGCCCGCGGACGACCCGGGACTGTCTCTTCCGGAAGAGCCGCCTGCCGCAGGGCGGCTCTTCCATTTTCTGCGGAGGCCGGCGCTCCGGCGATGCGCTAGCCTCGTCGGCATGAGCATTGTGAACAGGCGGAACGCCGTCGTCGGCTGGCTCACGCTGAAGGTCGGCAAGGTCGTCGCGCGGCGCAAGGCGAAGCAGGTGGGCGCCAAGCTCCCGTTCGCGCGCAAGAAGAGTTGAGCCTCTTCCGCGACTCGATCGCCGACCTCGTCCCGTACGAGCCGGGGAAGCCGGTCGAGGCCGTGCAGCGCGAGCTCGGGCTCGAGCGCGTCGTCAAGCTCGCCTCGAACGAAGGCCCGTTCCCGCCGTTCCCGGCGGCGCTCGAGGCGATGGCACGGTCGGCGCCTGAGCTGAACCGCTATCCGGACGGCGGCGTCTGGGAGTTGCGGAAGGCGCTCGCCGACCGTGCCGGCGTCGCCTTCGAGGAGCTCGTCGTGGGCGCGGGCGCGGACGGGATCATCGACCTGCTCTCGCAGGCGACGCTCGACCCGGGCGACGACGTCGTCTGCGGCTGGCCTTCCTTCCCGAGCTACGTCCTCGACGCGGCGAAGCTCGGTGCCGAGGCGCGGCGGGTGCCGCTCCGCGACCACACGTACGACCTCGAGGCGATGCTCGAGGCGATCGGGCCGCGCACGAAGCTCGTCTACGTCTGCCATCCGAACAACCCGACCGGGACCGCGAGCGGCCGGGAGGAGCTCGTCTCCTTCCTCGACCGGCTGCCCGAGCACGTCCTCTGCGTCCTCGACCAGGCGTACTTCGAGTACATCGACGACCCGGACTACGTCGACGGGATCGAGCTCTTCCGGGACGGGCGGCGGCTCGTGGTGCTGCGGACGTTCTCGAAGATCTACGGTCTCGCGGGACTACGCGTCGGCTGGGCCGTCGCGCCGGCGGACGTCGTCACCGCGACGTCGAAGGTGCGGCGCGCGTTCGACGTCACGGCGCAGGCGCAGGCGGCGGCTCTCGCGAGCCTCGACGATCCCGGCGAGATCGTGCGGCGCCGCGAGCTCAACGCGACAGGACGGGAGCGGCTCGGCGAGATCCTGCGCGGCCACGGCGTCGAGCCGGTGGGGCACGCGCGCGGCAACTTCCTCTTCGCCGACGTCGGCGGCGGCCGTCCCATGTTCGAGCGGCTCCAGCACGAGGGCGTCATCGTCCGGCCGCTCGACGGCTTCGGAGCACCGGAGGCGATCCGCGTCAGCGTCGGCACGCCGGAGGAGAACGAGTTCTTCGCCGTCGCTTTGGGACACGTCCTTTCCAGCGTCTCGTAAACGGCTCATTCGGGTGGTACTTTCCGGCCCACGCCTGTGAGGCTCAGCGCCGCCCAACTCGCCCCGCTGCGGCTCGCGGGGTTCCGGAATCTCTTCCTCGCCACGCTCGGCTCGAGCGTCGGGACGCTGCTCGCCTCGATCGCCCTGGCGATCGACGTTCAGGACAGGACGAACTCCGGCCCGTGGGTGTTCGCGGTCCTCGTCGTCGAGTTCCTGCCGACGATCCTCGTCGGGCTGCTGCTCGGGCCGCTCCTCGACCGGCTCGAGCGCCGCTCGCTGATGATCGCCGCCGACGTCCTCCGCGTCGGCGTCTTCGCCGCGCTCCCGTTCGCGCCGAATGCCGCGACGGTCGTCGGGCTCGCGCTCGTCGCCGGCCTCGCGACGGGCTTCTTCCGGCCGGCGGTCTACGCGGGCGTGCCGAACCTCGTCGACGACGAGCTCCTCCCGCAGGCGAACGCCCTGCTGCAGACCGTCGAGAACCTCAGCTGGGCGGTCGGGCCGGTCGTGGGCGGGCTCCTCACCGCCGCGGCGGGCCCGTCGGCGGCGTACGGGATCAACGCGGCGTCGTTCGTCGTCTCGATCCTGCTCGTCGTCCGCATCCCGTCGAAGCTCCTGCAGAGCGAGCGGGCCCTGTCGCGCGGCTACTGGCGCGACCTCGGCGACGGCTTCCTCGCGGCTCTGCGGTCGCGCTCGATGCTCGCGGTGCTCGTCGCGTGGGGAATCGCCTCGCTCGGCGTCGGAGCCGCGAACGTCTCGGAGATCTTCCTCGCGAAGCACACGTTCTCGTCCGGGGACTTCGGCTACGGCCTCCTCTACGGGGCGATCGGCGGAGGCCTCGTGCTCGGCAGCTTCGCGAGCGCCGGGCTGCTCGAGCGCTGGGGAGTCGCGGCCGTCTACGGCGCCAGCCTCACGCTGATGGGCGTCGGCTACGCAGCCTCCGCCGCGAGCCCGAACGTCTGGGTCGCGGCCGTCTGCTGTGTCGTCTTCGGGATCGGCAACGGCGCGGCCGTCGCCTGCAACGCGCTCCTCGTCCAGCGCGGCACGTTCGATCTCCTGCGCGGCCGGGCGCTGACGTTCGTCATGAGCGCGACGTACCTCGCGGTCGCGATCGGCGAGGGAGTGGGCGGCCTTACCCTCCACCGCGTGGGTGCGCGCTGGGAGTGGGGAGCCGCGGGCGCCATGCTCGGGCTCGCTGCGCTCGCCGGCTGGGCGATCGCGCGGAGCCTCGGCGGCGAGACCGCCTCCGAGGCCGAGCGCGCGCCGGACGCCGCTCCCGTCGCAGCTGCCAACTAGCATCGTGCGGGTGCCGACCCGCCGCGACTGGACACGCGAGGAGCTCGCCGCGGGCGTCCGCAGCGGCGACCGGCGGGCGCTCGCACGCGCGATCTCGCTCGTCGAGGACGGCGACCCGCTCGCGTACGGCGTCGTCGCCGACGTCTATCCGCACACCGGCTCCGCCTACTCCGTCGGGCTCACCGGCCCGCCGGGCGTCGGGAAGTCGAGCCTCGTCTCCGCGCTGGTTCGTCACGTCCGCGCGCAGGACAAGAGCGTCGGCGTCGTCTCCGTCGATCCGTCGAGCCCGTTCTCGCACGGCGCGCTGCTCGGCGACCGGATCCGGCTGAGCGACCACTTCCTCGACCCCGAGGTCTTCATCCGCTCGATGGGCACGCGCGGCCATCTCGGCGGCCTCGCCGAGGCGACGCTGCAGGCGCTGCTCCTCCTCGACGCGGCGGGGAAGGAGCTCGTCTTCCTCGAGACGGTCGGAGCCGGCCAGAGCGAGGTCGAGATCATCGGGATCGCCGACACCGTCCTCCTCGTCCTCATGCCCGGCTCGGGCGACGCCGTGCAGGCGCTGAAGGCCGGGATCATGGAGATTCCCGACGTGATCGCGATCAACAAGATGGACCACCCGGCCGCGAAGACGATGCTCAACGAGGTGCGCTCGATCCTCGGGCTCGACCGCAGCCGCGAGTGGAGCCCGCCGATCGTCCTCACCGAGGCCGTGCGCGGCGAGCACGTGCCCGAGCTCTGGGAGAAGCTCGAGGAGCACCGCGCCTTCCTCACCGAGAGCGGCCGGCTCGAGGAGCGGCGGCGGGCGAATCTCGCACGCGAGGTGTTCTCCGTCGCGGCGAGTCGCGCGGGCCGCCACCTCGAGCAGGCGGTCGCGGACGATCCCGAGCTGCGGCGGCTGCTCGGCGAGGTGCAGACGCGTGAGCTCGACCCGCTGACCGCGGTGCAGGAGATACTCGAGAAGGTCTTCCGAATCCACGATGGCGACCGTGACAGCACCCGGGCTGACTGAGATCGAGCGCGCGCGCGGCGTGCTCGACGGCGTCGCACGCGTCACGCCCGTCTATCCGTCGGAGACGCTGTCGCAGCTCGCCGGCCGGCCCGTGACACTAAAGGCGGAGAACCTGCAGCGGACGGGCTCGTTCAAGATCCGCGGCGCCTACACGAAGCTCTCCTCCCTCGAGCCCCAGCGGCTCTCGGCCGGCGTCGTCGCGGCGAGCGCCGGCAACCACGGCCAGGCGGTCGCGTGGGCCGCGCGGGAGCTCGGGGCGCCGGCGCGCGTGTTCATGCCGCAGGACTCGCCGATGGCCAAGGTCGACGCGACCCGGCACTACGGCGCCGAGGTCGAGTTGACGGGGCCGGCGATCGAGGAGACGCTCGCGGCGGCGCATGCGTACGCCGAGGAGACGGGCGGCGCGTTCATCCATCCGTTCGAGGATCCGGTCGTCATCTCCGGTCAGGGGACGATCGGGCTCGAGATCGCGGAGCAGGTCGAGGAGCTCGAGACGGTCGTCATCCCGATCGGCGGCGGCGGGCTCGCTTCCGGCATCTCGCTCGCGCTGCGCGCGGTACGGCCGGGATTGCGGCTCGTCGGCGTCCAGGCGGCGGGAACGAGGCCGGGCGGCTCGGGCTTCACGATCGCCGACGGCATCGCCGTGAAGGAGCCGGGGGAGCTGACGATGGGGATCCTCGGCGAGACTCTCGACGAGATCGTCCACGTCGAGGACGAGCAGATCGCGGAGGCGATCGTCCTCCTCGCCGAGCGGACGAAGCTCGTCGTCGAGGGAGCCGGCGCGGTCGGAGTCGCGGCGATCCTCTCCGGTGCCGTCGGCGGCACCGGCCCGGCGCTCGCGCTTCTCTCCGGCGGCAACATCGACGCCTCGCTCATGGTGCAGGTGATGCGCCGCGGCCTCGCGATGAGCGGCCGCTACCTCGTCCTCCGCACGCGCGTCGCCGACCATCCCGGCGAGCTCGCGAAGCTGCTCGGGCTCCTCGCGGCGGAGCGCGTCAACGTCGTCGAGGTCGAGCACCAGCGCGAGGCGGTCGGCGTCCCGGTCGGCTACACCGGCGTCGAGCTGACGCTGCTCACGCGCGACCCGGCCCACTGTGAGCAGCTGCTCGCGAAGCTCGCCGAGTGGGGCTATCCGGTCGAGCGGCTCGATTGAGTCTCCGCTGCTTCGACGAGCTGCCGGGACTGATCGAGGGGCTGCTCGCGGAGCACGAGCGGGTCGCGCTCGTCTACTTCGACGCGTTCGGATGGCGCTTCGCGGAGCAGCACGCCGAGCACCCGCTGCTCCGGCGCGCGACGGTCGAGCGCTGGCGGGCGCAGTTCCCCTCGACGACGACCGCGCACACGACGACGATCCACACCGGCCTCCCGGTTGCCGAGCACGGCCTGTACGAGTGGCACCTCTACGAGCCGCGCCTCGACCGGATGATCACGCCGCTCTGGTTCTGCTTTGCCGGCGACCGGCGGCGGAACACGCTCCTCGACGCGGGGCTTACGCCGGCGGACGTCTTCCCGTTCGAGTCGCTCTACTTGCAGCTCGGTGTCCCGTGCCATGTGGCGATGCCGGACGGGATCGGCGCCTCGCCGCCGAGCCGCTGTCTCCTCGCCGGCGCGACGGTCCACTCCTTCGGCCCTCCCGCGGAAGGGCTCGCCACGCTCGCGCGGGCGCTCGGCCGCGAGGAGCGCGTGTACGGGACGATCTACCTCCCGGCGGCGGACGGGCTCATGCACGCGGTCGGGCCGGACGCGCCGGAGGTCGCGCCCCTGATCGACGCGACGCTCACCGCGATCGACGAGGCGCCGTGGCCGGAGGGGACGCTCGTCCTCCTCACCGCCGACCACGGGATGACGGCGATCTCGCCGGAGCGGACGAGCTACGTCAACGTCGTCTGGCCGGAGCTCCCGGACCACCTCGTCCACGGCGCCGACGGCAAGCCGCTCGCGCCCGGCGGCTCGCCGCGCGACCTCTTCCTCCACGTCGTCCCCGAGCGGCTCGCCGACGTCGTGGACGAGCTCGGGCGGCGGCTCGAGGGGAAGGCGGACGTCACGGCCACCGCCGGTCTCTTCCCGGACGCGTCGGACGCGCTGCTGGCGCGGCTCGCGAACCTCGTCGTCCTGCCGGTCGCCGAGGAGGCCGCCTACTGGCTCGAGCCGGGCCGCTTCGAGCAGCCGTTCCGCGGCATGCACGGCGGCCTCAGCCCGGACGAGATGGAGATCCCGCTCGTCTCCTGGGTCGCCTAGCCGGCGGAGCGGCTCGGCTGCGGCTTCTCCAGTGGGCGCGCGCGGAGCACGACGACCGCCGCGCCGCCCGTGAGCAGGGCGAGCATCCCGTAGAGGACCGTCGGCGAGCCGACGCGGGTGATCTCGTAGAGGCCGACCGCGAACGCGACGGTGACGGAGAGCGCCGTCAATGCGAGATTCGTCCGCATCCGCAGGCCGGGGTTCGTCGTCGCCCAGCCGTACGCGGCGGCCATCAGGACCCCGTCCGCGGTGTCGAGCAGCACCATCCCGGCGGTGAAGAGCAGCGGCAGGACGAGCGCGCCGAGGAACGGCAGCCCACCCGAGGCGCCGGCTGCGAGCGCGAGGAGCGCGATCTCGCTCGCCGTGTCGAAGCCGAGCGCGAAGAGCGAGCCGATCGGCAGCGCGTGCCACGAGCGTCCGACGAAGCGGAAGAGGCGGCTGAGCCCGAGCCGTGTCAACGCTCCGCCGCTCCCGCCGCCGTCGCGGCTGAGCAGGACGCCGAGATTGAGCAGCCCGATCAGGAGGAGGAAGCCGGCCGAGACGGCCGTCCCGATTCCGCCGCCGAGCCGGCCGAGGGTCGACGCCGGGAGTCCCACCCCGACGATCAGCGCGACGAGGCCGACGACGACGAGCGAGTGCCCGAGCGAGAAGAAGAAGCCGACGCCCGTCGAACTGCGCCCCCTCCCGGCGAGGTTCCGTGTTGCGTTGTCGATCGCGGCGAGGTGGTCGACGTCGAAGGCGTGCCGGAGCCCGAGAGCGTAGGCGACGAGCCCGAGCCCCGCGAGCTTCGCGTCTCCGCGCGCGTAGCCGGCGTAGAGGCTCCAGGCGAGGACGTGGAGAGCCAAGACGGCGGCGGCCAGTGCTGCGACTCTCGTCCGGTCGAGCATGTCCCAAGCCAAGCAGGTCCGGCCCGTGCTGCATCGGTGTTAGGCCCCCCGCGAGGCTGCGGCCGGATGCGGATCCTCAGGGAGCGGCGTCGTACACCTGCACCGTGCACGAGTCCCCGCCGAAATCGCCTGCGCTATTTGCGCTTGTGATCGTCTCAGCCGGGGCGCGGCCCGGATCAACTACCGCAGCGGCGGAAGCCGGAGGTCTCGCCGCGCCACGTCGCGACGCCGCCGTCGAGCACGGGCCGCGCTTCGACGCCGGCCGCTTGGAGGACGCTCGCGGCGATCGCGGCCCGGGGTCCCGACTCGCAGATCGTCACGACCGGGCGGCCGTCGAGGAGGCCCGCCTCGGCCGCTGCGCGAGCCGTGCGATAGGGGAGATGGCGTGAGCCGGGGATGTGGCCCTCGTCCCGCTCGTCCGCCTCGCGCACGTCGAGCAGCTCGATCGCGCCGGCGGCAAGCAGCCGCTCGACATCCTCGAGCGAGACGGGCTCGAGCCGCTCCTCGCCGCCGCCGTTCTGCCAGCCCACGAGGTCGAAGATCGCGACCGCGTGGAGCGAGCGCGCCGCCCGCCGCGCCTCGGCCTCGTCCGTCGCGTGGAGGACGACGGGACGCTCCGGCAGGACGAACGCCGCCTTCGTTGCGAAGCTCGAGCCCGAGACCGGAATGCCGACCGCGCCGGGGCGATGTCCCGACGCGAAGAGCGGCGTCGCGCGGACGTCGAGGACGACGGCGCCGTCTCCCACGTCCTCGATCCGCCGCAGAGCCGGCTGCGCGCCGAGCAACTCGCCGCGGTTGAGCTCGACGATCCGCTCCATGTTCGGCGGGCGCGGCGGCTGCGGGCCGGCGGCCGCGTCGAGGAAGTCGGCGAGCTCGCCCTGGAGGGCATGGTTGAAGCGGCGCTCGAAGCCGATCGTCGTCGAGGCCTTCGAGCTCATCGCGGCGCCGCAGAGCGAGCCGGCGACATGGCCGGGGAAGACCTCGACGCCGTCGCCGAGCTCGACGAGCCGGCGGAGACTGTGGAACAGCCCCTCGGCTCCCTCCTGCGCCTCGACGGCGAGATCGGGACGGGCGGCGTCCCCGACGAACAGCGAGTCGCCGGTCAGGACGAGCCACGGCTCGTCGCCCCGGCTGCGGTCGACGACGGCGAAGCAGCAGTGCTCGGGACGGTGGCCCGGCGTGTGGATCGTCCGGATCACGACGTCGCCGACCTCGACCTCCGTCCCGTCCTCGAGCGGCTCGTGCTCGAACGCCGCGCCCGCAGCCGAATGGACGCGGATCGGGATCCCGTGCTCGAGGGCGAGCCGGCCGTGGCCGGAGACGTGGTCGGCGTGCGTGTGGGTCTCGAGAACGGCGACGAGGCACACGCCGCGGCGCGCGGCCTCATCCAGGAGCGGCTCGATTGCGTAGGGAGGATCGACGGCGACGGCTACGCCGGCGTGCTCGTCGCCGACGATGTACGAGGCACAGCCGAGATCGTCGTCGACGAACTGGCGAAAAAGCACGGCGCGAACCTAGCACCCGACACGGCTATGAATCCTGAAGTGAAGCGCGCTCTACCCGCGGTCGCGCTCCTCGCGCTCGTGCTTCCGGCTGCCGCGGCGGCGCACGCGAACCTCGTGCGGACGGATCCCGCGTCGGGCTCGGTGCTCGACCGCGCGCCGGCGGTCGTGCGGATCGTCTTCGACGACGTCGTGCGCGTCGGGCCGGGGATCGAGGCGGTGCGGAACGGTGGCTCGTCCATTCTCGGCGCAGCGCCGAGTGCCGCCGGGAAGACACTTCTCATCCCACTTCGCCCGCACCTGCCGAACGGCGACTACTCCGTCCGCTGGTCGATCGTCTCCGACGACGGCCACCTCGAGTCCGGCGTGCTTGCGTTCGGGGTGGGAGTCGGGCGGGCGCCGCCGACCGCGACGCTCAAGGCCGAGTCGACGTCTCCGGGTGCGGGAACGACGGCTGCGCGGTGGCTCTTCCTCGCCGGCGTCCTCGCGGCCGTCGGCATCGCGCTCTACGCGCTCGTCGTGCTCGAGGGCGCGTTGCCGCAGCGCGTCGCCTACGTGCTCGGCGGAGCGGCTGTGCTCGCGGCGACCGGGGCCGGGATCGAGGCGCACCGGGTCGGGATCGAGTCGCGCTACGGCGCGGCGATGGGCGCAGGGCTCGCTCTCGCCGGTCTCGTCGCGATCGTTGCGGTCGTCGCGCTGCGGCCCGCAGTCGTCCTCGCGCTCGGGCTCGCCGTCATCCCATCGGTCTCGGGCCACGCCCTCGATCCGGGACTGCCGCTCGCGAACCTGCCGGTGGACATCCTCCACGTCGCCGCGGCCTCGGCGTGGGTGGGAGTCCTGCTCGGGCTCGTCGTCGGCCCGGGTAACAGGCGCCGGGCCGGCCTGCTCGCAGCCGCGGCGGTCGTCGTCGTGGGAATCACGGGGGCGCTGCGCGCGGGCTTCGAGCTGACGGCCGCCTCGCAGTTGTGGGACACGTCCTACGGGCGAACGATCCTCGTCAAGACGGGAATCGCGCTCGGCGCGCTCGGGATCGGCTGGCTCCTCCGGGCGCGCTTCCGCCGCCGGGCCGCGGTCGAGCTCGTCCTCGTGGCCGGGCTCGTCGTGGCCGTCGCGGTGCTCGTGCAGCTCCGGCCCGGCCGGAACTACGTGGCGCTCGCGTCCGCCTCTGTGGGAGCGCTCGAGCCGAGCCCGAATCCGCCGCCGCCTCCGCCCGGGGCCGTCGTGCTCGCGCGCGAGGCGGGGCCGCTCGCGATCGCGCTCGAGGCGGAGCCGGGCAGGCTGACGGCGATCGTCCTCTCGCCGGCCGGCGGCGGGCTGAGCGGCCTCGCCGTCCGCCTCGCCGGTGTCGCGGCGACCCCATGCGGAAGCGGCTGCTACGGCGCCGCGACTCGCACGACCGGCCGCGTCCGCGTCGAGGTCGGCGGCTTCGGCTCGCCGGAGACGGCGACCTTCACGCTGCCGGCACATGCCCCGCCGGCCGGCGGGATCCTCCGCCGCTTCGAGACGGCGTATCGCTCGCTCCCCGGCGTGACATTCGAGGAGCGGCTCGCGTCGAGCCCGACGAACGCGATCGTCGCCCGCTGGCGGCTCGAGTCGCCGGACCGGTCGGCGTACGCGATCAAGGCGTCGGCAGGAGGAGTCGTGATCGGCAACCGCCGCTGGGACCGCGACTCGGTCCACGGCCGCTGGCAGCCCTCGCCCCAGGATCCGCGGCTCCCCGAGCCGGCGCCGGCGTGGGAGCACGCGACGAACGCGCACGTCATCTCCGCGCGCGGCCGGTGGGAGACGCTCTCGTTCGCCGATCCGAGTCTCGGCGCCTTCTTCCTGCTCACCTTCGACCGCCGGACCCTGCGGCCGCGCATCCTCCACATGACGGCCGCCTCTCACTTCATGA